>ENA-OPRS01000389-OPRS01000389.1-human-gut-metagenome-genome-assembly--contig:-NODE-389-length-28820-cov-4.345941_pt1 | contig 28820 bp, 19 predicted proteins | sample MGYA00241795_ERZ501881 | MGnify/ENA primary metagenome ERZ501881 (study PRJEB25962, sample SAMEA2042440) | human gut metagenome | biome: human gut; feature: human-associated habitat; material: faeces... | reverse complement strand
AAAGTACTGTTCATGATGGAAGAACTATATGAAAAAGGCTGTACAAGTCCGCTTCTTTATATAGAAGCCTGGAAGATGATCAGTGAGGATGTTTCTCTGCTTCATCGTCTTACCCCGTTCTGGATGCAGGTATTCTGCTATGCTGGTAAACATGATCTGCTTACCGAAGAGCTTGTGATGCGTATGGCATATCTCTCCGGATATGAAAAAAAATTCTATGGAAGTCTGTATCAGGCGCTTGCAGCCGGATATGAGAAATTTTCATCAGATGATGTGCTGGAGGCTGTCTGCAAATATATCATGAAGGGGGAACCACGCAGACCGGTATATTTCAAATGGTTCTCGCTTGCGGTAAGCAGAGGATTACGTATCACCAGATTATTTGAATATTATGTGGAAACCATGGATATTACATATAGAAGACAGCTGCCGAAGCCGCTTCTGATGTATTTTGCGTACAATGACAATTCACTTGGTGATGCACGCAAGGCTTATGTATATGCGAGTGTGATCGCATTTAAAGAAAAAGATCCGAAAACATATGAAAATTATAAGGATAATCTGGAACGGTTTGCCTATCGCAAACTCAGAGAAGGACAGATGGATGAAAATTATGCGATCCTGTATCAGGAATTCCTGTTTGATCCGGTAAGTGCTGAAGATGGAGAAGCAATCGCTCCGAAGATGTTTACCTATCGTCTGTACTGTGATGACAGCAAAATCCGACAGGTGATCGTGCGGCACAGTCAGTTTGCAGAGGAAGAAATCTACCCTTGCAATAAAGGAATTGCATATCCGAGAATCTATACAGATGATGCGGTGATCCTGTTCCAGGATGATAAGCAGAGACGTTATGTTTCTACAATCCCATACAATCTTACAAAGCTCACAGATGAAAGCAAGGCAGTACCGGAACTTCTGGAACTGGGAGTCAGAGAACGGGGACTTCTGCTGTATTATTGCGAATCGACAACGCTGAATGCGGATAATCTGGAGTATTTTCAGAGTCTGGCAGAACTTGAGGACTGTACAGAAGAGTATAGAAATTCTGTAAGAAAACAGATTCTGGATTACTATGCTGCGAATGTTCAGGATCAGAAGCTTGATAAATATCTTGAAAAAATGGATTTCCGTCAGTATGCACAGGTTGACCGTACGACACTGCTTGAAGTATTGATCACCAGAAGAATGTTTCGTCAGGCAATGGTGATTGTAGAAGAATTTGGTTATGAAGGACTGGATCTGAGCTGCCTTCTCAAGATGACAAGCCGGATGATCTTGAAAAGTGACATGGCAGAAGATGACGAACTTCTGGCACTGGCATCCGAGGTTTACCGGAAGGGTAAATATGATGAAGTGATCCTGCATTATCTTATGCTGTATCGGTTTGGACCACTGGATGAACTTATTTCGATATGGAAGAGTGCCAGAGGATTCGAAATGGATACGTATGATCTGGAAGAAAGAATCTTAAGTCTTCTGATCTTTACGGAAGATTACCGTAAAGAGGGGGAAGCTGTACTGGAATCTTATGTGAAGCAGTCCGGAAAAGAACGAATCACAGGAGCATACCTTACACTGGTTTCTTATGGCGTTTTTGTCAGAGAATATACAATGAGTACGTTCATCAGAAGCAGGCTGGAATATGCATTTACCAGTAAGTGGCCGGTTAATCTTATCTGCAGACTGGCGCTTCTGCAGGAAATTTCCAGAGAAAAAGATCCAAAACCGGAATATGTGGGAATAGCACAGAGCATACTGGAAGAGTGTGCAAAAGAAAATCTGAAATTTGCGTTTTTCCGCAAACTCTCACCGGAACTTTTGAGTCCATATCAGTTGGATGACAAAACATTTGTGGAATGTCGTGCAGTACCTGGGGCAAAGGTTACGTTGTTTTACAGACTGGATACCGGACTTGGAGCAGAGACAGCATATAAATGCGAACCTTTGAAAGAAATGTATCAGGGCATATTTGTAAGGACATTTACTTTGTTTTACGGGGAGACACTGCAGTATTATTTCCAGATCGATGAGGGAGATAAAGACAATACAAAGAAGACTTCGGAACGCAGCGTTTCAATGAAAAAAGTCGAGGGTGCCTCTGGAAGCAAGTATCAGATGCTGAATCAGATGTTGTCTGCAAGAAGACTGGACAAAACGCAGGAAGTGACAGACAGTCTGAAAGATTATCTCAGACAGGAACAGTATGTGAAAAACATGTTTAGCATAGAGAAGGAAAGCGGAAGATGAATGAAACAAGAGACTTGATAATAGGAATTGATTTTGGAAAAGAATATTCTCAGATCTGTTATTATGACCGCAAGGCAGAGGAACCGCGTTCACTTCCCGTAAAAGTGGGAAGCAGCCAGTTTGAAATGCCGACCTGTCTTTGCCTGCGCCCAGACCGCAAGACATATTGTGCAGGATTGGAAGCAGAATATTTTGCAAGAGAAAAAGGTGGATTTCTCGCTGGAAACCTTTATGAGATATCAGCACAGAACGGACCGGTAGCGGTTGGAGGTGAAAAAAAAGAAGCATGGGAGCTTCTTGCACATTATCTGCATGAGATGCTGAAACTTACAGGGATTGCGGAAGTAGAAAAAAACATCCGGAGTCTGTCGATTGCCATGGACAGTCTGAATGCTGTACAGGTAGAAAATCTTCAGCGGGCATGCAGAGAACTGGGAATCCCGGAAGAACGTACGATTCTTCTGGATTATGAAGAGAGTTTTTATTATTATGTTATGACACAGAAGATAGAAACCTGGAACAGAAGTGTAGGCTGGTACAGCTTTGAACAGCAGAAGGTAAGTTTTCGACGCATGTCCATGAATTCAGGAACACGACCGGTACTGGTACATCTGGAAGAGCCTGTTACAACGACTCTGAGTGCGAAGGTAGAGGAGCGGGATGCAGAATTCTATACATTTATCAAGAACACACTTGGTAAAGAATTGTATTCCAGTATTCAGATCAATGGAGAGGGATTTGACCAGGAATGGGCACAGAAATCTGTGAAGCTGTTATGTTATCAGAGAAGAAAAGTTTTTTATGGAAATAACCTGTTTGCAAGAGGAGCCTGCAGCGCAGGAGCAGAACGGGTGATCAATCATGACCTGAAAGACTATCGTTATATGAGCAGTTCGCTGGTACTTTCTGATGTTGGAATGGAGCTGCGTGTCATGGGAGCACCGGCTTATTATCCGTTGATCGAATCAGGCAGAAACTGGTATGAAAGTAATGCATATGTCGAGCTGATCCTGGATGGAACGAAGGAACTTGTTTTTATTGTAGATACAATGGGCGAGGCAAAAAAGAAACGGATCGCAATGGCATTGCCGGGGCTGCCGGAGAGACCAGAGCGGACAACGAGACTTGGTGTGAATCTGCAGTATACTTCACAGGATGAATGCAGGGTTACAGTAAAGGATCTTGGATTTGGTGAGATGTTTCCATCAAGTGGCAAAGAGTGGACAGAAACGACCAGATGGCAGGAGGAGACAAAGTGAGCGGATATATATTGTGTCAGACAAAACGGGCAAAGCTGCCTTATTTCATAGAAAATATCAGTACCAATGTGTATTCCATTGAAGAACTCTGCTATTATCTGTATCATAATCTGTATCTGATCGACCAGACGATCATGAATGAAGGATTGTGCAGCTGGATACAGGAGGAACTGGAACTTCCGGCACTGGCAGCCAAACTTCGTTCCAAGATCAGCAAATTTGCAAGTGCGGAAGATATTGTTTATCCGGTATTTAAAGAAATCAATTATCTGACATATGAAGAACTGAAAGAACTGAATGTACGTCTGCAGAAGATGAATGAAGAAACTCCGGCAATGCGTGAGAAACAGAAGGCAGATGCATTAATGGAGAATGAAATGTATGTACATGCGATACAGGTTTACCAGAATCTTCTGGAAAGGGAAGATCTTGAGGAAATCCGTGAGGGGATGACAGAAAAAGTGTACCACAATCTTGGCTGTGCTTACAGTTATCTGTTTCAGATGGAAAAAGCTACAGAGTATTTTCGAAAAGCATACGAGGGAAGCAGGAGCCGGGAGGCACTGGAAGCTTATCTGATCGCTTTTGGAATGACAAGAACATCTTCAGAATATGAAAAAATGGCAAAATCAATAGGGACAGAGAAGGAAGTTCTGCAGAATATCCGAGAGAGACTTCAGGAGTTTTCCAAAACACCGGAGCTGGTGGTGAATAAGACAAATATGGACGAAATACTCACCAGACTGACACGAGAATATCACAGAAGTACGGGTTCGTGAAAATTGTAACAATGTATACAGTTTTTTTGCACGATTATAGTAGACGAAACAGATTTAATCTGTTAAACTAGACTTATAATTTGGGTTTGGTAATACCACCCAAAAAGATTAGGAGGAATTTATCATGTTAGTAAACGCTTCAGAAATGTTGAAAAAAGCAAAAGCTGGTCACTATGCAGTAGGTCAGTTCAACATTAACAACCTTGAGTGGACAAAAGCAATCCTGCTTACAGCACAGGAACTCAACTCCCCGGTTATCCTTGGTGTATCCGAAGGTGCAGGAAAATACATGACAGGTTATAAGACTGTTGTTGGTATGGTGAAAGGAATGCTCGAGGAACTCAATATCACAGTTCCGGTTGCACTTCACCTGGATCACGGCAGCTACGAAGGATGCCTGAAATGCGTAGAAGCCGGTTTCACATCTATCATGTTTGATGGTTCCCATTATCCGATCGAAGAGAACGTAGAAAAAACAAAAGAACTGGTTAAGATCGTTGCAGAGCATGGAATGTCTCTGGAAGCAGAAGTTGGTTCTATCGGTGGCGAAGAAGATGGTGTAGTAGGTATGGGTGAATGTGCAGATCCTAAGGAATGCAAGATGGTTGCAGATCTTGGTATCGACTTCCTTGCAGCAGGTATCGGTAACATCCACGGTAAATACCCGGCTAACTGGAAAGGTCTGAGCTTTGAGACACTGGATGCTATCCAGAAGCTGACAGGAGATATGCCACTTGTACTTCACGGTGGTACAGGTATCCCGGCAGACATGATCAAGAAAGCAATCGACCTTGGTGTATCCAAGATCAATGTTAATACAGAATGCCAGCTTGCATTCGCAGCAGCTACACGTAAATATATCGAAGAAGGCAAGGACGAGCAGGGTAAAGGATTTGACCCACGTAAACTTCTTGCTCCAGGAACTGAAGCAATCAAAGCTACAGTTAAAGAAAAAATGGAACTTTTCGGATCCGTTAACAAAGCCTGAGAAGTACACTTTTTATAAGGTGGAAAAGAATAAAGGAATCAGTGTCTCCGGACACTGGTTCCTTTTTTGGCATTTTCATGGTAAGATGTTTCTATGGCAGAAAATAAGACTATTAATAAAGAACAAAACAGAACAGAGAACAATGAAATTGTGATCATGAATTTTTCCGGAATTTACAAAGAACAGCAGTTTTACCGGAACCATGCAGAAATGCAGGAAGATATATCCTGGTTGGAGGTACAGGATTTACCGGGAAGTAACTGTTACTGTGATGAGGAAGCGAAAAACCGGATACTGGATGATATAAAGAACTATACGGGAAATGGCATACATTTCATTGACTCAGGAAATTATCATTATGTAAGCCGGCTGTGGCTGTCAAAGATGGAACATCCATTCCGGCTTCTGGTATTTGATAATCATACGGATATGCAACTGCCGGCCTTTGGAGGCCTTTTATCCTGTGGTGGATGGATTGCGGCATCTTTGGAAGAAGTACCGATGCTGCAAGAGATAATTCTTGTTGGACCGGATGAAGAGGCCTATATGCAGGTTGAACCGGAATTTCAGCAGAAAGTACAGTTTTTGTCCAGAGAAAAGTTGCTGGCAATGACAGGTGAGGAAAAGAATACATTTTTCAGGAATCAGCGTGCAGATCTTCCAATGTATATTTCCGTGGATAAAGATGTGCTGTGTACAGCAGATGCGTCAACAACATGGAGCCAGGGTGATATGAGCCTTGAGAAACTTCAAAAGTTTCTGGAAATCGTGCTGCAACAACAGCAGATTTTGGGAATGGATATCTGTGGAGAATGTGATCCTGATGCATGCGAGAGAAATCTATTGAATGACAGGGCGAATCAGAAACTTCTTGAATTGTGGAAAAAATACTTTCCGCAGATCCGGGAGAGGAGACAGGATATATGAGAAATGAACTGTTTACTATAGGACCACTGACGGTATATGGATATGGATTCATGATTGCAGTGGGCGTGATCGCTGCATGGATTATTACGAATCGACGTGCAGAGAAACAGAAACTGGATCATGAGCATGTATTTTCTCTTGTGATCTGGTGCCTGTTGGGAGGAATGTTCTGTGCAAAGATTTTATTCTGGATCACGGAATGGAAAAGTATTGTACGGGATCCACATTATATTCTGGATACGATTTCAGATGGATTTGTTGTATATGGAGGTATTATCGGCGGGATTCTGGCAGGCTGTCTGTATTGCTATATCAAAAAGACAGATTTCTGGAAATATTTTGATCTGGTGATGCCATCTGTGGCACTTGCACAGGGATTTGGAAGGATTGGATGTCTGTTGGCAGGCTGTTGCTATGGCCGTGAGACAAATAGCATATTTTCTATTACATTCCAGAATTCGGATTTTGCACCGAACCATGTGGCATTGATTCCAACACAGATCTATTCCAGTGTGCTAGATTTTCTGCATTTTGGAATCCTTCTTTATATTGCACGTCATAAAAAAAAGGATGGACAGGTGGCTGCCTGCTATCTGATCTTTTACAGCATCGGCAGGTTTGTCCTGGAATTTTTCCGGGGTGATCTGATTCGAGGAAGTGTAGGAATGCTTTCTACTTCGCAGTTTATCAGTTTGTTTATCCTGGTGGCAGGAATACTGATACTGGTGATCCGATCAAAGAAGAAAACAGCAACCGATCTATAAAAGCATTTGATTGTCATAAAAAATGATCTGTATTCATAGGCTGATAGGGAAGACCGAAATGACCGGAGCGTGAGTATAATGCCTGTACCGGCACAGAATCAACAGTATGAAAATTTTATTATCCGATATAAACAGAATACACATGGTGGTTTTGATTATGAGTCTGATGAGACCTTTCAGATCGTAAATGATCTGTTCGGGATTTTGTATGTACCGATGCAGGAGGTGCCGGAACTGGAACTGAGTAGTTATTCCTACTCATCCATACCACGGTGCTATACATATATGGATACAGGTGCATTGAGTACATCTGGGGTGACAAGGCTGCATAATCATCCATATCTCAAATTACAGGGAAAGGGAACTCTGGTTGCGGTTATTGATTCCGGAATCGATTATCTTCATCCGGCATTTCATAATGGCGTGCAAAGTAAGATTTTTAGTATCTGGGATCAAACACTGGAAGGCGGAGCGGATGGCAGAATTCCGTTTGGCAGAGAGTTCGGCCGACAACAGATCGAACAGGCTCTAGCATCAGAAAATCCCTGGGAAATTGTGCCTTCCAGTGATACAAATGGACATGGGACGAGAAGTGCAGCAACGGCTGCCGGATATCGGATTGAAAAAGATAATTTTTGCGGGGCAGCGCCAGAGGCAGAAATTGTAATTGTGAAGCTGAAGCAGGCAAAAAATTATCTTCGGGATTTTTATCTTTTACCGCGAGATATCGATATTTTTCAGGAAGATGATATTATGCTGGCAATTTCTTATGTGCTGTTTATCGCCCAGGAACAGCAGATGCCACTTTCCATTTGCATAGGTCTTGGAACAAGTATGGGGGCACATCAGGGAGAGGGACCGTTGAATGAATATATAAACAGTATTGCAGCATTTACACAGAACGCAGTATCTGTTCCTGCCGGAAATGAAGGAACGGCCAGACACCATTATTTGAGAGAATTTGGACCGAATGATACAGAAGATACTGTAGAACTACGAGTTGGTGACCGGGAGAGTACCAGAGGATTTATGACAGAATTCTGGGGAGACTCTCCCGGTTCTTATTATATGACGATTCAGTCACCGACAGGGGAAAAACTGTCAGTCAGCACAGCTTTAAAGAACAGAACGCAGGAACTGTCTTTTGTATTTGTAGAAACAAAAGTACTGGTGAATTATGTGCCAATTGAAAGAAGAACAGGAAACACGCTGATCTTTATTCGATTTCAGCATCCAGCATCGGGAATCTGGAAGTTTCTGGTGGAAGAGAAAATACCGGGAAAAAGCAGGTTTCATATATGGCTTCCGGTAAGAGGGATGATTTCTGATGAAACCTATTTTTTGCAGTCATCACCGGATTATACGGTCACTGCTCCTGGAGATACTGAAGATGCGATGACCGTCACAGCATATCAGCATCGGGATAACAGCCTGTTCATTCAGGCAGGCCGTGGATACAATGCAGAAAATATCGTAAAACCCGATTTTGCTGCTCCAGGGGTAGGAATTCTGACGGCTTCAATCGGTCCGGGAAAGGAGTTTGCACCGGCTACCGGAACAAGTCTTGCAGCCGCACAGACGGCGGGGATCGCAGCACTCCTTTTTGAGTGGGCACTGGTCCGGGGAAATGAGCCATATTTTACTGGAAACAGTGTAAAACACTATCTGAGCAGAGGTGCAGTGCGAGAGGCTGGGGAGGTCTATCCCAACCCGGACTGGGGATATGGCAGAGTAGACTTGTATCATACGTTTGAGTTGCTGACGTGAGAAGATAGGATTGGTTAAATATTGTTTAGCTAATTTGAGTATTGAGAAAAAGTATACAAAAAAAGACAGTAAACTTTAGTATCTATGACAGCAAAATATTTAAGGCTTACGAATTGTTTTTGAGCCTTAAATTTGTTATAATTACTAAAAAAATAAGACTGTTCGAGCAATTACAGTCAGAAAAAGGATTTTCAATACACAGATGAGAAAACAATATTGAAAACCGGGCAGGAGGAATCATGAAAAGAGGTAGTATTTTTGAACTGAATGGTATCCCGAAGTTTCAGGAAGCACTTCCGCTAGCACTACAGCATGTCGTTGCCATGATCGTAGGATGTGTAACACCGGCAATCATTGTGGCAGGTGCTGTTGGCGGAAATAGCCTGAGTGCAAAAGACAGAGTCATCCTGATACAGGCATCTCTGGTTGTATCCGCATTGTCAACCCTGATTCAGCTTTTTCCGATTGGAAAGAAGAATGGTTTTACTTTAGGTTCAGGACTGCCGATGATCATGGGGGTAAGTTTTGCTTATGTACCAAGTATGCAGGCAATTGCAGAAGGTTATGGAATCAGTTCGATTCTTGGTGCGCAGATCATAGGTGGCATTGTTGCTTTTGTTATGGGAATCCTGGTAAAAAAAATCCGGGTATTTTTTCCACCACTGATCACAGGAACAGTTGTCTTTACCATTGGACTTTCCCTGTATCCGACAGCAATTAACTATATGGCGGGCGGAACAAGTAACCCTGATTATGGTTCATGGCAGAACTGGGTGGTTGCTTTTCTGACTCTTGCCGTTGTTACTGCACTGAATCATTTTGGAAAGGGAATCCTGAAGCTTGCTTCGATACTGATCGGTATTCTCGTAGGATATGTGGTGTCGATTCCTTTTGGAATGGTAAATCTTTCAAGTGTCGGAGAAGCAAAAGTATTTCAGCTTCCACAGTTTATGCATTTTGGAATCCATTTTGAGATTTCTGCATGCGTTGCGATCGGGCTTCTGTTTGCCATTAATTCTGTACAGGCCATCGGAGATTACTCTGCGACAACGATTGGAGCAATGGACAGAGTTCCGGAGGACAGAGAACTGCAGAACGGCATCATGGCGTATGGCGTGACAAATATTCTGGGAGCATTGCTCGGAGGACTTCCGACAGCGACTTACAGTCAGAATGTTGGTATCGTAACAACGACTAAAGTTATCAATCGATGGGTACTTGGACTGGCTGCAGCAATTCTTGGAGTTGCCGGAATCGTACCGAAATTTTCGGCACTTCTTACCACTATTCCGCAATGTGTACTCGGAGGAGCAACTGTTTCTGTGTTTGCTTCGATAGCTATGACAGGAATGAAGCTGGTTGCATCAGCAGAAATGGATTACAGAAATTCTTCCATTGTCGGACTTGCCGCTGCAATTGGAGTTGGTGTCTCTCAGGCATCTACTGCACTTGCCAGTTTCCCGGACTGGGTAACTACTATTTTTGGAAAATCACCGGTGGTGCTTGCAACGCTGATCGCTGTTGTTCTGAATATTATTCTTCCGAAGAGCCGCGATGAAAAAAAACACGAAAAAGAATTAAAGAAAGAAGTAAAAGAAAAGATCCAGCAGGATCATGAAGAATTTGAACAGGAATAATAAAATCTCCACTCTCTGTCAATCGGGAGTGGAGATTTTTGACTTTATAAGAAATTACTTTGTAATATTCCAATAAAGCCCCAAACGCTCCGAGAGGATGCATTTTATTTTCGGTATACGAATTTTGGCAGTCCGTCCTCGCCGAGAGGAACCTCTATATTTCCCTGAATGAGCGGACGGGCGTAACGGATGAAATCTTCTGTGACATCATGTCCGTCAGAAGTGATCCATGTAAGTGGAACTGTTTTTTCTTCATTGCAGATTGCGTTGACATCTTCAAGTCCGCATACCATCTGATAATTACCTTCAGAGTCTGTCTGGCGGATAAAAGATACCATTTTGCCTGTTTCACCGTTAAGAGCAGCCTGAACACCAAACTTTCCTGCAGTTATGGCTTCCTTCTGGTCTGTGGCAGAAATCAGAGATGCAGAGCAGCGCTGACTGACATTCAGTTCAACGGAACGGGCTTTGACACCGAGACGGCTGCGTACCAGATTTTCGAGATATTTGCCGCAGCCTGCAAGCATTTTGTGACCGAAAGTATCGGTTCCTACGGAACTGTCATATTCACAGATAAAAGTACCATCTGCGTCATGGATTCCCTCGGATACACATACGATCAGATTACAGTTCTTTTCGAATGATTTCTCCAGATCCTTAAGGAAGACATCCTGATCAAAAGCAACTTCCGGAAGATAGATAAACAGCGGATTGTCTCCATCGTATTTGCGGGCCAGTGCACTGGCGGCAGTCAGCCATCCGGCATGCCGTCCCATGATCTCGATGATCGTTACAGATTTCTTTTCATATACATTGGCATCGGTTGTGATCTCGCGGACAGTGGAAGCGACATATTTCGCGGCACTTCCGAAGCCGGGAGTATGATCGGTGTGTACAAGATCATTGTCGATGGTTTTGGGCTCTCCAATTACGCGGATAGAACTTCCGATGTGTTCGGCATAGCGTGAAAGTTTGCTGACGGTATCCATGGAATCATTGCCGCCAATATAGAAGAACCAGCCGATATTTAATTCTTCAAATTTTTTAAAAAGAGCCGGGTAGACCGGATCCTCCAGAGATTCCGGAAGCTTGTAACGACAGGAACCAAGATAGGCGCCCGGAGTTGATTTGAGTCCGTTCAGATCTTCGCCCGGAAGAGCTTCTTCGAAATCAAGAATACAGTCATTTAAAAAGCCTTCGATACCATTTACCATACCATATACATGTTCGATCGTGTCAGGATGGGAGAGACCTTCAGAAACGACACCGTAGAGACTGCTATTGATGACGGCAGTCGGTCCACCGGACTGTCCGACGATAAGATTTTTTTTTGCCATTGATTATATACCTCCGATTGGACTGATAATAGGTTACTGTGTACAGTAACGACAATGAGTTCATTTTATCATATCTGTTGAAAATCTCATAGCCATTTTTTCGCAAAAGTGATAAGATGATAAAAAAATAAAAGAAATGATTTGATTACGTACAGTGCAGAAGAATATGGTATAATATAAAACATGCAGGTACATACTGGAGGGGATGTGTTTCTAGCATAAGAATAAGCCATTTTACGAGGAGTATGATTATGGAAGAAAACAAGAACGGTACACAGGAACAGCCTGAACAGAAGAAAAAAAAGAAAAGTGATGTGATTCTTACGATAGCACTGGTTGTGGCGATCGCAGTGTTCTGTTATGCAGCCTACAATCTGTATCATATCTATACAGAATACAGAAAAGGAACGAATGAGTATAATTCAATTGAAGAAATGGCGGTTACAGAACGTGATCCGGACAGTACGGAAGTAGCAGGACCGGACGCACAGCCGAAACCGCCAATAGATGTTGATTTTGAAAAACTGAAGAGTATAAATGATGATGTGATTGGCTGGATCTACGTAGATGCACTGCCGGATATCAGTTATCCGATCGTGCAGGGAAAGGACAATCAGACATATCTTCATCAGACCTATGAGAAGAATTATAATTTTGCAGGAACGATCTTTGTGGATTACGAAAATGGCAGAGATTTCAATGACTGTAATACACTGGTCTACGGACATAACATGAAAAATGGATCAATGTTCGGACATCTGAAGAAATTTACGGAAGATGAAAAGCTGTATAACAATGACAGATACTTCTGGATTCTGACTCCGGATAAGAATTATCGGTATGAGATCATATCCGCATATACGACTGGAGTGAACAGTGACACATATACATTGTTCAAAGGCCCTGGAGAGGAATTTGAAGAATATCTGAAAAAGATCAAGAGCTATTCGGATATTAAAACAGAAGATACTGAACTGACGATCAAAGATAAGATTGTAACACTGTCTACCTGTACAGGAAATGAATCTACACGATTTGTTGTACAGGGAAAAAGAGTCAATGCCGAGGATGACGGAAGTGGTGAGAATGCGGGAAGTGCTAACAGTGATGCTGCATCGGTAGACAGTGTGACTGTACAGGAGGGATGATCATGGATGAAAAAATCGTGAAACTGCAGGAACTGATCGATCAGCATGACAACATTGTGTTTTTTGGAGGAGCAGGTGTATCGACGGAGAGTGGGATCCCGGATTTTCGTTCCCAGGACGGACTGTATCATCAGAAATATGATTTTCCACCGGAGACGATCCTGAGTCATACATTCTTTCTGAATCATCCGGAGGAATTTTACAAATTTTACAGGGATAAAATGCTCTGTGATACTGCGAAGCCGAATGCGGCTCATCTGAAACTGGCAGAGCTGGAAGAGGCTGGCAAACTAAAAGCGGTCATCACACAGAATATTGATAATCTTCACCAGATGGCAGGAAGTAAGAAAGTTCTGGAACTTCATGGAAGTGTTTACCGCAATCATTGCATGCGCTGTGGAAAATCTTTCGATTTTGCATATATGAAACACAGTACAGGAGTACCACGTTGCGAGTGTGGCGGAATGATCAAACCAGATGTGGTACTTTATGAGGAAGGACTGGATAACGATACGATCGAAGAATCTGTGAGAGCTATTTCGCAGGCACAGGTACTTATCATCGGTGGAACTTCTCTGGCAGTCTATCCGGCGGCCGGACTAATCGATTACTTCCGTGGTGAGGCACTTGTTGTGATCAACAAATCTTCCACGCCGAGAGACCGTAATGCGGATCTTCTTATCAAAGAGCCGATCGGACAGGTTTTCTCACAGATAAAAGTGAACAAATAATATTACGAGGAGAAAAGAAAGACATGGGACTTATCTACGACGTAGGAGATATTGTTACCCTGAAGAAAGGACATCCATGTGGAAGCAAGGAATGGGAAATCCTGCGAGTGGGTGTAGATTTTCGTCTGAAATGCATGGGGTGTGGACATATGATCATGGTTCCACGTAAGATGGTAGAAAAGAATACGAAGAATCTGAAAAAAAAGGAAAACTAAAAAAGTTTTTTACAGAAAAGAATAAAGAAGTTATAATCCAAGTTCGTTATATTTAATATAGAAGAGATGAATTTTACATTCTGCAGGTGTACTCCTATAATAAGGCACAAAGGAGGCTTTATTATGAGCACAATATTTCCAAGAGAAGAAAAAGCGGAACAGATTTTTGACGAGATCCTGAAGAATCCACGTGCCTGCGAACGTTTAAAAGATACATTTTTTGCAGCGATTCCGTCAGCAGAAGAGAGTGAGGGTGCAGGAACGGACATTCCGGGAACGGTCTTTGCTGCGGCTTTATTCAACGCTTATGAAAATAAAGATCTTTCTGCATTTATGATGGCAGTCTGCAATAACAGTGTATTTGATCTTCTCCGGAATTCTTTTCTGATTCCAATCCGTTTTAATGACAAAGGGGTGGAGAATCCAATATTCCTTACAGATGAAAACGGAAACCTTCTGGATGAATCAAAAAATCATATCTATGAAAAGAAGTATAAGATGTTCCATAAACTCTTTGAAGAGCAGGATGAGATTCCAGACTACCGTATGTATATGGCAGATGGATTTCGTGAAAGTCATGGATATACTCAGAACGGAGAGATTGAGACAATACGGAATGCGGAACATACAGGAATCCTTTTACTCTTTGAATTCCCTCAGTCTGTAGATCTGGAAATCAATGAAGAAAAAATATATGCAATAGTCTGGGAATATCTGATGAAATTACAGGAGGAGCTGCCACGTGCATTGATGTATTATGGTAAACGTGACGAGCATGGAATTGAAAAACACACCAGCAAACTGGGAATCTTCCTGCCATTCTGTCATTTTGAAAGAGAAATGGAAAAGAATATTGAACTTGCGAATGGCATTGGGCTGGGATGTCGGGAAACGATTCTGGCAGAAATGAAGGTGCTGGAAAAATGATTTTGAAAAAGAATAAAGCAGTTGGGATGTGTGTATGATGCAACCGGTGATCAGAAAAAATCACATGGACATTGCCTGGCATGAATATACAGATGAAAATGGTGCGGATATTCCGGTTACGCAGGCGAGCCTGACCGAAAAAGCATCGATTATCGGTCGTGTCGGAATTATGTTTTTGTCCTGTGGAACAGGAGCATGGCGAGTCAGAAGTTCGATGAATACGCTGGCTGAGATTATGGGAATCACCTGTACAGCGGATATTGGGCTGATGTCGATCGAGTACACCTGTTTTGATGGTGAGGATGGATTTACCCAGTCTCTTTGTCTCACCAACACAGGAGTAAATACTTCGAAGTTAAATCGCCTGGAACATTTTATCCGGGAGTTTGAAATTGATGGAAAAGACATGTCAGGTGAAGAACTGCATACGCTGCTGGATGATATTGAACGAATCCATGGACTTTACTCCCCAATTGCACTTGGATTCGCTGCGGCGCTTGCATGCTGTGGATTTACTTTTTTGCTTGGCGGTGGCTTTATTGAAATGTTCTGTGCTTTTGTAGGTGCCGGATTTGGCAATTTTCTCCGATGCAAACTGACAAAACATCATTTTACCCTGTTTTTGTGCATTGTATCGTCGGTTTCTCTGGCCTGCCTTGTTTATGCAGGATTTTTGAAGATTGGCGAAATGCTGTTTGGCATTTCCGTGCAGCATGAGGCTGGTTATATATGTGCCATGCTGTTTATTATTCCGGGATTTCCGTTTATTACCAGCGGGATTGATCTTGCCAAGCTGGATATGAGATCAGGTACAGAGCGTTTGATGTATGCGCTGATCGTCGTTCTGGTGGCAACAATGGCTGCCTGGCTCATGGCATTGCTTCTTCACCTGCAGCCGGTAGACTTTATTAAGATGTCAATGCCGGCAGGAATGTGGATAGTACTTCGCCTGATAGCAAGTTTCTGTGGGGTATTTGGTTTTTCTGTTATGTTTAACAGTCCGGTAAGGCTGGCAGCAACGGCAGCGATGATCGGGGCTGTCGCAAATACACTCAGACTGGAACTTGTGGACCTGTCAGCTATTCCGCCGGCTGCAGCAGCGTTTATCGGTGCATTAACTGCAGGAATTCTTGCATCCCTGATTAAAAACAAAGTAGGATACCCGAGAATTTCCCTGACGGTTCCTTCAATTGTCATTATGGTTCCGGGTTTGTATCTGTATAGAGGATTTTATAATCTTGGGATTATGTCACTTTCTGTTGCTGCTTCCTGGTTTGCGGCAGCAATCCTGATCATAGCAGCCCTTCCTCTGGGACTGATCTTTGCAAGGATACTGACTGATAAAACATTCCGGTATTGTACATGAAATAAGGACATCTTGCACAGAATGTCCTATAGACGGACTGGTCGAAAAAAGGTATACTGTTTCTATGAAATCCATTGGGACGAAAGGAGCAGATACCAATGTGGGAAAAAATCAATAACTTTTTAAAAGGGCAGATTGTAACATCAATCATATACATAGCCCTTGGTGCATGTCTGGTATTTATGCCGGTCAGTACTGTGAATGTAATATGTAAGTTTGTATTTGGAATTTTGCTGATTCTGGTAGGTTTGTATCATATCCTGATCTATGTGGCGGAAAAACTGAATTCCACAATATTTGATCTGTTTTCCGGTGGCGTTCTGATGGTGCTTGGAATCTTTTTATTTATGAATCCACAGATCGTGGTCAAGCTTCTCCCAATTTTGCTTGGCACATTTATTCTTGTGGACAGTATCTGGACACTGAAAGGAAGCCTGAAGCTTAAGAAACGAGGAGCCGGTTCCTGGAAATTCCTTCTTATGGGAAGCGTTATCTTTATCGGGCTTGGTATTTCACTGGTAGTCAACCCATTTACAATGGTGAAATACACGGTAATCTTTGCCGGATGGATATTCCTCTGCAATGGTGTGATCGATCTGATCTATCTGATTCTTCTGAGAAAAGGCCTGAAAGAAATCAAACAGGATGTGGAAGCAGATGGCGAGATTATTTCTGGTGAAGATAGCGGTGAGACAGATGATCTGGATACAGAAGCTTCCGTACAGCCGGAAGAACCGATTGCACCGGAACCGGAATATGCACCATGGAGTTCCCGTAAGAAAGAAAAATCCACAGAAACGGATATTCCTGGATTTACTGAAGAAGAAAAGGAAGATAATGCCACTTCTGGCCAGGAAGATTTCGGCACAGAAGAAGCTGACAGAGAAGTTTCTGAAATGGAAAAATCCCTGGATGATGTACAGGCAAACGAAGATGATACGTCAGTGGATGGGGTGACAGATACAATAACCGGACAGGATAATGATACTCCACCGGCCGGCAGAGGCGCATATGTTGTATCCAAGCCAACCATCACAGATGATAATCTCTCCGACACAAAAGATGAGAGCCTTCTTGGAATGTTCTCCCGCAAGCACAAACATAATAAAAAAGAAAACTGACAAAATCAAGTCATTTTGATGGGCGATGACCCGGCAATATGTAATACATACCAGAGTCATCTAAAAATTCCTTGAAAAATGACTTGATTTTTTATATCTATGTATATTCGGAACAACCTTCTCCCTGCCAATATCGTAGAACCAAACACCCGTACCACCACCTTCTTATTTGAATATCCAAGTCCATTTTTACCACCTTCTGTCTTGAACAATTCTTCCCATCTCACCCAGCCAGGGGTGTGCAGAGGGGACTGACAAGTCCCTTCTGCGGTTTTTATGCTTCCCAAAGAAAATCTTTCCTCATTTCATAAATGAAAACATTTATATTTTCCAAAAGAAAATATAAAAAAAAGAACACATTTCTTGATTTTTTATCATGGTATAAAAAATCAACAAAAACTATAATAAAGACAGCTTAAGAAAGAACAAATCTTACAAGTAAAGGAGAAGACAATCACTATGAAAATGAAAAAAGTTACAGCAATGAGCATGGCAGCTTTAATGGCAGCTACAATGATCCCGTCAGTACCGGTTATGGCAGACGGAGGCGGAAAGGTTTACTACCTCAACTTCAAACCAGAGCAGGATGAAGCCTGGCAGAACCTGGCAAAAGCTTACACAGAAGAAACAGGAACAGATGTAACAGTAGTTACAGCAGCATCCGGACAGTATGAGACAACTCTTCAGTCAGAAATGGCAAAGAGCGATGCACCGACACTGTTCCAGGTAAATGGACCGGTTGGCCTTAAAAACTGGAAAGATTACTGCTACGATCTGAAAGATGCAGATATTACAAAAGAACTTACATCTGATGCGTATGAACTGAAAGATGGAGATGCTGTAGATGGTATCGCATATGTTATCGAATCCTACGGACTTATCACAAACAAAACTTTACTTGAAAAAGCAGGATATACTCTGGATGATATCAAAAGCTTTGATGACCTCAAAAAAGTAGCAGACGACATTCAGGCACGTAAAGATGAACTTGGTGTGAAAGGTGCTTTCACATCAGCAGGTATGGACGGATCCTCTGACTGGAGATTCAAAACACATCTTGCAAACCTTCCAATCTACTATGAATACAAAGCAGATGGAATCGATGATACAGAAGCAATCAAAGGAACATATCTTGATCAGTATAAGAATGTATTTGATCTGTACATTACAGATTCTACATGCGATGGAAGCGAACTTTCAGCTAAAACAGCTGATGACTCCAGAAATGAATTTGTAAATGGAGATGCAGTATTTTATCAGAATGGTTCTTGGGAATATGCAGAACTCGCTAAGACATACAGCGATGATGAACTTGCTATGATTCCGATCTACTTCGGCGTTGACGATGAGAACGAAGGTCTTGCAACTGGTACAGAAAACTACTGGTGTGTAAATAAGAATGCATCTGAAGAAGATGTTCAGGCAACTCTGGATTTCATGAACTGGTGTGTAACATCTGAAGCAGGAACAAAATCTATGTCTGAAGACATGGGATTCACAATTCCTTTCAAAACAGCAGTTGCTCCTACAAACGTATTTGTAAAACAGGATGCTGAGTATACAGATGCTGGTCTTACACCTGTTTCATGGAACTTTACAACAATGCCATCTGAAGAGTGGAAGAATGGTCTTGGTACAGCTCTTACAGCATATGCGGCAGGCACAGGCGATTGGGATGCAGTAGTTAGCGCATTCGTTGACGGATGGGCTACAGAAAAAGCTCTTTCTGAATAATCAGGATAGAAAATAACATGTTGTTTATGGGAGGAGGCAGAGGTTCTTGCCTCCTTTCATAAGTTAAAAGACAGAGGAACTTAAGCTTCTGTTAACAGTAGGGAAGAGGAGAAAAATCATGGTAGGAAGAACGATCAAAAAGTGGTGGCCGGTTTTTGTATTACCAACCTTTGCGGCATTTGTAATCGGTTTCCTGTGGCCTTTTATCTGGGGCATCTATCTTTCATTCTGCAAATTTACAACAGTGCAGGATGTAACATTTGTTGGATTTTCAAATTATTCTAAGATTTTACTTGATAGTACATTCAGTCATTCTTTCTGGCTGACAGTTGTATTTGCATTCGTATCCAGTATTCTGATCAACGTGCTTGCATTTTTTATCGCACTGGCACTGACTAAAGGATACAGAGGAACAAATGCATTCCGTACGGTATTCTTTATGCCGAACCTGATCGGTGGTATTGTACTTGGTTATATCTGGCAGACATTGCTGAATGGTCTGCTTTCCAAGTGGGGACAGCCACTGCTTTCACTTTCAGCAAAAAATGGTTTTATCGGTATGCTCATTCTGCTTATGTGGCAGCAGATTGGATATATGATGATCATTTACATTGCAGGTCTGAACAATGTATCACCTGACCTGATCGAGGCAGCTCAGATCGATGGTGCAACAAGCAGACAGATTCTGTTTAAGATTAAAATTCCGATGATTATGCCATCTGTAACAATCTGTACATTCCTGACTCTGACTAATGGTTTCAAGATGTTCGACCAGAACCTCTCACTGACCGGTGGTGATCCTGGAAAACAGTCTCAGTTACTGGCGTTAAATATTTATGATACATTCTATGCAAGAAGCGGACCTCAATGGAAGGGTATTGGACAGGCAAAAGCTGTTGTATTCTTTGTTCTGGTAGTTGTAATTGCATTGATCCAGCTTCGTGCAACATCATCTAAGGAGGTGCAGCAGTAATGGAAAATAAAAAAAGAAATTCCGTTGCAACGGTCTTACTGACAATTGTTTGTATCCTTTGGATGTACCCAATCGTCTTAATATTAATCAACTCACTGAAAAAAGAAGTAGCGATCACTACATCTGGAGTATTTAGCCTTCCAACCAGTGAAACATGGAATGGTGTTGCGAACTTTGTAGCGAGTGTTACTCAGATGGATTTCCTGAAATCTTTCTGGTACAGTCTTGTAATTTCTGTAATGTCTGTAGTTCTTATCATGTTATGTTGTTCAATGGCAGCATGGTATATTGTTCGTGTAAATGGTAAACTGTCCAAAATCTTCTACTATCTCTGTGTATTCAGTATGGTAGTTCCTTTCCAGATGGTTATGTTTACACTGGCAAAAACTGCAGATACTTTAAAATTGAATAATCCATACAATATCTGCATTATTTATCTTGGATTTGGTGCAGGACTGGCGGTATTTATGTTTACAGGATTTGTAAAAGGTATTCCGCTTGAGATTGAGGAAGCAGCTCTGATTGATGGATGTAGTCCGTTACAGGTGTTTTTTAAAGTTTTAATTCCGATATTAAAACCAACAATTATTTCAACAGCGATCCTGGAACTGATGTGGGTATGGAACGATTACCTTCTTCCAACACTGGTTCTTGATATTAAAAAATATAAGACTATTCCGATGGCAGTCCAGTATTTCCGTGGCAGCTTCGGACATGTACAGATGGGACCAATGATGGCAAGTATTATGATCGATATCATTCCGATCATCATCGTATATCTGGTTTGTCAGAAGTACATTATTGAAGGCGTTGTAGCAGGTGCCGTAAAAGGCTGATTCTGGTTATGTAGAATGGAAGTCTCTGGAAGAATATTTTTTCCAGAGACTTTTTGTGCTATAATCATAAGTATTATAGGAAACAAAACAGGGGGGAATTATGACAAACGTTCTTATTGTAGATGATGAAAAAATAGAGCGCGAAGGTCTGAAATATCTGCTTTCGAGAGAAGAAGGCGAAAGAAATGTTTTTGAAGCTTCGAACGGAAAACAGGCTCTGCAGATTATTCGGTCAGAGGACATACAACTTGTTTTGACTGATATAAAAATGCCTCATATGGACGGGTTGGAATTATCAAGACGTGCCAAGGAAGAAAATCCGGCGTTGCAGATCATAATCTTCAGTGGATACAGTGATTTTGCATTTGCACAGGAAGCAATCCGATATGGTGTGACAGAATATATCCTGAAACCGGTAAATCCGGATGATTTCCATAAGGTGATCCAGAAGGCGGAGAAAGAAATCGAGCGACGAAAGAAAAAAGAAAGCCGCGAGATGAAAGAAAAAAATTTCCTGCAGCAGTATTTTCTTCAGAATTATCTGTACTCTGGTAAAGCAGAAACTCTGGAAAAAGCAAAAGAAATGATTGACATGGATAAATGGAACGGATGGCACTGTGGAATTCTGATCGAATCAGATGTAGCTTTTTTTGATACGGCTGAAGAGACTCTGGAAGAGGAAATTCAGAAAGAGTTGAGAAGAGTATGCTTTTATCTGAATTTGAATGCAAGACAGTCGCTTCTCCTTTTTCAGGACGTATATTGCGATTATCAGCTGGTGGCAAATCATCTTTATAATTTTATGAAACGAAAATACAGAGACAGTTTTTATCTGGCAGTCAGCCGTAAATTTGAAGGTTGTGAGTGTCTGCCGGAAATCCTTGAGCAGCTGGAACAGCAGATGGAAGAGAAATTTTATCATCCGGAAAAACATGTTTTCTCAAATGAAGATGATGTACTGAAACTGTCGGTGGGAGAAGTGCAGGATTCGCAGATCATGCAGATGATCTCAGAAGACATCACACGGAAGGATACAGATCAGCTGAGAAAGCATTTCGCATGCCTGAAAGAAAAATATCATGATAATACACAGTATTCAGCAATGTATATCAAGTTTGTTTTCTCGAATGTCATTCAGGAACTGTTTCAGGAAAATCAGTTTTCTGGAGAGCGGCGTCTTGAGCATGAGATAGAACGATTGTATAACTGTAGAAATATCATGGAAATCCTTGAAGTAACTGAAGATAATATCAAGGAATACGAGGCATTTCTTGACCGTTCTATGAGTAGTTCTAGAAATGAAGTGGCAGCAGTCAAAAATTATATCTATCAGCATTATGAGGAAGATCTGAATCTTGAAATGCTGGCAGAAAAAGTCTATCTGTCTTCCGGATACCTCAGTTTTATCTTCAAAAAAGAGACCGGCATGAATTTGAACCGATATATACGTGTGTTCCGGATGGAGAAGGCAAAAGAACTTCTCTGCAGCACCAATATGAAGGTGGCACAGGTCAGTGAACGTGTTGGTTTTGCAAATGTTTCTTATTTCTGCAGAAGTTTCCGGGAATATTACGGAAGCAGTCCGGAATCATACAGGAAAGGAACCGGAGAGGATGAACAGACTTCGTAAGATATTCAAAAATATGAAGTATCGTCATAAACTGACGATCTTTCTTGTAGTTACAAGCCTGGTACCGATGACAGTACTTGCCTGGTACAGTCACAGCAGGCTGAGTACTATGGTCCGCAGCAGCGAACTGGAAGATATGCAGTCGATCATGGAACAGACCAGAGAAAGCATTGACAGCCAGACGGCGGTTTATGCCAGCCTTCTCAATTATCTGACCTATTCACCAGATATTGAGGAAATTATTAAGGAAAAAAATATCGATAATTATACGGCGTATGAAAAATATACAGAAATAGCGGATCCACTTTTGTCTGTACCAAAATCATATCATGACGCGATCAACAGAATTCAGCTTTTTGCGGACAGTATTCAGGTGGAGCATGAGTATACACTTGTTCCACTTGATAAGATGAAAGAAGAGTGGTGGAGTGAAGGGCTGAAAGATGATGTGCGTATTCAGTGGAAAGTTGATCAGGATCGTAAAGAAGTTGCAGCAGTACGTATGATCTATAGTGATCAGAAACTGGATGCAGTTCTGTGCATTTCTCTGGATTATAATAAAATCTTCCAGCCACTGACCAATATTCTCACGCAGGAAAATGGTGGAATTGTTGCAGACAAAAACGGTACAGTTCTTTATAACAAAACTGGTCTGACAAATCTGGAATTTGATAAATCTGAAAAAATGGATTCCATGATTCAGAAAATCAGCCAGTCCTGTGCATATACAAAGACCAAGAGTGAAGAAAATGACTGGGTATTTTATCTTTATAAGAGTCAGGATGCGATATCAGGTTCTGTACGAAGACTGCTACTGGAAGAGATTCCACTGATTGCGGCCTGTGGTCTGATCATTCTGTTTCTGGCTATGGCATTTTCAAGAATTTTTACAAGAAAAATTGAAGAACTGACGAAAAATATGGACAGGGTAAATCATGGAAGCCGTGAAGTTACAGTCAACAGTGATTCGGGAGATGAAGTAGGAATTCTTGTTAACAGTTTCCGTAATATGATGGATGAGATTAACCGCCTGATCGACGAAGTATATGTCAATAAGATCGCGTTGAAAGAATATGAACTGAAAGCCCTTCAGGCCCAGATCAATCCACATTTCTTATATAACACACTGTCGATGATGAACTGGATGGCGATTCGAAGTAACCAGATGGAGATCAGTAAGGTTACCCTGGCACTTTCTACTTTTTACAGAACCGCATTAAGCAAAGGTGAAGATGTGGTTACGGTAGAAAACTGTATTCAGAATATGGAAGCATATCTGGAAATCCAGCTTACGATGCATGATCATAATTTCTCGGTAGACTGGGATATTGATCCGACAATAAAAAATGAAAAAATGCCGAAGCTTCTTCTTCAGCCGGTTGTCGAAAATGCGATCGAACACGGTCTTGATGAAAAAGAGGATGGTGATAAAAAAATTTTCCTGTCATTTAAAGGCAAGGGGGATGATGTAGAGATCACTGTCCGTGATAATGGACTTGGTATGGAACAGGAAAAAGCAGAAACACTGGTAACTTATCAGGCAAAAGGATATGGCCTTAAGAATGTAAATGACCGCATCCGGCTTCTTTATGGAGAGAATTACGGAATTCATATTTTCAGTTCACCGGATGAAGGCACGACTGTTATTATGAAATTTCCGAAGGAGGGCAGAGAGAATGAAGAGTAAATGGAAAAAACTGCCTGTTGTTCTGATAGGGATCATAGCTATAGCTGTCTGCGGATGCAGCAATGATTTACAGGAGCTGAACCAGAAAAGATCATCGGCAGCAAAAGAAAATACGGAATCTACAGAGACAGTCCGTACCGGTACCTGGGAAACAGCTGCACAGACTCCTTATGGTGCTTATCCTGAACTTGTAACGTATACTTTAGGACAAATGAGTGGTGCGAATAATTCAAATCTTCCGGATGGAAATACCTATGACGACAATGCTTACACTCGTTATCTCAGAAAAATGCTGAATATTCAGAATAAAAGTGTCTACATGGAACGGGAAGATCGATATGATGAATTTGTGAACATTCTTGTAAAAGACCAGACGCTGCCGGATGTACTGGTGGTTTCGGACAGAGAAACACTCAAAGAACTGGTTGATAATGATCTTGTGGAAGATCTGAGCGAAGTATATGAGAATTGCACTTCAGAGAGAATCAAAGAGATGTTTGAGAGTTATGGAAGCGGTCTTCTGGATTCTGTGCGATTTAATGGAAAACTGATGGCAATTCCGGAGACCGTTACAGATCATGGTCCACGTCTGATGTGGCTGCGTAAGGACTGGATGGATAAGCTTGGCCTTGAAGATCCGAAAACACTGGAAGATGCATTTGACATAGTAGAAAAATTTGTCCAGAATAAAATGGGCACGGAGGATGGAGAAGACCCGATCGGACTCGCCTGTGATACAGATCTGGTGGGAACTACCAGCTCTAATTATTCAGTAGATTCTGTTTTTGATAAATTTGGAGCCAGTCCACAAAGGTGGGTAAATCAAAATGGTAAGATCGTGTATGGTTCCGTAACAGAAGAAACAAAAAATGCACTGAGTTATCTTCATGAACTCTATGAACGTGGCGTGTTGGATAAGAACTTTGCATTGCGTGCGCAGAATAACCTCAGAGATCTGGTGATAAATGGAAAATGTGGAGCTTTTTTTGGCCTGTGGTGGACACCGAACAATCCACTGATGGATGTTTATGAGACAGACAAAGAGGCAAACTGGCAGCCATTTTATCTACAGTCGACAGACTGGCAGAATGTATATGATACTTTTCAGGATAATAAATATGTTGTTGTACGCAAAGGATATGAGCATCCGGAAATTGTAATGAAGATAATCAGTGTATTGTTTGATTATAGCAGATATGAAGCCAAGGATGCGGATGAGGTAAATGATTATTTTGCTCTTAACGTAGAACCGACAGCCAGACCGCTGGTTATCAATGTTGATTATAACGAGGCGACGTTTCAGATCACAAAAGATATCCAGAGTGTAATGAGAGGCATGCGAAAAGAAGAAAGTTTAAGTGCAATTGAGAAATCTTATTACGATGCAGCAGAAAAATTTATTCAGGGAAAATCAGAAACGGCGGAAGACTGGGCAGCATATGAATCCAGACTTGCAGCAGTTGGAAGGTTGATAGAAGGAAACTACCGGTCAACAGCCAAAAGATACCTGGATGATGCAGACGGTGAAATACCGAAGTCTCTTCAGCAGCTTGAAAAAGACACTTTCATTCAGATTATCATGGGTGTAAAACCAATTACTTACTTTGACATTTTTGTGCAGGAATGGTATGAACAGGGCGGCGAAGAGCTGACTGAGCAGATTCGCCGCTCTAATCCAGGAGAATGATTATTTTCCGAGATGCCAGATGTCGTCATCGTACTCTTTGATGGTTCTGTCTGAGGAGAAGAATCCGGCTTCTGCAATATTGATCAGAGTTCTGCGGCTCCATGCTTCCGGATTTACAGCATAATCACTCATTGCCTGTTCTTTGCGGACAATGTATGCATTGAAATCCGGAAGAGTCTGGAACCAGTCTTTATTTATCAGTTCGTTCTGCAGTCGTTTCAGATGTTCTTCATCTCCATATTTCAGCATTTCTTCACTGGTAAGGAAATCGATGGCACGACGAAGGTTCGAGTCTGCTTCATACCAGTCTTTTGCACAGTAGTCACCGGCTGCATAGCGGTGAATAACCTGCTTGCTGCTCTGACCAAAGATGTAAATATTGTTATTTCCGACAGCTTCGGCAATTTCTACATTTGCACCATCCATGGTTCCAAGAGTCAGTGCACCGTTCAGCATGAATTTCATGTTTCCGGTTCCGGATGCTTCTTTGGAAGCAAGGCTGATCTGTTCAGAAAGATCACATGCCGGAATCATTTTTTCTGCTGCAGAAACATTGTAGTTTTCTACAAATGCAAGTTGCAGATATCTGGAAACTTCAGAGTCCGCACTGATAACCTGTGACAGGGTAAGAAGAGCGTGAATGATATCTTTGGCGATGATATAGGCAGGAGCTGCTTTTGCACCGAAGATACTTACTAATGGAGTTACTGGAGTATGTCCTGCTTTGATTTCCAGGTATTCATGAATCAGGAAAAGCAGGTTCAGCTGCTGACGTTTGTATTCATGAAGTCGTTTGGACTGAATGGAAAACATTGCATTGGTGTTCAATTTGATTCCCTGTTTGTCTTCTAACCAGGAAGCAAGTGCTTCTTTGTTGGATTTTTTAATACAACTGAGTTTTTTCAGTACTTCTGCATCGTCTGTATAATTCAGAAGCTTTTTCAGTTCAGAAGCATCTTTTTTGAAACCGGATCCGATCAGAGATTCAATTTCAGAAGTCAGGGCCGGATTACATTTCAGAAGCCAGCGGCGGAAGGTGATGCCGTTTGTTTTATTATTAAATTTGTTCGGATACATCTGATAAAATCCTGCCAGTTCGCTTTCTTTCAGAATCTGTGTATGCAGTGCGGCAACACCGTTTGTGGAGTGAGAAAAATGAATATCCATATGTGCCATATGAACGACCTGATTCTGATCAATGATAGCAAGTGAAGAATCAGTTGTACGTGTTTTTGCAATGTCATCCAGCTTTTCAATAATTGGCATAAGCTGAGGAACAACGGTATCGAGATAATGACGTGGCCATTTTTCCAGAGCTTCTGCAAGAATTGTATGATTGGTATATGCACAGGTATCTGTTACGATCTGAACTGCCTCATCAAAGCTGATTCCGTGTTCCTCAAGGAGGCGGATCAGCTCCGGGATTACCATACTTGGGTGTGTATCATTGATTTGGATAGCTGCATAGTCGGCAAGGTCATGATAGTTACATCCACGTGCAGCACATTCGTTGAGAATAAGCTGAGCACCGGCAGAAACCATGAAATACTGCTGATAGATACGAAGCAGTCGGCCGTCTTCATCGGAGTCGTCTGGATAGAGGAATAATGTAAGGTTTCTGGCAATATCTTTTTTGTCAAAAGAAATTCCGTCACCGATCACAGATTCATCTACAGAATCCAGATCAAACAGATTCAGCATATTGGTTCTGCCTTCATAGCCGGTAACAGGAAGTTTGTAGAGTCTTGCAGAATAGGTGTTTCCTGCAAGCGAAACCGGAAATACTGTATCGGTAGCTTTGGCAGCACACTGGTCAGTCAGCCAGAAATCAGGAGCTTCGTTCTGGATGTTGTTTTTGAAATTCTGATGAAAAAGTCCGCAGTGATAACGAAGACCGACACCATCACCAGGAAGATCCAAAGTTGCAAGACTGTCAAGGAAGCATGCGGCAAGTCGTCCAAGACCACCATTTCCAAGACTTGGTTCCGGTTCCTGCTCTTCGATATCTGCAAGAGATTTTCCGATACTGGCAAGTGTTTCACGAACTTCATCATACAGACCAAGGTTGATCAGGTTGTTGGAAAGCAATTTTCCAATCAGGAATTCAGCAGAAATATAATACAGTTTTCTGCCAGTTACTGGTTTTATCTGTTTCTGACTCTGTTCCTGCACAAGTTTCAGAAGGGCTGTATAAAGTTCTGCGTCGGAAGCAGTTGCAATATCCTTTTGGCAAAGTTCATTTAGTGTTGTTTTCATAGATTCACTCATGGGAGTTGCTCCTTTCATATATAAAATGGTTGTAGTTTCGTTAACTTAAGTTGCTTTAGTTATATCACAGATAGTCCGTCGTTTCTTGTCAAAAGCGAGCAAGAAATGATACTATCCTATCATAGAGGCGGAAATAGATGAAAGAAAAAGAAAGTGGTACAAAATATCAGGAAACAAAACAGCATGGCAGCCGGTTGTTTCCGTTTAATATTTATCCATGTACGATTCCATTGGATTTTCCGGCGGTTCCTTTGCACTGGCATAAGGAGATGGAATTGATTTATATAAAAAAGGGAAAAGGGCTGATCCAGCTCGAAACAAAAAGCTTTGAGGGAGAACCGGGGGATATTTTTGTAGTAACACCTGGAACCCTTCATGCAATTCATAGGATAAAAGGATATTCTATGGAATACGAAAATATTATCTTTGAAATGGATTTTCTGGGAGAAGGAGCAGCAGATCTCTGTGCAGGAGAATTTCTCGTCCCGCTTGCAGCAGGTAAGTTGTTTCCTCCGGTACAGATAAAGCCAGAGGAAGCGCATTATGATTCATTAAAAAGATGTCTTATTCAGATGGAAGAATTGTGTGAAACAAAAGAAAATGCTTATGAGCTAGGAGTGAAAGCTGCAGTATTGCAGATCATATTTCTTCTTATAAGAATGTATCCGTCCAGAGAAATCGTGTCTTCTCCGGATAGGGAGCAGTTGAAAGAAGTACTGCAGGAAATCAGTGTTAAAAGCAGTGAGAATCTTTCAGTAGCAGACATGGCGAAATTTTGTGGCTGGAGCA
>ENA-OPRS01000385-OPRS01000385.1-human-gut-metagenome-genome-assembly--contig:-NODE-385-length-29181-cov-4.839113_pt1 | contig 29181 bp, 25 predicted proteins | sample MGYA00241795_ERZ501881 | MGnify/ENA primary metagenome ERZ501881 (study PRJEB25962, sample SAMEA2042440) | human gut metagenome | biome: human gut; feature: human-associated habitat; material: faeces... | reverse complement strand
TTGTTCCGATATTGATATGCGGTTTTGTTCTTTCAAACTTCTGTTTTGCCATTTTTTCTGTTCCTCCTAAAAAGGTTATTTAAAAATTTGTTTACTTATTGATTTTTTCAAGCAGGCTTTCAGGCAGTTTCTCGAAGTGGTCCATCTGCATTACGTATACGCCTCTTCCCTGAGTCTTGGATCTCAGGTCGGTAGCATATCCGAACATCTCAGACAGAGGTACCATTCCTCTTACTGCTACTGCTCCCAGATTCATGTCGGTTCCTTCGATTCTTCCTCTTCTTGAAGAAATATCTCCGATAACGTCTCCCATGTATTCTTCCGGAACTGTTACTTCTACCTTGAAGATAGGTTCCAGCAGAACAGGTTTTGCCTTCTTTACGGCTTCTCTGAACGCCATGGAAGCGGCGATCTTGAATGCCATTTCCGAAGAGTCGACTTCGTGATATGAACCGTCGTAAAGCTCTACGCCTACGTCTACTACCTGGTATCCGGCCAGAGGACCTGTTTCCATAGCCTCCTTGATACCTTCCTCGATCTTAGGGATATATTCCTTAGGAATAGCTCCTCCCACGATGGCGTTCTTGAATTCGAAGCCTTCGCCCGGGTCTCTCGGATAAATTCTGATCTTAACGTGACCGTACTGTCCGCGTCCGCCCGACTGCTTAGCGTACTTGTGGTCGACATCGGCAGTAGTGGTGATAGTTTCTTTATAGGAAACTTGAGGCTTGCCTACGTTGGCTTCTACCTTGAATTCACGCAGAAGTCTGTCCACTATGATCTCCAGGTGCAGCTCGCCCATGCCGGCGATGATGGTCTGTCCTGTATCTGCATTGGTGTAAGTCTTGAAAGTAGGATCCTCTTCTGCCAGCTTGGCAAGAGCTATACCCATCTTTTCCTGACCGGCCTTGGTCTTAGGTTCGATGGCTATCTCGATTACAGGTTCCGGGAATTCCATAGATTCGAGGATGATCTCGTGTTTCTCGTCGCAAAGAGTGTCACCGGTAGTAGTATCCTTGAGACCTACGGCAGCAGCGATATCTCCTGCATAGACTTCCTGTATCTCTTCTCTTTTATTGGCGTGCATCTGCAGGATTCTTCCGATTCTTTCTTTTTTGCCCTTTACGGAGTTATACACGTAAGAGCCGGAAGAAAGGGTTCCGGAATAAACTCTGAAGAAGGCCAGCTTTCCTACGAACGGGTCTGCCATGATCTTGAATGCCAGCGCAGAGAAAGGCTCCTTGTCGCTGGTATGTCTTACGTCCTCTTCTCCCGTATCAGGGTCTACGCCCTTGATCGGAGGAATGTCCAGCGGAGACGGCATATAGTCTATTACAGCGTCAAGCATCATCTGTACGCCCTTATTTCTGTATGCACTTCCGCACAGCATAGGAACCATATTCCCTGCTATAGTTTCTTTTCTGATAGCAGTCTTGATTTCTTTAACTGTGAGTTCTTCTCCCTCGAGGAACTTCATCATCAGCTCTTCATCGGTTTCAGCAACTGATTCTATCAGCTTTTCTCTCCATTCATCTGCAAGGCCCTGCATATCGGCAGGAATATCGGTGATGTCGAATTCCTTACCCAGCTCATCCTTGTAGATCTCTGCCTTCATTTCTACTAAGTCGATAATTCCAACGAAACTATCTTCAGCACCAATAGGCAACTGGACAGGTACTGCATTTGCTTTGAGTCTGTCTTTTACCATTCCGACAACTCTAAAGAAATCAGCTCCCATTATGTCCATCTTGTTGACAAAGATCATTCTTGGTACGCCGTACTTTTCAGCCTGTCTCCAAACAGTTTCAGACTGCGGTTCTACGCCTCCCTTGGCGCACAGTACTGTTACCGCGCCGTCCAGGACTCTGAGGGATCTCTCTACCTCAACAGTAAAGTCCACGTGTCCCGGAGTATCTATTATATTGATTCTCGTATCTTTCCATTGTGCTGTAGTAGCAGCAGAGGTTATAGTTATACCACGTTCCTGTTCCTGCTCCATCCAGTCCATCGTCGCTGCACCTTCGTGAGTCTCGCCCAGTTTGTGAGTTCTGCCTGTGTAGAACAGAATTCTCTCGGTGGTAGTTGTCTTGCCCGCGTCTATGTGGGCCATGATACCAATATTTCTTGTCTTTTCCAATGGGAAACTTCTTGGCATATCATATCCTCCCTTCTACTGTGATTTGTATTTTTTCATAAGATTGTATTTTTTAATCGCACCGGAAAAATCGTTTGCGGCTAAGCGAGCGCTTCCGTCTGCGATTTCAAAATGCGCCGAATTTTTCGTTCATCGCAAAGAATTAAGGCTTGCGAGGCACGGAGCGTACTTATACGTACGTGAGTACCGAGCAGCCGCCAATTCTGCGGCGATGGGCGAAAAAGGCAAGCATTTTACCAGCGGAAGTGCGCAAACGCTCTATTAGCCTCCGCCATCTTATGAGTATCTTCTTTCTTTTTAACCGAAGCTCCGGTGTTGTTGGCTGCATCAACAAGTTCTTTGGCAAGTCTTTCGGACATGGTCCTTTCTCCTCTTGCTCTGGTATACTTGGTGAGCCATCTCAAGCCTAAGGTCTGTCTTCTCTCAGGTCTTACTTCTACAGGGACCTGATAGTTGGCTCCTCCGATTCTCTTGGCTTTTACTTCTAATACAGGCATGATGTTGTTCAATGCCTTTTCGAATACTTCCAGCGGCTCTTCGCCTGTCTGCTCCTTAATCTTATCGAAAGCTCCGTAAACGATGGCCTGGGCGGTGCCCTTCTTACCGTCTAACATGATGCTGTTGATAAGCTTAGCTACGGCAACGCTGCCGTAAACAGGATCCGGAAGTACATCTCTCTTTGGTATATTACCTTTTCTTGACACTTCTCTTCCCTCCTCGCAAAGGACGCTTTGATTCTGTCTTATCTAGTACAAAGCAACCTTGCGCAACATAATATTTAATTGCACATCTTCTTCACCCCTAAATATAAGGGATTACTCTCGGAAAGACCCTGCAATTATACGGTCTTTTCGAGTCATTGGACGGGGTACTCGACGAAACGCATTTGCCGAGGCAGAGCCTCATACAAGCTGTTCGCCGCGAGCGCTTCTCTTGTATTTTGTAAAAAAGAATACGCTACCCTATTTGCTCGCCGTCTTAAGGCTGCGCCGTCAGACCGCGATGTCTGACTTCGGCATGGCCGTGTCAGAACAAGAGGCCTGTTTTATTTTTTCTTAGGTCTCTTTGCGCCGTATTTGGAACGAGCCTGCAGTCTGTTGGCAACGCCAGCAGTGTCAAGAGTTCCTCTGACGATATGGTATCTTACACCTGGAAGGTCTTTTACTCTTCCGCCTCTGATAAGCACAACGCTGTGTTCTTGCAGGTTGTGGCCTATGCCGGGGATGTAAGCGGTTACTTCAATACCGTTAGTAAGACGTACTCTGGCGACTTTTCTGAGAGCTGAATTAGGCTTCTTAGGAGTAACTGTCTTTACCGATGTGCATACGCCTCTCTTCTGAGGTGAATGAGTATCGGTAGCTACTCTTCTGAGTGAGTTCATGCCTTTGTTCAGCGCAGGAGCAGTCGATTTCTTGACCGAGCTTGTTCTTCCTTCGCGTACTAATTGATTGATAGTAGGCATTCTTTTTCTCCTTTCTTCTTAACGTTTAAAATGATCTATTTTACGCAAGCAATCGGGCCCGGACGTTTAGTCCGGCCCGATTTTGCACAAAATCAAATATTATTTTATCATGGAACCGTTTTATCTGTCAATTCAAATTATATGACTAATCCAATTCGACGATCTGAGGTGTTTCCGGCATCTCCACTTCTGCATAATCTTCATCAGAAGTTTCAGCTTCTGAAGCCGCGTCGCTCTGAACCTGAATCTCATAAGCCGCAGGTTCTCTCATGGCTGCCAAGGCAGCCAGTTCCTGCTCTCTCTCGTAATTTTCCATTATCTCGGCATTTACACCGTAGTCCAGATCGATGTTCTTGTACCTCTTCATGCCTGTTCCGGCAGGAATCAGCTTACCGATCATGATGTTTTCTTTGAGACCCAGAAGTCTGTCATTCTTACCTTTGATGGCGGCGTCAGTGAGAACTCTGGTGGTCTCCTGGAACGAAGCCGCAGACAGGAACGAACTGGTGGCCAGCGAAGCCTTCGTAATACCAAGGAGTATCCTGTTGGCGAGGCAAGGTTCTCCGCCTTCTTCAGCGGCCCTCGCGTTGGCTTCTTCTATCTCGAATTTGCCGTAGAGTCCTCCCGGCAGCAGATCTGTGTCTCCTGCGTCTTCAATCTTGTATTTGGAAAGCATCTGGCTCACGATAACCTCTATATGCTTGTCGTTGATGTCTACACCCTGCTGTTTGTATACTCTCTGTACCTCCTTGAGAAGATACTGATATACACCTTCGACGCCGTTAAGTCTCAGTATGTCGTGAGGGTTGAGAGGACCTCTCGTTATCTGTCCACCGGCGAATACCTGATCTCCCTCTTTGACATTGAGTCTGGCTCCGTAAGGGATGACATAAGTTCTGTCTTCTTCCTTACCGCGGACTCTGACTTCAGTTTTATTGTCCTTACGTCCTTCTATGGAGATGACTTCTCCGTCGGCCTCGCAGATTTCTGCGATACCCTTAGGCTTTCTCGCCTCGAAAAGCTCCTCTACTCTCGGAAGACCCTGTGTGATGTCTCCTCCGGCTACTCCTCCGGTGTGGAAGGTTCTCATGGTCAGCTGAGTTCCCGGTTCTCCGATGGACTGGGCGGCGGTGATTCCCACGGCCTCGCCGATGTTGACCTCTTCTCCCGTAGCTAAGTTTCTGCCGTAGCACTTGGCGCAGATTCCCGTTCTGGAGTGGCAGGTCATTACGGAACGGATAGCTACGCTTTCTATTCCGCTGTTTTCTATTCTTTCGGCGGCGGCTTCGAGTATCTCTTCATTCTGCTCTACTATCACCTCGCCGGTCTCGGGATCCTTTATATCTACGAGGGCGGTTCTGCCTACGATTCTCTGCTTCAGCGGCTCGATGACTTCCTTGCCGTCCGTAAACGCTCTTACTTCCACTCCCTCGTCGGTTCCGCAGTCGTATTCCCTTACGATAACGCTGTGGGAAACGTCTACCAGTCTTCTGGTCAGGTAGCCGGAGTCGGCAGTACGCAGAGCCGTGTCGGCCAGACCCTTTCTGGCTCCGTTGGAAGATATGAAGTATTCCAGTATGGACAGACCTTCACGGAAGTTGGCCTTGATAGGAATTTCCACGGTCTTACCTGTGGCGTTGGCCATAAGACCTCTCATTCCACTTACCTGTCTGATCTGGTTCTTGCTTCCTCTGGCTCCCGAATTAGCCATTATATACAGGTTGTTCAGGGTTCCAAGGGATTCCATCAGCACGTCTGCGACATCGTCTGTGGCCTTATTCCAGATTTCTATGATCTTCTCATATCTCTCCTGCTTTGACATGAGACCCATGCGATAGGCTTTTTCGTATTTGTCTACCATACCCTCGGCGTCAGCTATGATGGTCGCCTTTTCTTCAGGTATCTCCATGTCGCTGATGCTTATGGTAACGGCGGCCTTGGTGGAATACTTGTATCCCATGGACTTGATGTAGTCCAGCATTATTACCGTTCCGGTGTTGCCGTGTCTGCGGTAGCACTTGTCGATAATGGCGCCCAGCTTCTTCTTGTCGCACAGGAAATCTACTTCAAGACTATAAGGATCTGTCTCTCTGTCTACAAACCCCAGATCCTGAGGGATTCCCTGGTTGAAGATAAAGCGTCCTACCGTTGACTCTACCAGTTTTCCCCTGTCTTCCTTGTCTTTATACATTCTCACCTTGACTTTTGCGTGAATTCCAACGACTCCCGTCTGGTAAGCCATGAGCATTTCATCAAGGTTTGTGAATACCTTTCCGTCTCCCTTTTCGGCATAGGTGCTTCTGTCGTCTACGCCCGGATGGGTCAGGTAGTAGCTTCCTAAAATCATGTCCTGTGTAGGAGTCGTGATAGGGGAGCCGTCCTTAGGAGCGAGTATGTTGTTGACCGAAAGCATCAGGAATCTCGCTTCTGCCTGAGCCTCCACGGAAAGCGGCACGTGAACGGCCATCTGGTCTCCGTCGAAGTCGGCGTTGAAGGCCGTACATACCAGCGGATGCAGCTTGATAGCCTTACCCTCTACCAGTACCGGCTCGAAAGCCTGAATACCCAGTCTGTGCAGCGTCGGCGCACGGTTGAGCATTACAGGATGTTCCTTGATGACGCCTTCCAGTACGTCCCACACCTCAGGTCTGACTTTTTCGACCATTCTCTTGGCGCTCTTGATGTTGTGAGCGTAGCCCTGCTCTACCAGCTCTTTCATTATGAAAGGCTTGAACAGCTCGAGGGCCATCTTCTTAGGAAGTCCGCACTGGTAGAACTTAAGCTCAGGTCCTACTACGATTACGGAACGTCCCGAATAGTCTACACGCTTACCCAGCAGGTTCTGTCTGAATCTTCCCTGCTTTCCTTTGAGCATGTCGGACAGAGATTTAAGCGGTCTCGATCCCGGACCGGTTACGGCTCTGCCGCGTCTGCCGTTGTCTATCAGAGAGTCTACCGCTTCTTGCAGCATTCTCTTTTCGTTTCTAACTATGATGTCAGGCGCGCCCAGCTCCAAGAGTCTGTTAAGCCTGTTGTTTCTGTTTATTACTCTTCTGTACAGGTCGTTCAGGTCGGAAGTGGCGAATCTGCCTCCGTCCAGCTGTACCATAGGTCTGATGTCCGGCGGAATTACGGGAATCACGTCCAGTATCATCCAGTCAGGTCTGTTGCCCGAGAGTCTCAGCGCTTCGATTACTTCAAGGCGTCTTACGATTCTGATCTTCTTCTGTCCGCTGGCGCCCTTGAGCTTGGCTCTCAGGTCGTCGGAAAGCTGATCCAGATCTATCTCTGCCAGCAGGGTCTTGATGGCCTCTGCTCCCATGGCGGCCTTGAATCTGTTGCCGTACTCGTCTTTTTTCTCCCTGTACTGCTGTTCTGTCAGAATTTCTTTGTATGCCAGATCTGTATCTCCCGGATCTGTCACTATATATGCGGCAAAGTAAAGTACCTTTTCCAGATTTCTCGGAGTTATGTCCAGGCACAACCCCATTCTGGACGGAATTCCTTTAAAATACCATATATGAGATACAGGAGCGGCCAGACGTATGTGACCCATCCTCTCTCTTCTAACCTTAGCCTTCGTAACTTCGACGCCGCAGCGGTCGCATACTATGCCTTTATATCTGATTCTCTTATACTTTCCGCAGTGACATTCCCAGTCCTTCATAGGTCCGAAGATCCTTTCGCAGAAAAGTCCGTCTCTCTCAGGTTTAAGAGTTCTGTAGTTGATAGTCTCAGGCTTGGTTACTTCGCCGTGAGACCATTCGAGAATCTTTTCCGGTGACGCAAGGCTGATCTGTATGGATTCAAAATTGTTCAATTCATAATCGTTATTGTTGTTATTCAAGGAGTCCCTCCCCTTTCTTCAATTACTCACTTTTGAAATCAACGTCAAAATCAAAGTCAGACGGTTCTTCATCTTCATCGAAATCGTCGATGTCTTCCTCATCGCCTTCTTCCGTAAAGCCTGCGTCTAAGAGGTTTTCTTCCTCTGCCAGCTCGGCTTCAAGATCCATGATGCCCTCGATAGCCGGAACATCCTCGTCGTATTCGGAAGATTCTTTAATCTGAATTTCCTCATCGTTCTCTGACAGCACCTTGACATCGAGGCCAAGGGCCTGCATCTCTTTGATCAATACCTTGAAAGATTCCGGTATTCCCGGAGTCGGGATATTCTCACCCTTGACGATGGCCTCGTAAGTCTTTACTCTTCCCACGATGTCGTCGGATTTTACGGTGAGTATCTCCTGCAGGGTATATGCCGCGCCGTAGGCTTCGAGAGCCCACACTTCCATCTCTCCGAAACGCTGTCCGCCGAACTGAGCTTTACCGCCCAGAGGCTGCTGCGTTACCAGCGAGTACGGCCCCGTGCTTCTGGCGTGAATCTTGTCGTCTACCAGATGGTGGAGTTTAAGCATATACATGTAACCTACAGTTACAGGGTTGTCGAAGCTTTCACCTGTTCTTCCGTCTCTGAGCCGGAGTTTTCCCGTCTTAGGATATCCGCACTCGTCCAGAAGGTCGATGATGTCTTTTTCGTTAGCGCCGTCGAATACCGGGGTGGATATATACCAGCCTTTCTTCTTGGCCGCAAGACCCAAGTGGACTTCAAGTACCTGTCCTACGTTCATTCGGGAAGGTACGCCCAGCGGGTTTAACATGACCTGAAGCGGCTGGCCGTTCTCGAGGAAAGGCATATCCTCCTCAGGCAGTATTCTGGAGATGACGCCTTTGTTGCCGTGACGGCCGGCCATCTTGTCTCCTACGTTTATCTTTCTCTTGGTGGCGATATAGCATCTCACCAACTTATTTACTCCCGGCGGAAGTTCGTCGCCGTTTTCGCGGCAGAATATCTTGACGTCTACCACGATGCCGGTCTCGCCGTGAGGCACCCTCAGCGAAGTATCCCTTACTTCTCTGGCTTTTTCTCCGAAGATGGCTCTCAGCAATCTTTCTTCTGCCGTAAGCTCCGTCTCTCCCTTAGGAGTTACCTTGCCCACCAGAATGTCGGAAGAGTTGACTTCCGCTCCGATTCTGATTATTCCTTCTTCGTCCAGATCCTTAAGCGCATCTTCGCCTACGTTAGGAATATCTCTGGTTATCTCTTCAGGTCCCAGCTTGGTATCTCTGGCTTCCGCCTCATACTCTTCTATATGAAGAGATGTCAGCACATCGTCCATGAGAAGTCTCTCGTTGAGGATGATAGCATCCTCATAGTTGTAACCCTCCCATGTCATGAAGCCTATCAGCAGGTTCTTACCCAGTGCGATCTCTCCCAGATCTGTGGAAGGACCGTCGGCCACTACTTCTCCTGCTTCTACATGTTCTCCGTGAGCTACTATAGGTCTCTGGTTGATACATGTTCCCTGGTTGGATCTCTTAAACTTCAGCAGCTTGTAAGTGTCTGTTCCGTTATCGTCGTCTCTTCTGACAGTGATGCTCTCGGCGTCGACGAATTCAACGGTACCGCTGTTCTTCGCCAGTATCACTACTCCCGAGTCTCTGGCGGCTTTGTATTCCATTCCCGTGCCGACCATAGGAGCTTCAGTCACCAGAAGAGGGACTGCCTGCCTCTGCATGTTGGAACCCATCAGGGCACGGTTAGCGTCGTCGTTTTCGAGGAACGGTATCATGGCGGTAGCCACAGAAACTACCTGCTTAGGCGATACGTCCATGTAGTCTATCTGTTCTCTGGGCATGAGAGCGATTTCTCCGTGTTCTCCCCTCGAAGCCACCTTGGCGTTGACGAAACATCCTTCGCTATCTAAAGGCTCGTTGGCCTGAGCGATGGTCATCATTTCTTCTTCGTCGGCAGTCAGATAGTGAATCTCGTCGGTTACTCTTCCCGCCTCCTTATCTACCACTCTGTACGGAGTCTCTATGAAGCCGTACTGATTGATTATTCCGTAAGTGGTCAGGGATCCGATAAGGCCTATGTTAGGACCTTCCGGAGTCTCTATAGGACACATCCTTCCGTAATGAGAATGATGTACGTCTCTTACTTCAAAGCCTGCCCTCTCTCTGGAAAGTCCGCCCGGGCCCAGAGCCGAAAGTCTTCTCTTATGAGTCAGCTCTGCCAGAGGATTGTTCTGGTCCATGAACTGAGAAAGCTGGGAGCTTCCGAAGAATTCTTTTATGGCTGCCGTTACAGGTCTGATGTTCATCAGCGCCTGAGGCGTAGTTACATCTATATCCTGAATAGTCATTCTTTCTTTGACTACTCTCTCCATTCTGGCAAGTCCTATTCTGAACTGATTCTGCAGCAGTTCGCCTACAGTTCTCAGCCTTCTGTTGCCCAGATGGTCAATATCGTCTATGGAGCCGATGCCGTAATTCAGGTTCAGTATATAACTGATGGAGGCTATGATGTCTTCTATTATAATGTGCTTAGGAGAAAGGTCGTTTTTCCTGTCCTCTAACATTTCTTTCAGCTCTTCTTCGCTGCCGCAGGCGTCCAGTATCTCTCTGAGCACCGGATAGAATACCTTGTCGGCCACTTTGAGGCCTGTAACGTCAAAGTCGACATGAGCGGCAAGATCTACGAAGTTGTTCCCGATGATCTTTGTCACGCTATCCTCTTTGTCCTTATCGAGGCCATAGGCATATATATATTGAACTCCGGCGTTTTCGATGGCTACAGAAAGATCTCTGCCGATCTTCTGACCTTTCTCTGCCATGATCTCGCCTGTCTCAGGATTGATAACGTCCTCAGCGGCAATAACGCCGTTGATTCTGTTAGAGATACCAAGTTTTTTATTGTACTTATATCTGCCCACTTTGGCCAGATCGTAACGCTTAGGATCAAAGAAAAGAGAGTTGAGCAGGGCCCGGGCGCTCTCCACTGTCGGAGGCTCGGTCGGTCTCAGCTTCTTATAGATTTCTTTGAGGCCTTCTTCGTAGTTGGCGGCGGTATCCTTCTCAAGAGTCTTCTTGAGTCTGGCGTCCTCTCCGAAGATTTCAAGGATCTCCTGATCGCTTCCAAAGCCCAGGGCTCTCAGCAGAGTCGTCACAGGCTGTTTTCTCGTACGGTCGACTCTTACGGAAATTATCTCGTTGGAGTCGGTCTCATATTCCAGCCACGCTCCTCTGTTAGGTATTATGGTGGTGGAAAACAGCTTGTTGTTGGATTTGTCATAAGTCACGTCATAGTAAGGTCCCGGCGAACGAACCAGCTGCGTCACCACAACTCTCTCGGCGCCGTTATATATGAAGGTTCCCTTCTCTGTCATCAGAGGGAAATCTCCCATGAACACTTCCTGTTCTTTGACTTCTCCGGTCTCTTTGTTGATGAGCCGAACTTTTACTTTAAGCGGAGCAGCGTATGTCACGTCTCTTTCCTTACATTCTTCCTGTTCATATTTAGGAGCATCGGTAAGGGAATAGTCGATAAACTCTAAAACCAGATTGTCCGCGTAGTCCTTGATAGGAGAAATATCTTCGAATACTTCTCTAAGGCCTTCTTCGATGAACCAGTTATAAGAGTCCGTTTGGATCTGAATAAGGTTCGGCATCTCGCAGACTTCGTTGATCTTAGCGAAGGTCATACGTTCTTTTTTACCTACTTTTATAGGTCTTGGCATCTTTATCACTCCTTATATTCTTAACAAATTACTTTGTGTGGCAGTCTAATATTATATTACATGGCTGTCAAATAATCAAGCAAAATTTGGTGCTAATTTGGTGTTTTTTTCAAAATCGGTCGTTTTACACCAGCATCGCCCCCGTCTGCTCCATACATATATGTACATGTGACAAAATTCAACAGTTAATTAAGATCTTAAATCATTTTTTATAACGATAGTCAAATCCCCGAATGATTATCGTCACTAATGATAAAAATAAACCATTATATAATAAAGGAAGTTAAAATCAGTGTATGACTCCTCAGGGTTTTGACGTAGCTTTCGTCATTTTTTACACCTGTCTTACATCTAAGGTCGCTTTACATGGAGCTCCAAAAGTGTTAATATTTAATTTAAATTATTCATACAGAGGTTTTATATGGAAATTCTGATAACTTTTTTTCTGGGGATATTTATAATAGCCGGAGCCTGCGTAGCCCGCTGCGTCAGAAACACAAAGATCATTGAACAATTATCCATATCTGCAGCCTTCGGCACCATGCTGGCGCTTTCCATTATGGAACTTTTCCCTGAAGCTTTTGAACAATTAGGCAAGGACAATGTTTGGGTGATCATCACTTTTATCGCATTGGGCGTCCTCCTTTTAAAGCTTCTTGATCATTTTATCCCCAAACATCATCATTCACACGGCGCAGACCGCCGCTATACAGCCGAAAACGTCATCCACATAGGTATCATTTCCTCTATAGCCGTCATTCTCCACAACGTGATAGAAGGGATGGCAGTATACAGCATCGCCGCCGAATCCCTGAGCTCGGGCGTCATGATGGCTATCGCCGTAGGACTTCACAATATACCTATGGGCATGGTGATATATTCGACATTGAGGCAGGAGAAAAAAACTACCAGGACGGCTCTCATCTCCGGAGTTGCTTTATCCACGTTTGCGGGAGGTCTGATAATGGCCTCGCTTTGGTTCATAATAACGCCTTTCGTAATAGGTATCCTCATGAGTCTGACTCTGGGGATGATAATATATATTCTGATCTTTGAACTTGCTCCCCACGTGATGCAATCCTCAAGCAGAGCGCTGTCTGCCATCGGTATTCTGGCGGGAATCGCAGTCATCTTGGCCGGAGGGTTCCTGGAATAGGCAATAAAAAAGGACATTCCGAATTTGAACGATTCAGAATGTCCTTTTTCTGCATACCGGGCTATGGTATTACCGGAGCATATCTTCTTTTTTTCTGAGAATATCTTCTACTACAGAGCATGCGGGACAGTCGCAGTATTTTGCGCCGGCAGCCTTTATCTCTCTGGCATGCACCGCTATTCCCTTGGCCGCATCAGCTCCGAAATATTCTTCCCCCTTCGCAGAACCTGCAAATCCAATGAGCTGATCTATCGGCATTATATCCTCTTCCAACTCGGCAATATAGCTTACAGTCTCTTCTTTTTCTCTTTCCGTCCCTGCAGCCTCAAGCCAGCGTACCGCGGCTTCTTTTGTCTCTTTACTGCAAGTAGGTGCGTCGATCAGCGCGCGGGTCTTCTCAATGATCTCATTTAAAAGATTTTTTTCCATGGTCTATACGCCCTCTTTCTTTTTAAGTTTTTCTTCATATTATCACGAATGTAAAAAATAAACAAGAGCAGGCGACGTCAGTTTATTTTACATTTATTTTACATTATTTCGATAACGAATCTTACTTTACAATAGTATCATTTAGTTGTAATCAAAAACAGTTAAAAATAAATTGCAAAGGAGAGTTGCAAAATGAAAAAAACAAAAAAGATAATAGCCCTCGGTCTGATCGCTGTAATGGCAGTATCAGTATTCACAGGATGTTCAAAAAAAACTTCATCGGAAAGCGATTTTGACAAAGCAAAAGAAATCGGCGTAATAACCCGCGAAGACGGTTCCGGAACACGTGGAGCTTTCATAGAGCTGTTTGGAGTTGAAGAAAAAGACTCAAGCGGAGAAAAAGTCGACAAGACAGTCGAGACTGCAGTAACTACAAATTCCACATCAGTAATGATGACTACAGTAGCAGGAGACCTCTACTCCATAGGTTACATATCGCTGGGATCTCTCAACGATACAGTAAAGGCCATACAGATAGACGGAGTTGATCCAACTGTAGAAAACATCAAAGACGGTTCATACAAGATCTCCCGTCCTTTCAACATCGCTACTAAAGATGGTTTAAGCGAAGCCGCTCAGGACTTCATCGACTTCATCATGAGCGCAGACGGACAGAAAGTTCTCGAAGATAACGGATACATCACCGTGGCTGAGGATGCGGCAGCCTACGCAGGCAGCATGGATTCAGGCAAAGTCGTTATCCACGGTTCCAGCTCAATCGCACCGGTTATGGAAAAGCTCAAAGAAGCTTATCTTGAAAAGAATCCTAACGTCACTATAGAAGTTCAGCAGAGCGATTCTTCTTCGGGCATGACTGACGCCATCGACGGAACTTGCGACATCGGAATGGCATCACGTGAACTGAAAGATTCAGAAACTTCAGAAGGACTCACGCCTACAGTGATAGCTCTGGACGGAATCGCAGTGATCGTCAACAACGACAGCCCTGTTACAAACCTGACCAGCCAGCAAGTCAAAGATATCTTTACAGGAGTATCCGCTGTATGGAGCGACGTACTCGGCGAGTAAAAAATAATTCAAAGGCTGCGGGCAAGCTCCGCGGCCTTTGTCTTATGAGGAGTATTATATGAAAAATACTAAAGAAACTATAATGAAATTTGTATTTCTGCTGGCCGCTACCGTTTCCATCGTTGCGGTTATTCTTATATGTGTATTCTTATTCGCCAGCGGAATACCTGCCATCGGAGAGATAGGAATCTTCGATTTCCTGTTTGGAACCCAGTGGCGTCCGGCCAACGATCTTTACGGTATACTGCCTATGATCGTCGGTTCTATCTATGTCACCGCGGGCGCTCTCGTCATAGGAGTTCCCATCGGCATACTGACCGCAGTATTCATGGCCAGATTCTGTCCTCCGTGGCTGTATAAGATAATGAAGCCTGCTACTAATCTCATGGCCGGTATTCCTTCTGTAGTATACGGATTCTTCGGACTGGTAATATTAGTCCCTTTCGTCCGCGATACTTTTGGAGGAAGAGGCGTGAGCGTGCTGACGGCTTCCATCCTTTTAGGCCTCATGATACTGCCTACGATAATAAGCATGTCTGAGGCTTCCATAAGAGCTGTCCCTCAGAGCTATTACGAAGGCGGCCTCGCCCTTGGAGCTTCCCACGAGAGAAGCGTGTTCTTCACCGTGGTTCCCGCGGCCAAGAGCGGAATCTTTGCCAGCGTGGTGCTGGGAGTAGGCAGAGCCATAGGAGAGACCATGGCGGTCATGATGGTGGCGGGAAACCAGACTGTGATACCTGAAAAGATCACCGACGGAGTCAGAACGCTGACTACAAACATAGTCATGGAGATGGGCTATTCCACAGATCTCCACAGAGAAGCCCTCATCGCCACAGCGGTAGTCCTGTTCGTGTTCATACTCATCATAAACCTTTCCTTCTCGTTGCTGAAAAGGAGGAGTAAATAATGAAACAAATTAACTTAACTACATTTCGTGACAAATGGAACGCATACAAACATGATCCAAAGTCACTGCTGCTCTTCATAGCCGTGTGCCTGGCAGCTGCCATAACTCTTGCGGCACTGGCATTTGTAATAATATATATATTGGCAAAGGGCGTTCCTTACCTCACCCCGGAGCTGTTCCAATGGGAATACAACACAGAGAACGTCTCCCTGATGCCGGCGCTGATAAACACCCTCTATATGGCCGCACTGTCGCTGCTCTTTGCAGTGCCTATAGGCATATTTTCGGCAGTTTATCTGAATGAATATGCTAAAAGAGGAAATAAACTGGTAGGAGTGGTAAGAATAACTACAGAAACTCTTTCAGGAATACCCTCTATAGTTTACGGCCTCTTCGGTTCTCTGTTCTTTGTCAAGTTCGTAGGCTTCGGACTTTCACTGCTTTCAGGAGCCCTGACTCTGAGTATAATGATACTGCCTCTCATAATGAGATCCACCGAAGAAGCTCTTTTAGCCGTCCCGGACAGCTACAGGGAAGGAAGCTTCGGCCTTGGAGCAGGAAAGCTCAGGACTGTTTTTCGCATAGTCCTGCCCAGCGCAGTTCCCGGAATATTATCCGGCGTAATCCTTGGCATAGGACGTATAGTAGGAGAATCTGCGGCCCTGATATTTACCGCCGGAACGGTGGCAGAAGTTGCGGACAGCGTATTTTCTTCCACGAGAACTCTGTCTGTACACATGTATTCCATCTCTACAGAGGGGTTATATATAAATCAGGCTTACGCCACCGCAGTGGTTTTACTGGTGGTGGTGATAATAATCAACGGACTTTCCAGCCTTGTAGCTAAAAAATTGGGAGGTGACAAAAATAATGGACAAAATTAAAGTAGAGAATCTCGACCTGTATTACGGCAATTTTCAGGCCCTTAAAAATATAAATCTGGGAATGCAGCAAAATGAGATCACGGCCTTTATAGGCCCTTCCGGCTGCGGAAAATCGACTCTTCTTAAGAGTCTCAACAGGATGAACGACCTTATCGAAGGATGCAAGATCACCGGTCAGGTTACTCTGGACGGAGAAGATATCTACGGCAATATGGATATAAATCTTCTGCGCAAGAGAGTAGGCATGGTATTTCAAAAGCCGAATCCTTTTCCTATGAGTATTTACGACAATATCGCTTTTGGCCCGCGCACTCACGGCATCAAAGCCAAAGCGAAGCTTGACGACATAGTAGAACGCTCCCTGAGAGACGCGGCTATCTGGGACGAAGCAAAGGACAGACTAAAAAAATCCGCTCTCGGTATGTCGGGAGGACAACAGCAGCGTCTGTGCATAGCCAGAGCCCTGTCCGTTCAGCCTGAGGTACTTCTCATGGACGAACCCACCAGCGCACTGGATCCGATTTCTACAGCAAAGATAGAAGATCTTGCCATCGAGCTGAAAAAACAATATACTATAATCATAGTCACCCATAATATGCAGCAGGCGGTACGTATTTCAGATAAGACTGCCTTTTTCCTCTTAGGAGAGATGGTAGAGTTCGCTCCTACGGATGAAATGTTCTCTATGCCTAAAGATAAACGTACCGAAGATTACATAACAGGGAGGTTTGGATGATATGCGTCTAAAGTTTGATGAACAACTTGCGCTCTTAAACGAAGAGCTTATAACAATGGGAGCGCTCTGCGAAAATGCTATAGCCACGTCTTCAAAAGCTCTGACAAGCGGAGATTTTGAGCTGGCTGCCGGAGTCAGAGTCCTTTCCGAACAGATCAACCAAAAAGAAAAAGATATTCAGAATCTCTGCCTCAAACTTCTGCTTCAGCAGCAGCCCGTCGCAAGGGATCTGAGAGCTATCTCATCGGCCCTTAAGATGATAACCGATATGGAACGTATCGGAGATCAGTCCGCAGACATTGCAGAGATAATAACCACGGCCCACATATCGGCATCAGGCGACACGCTCAACATAAGCGATATGGCTCAGGCTGCTATTAAGATGGTTACCGAAAGCATAGACGCTTTCGTCAAAAAAGACATCGATATAGCAAGATCTGTTATAGAATACGACGACGTGGTAGACGGATATTTTGACAAGATCAAGTCAATGCTTATAGAGAGATTCAGTAAGCCTGAGACCGACGGCGAATATGCTCTCGATCTATTGATGATAACCAAATACTACGAGCGAATTGCAGACCATGCGGTAAATATCGCAGGATGGGTCTTGTTTTCAATCACCGGACTTATGGAAGGAGTGAAGTAAAATGATCTTTTGCGTCGAAGACGACAGCAGCATACGCGATCTCATGATCTACACCCTCAATACCGCCGGCTTTGAGGCTGAAGGGTTCGCCGAGGGCGAATCTATGTTTGAAGCTCTCATGACTAAAAAGCCTCAGCTCATAATGCTGGACATCATGCTTCCCGGTGAAGACGGTATAACTATATTGAAGAAACTTCGGGCAAACCCCAAGACATCCCACATTCCTATCATTATGGCCACTGCTAAAGGTACAGAATACGATAAGGTGATAGGTCTTGACCTGGGTGCTGACGATTACCTCACAAAGCCTTTTGGAATGATGGAAATGATCTCACGTATCAAGGCAGTCTTGCGGCGCTCTGCTCCTGCCGAAGAATCAAAGACGCTGTGTATAGGCGATCTTGCCCTCGATATGAGCCAGCACATAGTCACTGTCCTTGGAAAACGCGTCCAGCTTACGCTGAAAGAATATGAACTTCTGCGGCTTTTCATGGAAAACCCCGGAAGGGCGTACACGAGAGATCAGCTTCTCTCAAAGATATGGGGGTCAGACTACATCGGCGAAACCAGAACGGTGGACGTTCATATCGGTACTCTCAGGACTAAACTAGGTTCCTGCGGCGATTATATCGAGACAGTCCGCGGCGTCGGATACAGAATGGAGGGCAGATTATGACCAAACGAATCTTCCGTTCCATCTGCTTGGTGGCGCTTGCAGTACTAATTGCCTGTCTTGTTCTTATCCTCGGTTTTCTCTACGGATATTTCAACGAGGTTCAGCACGACCAGCTAAAAATACAGACAGATCTTGCAGCACGAGGTGTGAGCAGTCAGGGGCTCGATTATTTTGAAGGTCTGAGCACAGACGACTACCGGATAACTCTTATAGGCGCCGATGGAAATGTCCTGTTTGACAGTAAGTCTGACAGCAGTTCCATGGAAAACCATCTCGAAAGAGAAGAAGTCCAGGAAGCCCTTGAAACCGGCTATGGTGAAAGCGAGAGGTTTTCCTCTACTCTCCTGGAAAAATCGCTGTATTCGGCCGAGAGGCTCCCCGACGGCAGCGTTCTTCGGCTTTCCATAATTCAAAACAGCGTTCTTACTCTGATCCTCGGAATGTTACAGCCGGTATGTGTAATAATCGTCATCGCTCTGATTCTTTCTCTCGTACTTGCTTCTCGGCTTTCAAAAAAGATAGTGCAGCCTCTGAACGATCTCAACCTAGATGATCCTCTGAGCAACGAAGAATATGACGAGCTTTCTCCTCTCCTGCTGAGGCTTCACAGCCAGCAGAAGCAGCTTAAGCGTCAGGCAGGCGAACTTCAGAGAAGACAGGATGAATTTACCGCTATAACCGACAGCATGAGCGAGGGACTGATGCTGCTGAATCCTAAGTGCACCATATTGAGTATAAACCGGGCGGCGGTGTCTCTTCTGGATACTGATGACTTCTGCGTCGGCAAAAATATACTTACTGTCAACCGCAGTCTGGCCCTCCAGGAAATACTTTCGTCAGCCATCGGCGGCAAGCAGTCTCAGAAGATCATAGATATACACGACGGACATTATCAAGCCAGCGCAAGCCCCGTCATGTCAGGCAATGCGGTGTCCGGTATAGCTCTGCTGATATTTGACGTCACCGAAAGGGAAAATTCAGAACAAATGCGACGGGAATTCACCGCCAACGTTTCCCACGAATTGAGGACTCCTCTCCATTCCATTTCCGGATATGCGGAGCTGCTTAAAAACGGCATGGTAAAAAGCGGCGATGTCAAGCCGGTCGCTACTAAGATATATGACGAAGCCCAGCGCATGGTCAGGCTCGTGGAAGATATAATAAATCTTTCTCATCTGGATGAAGGCGCCGAAGATATGATCAAAGAAGAGGTAGATCTCTATGATATAGTCAGCTCTACTATAGAAAGTCTCTCCCCTGAAGCCGAGGCGGCCGGCGTAACCGTCAGCTTTTCCGGCCGGCACGTATCTGTAAATGGTATTTCTCAGTTATTGAGCGGCATAGTCTACAATCTCTGCGACAACGCCATAAAATATAACCGCCAGGGCGGCAGCGTCTCAGTTTCCTTAAGCTCTGAGGATAAAGACGCAGTCCTGACCGTATCAGACACAGGCATAGGAATCCCGACCGAACATCAGCAGCGGATATTTGAACGGTTCTATCGGGTAGACAAGAGTCATTCCAAAGAGGTAGGCGGAACAGGCCTTGGATTGTCCATAGTGAAACACGCTGCTAAGATACATGACGCTAAGATAAAGCTCAGCAGCGTACCGGATCAGGGCACTGAGATTACTGTAATTTTCCCTAAATCGCTGTCCTGAGAATCAAATCATCTGTTTTAAAAAGGCATCGCCTAAGGACTTTCAAAGTACCTCGCGATGCCTTTTATAATTATTTAGCTATCGAATATTTCGCCGCGTATTTTTCAAACTCCGCCTTGAAATCGTCGTTATAAGCTTTCATCTCATGAAGCGATTCATGTATGTTCATATCGCTTCCCGCTTCCAGAACGCATACCGCTATATTGGAGCAATGATCGGCCGTACGTTCGAGATTAGTCAGGAGATCCGACCATACGAATCCGGCGTCTATGGAGCAGTCTCCCTGCTGCAGTCTCAGTATATGTCTCGTCCTCATCTGTTCTTTAAGGCCGTCTATTACTTCTTCGAGAGGTTCTACTTTTGAGGCCGCTTCTACATCCTCGTCCAGGAATGCTCTGAGAGCCAGATCAAGAATCTCCTCCACAGCGTCTGTGAGGACTCCCAGTTCTTTCATGGCAGACTCGCTGAATTTCAGATCTTTGGAATTCATCTCCTCAGCTGATTCGAGAATATTCACCGCATGATCCGATATTCTTTCGAAGTCTCCTATCATTTTAAGGAGTTTCGCCGCCTCTGCGCTGTCTTCTTCGCTGGCCTGATTGCTGCTGAGCTTTATCAGGTATGTTCCCAATATATCTTCGTAATGATCGGTCTTGCTTTCTTTTTCTCTTATCTCTTCATCCAGCTTGGTGCTGTATCTGGTGAGAGTGCCTATACTGTCTTTTAAAGCGCTCGCCGAGGTCTCCGCCATTTCGGACGCTACCGAATGACAGTTTTCCAGAGCCAGAGACGGAGTCGCCAGAAGAAGCTCGTCAAGCTCTACATCCTCTTCTTTAGTCTTAGTCTCAGGCACTATGCGATATGCCACCGTTTCCAATATTCCCGACAGAGGCAGCAGCAGAGCCGTACACAATATGTTGAACACCGAGTGAGCTATGGCTATTCCGACCAGCGATGCCGATTCGTTAAGCAACGCAGGAGCAAATATGGCTTTTATTATCCAGAACACCGTCAGCCAGACTATGGTTCCGATTACGTTGAACGCCAGATGGACTATTGCCGCCCTCTTGGCATTTTTGTTGGTTCCGACCGATGAAAGCATCGCCGTTATACAGGTTCCTATGTTCTGTCCCATTATGATAGGGATTGCCGCTCCGTATGATACTTGTCCGGTTACGGCCAGAGCCTGTAAAATTCCCACGGAGGCGGAGCTGGACTGTATTATGGCAGTCAGCAGGGCGCCCGCCAGAACTCCCAGCAGAGGGTTCTCGAAGGCTATAAACAAGCTTCTGAAGGATTCCACATCTTTTAGTCCCGATACTGCCGCAGACATGGCGTCCATGCCGAACATCAGAGTGGCGAAGCCCAGCAGGATTGTTCCCGTGTCTTTTTTCTTGCTACTGTTGCAGAACATATAAAATATAATTCCTATCAAGGCCAGCACCGGTGTAAACGAGGTCGGCTTGAACAGCTGAACTATCAGATTGCCGCTCTCTATGCCGCTAAGGCTCAAAAGCCATGCCGTAACGGTGGTTCCTACATTGGCACCCATTATTACGTTTATAGCCTGCTTAAGGTTCATCAGACCGGAATTTACAAATCCCACTACCATTACAGTGGTGGCAGAGGAGCTTTGAATGATTCCCGTAACTCCAAGGCCTGTAAGAAAGCCTTTGGCTTTGCCGGTGGTTAATTTGCCGAGGAGAGTTCTGAGAGTTCCTCCGGCACGCCTTTCCAACGCTTGTCCCATTACGTTCATTCCGAAAAGGAAGAGGCACAGGCCTCCTATGAGAGACAGAAAATCGAAAATATCCATGTTTGTTTCCTTTCAGTAGCTTTGATTTTAGGTGGTTTTTGTCTCGACCGCATGGTCATCAATACTTTATCAAATTTACATCAAATCTACTATGGGTTATTTGTAAAATGTTTGTAAAGTCTTGGCTAAGTTTGTGCTAAATACACACGTGCAACCTAAAAGGACGCCCTTGCAGACGTCCTTTTCGACAAACGATTTTCAAGTACTTCTAACTTATTTCAGAACTACTGTCGCTCCAACTTCCTCCAGCTGAGTCTTGATAGCGTCGGCTTCTGCCTTTTCTATACCTTCCTTAACGTTTGAAGGCGCTCCGTCTACCAGTTCCTTAGCTTCCTTAAGTCCGAGACCTGTGATTTCTCTTACGGCTTTGATTACTTTGATCTTCTCTCCGCCTGCTGCTTCGAGAACTACAGTGAATTCAGTCTGTTCTTCAGCTGCTGCGCCGCCTGCTGCCGCTGCTCCTGCTACTGCTACAGGTGCTGCTGCGGATACGCCGAATTCTTCTTCACAAGCTTTAACTAAGTCGTTCAATTCTAAAACTGTCATAGCCTTTATAGCTTCTATAATCTGTTCCTTGTTCATTTTATATTCTCCTTTATAAAATTTTTCTCATTTTTAAATAGTCGTTCCGGCTGACCGGTCTTCTGAAGACTACGCCTCCGCCTTTGCGTCTGCAATAGCCTGGAACGTTCTCACTGCCTTGCTTACAGGCGACTGTATGCTTCCCATGAACTTGGCGATAAGAACTTCTCTCGATGGAATATCTGCGATGGCCTGGATTCCGTCTTTATCAAACACAGTTCCCTCTACTACACCTGCTTTAAATTCCATCTTCTTGTATTCTTTGATCACTTCATTGAGAACTCTTGCAGGAGCCGTAGCGTCTTCTTTGCTTATAGCGATAGCGCTGGGTCCTTCCAGGACTGATGAAAGTCCTTCGAATTCAGTTCCCTCGATGGCTCTCTTTACCAGAGTATTCTTGTAAACTGTATAGTCTACGTTAGCCTCGCGAAGTTTCTTTCTCATGGCGTCTGCTTCTGCAACGGAAATTCCCATGTAATCGATTACCACTGCAGACTGAGCGCCGTCTAATTTTTCTTTGATCTCGTCGATAATGACTTGTTTAGCCTTTTGAGCTTCTACTGACATATTATCTCTTACTCCTTTCTTGCCTCCCGTGTGCGGGAAGCAGAATCGGTACTCCATAAAAAAACCTTGTCCGCATAGACAGACAAGGTCAATATTTTATATTGTACCTCGGCGGGAAATTAAGCTTTCGCACCCGCTGTCTACGGTTTTAGTTTCGTATTTTGTTATTCGGTCTAAAACTGAATCAACGCAGGATTCACTTTTACTCCGGGACCCATAGTCGAAGCAACTGTAACGCTCTTCAGATACTGTCCCTTGGCTGCCGCAGGCTTAGCCTTAACGACTGCTTCTAAAAGTGCATTGAAGTTGTCCGTCAGTTTTTCCGCTCCGAATGAAGCTTTTCCGATCGGCGTATGAATGATGTTGGTCTTGTCGAGTCTGTATTCGACTTTACCTGCTTTGATCTCCTGCAGGGCTTTCTCAACATCCATGGTAACGGTACCTGACTTAGGGTTAGGCATCAGACCTTTAGGACCGAGGATCTTACCGAGTCTTCCTACTACTCCCATCATGTCCGGAGTTGCCACTACTACGTCGAAATCGAACCAGTTTTCAGTCTGGATTCTCTGAGCCATTTCTTCGGCTCCTACATAATCTGCACCGGCTGCCTCTGCCTCCTGTGCCTTAGGTCCTTTGGCAAATACCAGAACCTTCTTGGTTTTACCTGTTCCGTGAGGAAGAACTATAGCTCCTCTGACCTGCTGGTCGGCATGTCTTCCGTCTACGCCAAGTCTGATGTGTACTTCGACAGTTTCGTCGAACTTTGCTTTTGAAGTCTCTACAGCGATTTTAAGCGCTTCGGGAACTTCGTGAAGTGCTGTCTTGTCAAAGCTTGCAGCTGCAGCTTTGTAATTTTTACCTCTTTTAGGCATTTCTTACCTCCTCGTGGTACTTGCGACTTTCAGTCTCCCACTTTCTCAATCTTCAATAACTATACCCATGCTTCTTGCGGTACCTTTGATCATCTCTGTAGCTGCGTCTAAATCTGCCGCATTTAAATCAGGCATCTTAGTCTTAGCTATTTCTTCTGCCTGCGCTCTCGTCAGCGTAGCTACCTTTTTCTTGTTAGGTTCGCCGGAAGCTGAATCGAGTCCTGCTGCTTTCTTTAAAAGAACTGCTGCTGGCGGTGTCTTGCAGATGAACGTAAAGGATCTGTCGGCATAAACCGTGATGACCACCGGTATGATCATTCCCTTCTGGTCTTGCGTTCTGGCATTGAACTGTTTACAAAAGTCCATGATGTTGACGCCTTTCTGACCTAAGGCAGGACCTACTGGAGGCGCTGGATTTGCATTGCCGGCAGGTATCTGAAGTTTGATATAACCTTCAACCTTTTTAGCCATTCCCTTTCTCTCCTTTCTTAAATATTCAAGAAAATGTCTGCTTCAGAGGCGGCGCCTCTTCTGCGACATGTCTCTTAGATTTTATCAACCTGGCTGAACTCAAGCTCAACCGGTGTGTCTCTTCCAAACATGGAAACCTTGACACGCAGTACTTGTTTCTCTTTGTTGATCTCTTCTACAGTACCCATAAAGCTTTCGAAAGGACCGCTGATAACCCGTACCGTCTCTCCGACTTCCACGTCGAGGTCGATATAAACCTTTTCTATTCCCATTCTGGCCACTTCTTCGTCTGTAAGCGGAATAGGTTCTGAACCATGTCCCACAAAGCCGGTAACACCCTGGGTGTTACGCACCAGATACCAGGATTCGTTTGTCACTATCATCTTTATGATTACATAACCCGGAAACATTTTTTTGGTCTTTATCTTTCTCTGACCGTCTTTTATCTCAACTCTGTCTTCAGTCGGTACAACAATGTCGATAATTAAATTCTGCATTCCGCGGTTCTCAACCATCTTTTCGATATTCACTTTTACTTTGTTTTCGTGACCCGAATAAGTATGAACGACATACCATTTGGCCTTGCCGTCTCCTCTCAGGCCTTCTCCCTCCAGAGGGGATACGCCTTTGTTTTCAATATCAGACATTTTTTGTACCTTCTCTTTTCATGTATTTTGAAGTAAATTGACTGCCTTTCGGCCTTCTCCTGTTAGCTTAACGTTACTCCCAAAACTGCTCTAAGAGCGGCTAAAACACCTGTATCGATCAACCAGAAGCCCAGTGCGAAAATCGCGCAGGTTACGATGACAACTCCGGTATATGAGGCTACTTCTTTTTTTGTAGGCCATACGACCTTTTTCATTTCGGTTTTTACTCCCTTGTAGTAATCTCCGAACTTGCCTCTCTTTTTCTTTTCTTTGGCCATATTCTTCTCTCCTTAATTATTTAGTTTCTTTGTGAAGAGTATGTTTCTTGCAGAATCTGCAGTATTTTTGCATTTCAATACGATCCGGATCGTTCTTCTTATTTTTCATCGTATTATAGTTTCTCTGCTTGCATTCTGTACATGCAAGAATTACTTTAGTTCTCATGTCGATTTCCTCCGTTTTACTTCAAATTTCAAGGTTTTTTGAAACCTTGCCGTTCTATAATCATAAAGTCGCCTATTTATTATAAATCAGCCATTTGTCAATGTCAACCGGCTTTTTAACTTTATCACGGCCTTTTGGAAAATTTTGATCTCTATACTCTACAATTCCTTCGGATCCTCCTCAGTCAGCGCTGCTCTTGCGGCGTCTATCTCTTTGTATCCCGGCTTCTCATCGTCCGGCAGATTTACCCGGACGTACACTCCGCAAGCTGTGGCCATTATCTCATCGTCTTCATCTATTATGCCTGATGAAGTATAGCAGCACTTTCCGTCCACTCTGTCTATTCTGCCGTATCCGAACATTTTGGCCCCCACAGGTATAGGTTTTTTATATTGAACCGTCATCTCTGCGGTGACATAAGTGGGAATCCAGTCTCTGCCGCCGCTGAAATCCACGTGGAGAGTGGCTCTTCCCATAAGTTCATCCAATACCGCTCCTGACATGCCGCCGTGCATGATGCCGTTATGTCCCTCATGGATACTCCTTGGAGTAAAGATAGTTCCCACCTCTCCTCCTTCCAGCTCATAAAATTGACATCCCAGCGAAGCCGGATTCTCACTTCCGCAAGTTATGCTGCACGGAGTGGGAAGCTGCTTGCTTATAACTTTTCTTTTCTGTCTTTGTGTCTTCATTATTCTGCAGCGCCTTTCACCTGACTTATCTTATCTACCGCCGCAGCGATGAGAGCCTCGTCCGGCAGCACCACAGAAGTGCTCGCTCCCAGGGCATATGACATTTTTGACGCCGATTCGCCCTTTATAGCTTGTTTGTCTATGGTCCAGCCCGGCATATCCTTAAGCTGCATTTTTATCAGAGATTTGATATCCTTCTGACTCATGTCGGTAGAAAGATTCTCTTCTATCGAATTCAATATAGACGTATAGTCTGTCAATATCGTAGTACTGTTGCTGACTTTCTTAATTATTGCCTCTATTATGATCTGCTGATTCTCATTTCTTCTCAGGTCTCCGTCAGGCCAGGACTTTCTCTCCCTGCTGTAAGCAAGAGCCATGGAACCGTTGAGGTGGTTCTGTCCTTTTTTGAAAGTATAATGAGCCGACATGCCGTGAGTCGTAAACCCATAAGGAGAATCTATGTCTATCCCGCCTATGGCGTCCACCAGTTTTGTTATAGTGGAATAATTGACTTTAACATAATAGTTTATATCTATTCCCATGAAATCTTCTACAGTACTCACCGTCTCTTCTACACCGTAAAGTCCGGAATGAGTGAGCTTGTCCTTAGCATTCTTGCTGGAAAGTGTGACATAATAATCTCTCGGTATGGACGTGAGCAGTATCTGATGAGTCGCAGGGTTGACCGTCACTATCATATTGACATCGCTTCTGGATGTGGTTCCTATATCTCCGGTAGTGTCAAGGCCGCTGACCAGAATGTTGAAAGGTTCTTCAGTAACGTCCACATGCTTGGTCTTTCGGCTGCTCTCCTTTGTTATAGAGATAGTATATATGATCTTAGTATCTTTTTCTATAGACGAGTTGCCCTCTTTCATCGTGTCATATGAAGCCGCGCTTATAAACACGGCGGAGTATTTATTCTGCAAAAGGCTTTCTATCATTTCGGAAGCGTCGTCGATATAATCGTATTTTGCATTGATTTCATCCTTGAGTTTATTTCTGGCCTCAGAATACGTCTTGCCTGTGTCTGAAGAAGTAGCGATGGTTTTACCTTTAAGCTCTGAAGCTTCTTCATACTGTGATTCTGCTTTGACTACTAAATAAAAGTCTTCTTTTGCTTTGACGATATCTGTAATCGAATTGAAAAATCCTATGGTCTCGCTGATATAATATGTTCCCACTCCGAATAAAAGGATGAGTACTACGGCAAACACCGCCGCCCCCTTTTTGCGGCCGCTTTTTCCCCTTTTGCTGTACATTACCGGAACTATGAACAATGATATGACTATCAGCAGGGCTACCACCGGATATAGTATCTTTGCCGGGAGCACGTTGAGCCACAAAAGCATTACCGTAAATGCCAGGGCTAATATGGCATATATCACAGCAATGGTTCTGTAAACTCCATTTTTTTTGAGTTTACGCTGTTCCTGCTCCATTCTTCGTCTGTCGCTTCGCATGGTCTTTTCCTTTCCCTGTCCTTTATCTCAATCTTTACTATGTATCTTTTTTCTTTATTGCAAATAGATTTGCCGAGTTGTCCCCAAAATAAAAAGCCTTTTTCAAGGCTTTTTACCGATATTATTATATCCTTTTTTTATTCTTATGACAACTGTTAATTTTCAATATTTTCAAAGCTTTCAAGAATATATGACCATCTCTACACAAATGTCAGCAGTTTTGACGCGTCCTTTCTTGGCGGTGCGGCAGGTTCCGTATCGGGATAGCCGATAGGAATAAGCGCTGCTAAAGTCTGTCCCTGCGGAATATCGACTATCTTTTTTATTTCTTCTTCGTCGAAATATCCCATGATGACTGTACCCAGCCCTTTCTCATGAGCGGCAAGGCAGAAAGTCTGGGCTGCAATGCCGGCGTCAAACATCTGCCAGCCGTCTTCTTTTTTTGTAGAGTAGCTTCCGTCTCTTTCGAAGCCGGAACGTCCCTCAACAAAAGTTAAAAGCAGCAGAGCAGGAGCCGCCTCCATGGTGGCGACGTTTCCCTTAAATCCGTAAGCGCATTTTTCGTTTGCCAACGCCTTCAGAGTCTTTTCGTCATCTACTATTATATACCTGGCGATCTGGGTATTCTTCCATGATGGGGCGTACGCCGAGATATTCACGATCTCTTCAAGCAGTTCGCGGGGAACCTTCTTATCTTGAAATTTTCTTATACTTCTTCTCTCTTTTATTCCGGTAATTAAATCCATCTTTTTTCCTTTTCCTTCCTCTTGCGTCAAGGACAATTTTCAGGCCTTTTCCCTGTGCAGTTTTGTCCAGTTTAAACTTTAATGTTTTTATTTTAACATTTTAAGGGAAAAATGACAATAGGCAAGGTTTCTTATTTTATTGTTCTTCCACTCATATTTGCGTTTGATTAAATAATCTCTATCCCGCCCGGTGATGGGGTTTCCTCCGGTCTTAAGCGTCTGCCATTGCAGGTTAAATTCCATACTGAAAAAGACCCGCAAGGGCTCTACCACCTTGCAGGTCTTTCTTCCTTCACCTTATTCTATGATCTCTGTTACTACTCCAGAGCCTACTGTTCTTCCGCCTTCTCTGATGGCGAATCTCAGTCCCTCTTCGATTGCGATTGGGGTAATCAGTGTGATCTCCATTGTGATGTTATCTCCCGGCATGCACATCTCTACTCCCTCAGGCAGCTTCAGGTCTCCTGTTACGTCTGTCGTTCTGAAATAGAACTGAGGTCTGTATCCGTTAAAGAACGGTGTATGTCTTCCGCCTTCTTCCTTCTTCAGTACGTATACTTCTCCCTTGAACTTTGTATGTGGGTGGATCGTTCCCGGCTGGCACAGTACCTGTCCTCTCTCAATCTCTGTTCTCTGTACTCCTCTCAGCAGTGCTCCGATGTTGTCTCCTGTCTCTGCCTTGTCAAGAAGCTTTCTGAACATCTCTACCCCTGTTACTACTACTTTTCTCTTCTCTTCGGTTAGTCCTACGATCTCTACTTCGTTTCCTACCTCAAGGACTCCTCTCTCTACTCTTCCTGTCGCTACTGTTCCTCTTCCTGTAATTGAGAATACGTCCTCTACCGGCATCAGGAACGGCTTGTCGTTGTCTCTTTCCGGCTCCGGAATGTAGCTGTCTACTGCCTCAAACAGTTCTACTATCTTGTCTCCCCATGGGCCTGCAGGATCTTCAAGAGCCATAAGGGCGGATCCTCTGATGATCGGTGTGTCGTCTCCCGGGAATTCATATTCGTCAAGAAGTTCTCTTACTTCCATCTCTACCAGATCCAAAAGCTCTTCGTCGTCTACCATGTCGCACTTGTTAAGGAATACTATGATGTATGGTACTCCTACCTGTCTTGACAGAAGAATGTGCTCTCTTGTCTGTGGCATTGGGCCGTCTGTTGCTGCTACTACCAGGATTGCTCCGTCCATCTGAGCTGCTCCTGTGATCATGTTCTTTACATAGTCGGCGTGGCCCGGGCAGTCTACGTGCGCGTAGTGTCTGTTTGGTGTTTCATACTCTACGTGGGCTGTGGAGATGGTGATTCCTCTCTCTTTTTCTTCCGGTGCCTTGTCGATCTGGTCAAAGGCTACGTCCTGTCCAAGGCCGTATCTCTGGTGCAGTGTCTTGGTGATTGCTGCTGTCAGAGTTGTCTTACCGTGGTCTACGTGGCCTATTGTTCCGATATTGATATGCGGTTTTGTTCTTTCAAACTTCTGTTTTGCCATTTT
>ENA-OPRS01000377-OPRS01000377.1-human-gut-metagenome-genome-assembly--contig:-NODE-377-length-29416-cov-3.096250_pt1 | contig 29416 bp, 28 predicted proteins | sample MGYA00241795_ERZ501881 | MGnify/ENA primary metagenome ERZ501881 (study PRJEB25962, sample SAMEA2042440) | human gut metagenome | biome: human gut; feature: human-associated habitat; material: faeces... | reverse complement strand
GAGCACGGGCGGAATCCGCTGCCCTTTTGGTAAAGCGAGATCAGATTTTACAGTGCAAACAACAGCTGATTCGGACGGCCCTGCGCCAGGTGTGCAACGCCTTGGAAACAGCGCCGGAAGAACAGTATTTTCAAATCCTGTTGGGGATGGCAGAACGGTTCGCCCAGCCGGGAGACGGACAGATGTTTCTGAACGCCTTCGACCTGAACCGGCTTCCCCCAGATTTTGAAGCGAACTTGGATCGGGTTTCCCCTTCCGGGAAAATTACCCTTTCCAAAACACCCCGAGAAATTGAAAGCGGTTTTCTGCTGGTGTACGGCGATGTGGATATCAACTGCACCTTCTCCGCACTCTTTGAAGGCGCCATGGATCAGCTCCGTGACGTCGCCGGGGAGATCTTATTCGCCCAGGTGTAGTCGGGCGGGAAAGGAGACGCCACATGGGTGAGTATATCTACGCGGTGGCCCGGGTTCGGTCCCGGGAAGTGTCCCTGCTGGGCAAAGGGGATCTGGACCGCTTGATGTCCTGCGTGGACGAGGAGGAATGCCTTCAAGTGCTGCGGGATAAGGGCTGGGCTCAAGACGCCGAGTCTGCCGAGGAACTTCTGGCTGCGGAGGAAGAAAAAACCTGGGCTTTCTTGGGAGAATTAACCCAGGAAACCGCCCCCTTTGCCCCCCTACTGCTACCGGTGGACGGCAACAACCTGAAAGCCGCCCTCAAGTGTGTGGCCACAGACACAAAGCCCTTAGGGGTATTTCTTCCCGGAGGCAATCTGGATCCGGAAGAACTTCTGGCCAGGGCTCGAGAACGAGACTTCTCCTCCCTGCCTTCCCCTTGGGATCAGGCTGCTGCCCGAGCAAAACAGATTCTCCTGCAAACAGGAGATGGCCAGCTCTGCGATGTGATCGTAGACCGGGCTTGCCTGGAAGAAATTCTCCGTCAGGGGAAAGAAAGCGGTTTAGGGGTTTTGGAACGGTACGGGGAATGGTTGGTTGCAACCGCCAACATACAGGTGGCCGTTCGGGCAAGCCGGTCCCACAAAAACCGGGAGTTTTACCAGATGGCCCTTGCCCCCTGCTCCACTTTGGAGGTGGAGGGACTGACCGAGGCCGCTCTGCGAGGGCCTGAGGAATTGTTCGGCTACCTCTCCTCTACCCCCTACGGGGATGGGGCAAAGCTGCTGCAATCCTCTGCTTCCGCCTTTGAAAAATGGCGGGATGACCAGATCATGAGTTTGGTCCAAAACGAAAAATACGAATCCCTGACTGCCGGCCCCCTCTTCGCTTACGCGGTGGCACGGCGTCGGGAAATCGATACGGTGCGGATTATCCTCTCGGGCAAAAGGAATGGCCTGGATGGAAAATTGCTCCGGGAAAGGTTGAGGGAGACCTATGTATAAAATCGGCGTAATCGGCGACCGGGACAGTGTCTATGGCTTCGGTGCTCTGGGACTGGAAGTGTTCCCTGCAGAGGATCCGGAAACCGGCGCACGCCTTTTGCGGCGGCTGTCCGAAGAAGGCTACGCCGTCCTCTATGTGACAGAGGCTCTTTGCGCCGGCATGGAGGAAGAATTGGAACGGCTTCGGGAACTTCCTCTTCCAGCGGTTGTACCTATCCCGGGCATCACCGGCAATACCGGCTTGGGCATGGCCCAGGTCAAACGTTCTGTGGAGCAGGCCGTGGGCTCCGATATTCTGGGCGACCAGGAATAAACGGCACGCAATCCTGAAAGAAACGGGTGAATCATAGAATGAGTAAAGGCACCATTAAAAAAGTGGCCGGGCCCCTGGTCATCGCCAAGGGCATGCGGGATGCCAACATGTTCGACGTGGTCCGGGTGAGCAGCCAACGGCTCATCGGGGAGATCATCGAGATTCATGGAGACGAAGCGTCTATCCAGGTCTACGAGGAAACCTCCGGCTTGGGTCCCGGCGCCCCTGTGGAATCCACCGGGGAACCTATGAGCGTGGAACTGGGTCCCGGTTTGATCAGCAGTATCTACGACGGCATCCAACGGCCTTTGGACGACATCATGAAAATCTCGGGCAATAACCTGGCTCGTGGCGTGGAAGTGCCTTCTTTAAAACGGGACATCCAGTGGGAATTTGTCCCCACCATGAGCATCGGGGACGAGGTAACCGGCGGCGATGTGCTGGGGACCGTCCAGGAGACGGAAGTGGTCTCCCATAAGATCATGGTTCCTCCAGGCCTTGTAGGTAAATTGAAGGATATCCAGGGGGGAACACATACCGTCACCGAAACCGTGGCCATTGTGGAAACTCCGGACGGAAAAGAAGTTCCTTTGAGCCTGATGCAACGGTGGCCTGTACGCCGGGGACGTCCCTATCAAAAAAAGCTTTCCCCCAACATGCCCTTGGTCACCGGTCAGCGAGTGATCGACACTTTCTTCCCCATTGCAAAAGGCGGCGTGGCTGCTGTGCCCGGCCCCTTCGGCAGCGGAAAAACCGTGGTCCAGCACCAGCTGGCGAAATGGGCGGAAGCGGATATTGTGGTGTATATCGGCTGCGGTGAACGGGGTAACGAAATGACCGACGTACTCAACGAGTTCCCGGAATTGACCGACCCCAAAACCGGCAAATCCCTGATGCAGCGGACGGTGCTCATCGCCAACACCTCCGATATGCCTGTGGCTGCCCGGGAAGCTTCTATCTACACGGGAATCACCATTGCCGAGTACTTCCGGGATATGGGATACTCTGTAGCTCTGATGGCAGACTCCACCTCTCGTTGGGCAGAAGCTCTGCGAGAAATGTCCGGCCGTCTGGAGGAAATGCCCGGTGAGGAAGGTTACCCTGCTTACCTGGGAAGCCGGCTGGCCCAATTCTACGAACGGGCAGGCCGAGTGGTCACCTTGGGAAAAGAAGAAAAGGAAGGCGCTTTGTCTGTGATCGGGGCTGTGTCCCCTCCCGGCGGCGACATTTCCGAGCCTGTCTCCCAGGCGACCCTGCGCATCGTAAAAGTATTCTGGGGACTGGATTCTTCCCTGGCTTACAAGCGTCACTTCCCTGCCGTCAACTGGCTGACCAGCTACTCCCTTTATCTGGACACCATGGAACCCTGGTTTGCGGACCATGTGGCAGAAGACTGGGTAGAATTGCGGGCAAAATTGATGAGTCTGCTCCAGGATGAGGCGGAACTGGACGAAATCGTTCAGCTGGTGGGTATGGATGCCCTGTCCGCTCCCGACCGGCTGAAGTTGGAAGCTGCCCGGTCCATCCGGGAAGACTTCCTCCATCAAAATGCTTTTGACGAGGTGGACACCTACACCTCTCTGGAAAAACAGCACGCCATGATGAAGCTGATCCTCAGCTATTACGAAAAGAGCCAGGCAGCTTTGCAGGAGGGCGTGGAAATCGGCACCTTGATCGCCCTTCCCGTTCGGGAGCAGATCGGTCGGTTCAAGTATACCCAACCCGATCAGGTGCAGCAGCGCTTTAGCGAGATCCTGACCCAGATGGATCGGGAACTGACTGAAGCCAAGGAAGCAAAGGAGGACGCGTGATGCCAAAAGAATATCGTACCATACAGGAAGTGGCCGGCCCTCTGATGCTGGTAAAAGACGTGGAAAATGTGGCCTATGACGAGCTGGGCGAGATCGAGCTCTTCAACGGGGAAAAACACCGGTGCAAGGTGCTGGAGATCAACGAGGGCAATGCCTTGGTCCAGCTCTTTGAAAGCTCCACAGGTATCAACCTGGAAAGCAGTAAGGTCCGGTTTTTGGGCAGAAGCATGGAACTGGGTGTCAGCGAAGATATGCTGGGCCGAGTGTTTGACGGTTTGGGCCGTCCGATGGACGGTGGACCGGATATTCTCCCGGACCGCCGGGCCGATATCAATGGTCTGCCCATGAACCCAGCCGCCCGAAACTATCCCCAGGAATTCATTCAGACTGGCGTCTCTGCCATTGACGGCCTGAATACCCTGGTTCGGGGACAAAAGCTCCCCATCTTCTCCGCCAGCGGTCTTCCCCATGCCCAACTGGCGGCCCAGATCGCCCGGCAAGCAAAAGTGCGGGGCACAGAAGAGCCCTTCGTGGTGGTATTCGCTGCTATGGGCATCACTTTTGAGGAATCGGATTTTTTTGTTAAAAGCTTCCAGGAAACCGGCGCTATCGATCGGACTGTGCTGTTTATCAACCTGGCAAACGACCCTGCGGTCGAACGGATCGCCACCCCTCGGATGGCCCTTACCGCGGCAGAATACTTGGCCTTTGAGAAAGACATGCACGTTTTGGTCATCTTGACCGATATCACCAACTACGCCGACGCCCTTCGGGAGGTCTCCGCCGCCCGGAAAGAGGTGCCTGGCCGCCGGGGCTATCCCGGCTATATGTACACGGACCTTGCCTCCCTCTATGAACGGGCAGGCCGCCAGAAGGGCAAGTCAGGATCCATCACCTTGATCCCCATTTTGACCATGCCTGAAGATGACAAGACCCACCCTATCCCCGACCTGACCGGATACATTACGGAGGGACAGATTATTCTCAGCCGGGAACTGTATCGGAAAAATATCACGCCTCCCATCGATGTGCTGCCTTCTTTGTCCCGTCTGAAAGACAAGGGCATCGGTGAGGGCAAAACAAGAGCGGACCACGCCAGCACTATGAACCAGCTTTTCGCGGCCTATGCCCGAGGGAAAGAAGCTAAGGAACTGATGGTGGTATTGGGCGAAGCCGCCTTGACCGACATTGACAAACTATACGCCAAATTTGCCGACGCGTTTGAGCGGGAATATGTTTCCCAAGGCTATTATACCGACCGCTCCATTGAGGAAACGTTGGACCTGGGCTGGAAACTTCTCTCCCTGCTGCCTCGCAGCGAACTCAAACGGATCAGCGATTCGGTACTGGATCAGTACTACGGAAAGGTGGAATGACCTGTGGCCGAGCGTTTACAGGTGAACCCCACCCGAATGGAGCTGACCAGGCTGAAAAAGAAACTGGCCACCGCTACCCGAGGCCATAAACTTCTGAAGGACAAACGGGACGAATTGATGCGTCAGTTTCTGGACAGAGTCCGGGAAAACCGCCGCCTTCGCCGCCAGGTGGAAGAGGGAATCCGCCGGGCCAACGGAAACTTTATGCTGGCTCGGGCAGGAATGCAGGATGCGGTTTTGAATACCGCCCTTTTGGCCCCCAAACAACGGGTCAGCCTGGAATGCGAAACGGAAAATGTGATGAGCGTGGAAGTGCCCAAATTCTCCTTCCACACCCGCACCCCTGAAGAGGGCGACATGTTTTCCTATGGGTTCGCCTTTACTTCCAGTGATTTGGACGATGCCATCCGTTCTTTAGCAGATGTATTTCCCGCCATGCTCCAGCTGGCGGAAAGCGAAAAAGCCTGTCAGTTAATGGCCTCTGAAATCGAAAAAACCAGGCGCCGGGTCAATGCCTTGGAGCATGTGATGATCCCCCAGCTTCAGGAAACCATCAAGTATATCACCATGAAACTGGACGAAAACGAGCGCTCCACTCAGATCCGCCTGATGAAGGTCAAGGACATGATGCTGGCTCAAGCCCATGGGTACGAACAATTTTAACTGGTTGCAGAGCCGCCGTTCCCTGGCGGCTCTTTTTCCAGACAAAACAAAGTCTTTGTTAGTATTGGCCCTAGTGGGGCCAGTTAAAGGAGGGAATCGTATGTTGGACATCCTTCGTTATTTGGAAATCCCCTTGCCGGAGGACATTGAAAAAGCCAAGTGGTGCGGGGATCTGGACCGGGCCCAACGACTGATCCAGAAACGTCTCGAAAGCGGAAAACTGCCTTTCTCCGTAGAAAAACGCCTGGAGGTGGAACGGGAAATTTTGAAGCGTCTGCCCCAGGACTATATTTACAGCGAAGAACAGGGGTTCGCCATCCTTCAGGAACATATCCCCGATATTACCTGGGACTCCAGTCCCTGGAAGACTCCAGCGCTATTGACTGGATTTATCTGAACGGGAAACCTCATTTTTGCCACAGCTTTTACGATACTTTGGTAAAGGTCTATCCGGAAATGGCTCAGCGGGCTGGGCTTCCTCCCACAGAGGAATCCAAAGAAAAGCGGCTTCTGGATGAAGTGATTCAGTCCATGCAGGAAAAGGGAGGCGCTGCCCGTCACATCCGTCTGCGGGCTTCCCTGCGTCTGGACGACGCCGCTTTCCAACCTGGCAAAACCGTTCGGGTACATTTGCCGGTGCCTGCATCCGCCGTCAATATGGATAACATCCGGATCTTGAGCCATCAGCCGGAAAAAGCTTGGATAGCCCCGGAGAACACGCCTCAGCGTACCATCTACTTTGAATGTTCCCCCACGGAAAACAAGCCCTTTACGGTGGAATATGAGTACGACTCCCGAGTCGCCTATCAGCGGCTGGATCCGGACAAGGTTTCCCCCATTCAACCCGATTTTGACACTCAGGAGCAGGCCCCCCACATTCGCTTTACCCCCTTTATGAAGGCCCTGTGCAAAGAGCTTTCGGCCGGGGAAACCAATCCCTTGCTCTTGGCGAGAAAATTCTACGATTACTGCACTACTGTGGTCACCTACTCCTACATGCGGGAATACTTCACCATCACCCAAATCCCCGAATACGCCGGTTTGAACCAAAAAGGCGACTGCGGAGTCCAGGCACTGCTGTTCATCACCCTGTGCCGCTGTGCAGGCATCCCCGCCCGTTGGCAATCGGGACTCTATGTGACTCCCTATTATCAGGGGTGCCACGATTGGGCTCAGTTTTATATTGCTCCCTATGGCTGGCTCTTTGCCGATCCCTCGTTTGGCGGCAGCGCCTATCGGGCAGGCAGCACCCTGCGCCACAACCACTATTTTGGAAATTTGGATCCCTTCCGCATGGCGGCCAACTCCCAGTTCCAATGGGAGTTTACCCCACCAAAATTTCAGCTGCGGGCTGACCCCTATGACAACCAACGGGGAGAAGCCGAATACGACAACCACGGATTCCTCCATGGGGAACTTCACCCCGATTGGGAAATTTTGGAACTGACTGAAATTCCGTAACACAACGAAAAAGAGACGACTCGGTTTTTCTCCGAATCGCCTCTTTTTTTATCGCACACAGGGCGTCGTTCTTACTCCTTGGAGAACTGATCCTTGCCTACACCGCACAGGGGGCAAACCCAATCCTCGGGAAGATCTTCAAACTTGGTGCCGGGAGCAATGCCGTTATCGGGATCGCCCACCTCGGGATCATAGCGGTAGCCGCAAACATCGCATACATAGACGTCCATCGTAATTTCCTCCTTTAATTTGTGGATACTTTTCAAATGGGACCCGGTTTTCCGCCTGAGTCTGTCATCATAATATGCTACTTTCGTTCCTTTATTATTCCTAATTAGAATTATTTTCAAATTCTTTCTGGCAAAAAATCTTCTTTTTTTCACAATTCCCACATTGCAGGAAAAGCAATTCTGTGATATTATTTATAAGAAGGGATTCCGCACAAAAATCATTCTGAGGAATCCTTTTAGATTGTGAAATACGAGAATTCTTCCCCTTTTTCTCCAGGATGCCAGGGAAGCCGCGCCTCAGTTTGGTCTCCTTCCCGGATCTGGATTCCCTAAACCGCAAAGGAGTTGTTTTCCATGAAGTTGTCGTTCCGTTGGTACGGCGAAGAAGATAAGGTCACTTTGGACCAAATCCGCCAGATCCCCGGCATGAAAGCCATTGTCACTGCCGTCTATGACGTGCCTGTTGGCGAGGTTTGGAGCCGGGAAAGCATTGCCAGGTTGAAACAATTGACCGAGGAAGCCGGTCTGGCCTTTGAAGTCATTGAAAGCGTCCCGGTCCACGAGGATATCAAACTGGGAAAACCCAGCAGGGACCGGTTGATTGAAAATTACTGTGAAAATATCCGCCGGCTCAGTGAAGCCGGCATTAAATGTATCTGTTATAACTTTATGCCCGTCTTTGACTGGACTCGAACCCAGCTGGACCACCGTCTCCCCGATGGCTCCACCTCCCTGGTATACTACCAGGAACAGGTGGAACAAGTGGATCCCCTGAAAAGCGAAAGCGATCTCACCCTTCCCGGATGGGATGCCAGCTATTCTCGGGAACAGCTTCGGGATGTGGTTGCGCAGTATCAGTCTTTGACGGAAGAGGATCTGTGGGACCACCTGCAATACTTTCTCCAACGGGTCATTCCGGTGGCCGCAGAATGTGATGTAAACATGGCTATTCATCAAGATGACCCCTGCTGGAGTATTTTTGGCCTGCCCAGAATTATCACTGATGAAAAGAATCTGGATCGTTTCCTGAGCTTGGTGGACGACCCTCACAACGGACTCACTCTCTGCTGCGGGTCTCTGGGTTGTTCTCCCAAGAACGATGTGCCCAAACTGGCCGCCAAATACGCCAAAATGGGACGGATTCATTTTGTGCACCTGCGCAATGTGCAGATCCTTCTCAACGGATTTGAAGAGCGGGCCCATCTCAGTTCCTGCGGCTCTCTGGACATGTATGCCATTGTGAAAGCTCTGGTGGAAAATGGATTCACCGGCTATGTCCGTCCGGACCACGGCCGCATGATCTGGGGTGAAACCGGAAGGGCCGGTTACGGCCTCTATGACCGGGCCTTGGGCGCTGCGTATATCAACGGGTTGTTCGAAGCTGCGGAAAAGGAGGCCTCCCTTCGTGGATGAACTGGTGATCCGTCCTCTGACTCTGGAGGACTATCCCATCTATGACCATTGGGAGCAACAGCTTCACCGACTCCATGTACAGGCCAGACCCGATCTGTTTCAGGATTTGGACCATCCAGTTCCCCGGGAACAATTTCGCAAAGAATTGGAAGATTCCCATGAGATTCGCCTGATGGCTGAATGGAAAGGCCAACCTGCCGGTCTTTGTTCCTTCTCCTTGCGGGAAGCTCCTGCCAGCCCTCTGCTTCGGGATCAAAAAAGTGCCTATGTGGTGGATTTGTTCGTGGATCCTGTCTTTCGTCACAAAGGCATTGCAAAAGCTCTTTTGTCTGAGGGAACCCGGCTGTCTCGGGAATTTGGTGCGCAATTTTTATCTCTGACCGTTTGGCCATTTAACGAATCGGCCATGGGCCTCTATCAGGCTTTGGGGTTCCGGGTCCAGCGCAGTCTGCTGGAACGTCCCCTTTGATTGCTCCGTTTGTTTAGGAAAGCCGCCATTTTGGCTTTTGTATAGAATTCACTTTAGGAGGAAATTGAATTATGAAACTTGGTATTATTTCGGCTCCTGAAGCCGCCAGCTTGGATCATGCCAAAGAGCTGGGCTTGGACTTTGTGGAATTTGACTGCAATCCCACCGACTACTTTGGCCTGCCTGTCTCCGAACTGATGGAGCGGAAAGAATCCATCAAGGAAGCTTCTGAGCGCACCGGCGTGGAAGTGGGCGCTGTGGGCCGTTGGGCCAGCCACATTCTGGATCAGAACGGCGACGTGATCCCCGAAGAGTGGAACAACGTTGTTTCTGTAATGGACTTTGGCCAGTATCTGGGTGCCAAGTATTATCTGTGCAGCGTGGCTTATGTGAAAGAGCTCTCCTATTACAAGAACATTACTGCTGCTATCAAAGTGCTCAACCAGATCGTGGCTGCCGCTAAGGAACGTGGCATGGAGTGCGCCATCGTCAACTGCATGATGGGCGACAACTACATCCGTACTCCCGAGCAGTGGAAGCTGATCCTCAGCGAAGTTCCCGGCCTGGGCATCAAGTACGATCCTTCCCATAGCTTCGTCCATGGCGGTCCTCAGGGCGCATACATGGAAGAAGGCATGGAGTGGGGCTCCCACTTCACCTATTGCCACATCAAGGGCGTCATTCAGAGAGGCGAATCCGAAGAGCCCGATATGTGGAGCAAGCGTGATCTGATGATGGCTCACCCCGAGCTGAAGGATTTCTTTGCACCCAGCCTTTACAGCACCGAAAACACCAATTATGACAATCCCCCCGCGGGCATCGACTCCATCAATTGGCGTGCTTTCTTTGCCATCCTCTACATGCACGGGTATGACGGCTATCTGGCAATCGAGCCCCATTCCCAGACCTGGCGCGGCGAGAAGGGTGAAAAGGGCGTCAAGTACACCATCAAGTACATTCGCGATCTGATGATTCTGGACTAATTCTCAAGATATAACAGGACCCCGGATTTTTTAAATCCGGGGTCTTTTGTATTTATGCGCCCTCCTGCTCCTCCACCTTGCGGAGCAGTTCTTCCTTCCCTTTCCGGGAAAGGAATGCAGCCTCCACACTGTTGCGCAGAAGGACCCGACTCTCTTCCTTCGTAATGGAAAGCCGGCGGTATTCCTCCTGTAAGATGGTACCGGATACGGTCATGTTGTCGGTATTCAAGGTGACAACCAATCCTCGCCTCATGTAATCTCGAAGGGGAAAATCCGGGAAACCGCTTACCGCTTTCGTCTGAACGTTGCTGGTGGGGCAAAGCTCCAAAGGGATTTTTGCATCTGCCAGCTTTACAAGAAGATCTTCCTCTTCCCGAGAACGGACGCCGTGGCCGATTCTGCTGGCGCCCATTTCCAGTGCGCTCCAAACACTTTCCGGACCTGCCGCCTCTCCAGCATGGATGGTAAAAGGCACCTGAAGAGACACGGCCCGAGAAAACAGAGAACGGTAAAGCTCCACAGGATACAGGGCCTCCGCTCCCGCCAAATCCAGGGCACATACTCCATTTCCAAGGAAATACGCCGCTGTATTTACAGTCTCTTCGTTGGCGGCCTCTTCCCCACCACGCATACAACACAGAATCAACTGACAGGAAATGCCCGACGCTTTCTTCATGCCCCGTCTCAAACCAGACAGGGCTGCTTCCACCACCTGATGTTGTGTCAGGCCCCTGGTACAGTGCAATTGAGGTGCAAACCGGATTTCCCCATAGAGCAGCCCCTGTTCACGCAAGCGGCAAACCAACCCTTCCACCGCCAAAGATATTCCTTCCCCACTTTGCAGTACGCTGACCGGCAAGTCAAAACAACGGAGATAGTCATTAAGACTTTGACAGTCTGTGGGCACGGAAAGGAGTGCTTCCAACTGAGTCCGGTCTTCGGTAGGTAGAGGGACTCCCTGCAGCTTGGCCAAAGCAATCACCTGATCCGGCGTCAGAGAGCCGTCCAAGTGCAAATGCAAATCAATCACGGGCGATACCTCCTGTTTTCTTTTCATTATACCCCAGGAAATCCCCCATGAAAAGTGCATTCGGGATGTATTTCATTTCCCCACCATGAAACCTATCCCAAAAACTTGACAGTGAGGATGGAAACCACCAGAGCTGTGGTATCCCCCAGCAAAGCGGCAGGTAAGGTATGATATAAACGCTTGTATCCACAGGAACCAAAATATACCGCTATGGCGTAGAAGGTGGTTTCTGTGGAAGCGGAAAGCACAGAAGCTATTTTTCCGGTCTCGCTGTCTGGGCCAAATTGGTGAAACAGCTCCAGGGTGTAAGCTGAGGAACCGCTGCCGGAAATGGGTCTGAGAAGAGCCAGAGGCAGCAATTCGGGAGACACGCCTACCATCTCTGCCAAGGGAGAAAACAACCCGCAAATTAGCTCCAAAAGCCCGGAAGCACGAACCATCGTCACCGCTGCAATCAAACCAATCAAAGTGGGAAGAATCTTGAGAGATGTGCGGATTCCCTCCTTGGCCCCCATCAGGAACGTGTCAAACACCGGTACGCCTTGGACAAAACCAAAAAGTAAAATTAACCCTACCATTACCGGCAGGGCCGCGGCACCGAGCTGTTCCATACCCCTCTCCTTTCCAACAGTTTACATGCCAACACACAAACCGTTAGGGATGCGGCGGAAGTCATCCATATTTCCGGAAGGATTCCAAAGGGCTCCTGACTGCCTGCGCTGGCCCGCATAGCCGCCATGTTGATGGGGATTAGTTGCAGGGAAGCTGTGTTCATCACTACAAAAAGAATCATGCCGGAAGTGGGCGAATCCCCTGGATTCTTTTGGGCCATAGCTTTCATGGCCGCCAATCCCAACGGCGTTGCCGCATTTCCCAACCCTAACAGGTTGGCGGATAGATTCATGGATATTTTTCCCTGAATCTCCTCTTCCTCCCGGTATTCGGGAAATAGCCTCCCTATAACCGGTGACAACACCTTGGCCAGCAATCGGCTCAACCCGCTTTCTTCCGCTATCTTGAGAAATCCCAACCAAGCACACATGCTGCCCAACAAAAACAAGGACAGTTCCACCGCTGTCTGAGCCCCGTCCATCAGTGCATTGGACAGTTCCCCCAAACGTCCCGTGACCAAGGCGCACAATATACTGGCCAGGATCATGCCAAACCAGATGGAATTTAACATCTTTCTCCTCCCCTTTTTCTCCGGTGGATATTGACTTTAGATCGAAAAAAGTTTATGGTTATTCTGATCCCTTTTCTTTTGGGGACCACACTTTGAACTAAGAAAGGATACAGGCTCATGTTGTTTGGCGAAAAGATTCTGGATTATTGGGACGACATTTTAAGAGACTTGGCAAAAGTGGTTGCCATCCCCTCTGTGGCAAAACCTCAGGAGGGAGAGCATCCCTATGGCGACGAGTGCGCCCGTGTGATTGATACTGTAGTGGAAATGGCAGAAAGCTATGGCCTGAAAGCCAAAAACGTGGGATACCACGCCGCCCATGCCGAATATGGCGAAGGAGAAGGCAATGCTGTGGTAATGGCCCATTTGGACGTGGTCCCCGCCGGAGAAGGCTGGAACACCGATCCCTACACCATGGTCATCGACGACAATCTGGCCTATGGCCGTGGTGTCTCTGACAACAAGGGTCCCGCCATTGTGGCCCTCCATTGCCTCCGGGCCCTCAAGGACGCCGGCGTCAAGGGCAATCGGAAACTGCGGGTAATCTTTGGCTCCGCTGAGGAAATCGGCATGCTGGACATGCCTCATTATTTTGCCAGCGAACAGCATCCCGACATGGGCTTTACTCCCGATTCTTCTTATGGCATCTGCCACTGCGAAAAGGGTCTGCTGGATTTCCGGGTCACCGGCAAAAATGATTCCGCTGTGGTGAAATCCTTTGTTTCCGGCACCGTGCCCAACGCGGTTCCCTACAAGGCGGAATGCACTTTGATCTGCTCCCAGGAGGAGTATGACCAATTGGTGGCAGCTGCCAAGGCTTCTGAAATTGAATACCAGGTTACCCCCACAGAAAACGGTGCCCAGATAGTCTGCCAGGGTCAGGCAGCCCATGCTTCTGCCCCCTGGAATGGCGTCAACGCGGCATCCCATTTGGTGGATCTCCTGGCCAAGGTTTTCCCCCAGGAGAAACTGGGCGCCTTCTTCCGCCTGATCCACGAAAAAATCGGCTTGAACTACGATGGCGCTCCCTTGAATGTGAACATGACTGACGAGCCCAGTGGCCCCCTCACCTTCAACCTGGGTCTGGTTAACGTGGATGAGAATTCCTGCAGCTTGACCGTGGACATCCGCTATCCCGCTACCAAAAAGGGCGCGGATGTCTCCGAAACCATCCGCAGTCAGGTGGAGCCCTATGGTCTGACCTACGAGCTTCTCTCCGATGCGGAACCCCTGTATCTGCCCAAGGAAAGCCAGCTGGTCACCCTCCTCTCCGGCGCCTACAAGGATGTCACCGGTGAAGAGTGCGATATTTTCTCCATGGGCGGCGGCACCTATGCACGGCAGATGTTTGGCAAGGGCGTTGCCTTCGGCGCCGGCTTTAAGGATCAGGCCGACAGCCGTGCCCATCAGGCCAACGAAATGCTGGACCTGCGCCGGTTTAAGCTCCACGCAGAAATCTGCCTGGAAGCCATGTACCGGATGCTGACTGCGGAATAATTCTATGGAACCGTATCATAACATCACTCCCGAAGAGATATTCGGGAACCCGGAAGTGCGCAGTTATATTCTCTGCGGCAACGATTGCATGGGGGCCATCGGCTTTACCGAACATGGCCTTGCCCATGCCAAACGCAGCAGCGATACAGCGCGGGATATTCTCACCTCTTTGGGTTATCCCCAACGCACCTGTGAGCTTGCCGCCATTGCCGGATATCTCCACGATATCGGCAATACGGTGAACCGGGTGGACCATGCCCACAGCGGCGCCTTGATGGCTTTTACTCTTCTCAACAAGCTGCATATGCCTCCTGAGGAAATTGGGCTTGTTTGCTCGGCCATCGGCCATCACGACGAAAAAACTGCCTTCCCGGTTAACCCTTTGGCCGCCGCGCTGATCCTCTCTGACAAGAGCGACGTACGCCGGTCCAGGGTACGCAAGGACGCCGTACTGGAAGCGGATATCCATGACCGGGTGAACTTCGCTGTGGAAAGCTCCCGGTTGGATATTGATCCCGAGAAAAAGCTCTGTATCTTTCATATTGAAATCGCTACGGAAATATGCCCCGTGATGGAATATTTCGAGATTTTCCTGGAACGTATGGTCCTGTGCCGCAAGGCTGCTCAAACATTGGGCCTCCAGTTCGAATTGATCATCAACGGAACAAGATTGCTGTAGGACACAAAAAATCCCCGATGCTCCAAAGAGCATCGGGGATTTTTTACGAAACCCTTTCATGCGGCCCACAAGCGTTTTCGAAGAAAGCGAAGATTATGATCTTTACTTGGCCTCTACCACCACTTTGATGGACTCACTGCTCATCTGCATGGCAATGGCTTCCGGCAGCTGATCCAAGGTGAAATGATGGGTGATGATGGGGCCAAAGTTTACCTTGCCACTGTTGATCAAACGGACGGCGCGGTCATGGGTATCCGGGTTGACAAAGGAACCTTTGATGGTCAATTCCTTCTTGTATACGTCAAAGAGGGGCAGCTGGAAGGTGGAGTCTACCTTGGGCACGCTAAACAGTAGAATTGTGGCGCCCTTGCCTGCAAATTGGAAAGCGCTCTTAACTGCCGGCACATTGCCCACACACTCGATCACCACATTGGCACCACTGCCCATGGCCTTCGTGAAGGTCTCCTCATATCCGGACTGGGTGGGATCGATGGCCACATCCGCACCAACCTCCAAGGCCACCTGGCGGCGTTTCTCATTGGGTTCGCTAACCAGAATCTTGGAAGCGCCGGACAGCTTGGCAAGCTGGACCATGATCAAGCCAATGGCACCGCCGCCTACCACGCACACCTTATCCCCGGGACGAATGCCAGCCAGGTCAATGCCGTGAATACAGCAGGCCAGAGGTTCCGCCATGGCAGCCGCCTCAAAGGGCACGGAAGGATCCAGCTTGAAAGCCTGGGAGGCAGGGATCAGACTGTATTCAGCAAATCCACCGTCTCGGGTCACGCCAATGGCTTCCATGGACTCGCAAAGCTGCTTCTTGGCGTTCTGGCAATATTCGCAATGGCCACAATAGATGTTGGGGTCTACGGTCACATGGTCGCCCACTGCAAAACCGGTAACACCCTCCCCTACTTCCACCACTTCCGCAGAGTACTCGTGTCCCAGCACGACCGGAGGATTGACATCCGCAGATCCGGGTTCCCCGTGGTAAATGTGCACATCTGTGCCGCAAACACCGCACACCTTGTTGCGCAGTACCAGCTCTCCAGGCCCTGCCTGGGGAATCGGAAGATCGGTAACTTCAAAGGTTTTATTTCCCATAAAACGAGATGCTTTCATAGGATATTCCTCCCAAAATAATTCTTTTCTCTTTCATACAACAAAACATATCATTTGTCAAGGGTTCCCACAAAAAAGGAGAGGTAACTTACCTCTCCTTTCTGTTGGGTCCTTTTTACTTTTTGAGCATACCAATCGCGTCGCTGATGGTCTTCTCGTAAGCCTCCATGCCGTACTTATCCACATCGGCCTTATTCTTATCGCCGTGGGTCAAGCAGCCGGCGCCGCCAATGCAGCCGCCTACGCAGGCCATGCCTTCAATAAAGTTGCCAGGCAACACATTCTTGGATGCCTTCAGCAAAGCCATCCGGCAAGCCTCAATGCCATCGCAGGGGATTGCCTTCAGATCGAAATCATCCAAGCCCTGTTCTTTCAGCGCCTCAGCCACTGCATCGCTCAAGCCGCCACTACGGGCAAAGATACGGCCATAGTAGGAAGCGTTATCCAGCACGCCTTCCTCCAAAGACTTCAGATCGATGTCACGGCTGTCAAACAGCGCCTGCAATTCCTCAAACGTGATAGCGCAATCGATATAGGGCTTTACGCGCTCCTTCTGCACTTCCATCTTCTTGGCCGTGCAGGGCCCAATAAACACCACTTTCGCACCGGGCGTGGTCTCCTTGATGTACTTGGCGATGGTCGCCGCAGGAGACAGGTTGTGGGAAATGTGCTCCTTGAGCTGGGGGAACTGCTTTTCAATGTAGTCCACGAAGGCGGGGCAGCAGGAACTGGTCAGGAATTTCTTCTCCGCCAACTCCGCGGCTTCCGCAAAGGCCACCATATCTGCGCCCAAGGCCGCTTCCACCACATGGAAGAAGCCCAGCTCCTGGATTCCGGTGATCACCTGACCCAGCTTGGCATAGCTGAACTGACTGGAAATAGAAGGAGCCACCACAGCGTAGAGCTTGTAGTCCTCGTTGTTGTTGCTCTTCTTGATCAGATCCACCACGTCCAGGATGAAGGACTTATCCACCACAGCGCCGAAGGGGCACTGGTAGACACAGGCGCCGCAGGAAATGCAAGTTTCGTTGTCAATGGAAGCAGCGCCGTCTTCCCGCATGCTGATGGCATTGACCTTGCAAGCTTTCTCACAGGGACGCTTCTCGTTGACAATGGCGCTATAGGGGCAAACCTTGGCGCACTGACCGCACTCCACACACTTGGATTTGTCGATATGAGCTTTCAGGTGCTCGTCAAAAGTGATAGCTCCCCGGCGGCATGCATCCTCGCACCGGTGGGCCAAACAGCCACGGCAAGCGTCACTCACATTGTATCCGCTCATGGGGCATTCATCGCAGGCAATATCGATGACCTCAATCACGTTGGGGTTGGACTTGTCGCCCCCTAGGGCCAACTTGATCCGTTCCTCCACAATAGCACGCTCTTTATAGATGCAGCAGCGCATGGTGGGCTTGTTCTTGACGATCAGCTTCGGGATCTCTGTGTAGGCATCCATCAGCCGGTCTTCAAAGGCATACCGCGCCACCTCACGCAGCACCTTGTATTTCAGGTACTGGACCTGGGTGTCGAATTTTCTGTCACGAATGGGCTTTGTAGCCATGTTTTGTTCCGTCCTTTCTGCAGATTGTCCTTAGAAGTAGCTCACCTTGATACGTTTCCCCATCTTTTTCAAACACTCGCTCAGTTCCTCTACCAGGCGCATCTTGATGTTGAAATTGATAGGCAGGTTGGGGTTCTGGTGGGCAGGGTTGATGGCCCGTCCTACAAAGAAATTGATGTCGGTGGCTTCTTCAAAAAGCATCCGGGCAATGAGAGAGGCGCCATCCCGTTTGTATCCCCACTGGCTGAAGGATGCGTTATCTGAGAGGAAATCCTTGGCGTACTCCAGCACCTTGCTGATGGTGATCACGCCTTCTGTAACCAGATCCACACCTTCGATTTTGGCAATAGGCGGGATTTCCGGGTCTAAGTAGTTCAGGTCTGCCACCATGGGCTTGTGCAAAAACTCAGAGGCCAAAGTGGACGTGGTACCGCCACAGACAATATGTTTGCCCTCCTTGGAGAAGAACAGGGACATATACTTGTTGGTATCCTTCCGGTCCGACGGAGGGCCAATCATCAGGTTCACCTGGGAACGTTTCCGGATTTTCACCACGCACACGGTGGTATCATCCCCCGGATGACCTCCATACAGGTGATTGCATTCCTCCAGCAGAATCGCCGCGTAGGTCTTGGCGGTGTAGCTTTCGTCGTACATCATTTCCAGGAAGTCCACAATGTCTTTCCGTTCCCAGCCGAAATTCAGCGACTGCCCCACCCCTGCGTGAATGGCACCGTCACTCATGGTAAACAGGAAATCTTTTTCCTGAAGCTTGATCTTGGATTTGTAGATCATCTTCCCCTCAATCTCCGTTCCGGTCTTGGGAATTTCCACAAATTTACCGTCCCGGATCAGGATCAACAGAGGATTGTCATACTGGATGATCTCCGCCTCTTCGTTCTCGATAATGTGAATAATGGTGAAGGTGGAATAGGCCACGCCCCGCACAGCGCAGACCGGCAGTGTGGAGGCGATGGTGGAAACGCAGTCTTCCAGGCGCATATTGGCCGCCATCATCGTGGAGATGATCTTGGAGGTCAAGGAGGATAAAATATTCGCCTTTACGCCGCTGCCCATTCCGTCCGCCAGAACAATCACAGTGGAATTTTCGCCCTGCTCCACGATTTCTACCCGGTCGCCGCAGAGCTGCTCCCCCCATTTGTTCAGGCTGATGTATCCGATGTCGCTGCAAAGATTATTCATCGCTCAAAGAATCCTTCAGGTTGGTCAATGCGATCTTGGTTTCTGCAGTGGTCTCGCCCAACAGGGACGCAATCTCCTGCACCACTCGCATCTGCTTTTCGATGACCCGGTCTGTCACCTCAATGGTGTGCTGGCTGATCTTTTCCTTGTTCATGCGCTCCCGTTCTTCCTCCGTCACGTCACGCATGATGCACATCACAATATGATAGCTCTTGTCGTAAATAACGCTCTGCTCAACATAGCGCTTGTATTCGGTGAGATACACCTTTTCATCCCGCACGCTTATCCCGGTCTGCATCACATCCAGGAATACCTTGGGATCCAAAATGCGGATAACCTGGTCTCCCAGCACATCGGAAGCATGACGGATATTCATGATCCGGCAGGCAGCAGAGTTGATTTGCTGAACCTCCAGGTCCTCGTTGAGCACAATGATGCCGTTGGGAGTATTGTTGATGATGGTATCGGAGAAGCTCTCTGCCTTCTCTTTCAAGAACGGCAGGCACATGTTGATATTGGCCTTGCCCTGATACACGGCAACCGCTTTCTCCCGGCAGGTGTTGTAGCCACAGGCGCCGCAGTTGAGCTCCTGATCCGGAGTGTTCTTACCCATCTTCCGCAGGATCTCTTCGATCTCCTTTTCCCCGGGCATCTGACGGTGCAGGCCAATAAACCGGTGATCCTTGATCAGGTCAGCAGATGCAGGCTGCTCCACGGCAAAATCCTTCTTGCCAGCGTAACGATTCACCGCAATGGTGTCCGTTACAGGACGGCGATGCTCCCGTTCCATAGCAGGGCCGCCAACGCAGCTGCCTGCACAAATGGACATTTCAATGAAGCACTTCTTCAGACGGCCTTCCTTGATATCGTTCAACGCCGCAATGCAATTGTCGATACCGTCAACAACCATGTAAGTATAGTCGTCGGAATCACAATTCATGGTGCGAAGGATACCGCCAGAGGTGGGGAACAAACGAGCACGGCTTTCCTCCAGAGAATCTTCACCCTGCTCAATGGTGATGCCCTCCTGCTTGAGCCAATCGGACAGCTCTTCAAAGGTGAGCACACAGTCCACCAGGCCGGGATAAGCCTCTGCTTCCGCCTTTTTGGAGATGCAGGGTCCAATAAACACGGTTTTGACGCCGGGATTTTCCTGCTTGATCTTCTGACAATGGGCCTGCATAGGAGAAAGCACCGTTGCCAGATAAGGCAGAACTTCCGGATAGTACTTTTCCACCAAGGTATTCACGGAATGGCAGCAAGTGGAAATGACAACCTCCTGCTTGCCCTCACGGACAATATTCTCGTATTCGGTCTTCACAATCGAGGCGCCGATTGCAGTTTCCTGAGCGCCGGAGAAGCCCAATTGCTTCAAAGCCTTCTCCATGGTAGCGATGGTGGCGCCAGGGTAGTTGGCCACGAAAGAGGGCGCCAAACTGGCGATGACCGGACCGCTCTTGATCAACTGAATAGCGCTGGGCACATCATTGCGGATCTCCTTGGCGTTTTGGGGACATACCACAAAACACTGACCGCAGAGAATACATTCGTCACTGACAATCTGTGCCTGGCCCGTGGAATATTTGATGGATTTCACGGGACAGTGGCGAATGCATTTGTAACAGTTCACACAGTTGGATTTCTTCAACTTTAAAAATTCAGCCATGGGGGGAACCACCTCTCACTAACTTAATAAGGGTCCGGGCACGGCAAACTCCATCAATGTATGGCCATTGATGGAGCTTCCTGCGATTCGAGTCTTATTTCACTTTGGCAAGGATTTCTTTCTCAAAGAAATCCTTCGTGGTCTCGGGAGAAAGGGAATACAGCTTGTCATCCAGAGTGACGTTGACGCCGTTGACGCAGTTGCCCATGCAGAAGGTACCGCCCAGCTCCACCTTGTCTTCCAGGTGGTTTTCCTTCACCAGATATTGGAGCTGCTCAACAATCTGGCGGGAGCCTTTCAGATGACATGAACTTCCAATGCAAATGGTAACTTTCACGATTTTCATCCTCCTAAAAATGGTAAAAAGTTCATTCTTCTAAAATAAAGAGGGACCGCGCCATACGCCCCGGCATGGCGCGGAGACTCTTATCTCACGTTATTCAGTTGGATTATCAAGTTTGTTCTCGGTGGGAAAATTATTCGTACTCCACCACGTTCACCCAGTGCATCAGGAATTCCCGCTCTTCGGGCTTGCCCTTCACGGACTGGGAAGCTGCTACGATGGGCAGCCACTTCTGCACATACTGCTTGGCAGTATCAGTCTTCTTGCAGAACAGGTCCAGATACTTCTCAGCAGCGTCGATGTCGCCGCCCAGCCAGAACAGCAGATAGGTCCGGGCTGCGTCAGCACTGGCGTTGCCCTGCGTGGCATGGGACCAGTCCAGAATGGAGTAGCTCTCGCCATCGGGAGAGATCACCACGTTGGTGGGGTTGAAGTCGCCATGGCACAGCTTGGTGTGGTTGGGCATGGAAGCCAAACGGGAATCCAGCTCATAGCGGGTGGTAGCATCCAGACCGGTCTGGGAGATCTTGCGCTTCATCTTCTCCTTCAGGCGGTTCAGCATGGGGCAGGTCTTGGACTGGACTTCAATCTGAATGTCCACAAAACGCTCCAGATACTTCTCCTTATTGTCGGGATCTTCCGCCATCAGCTGCGCAAGGGTCTTGCCCTCAGCATAGTCGGTCACAATGGCCCACTTGCCGTCGATCTTGGTGACTTCCTCCACATGGGGAATGGGAAGGCCAGTCTCTTCTACCCGGGCAATGTTCAAAGCCTCGTTGAGGATGTCCGCCTTGGAATAGCCCTCGTCGAACACCTTGATCACATACTTCCCGTCCCGGTAGATGGTCTTGGAAGTCCGTACAGCGATTACCTTTTCCAGTTTCATGGTAAAAACTCCTCCGTTATTTTACTTGCCGTAGTAGCACTTCAGATAGATTTCTTTGATCTCGCTCATCAGCGGATATCTGGGGTTGGCGCCGGTGCACTGGTCGTTGAAGGCGTTCTCCACCATCTCGTCCAGGGTATCCAGGAAGTACTTCTCGTCTACGCCATAATCCTTGATGGTCTTCTTGATGCCAATCTTCTCCTTCAGATCTTCCAGAGCCTTGATGAAGTTCTCGAACACTTCGTCGTCGTTCTTGCCCTGGATGCCGCAGAAACGAGCAGCTTCCACATAGCGGGCCTTGGCATGAGGATACTGATACTGAGAGAAGGTACCCATCTTGGTGGGAACTTCGGCAGCGTTGTAGCGGATCACGTCGGTGAGGATCACAGCGTTGGCAATGCCGTGGGGCAGATGATGATAAGCACCCAGCTTGTGAGCCATGGAGTGGTTCACACCCAGGAAGGCATTGGCGAATGCCATACCGGCCATGCAGGAAGCCTCAGCCATACGCTCACGGGCATAGGGATCGTTGGCGCCGTTCTCATAGCAGGAGGGCAGATAATCAAACACAGCCTTCATTGCCTTCAGTGCCAGACCATCGGTGAAGGGAGTGGCCATGATGGACACATATGCCTCGAGGGCATGGGTCATAACGTCGATACCGGAAGCGCTGGTCAGACCCTTGGGCTGAGTCATCATGTTGTCAGCGTCCACAATAGCCATAGTGGGCAGCAGCTCGTAGTCAGCCAGAGGCCACTTGGTGCCGGTCTTCTCATCGGTGATGATGGCGAAGGGAGTCACTTCGGAACCAGTACCGGAGGAGGTGGGGATAGCAACCATGATTGCCTTCTCGCCCATCTTGGGGAACTTGTAGATTCTCTTCCGGATATCCATGAAGTCCATGCTCATGGACTGGAAGTCCGCATCGGGATGCTCGTACAGCACCCACATGATCTTGGCAGCGTCCATTGCGGAACCGCCGCCCAGAGCAATGATGGCGTCGGGCTCGAAATCGCGGATCTGCTTGGCGCCTTCCAGAGCGCAGCCCAGGGTGGGATCGGGAGCTACATCATAGAAGCAGGCATACTGAATGCCCAGCTCGTCCAGCTTATCGGTGATGGGCTTGGTATAGCCATTCTTAAACAGGAAGGTATCGGTAACGATAAAGGCCTTCTTGCGGTTATATTCCGTCTTCAGCTCGTCCAGGGCCACAGGCATGCAACCCTTCTTGAAATAGACCTTCTCAGGCACTCTGAACCACAGCATGTTCTCTCTCCTCTCGGCAACCGTCTTGATATTGATCAGGTGCTTGACACCCACGTTCTCGGAGACGGAGTTGCCGCCCCAGGAACCGCAGCCCAGGGTAAGGGAGGGAGCCAGCTTGAAGTTGTACAGGTCGCCGATACCGCCCTGGGAAGAGGGAGTATTGACCAGAATACGGCAGGTCTTCATGGCAGCCTGATGCTTTGCCAACTTCTCCTTCTCAGCCACGTTGATATACAGAGAAGAAGTATGGCCGTAACCGCCGTCGGCAATCAGATGCTCAGCCTTCTCAATGGCCTCATCAAAGGTCTTGGCCTTGTACATAGCCAGCACGGGAGACAGCTTCTCGTGAGCGAACTCCTCGGAGATGTCCACGCTCTCCACTTCGCCGATGATGATCTTGGTGTTTTCGGGCACATCCACACCAGCCAGAGCAGCAATGGTGTGAGCCTTCTGACCAACGATCTTGGCATTCAGAGCGCCGTTGATGATGATGGTCTTGCGAACCTTTTCCGTCTCAGCCTTATTCAGGAAGTAGCAGCCCCGCTTGATGAACTCATCCTTCACAGCCTTGTATACCTTGTCCAGAACGATCACGGACTGCTCGGATGCGCAGATCATGCCGTTATCAAAGGTCTTGGAATGGATGATGGAGTTGACAGCCAGCACCACGTCGGCAGTGTCATCGATGATGGCGGGGGTATTGCCGGCGCCTACACCCAGAGCGGGAGTACCAGAGGAGTAAGCAGCCTTCACCATGCCGGGGCCACCAGTGGCCAGGATGATATCAGCCTCAGCCATCAAGGTGTTGGTCAGCTCCAGGTTGGGAATGTCGATCCAGCCGATCAACCCTTCGGGAGCGCCTGCCTTCACGGCAGCTTCCAGAACAACCTTGGCAGCCTCAATGGTGCACTTCTTGGCACGGGGATGGGGGCTGATGATGATGCCGTTGCGGGTCTTCAGGGCAATCAGGGTCTTAAAGATGGCGGTGGAAGTGGGGTTGGTGGTGGGGATTACGGCACCGATCACACCAATGGGCTCGGCAATCTTCTTGATACCGTATGCCTTGTCCTCTTCAATCACACCACAGGTCTTGGTGTTCTTGTAAGCGTTGTAAATATACTCGGCAGCATAGTGATTCTTGATGACCTTGTCTTCCACAACGCCCATGCCGGTTTCCTCAACGGCCATCTTGGCCAGAGGAATACGCTGGAGGTTGGCAGCCATGGCAGCCGCGCGGAAAATCTTGTCTACCTGCTCCTGGGTATAGCTGGCGTAGATCTTCTGCGCCTCCCGTACCCGGGCAAGCATTCTTTCGAATGTTTCCGCGTTTTCCACAATTTCATAAGTCGTTTTCGTGTTCATGAAATGATCCATCCTTTTTTATTTATTTTGTGCTGAATCTTTCCTTTAAATGGTTGGACAAGATGGCGAGGGACACGGCCATATTTTCATTCTGAACCAGTATTCCCTCCGGAACATCCAGGTGGACATTCGTGAAGTTCCAAACAGCCAGTATCCCGCTTTTGATCAACAGGTTGCACACCGCTTGGGCATGTTCTCCCGGCACAGTGAGAATCCCGATGCGAACCTTCATCCGGCGGCAAAGGTCTTCCAGCCGGTCCATGGGTAAAATCTTCTTCTCCCCCACTACCGTGTTGACTGTGAACGGGTCCGTGTCGAATCCGGCCAAGATATTCAGTCCGTACTGCACGAAACCATCATAGGCCAAAAGCGCTTTTCCCAACTGCCCAGCTCCTACCAACACGGCGTCCTGGGCGTTGTCATATCCCAAAAAGTGCTCCAGCTCCCTAATCAGATCCTCGCGCACATACCCTACCTTGGGCCTACCCGAGCCGCTGATGGAGGCAAGATCCTTTCTCACCACCACGTGGTTCATGTTCAGCGCATCTGCTATTGCCGTGGCCGAGATATATTTGGAAGCGTCTTGCAGCGACTTGAGATAATTCAAGTATGTGGGCAGCCGCTGCAGCGTTTGCTTCGAAACGCTTCGGCTCGGCACTTTCCTCACCTCTTTCCCCTGACTTTGACAATATTTTAACAGATTCCCCTGAGCTTGTAAATTGGTAGGATCGATATATCGATATCGAATTACCGATTTAATTTGTACACTTTGCCGTTTCCGTTAAGCCCAAGGAAAATGATGGTTAACTCTTCCGAAATTCTGTTGGAAAGGGCGCATTTTTTCAACAGATTCCCAGAATTATTCAACCTCATTTTAGTATATTCTTTTCCCGAAAGCAAGAGGAATTTCAAAAAAGAAAAGGCTATCCTCCGTTTTTTTCCGGAGTCCAGCCCTTTTTCCATAAATTTATACAAAGCGCTTTTGCCGCAGGAGTTGAAAGCGCTCCCAGCTGCAAAGGCCCTCCTTTTGCCATCGGCATCCACCGCACACTTGTTCCCATTGGGTTTGGGTCACCTGCCGCAAACGCTCTCCCACTCCAGCAGGTGTGATCTTATCCCCTGCCTGGAAATTCACTGCTGCCAAGGCGGCCTTGTCCCGACGGAGCACGTCTTCCGTACCCAAAGCGCATTTATTTCCGGGCAATCGGTGTGGACAAGCCCCACAAAGCTCGTCACTTCCCTCACACAGAAGAATGGACTCCCCCTGCACCAAAGCAGCTAATGTTTCTGTCATTTGGCGGGTAAAAGCTTCGTCGTACCCACACCCTTGAAACAGAGTGCCGCAAAAAAGATGATGTCCTCGCAACCGTCTCATAGAACCTCCAGCAACTTTGCCTTCTTCATACTGAAGACAATGGCCTGGGCAGCAAAATATCCCAACACCACCGATACCACATCTTTCGCAAGATAAGGCAGGCAAGCGGTTACGATGGCCTGCGGCAGGGACGTGGACATTACCAGGGCAAACTGAACGGCGCCGCACAGGTCACAGACAACCAGCCCCACCAGGCCCAACACAAGAGCCAACCATTTCCAGCTCTGCTTGGCACCAAGGCCACAAAAAAGGCTCATCAGGAAAAAGCCCCAGAGGAAACCGCCTGTCACTCCCAGAAAAGAACCAATTCCTCCGCTGAATCCTGCAAACACCGGAACCCCTACTGCACCCAGGGCCAGATACACCGCCAGGGACATACCTCCCATGCCCACACCCAGCACATAGCCGCACAGAGCCACCGCAAATGTCTGAAGGGTCACCGGCACACCGGTGGGCAGAGGAATCGAGATTTGGGATAACACTGCCATAACGGCGGCAAATACCGCCACCAGGACCATTTTCTGAATTTTATGTTTGGATTGGGTTTTCATAAATCTTTCTCCTTGACTTGGTCTTAAACCTTTGATGCCGCCATTTCTTCCGATTGACGCAAACGTTCCAAAAAGTCTTTTTTGATATTGACTTCCCCGGCAGAAAACTTCTTCTCCACTCCATCGGGAAGCCGCACTAACAAACGTGCTTCATCGTCCACCCCTAGAACAAGGCCTTCTTTTACCGTATCTCCTTGGGTAAAGGTCACTTCCATTCCCGTCAAGAGAGAGCGCTCTCGGTAGGCCTTCATGAAGGTTCGCTGGGTCAGATGATCGTAATAGACAAAAAAGTGGTTGAGGATTTCCGCCGCCAACTTGGTTCGCACCCCTTCGGGAACTTCTCCCGAATACAGGGCCCCGGCTACCTCCCGAATCTCCGGGGCAAATCCTCCCGGAGGTTCTTGGATATTGACACCAATTCCCACTATGGCATATTGGAGCCCATTGTTTTCAAAGTCCACAGAAGCTTCCGTCAAGATGCCGCACACTTTCCGACCCCGCAAATACACATCGTTGACCCATTTGATCTTGGCATGCATACCGGTTACACTGTCGATAGCTTCCGCCACTGCCACCGCTGCGGCGGTGGTCACGGAAAGAGATTCCTCTGCGGAAAACTTCGGGCGAAGCAGCACACTGATATAGAGCCCTGTTCCTTTGGGAGACAGGAAGGACCGGCCCAAGCGACCCTTGCCCTGAGTCTGTTGCTGGGCGATCAGGGTCATGCCCTCGGCGCCCCCTTGCTCCGCAATGGCTTTGAGCACCGTGTTGGTAGAGGTTACCGAATCCCGGACATCGATGGCACAATATCGGGCGGATCCCGTCAGCAGCCGCCGCACTCCCGCAGGCGTCAGAACATTGTGTTCTGATATCAAACGATATCCACGGTTGGTTCCAGCCTCAATTTCGTAGCCCGCTTCCTTTAATTTGCCCACCGCTTTCCACACAGAGTTCCGGCTGACCCCCAGCTTTTCTGCCATTTCTTCCCCCGAAATAGGGCCATCCGCCTCTTCCAGCAATTCTAAAACGTCCTCGGTGACTGACATAAAGGTCCTCCTCGTTTACGCGCGTTGTCCTCACTTTAGCACGGTACTCGCGAATTGTCAACCAAATTGTCACCCATAGGGTGACAATCAAGAGACCGGCAAAAAAAGAAAGCGAACGCCGGCCTTTCAGCCAATCATTCGCTTTCCCTTGCTAGGATTGTGTTATTTTAGTTGCCCGGTTTGAAACTGTCCTTCAGCTTCACAGAGCGGTTGAACACCAACGCCTCCGGCTTGCTGTCTCTGCTATCCACACAGAAATAGCCCTGCCGCAAGAACTGGTAGCTCTCGCCCGGCTTTGCCTCACCCAAAGCGCGCTCCACTTTACAGCCAGTGAGCACCTTCAGAGAATCGGGATTGAGGTAGTCCAGGAAATTGCCCTCGTCCGGGTTGGGCACAGTGAACAGGTTGTCATAGAGACGGATCTCCGCATCCAAAGCGTCGGCAGCATTTACCCAGTGAATGGTGGCGCCTTTGACCTTCCGGCCATCGGAGGGATTGCCGCCTTTGCTCTCGGGATCGTACTCCGCAAAGACTTCGGTGATGTTGCCGTTCTCGTCTTTGGCACAACCAGTGCAGCGGATCAGGTAGGCGCCTTTCAAGCGGCACTCAGGGCCTTCGGGATACAGGCGCTTATACTTGGGCACGGGCGTTTCCAAGAAGTCCTCCCGCTCGATATACACACTGCGGGAGAAGCTCACCGGGCGGGTGCCATCCTCAGGTTTATTGGGATTGTTCTCCACATCGAACAATTCTGTCTGGCCCTCGGGGTAGTTAGTGATGGTCAGCTTGATGGGATCCAGCACAGCCATGGCACGACGGGCATTGAGGTTCAGATCTTCCCGCAGGCAATACTCCAAGAAAGCATACTCCACCGTGGAGTTCACCTTGGAAACGCCGTTGCGTTCACTGAAATTCCGAATAGAGGCGGGAGTGTAACCCCGGCGGCGCAAGCCGCAGAGAGTGGGCATCCGAGGATCATCCCAGCCGTCCACATAGCCGCCTTCCACCAGAGCACGAAGCTTCCGCTTGCTCATGACGGTGTTGTTGATGCCCAGCCGGGCAAATTCAATCTGGCGGGGCTTGGAAGGAAGTGTCACGTTCTGAATCACCCAGTCGTAGAAGGGACGGTGATCCTCAAACTCCAGGGTGCACAGAGAATGGGTAATATGCTCCATGGCATCCTCAAAGGGATGGGCATAGTCGTACATGGGATAGATGCACCACTTGTCCCCAGTGCGGTGATGCTTGGAATGGTTGATCCGGTAGATCACCGGGTCCCGCATATTGAAGTTGCCGGAAGCCAAGTCGATCTTGGCCCGCAGAGTCATCCGGCCATCGGGGAACTCGCCGGCACGCATCCGACGGAACAGGTCCAGACTCTCCTCTTTGGGGCGGTCCCGGTAAGGGCTGGTGGCGGGATGGGTCAGGTCGCCACGCATTTCCTTCATCTGCTCGGGGGTCAGCTCGCACACATAGGCAAGGCCCTTTTCGATCAGTTCTTCCGCGCCCTTGTACATATCTTCAAAGTAATCAGAGGCATAGTAGAACCGGTCATCCCAGTCATAACCCAGCCAGTGAATATCCTCCTTGATGGCGTCCACATATTCCACGTCTTCTTTGGTGGGGTTGGTGTCGTCCATTCGCAGGTTGCAGATACCGCCGAAACGCTCTGCGGTCCCAAAATCCACAAAGATGGCCTTGGCATGACCAATATGCAGGTAGCCGTTGGGTTCGGGTGGGAAACGGGTGTGGACCTGCATCCCCTCGGTGCGGCCGCCAGGGCCCATGTCTTCCTTCACAAATTCGTCAATGAAATTGGTGGAAACAACTTCGTCATAGTTTACCTTTTCACTCATTGCAATCACGGTTCCTTTCTAAGGGATTACGTTAATTTGATGGGTATTTTTACCAGGGTTATGGTTAACCCTGGAGTTTAGCCAGTCCCAGCTTCAACCGGCGAAGAGCCTCCTCCCGGCCAAGCAGTGTCAAGATTTCCATAGCACCGCCCGGAGTTACCAAAGTGCCTGCCGCAGCAATACGAACAGGCCACAACAGGGTACCGTTCTTCACTTCCAGCTTCGAAGCCAGGGAAATCAAAGTTTCGTGAATGTCATTTAGCTCCCACGAGGGGAGCTGCTCCAGGGCCCCCAAGGCAGCCTCCAGCATTTTCGGAGAGTTCTCCAGGTTGGTCTTGCTCTTCTTATTTACAAAGAAATCTACGGGATACTCAGGCAGTTCCTTCAGGAAACCCAGCAAACCAGGAATTTCTGTGAACTTGGAAATCCGGGCGGGCAGAATAGAATAGAGCACTTCCCAGGGCTTCTCCTGGTCGCCGAATACCTCTTTATAATAGGGCATTGCGTGAGAAGTAAATTCCTCTTGACTCATGGCCTTGATGTATTCGCTGTTGAACCAGTTCAACTTATCATAGTCGAATACAGCGGGAGATTTACTGATTCCGTCAATGGAGAACACCTTTACCATCTCTTCCAGAGAGAGAATCTCCTGGTTATCCTTGGGACACC
>ENA-OPRS01000373-OPRS01000373.1-human-gut-metagenome-genome-assembly--contig:-NODE-373-length-29568-cov-5.599024_pt1 | contig 29568 bp, 25 predicted proteins | sample MGYA00241795_ERZ501881 | MGnify/ENA primary metagenome ERZ501881 (study PRJEB25962, sample SAMEA2042440) | human gut metagenome | biome: human gut; feature: human-associated habitat; material: faeces... | reverse complement strand
TTTTCTTCAATTTTAGTATTGACTTTTTATTTGCAGGCTGAAGTAACGAGAATGCAACGCACAGTTGTTCAAAGTACATAATCTCTCCTATACTTCTATAAGACCTTTACTTTTCCATTTTCCACTCTTCCATCTAAGTACCATTCCCACAGCTCTCGCACATTCGTCACCTGCCATAGCAATATATGATCCTACAGCCAGAAGTCCCATGTGTATTCCGAGAAAATAAGTTCCGCCAACTGCAAACAAATACATAAATATTGCACCTAGTATAACCGGGAAAAGTGCGTCTCCACTCGTTTTTAATGCCTGACCATATACAAGGTTTGTTACCCTTCCAAATTCAAGAAAGACATCTACTATTAACAACTTTACCACAAGATTTATCATCTGTGTATCATCAGTAAATATATGCACGATAAAATGTCCTGCCAATGCAAATGTCACGGAAAAACAGGTCGCTGTGATGATACCGTATATCGCAGCTTTTCTCGTTCCCCTGTTACATTCCTCAAACTCTTTTGCTCCAATTCTCCAACCGGTCATAATTGCATTTGCCTGAGCAAGGGCAGCTCCCACACAATATGAGAAATTTGCAATCTGTACAGCATATGAGCGTGCTGTAACATTCATTCCATCCACATCCATCTGATTCATAAAACGCACAATAAAGGTCATTGCGATGTTGTAAAGTGCTGTTTCAAGCGCAGAAGGAAAACCAATCTTAACAATTTGCGCAAATATCTTTCTTGATGCAATTCGCTCAGGACTCTGTTTTGCTTTTATAAGCACAGCCCCCATACCTGCTACAATAATAAGATTTACAACTCTTGAAATAACCGTGGCAACAGCAACTCCCATTACACCCCAGTTGAATACAAATAAGAATACTGAATTAAGTATTATATTGAGAACATTTCCAACAACAGTTCCTATCAAAGAATGTTTTGTATATCCAAACACTCTCAAATAACTGGAAAAAATAGGAATCAGTGCATTTAAAAAACATGCGCCGCCAACAATTCTAAGATATATTTCAGCCGGCTCAAGCAAAGCCGGAGCAATACTTACGATTCGAAGTATCCCACCAGAAAAAGTAGCAAGAATGACAGACATTACGATACCTATCAATGCGTTGAATATAAGTCCAAGTTGTCTTGCCTGATACGCTATCCCCGGTCTTCCGGCCCCGATATTTTGTGACATAACAGCTATCATACCCGACGATATTACGCCGAACATGATAATAAAAACACCTATATATGTATTTGCTGTTCCCACTGCTCCTACAGCCTGGTCGCTTACAGATGATAGCATAAGCGTATCGACCATACCTGAAAGCATATAAAATAAAGTTTCTAAGCATATTGGCACAGATAACTGTGTTAATGTTTTTCTTTCAGCTGCCATAGTTTTCTCCTCACATACAATTCAAGAATACTATATCAATAATACGATATATTTCTATGTAATTCTTGTATAATGTCCTGTGAAAATTGCACTATTTCTACTTTATCTTAAAAAGTACTAGATCGTGTTACTGAAAAATGGACTATGAGCATTAGCAAGCAATTCACCGATACGCATTCCGGTCCCAGTTTTCCATTGCCTCGCTGTATTCGCAACGCACGGTGACCCGGTTCTGGCTGTCCAGGGTGCAGGTAAACAGGGTGAGCGGCCACTCTCCGCTCGTCATATCGTCCACACTCCAGGGAGTCAGTGCCTCCGTTACCGCCACATAGTAAGAAAACCGATTTCCCACAGCATCTGTAAAAAAAACCTCGCTTCCTTCCGGAAGAGTTCTTAATCCCCCAAAATGAGACTGATAATTATGCGCTGCGATTACCAGATTCCCCTTGTAGGCGCTTCCGGAATAACGGCAGGGTGCCAACCTTAAAGAAGAATAACTCCAGCTGCTGATAACCGGAAGTTCCAGATTCAGCGCCGGAATCTCCAGAATTCCTATACACGCCACATCACCCAGACTTTTCAGCGTGTATTCAGGCATATCCATATCCGGGTTCAGAATGTAATCCGGTATGTTCTGTTCATCTTCTTTATCCGAAGCATCAGGACTCTCTGATGCTTTTTTGTTTTCCTGCAGATATTCTGCCAGGATTGCCTCCTCGCTCTCCCGGGCACGGTGTCCGTCCCACAGATTATACACCAGGAGCAGCACTGCTGCTGTCACCAGAATCAGTCCTGCTCCTTTTAAAATATTTCCAATTCGATTCTTTTTCTTATACTGCATCTTTTTATTTCTTTTCTTCCATGGATTTTCGCAGCTGCTTACCTACTAACAGACAGATCACACCGGCCAGCATAAGAAGAGGAACCGGCCACCAGAGCTGTCCTGTCTGTGGAAGCTTCTGAGAAGAATTTTCACCATTTTCTCCAGACGTTCCCGTTTTATCTGTTGATTCTGATTTATCTTCTGAATCTGCTGTTTTAGTGTTTGTCAGCACAACGGTGTTTCCCTCTCGGCTGGTACTCACGGTATAGCCTGACGGTACTTCTGTTTCCACCACACTCCAGCTCACCTGTGACGAAAGGTTTTCCCAGGTATAGGACCACTGATTTTCCTTTTTCAGGATCTGACTGTCCGCAACTGTTGTTGTTCCATTCTGATCTGTTCTCAACAGATCAACCTGCACCGAAGCCGGACGTTCTTTAACCTGATCCTGTTTCCATACCTTCAACACATGAATCTTTGTCTGGGAAGCTTCTGTATTATCCATTTTCTCCTCGTCATACTTCAGATTTACCCTTATATGGAGCGTATCTTTCTGCGAAGCATCCGGAAGTGCGATCAGCGAAACAGGCGGAACAGATATCTTTGCCTTTCCGTTATCCTGCGCCTCGATCTCCTGACCTTTTACCAGATAAAGCCCATTTGAAAGATTTTCAAAGCATACGGTTTTGTCACTTCCTGATTTCAGCACTGCATCTGCCTGGATTCCGTCACGTTCCGCATAATCCGCAAGCGTACGCGCTGTTCCTCTCCATTCATCTGATTCCAGGGAAACCCGATAATTCTGAAATTTTTCTGTCAGTGCAAAACCACCTGTATCTTTGTAGTCTGCCACACGATACAGCGAAAACTCCAGACCCTCGGCCGGACATCCAAGAGAAATACTTCCCTTTGTCTGTTCTGCTTCCACCGCAGCCAGAACCGGTGTGTTCATCAGCATCCCGGAAAAAACAGCGGCAAAAGCCAGCATGCATATCATTCTCTTTATTCGACTGTAACAGCTCTGCCTGTATTGGTACTTCATCTTCTTCTCCCACTGGTTTGTTTTGTTCTGATTCGTTTTGCTCTGGTTTGTATGGTTGCTTTTCTTCTTCTGTTTTTACTTCTGTTTTTACTTTTCTTTTTTCTTTTTGGAACGCGCTCCGACACGTCCACTGCAATAAAACTGATGATAAGAAGCGGAATTCCAATGCCTACTGCAACAAGCACAGTACTCACCTTTGCGGCATCCGATGTGATCCTCGAATTATCTCCCGACCGGTTTGCGATCCTGTGACCGCGCACCAGCAGTCTCTCTGTGTTGATTCCATAAGGCGTACAGGTAAGAAGCGTACACAGATCCTCGCCTTCCTCAATGTTCAGAAGTCCATAATCTATTGGTTCTACGATATGAATCTGGTCGACTTCATATGTAAATACCTGATCATAAATATGAAGCAGAAAAATATCACCCTTCTGCAGTCTGTCAAGATCCGTAAAAAGCTTTGCACTCGGAAGTCCCCTGTGCCCGGAGAGAACACAGTGCGTTCCACTGCCTCCGACCGGCAGACTGGAGCCTTCCATATGGCCGACACCCACCTGCAGAACTGAGTCATCCACCGTGTGATAGACGGCAAGCTTACAGTCTATTTCCGGTATGGTGATATACCCCATCATTCCGGTTCCGTCTATATCCAAGAGACTCTTATACCACTCATCCTGCTCCTCCGTCGGAGTAAAACGGCCTGGATCTGAAATCAGCGTTTCATTATATTTTTCCGCCTGCTCAAATGCCTGCTTCTTCTCCTGCTCATCCATCTTTTCAATCCGGTCCGAATACTCCGCAACCGCCTGCGTCTGATGCTTGGAGTTCCAATAGTTACTGACTGTCGGATACAGCAACAAGGACAGACCTGTAAGAAAGACCAGCACCGTGGTAATTGTTGAAACATGCTTTCTCATCTTACAATCCTCTCCTTGCTGCTGCACAGGGAATGCCTATTCCCCGCACAGCGAAATTACTTTAACTATTTTTCATTCGTTGCTTTGTGATCAGTACCACACCGGATACAAGTGCAAGAACTGCACCCAGGAAGTAGATCAGAGATGTACCATTGCCACCTGTGGTTGGGAGGATGGTACCGGTGTTGTTCAGGACTTTGACATAATCAGTTATAGCTTCTGGAGTTTCTGTACCGTTAGCTGAGTTCTTAAGAATAAATACCGCTCCGGCATCATCAATCTTAATTTTTATTGGAGCAGACAGCTTGTTATAGCCGGTTGGCTGCTGTGTCTCAGTAAGGTAGTATATATCAGCATCAAGACCTTGGATTTTGAATTTACCGGATTTTGTAGTAGTTACTGATGTTATTGCTTCATTTTCTTTTGCCACACGATAGGTATCACCATTTGTTTCATCATTGCTAACACTTACAAGTTTAATTGGATTTGTACCTTTATCATCTTTGCTTAATGTGAAGGTTGCTCCTGCGAGTGCTTTATCATTTGTTCCATCTTTTGTGTATTTGAACACTGACATTTCAAAAGTTTTTGTAGTTGTTGTACTTGGAGTTGTTTCACTGCTGTCTCCATAAGTAAGCTTTGTAGTATTCTTATTTTCTTCTCCTGCAATTGCTGCCTTCTCATTCAGCGTTGCAGAGTATGTGACGATAATCTGTTCATCAGCTTTAAGTGTGTCACAGAAGGGCTGAGTAAATACAATTTCAAATGTACATCCATCGGTGACATTAGCAGATGGATCTGTAGCTATTTTTAGTGTATAATTTGTCGCATCGACATTTTCTCCATTTTTCGTTACAGTTACAGTGCCACCAAATGTTAATCCTGCCTCCATCTTATCATGCAGTACATAGTTCTGTGCACCTTGCTGTGCTGTGATTGTAGTCTGGAAGTTTACAGTCTGTCCGATATCAGCTGTATTACTGTCATCCCAGGCATTTGTAGAATCTTCCTCAACTTTCTTTTCTACTGAAGGAACACCATTCTTTTCCTGGATTTCTACTTCTGTAGCTGTTGTATTAAGAGAACAAAGCGCACCAGCACTGGAATCTACAAGATAATAACCAAGTGGAAGCTTATCAAATGTAATGCTTCCATTGGCTGTTGCTTTTGAATCCCCATCAGAAACGATAGAATTATTTTTTGCATACGTCAACGCTAACTTTGCAAATGCTGCGGCTTTTGACTCTTCTATTCCAGTTTTCCAAGTTACACCACCATTAGAATCCGTTGTTAAATAAGCTTTTGCACTTTCTGTTTCGAGAAATGTTTTCCAGCGTTCTGCTGCTTTATAGGCATAATTATTTTTTGCTTTATCATAACTTTCTAATTCTAGTATCCGATAAATCGTATATGTCTGATCCTTTTTTGCATTTGTAATCGTAATCTTTCCATTTCCTGTAGGCGCTGTTACTCCACCTTCATCTGCGCTTACCACGCTGGCCATTCCCAATACCATCATAACAGAGAGCATAATGGCGGCAATTTTCTTAATCAGTTTCATTTCTTCCTCCTTGTTTTTGCGTCACTGCCCCCCCCCCAAAAAAAAATTTTGCTTTTCTGGAAGGTACAGCACACCCTCTTTTGTATTACCTGTTGTTGCAGGCTCTTCTTTTTATATTGATCAGCATCTGCAGTCCGGCGAAGAATATTAATACCGCTCCTGCAAGTCTGAATATAAGGGGACCATAACTGCCTGTAGAAGGCAGTTCTTTTACACGGATCTGGTTGGTAACTGTCACCGTGTTTCCATTGACTGCGCTGTTCACCCCTGTGGTTGCACAATCAATCTTTGTTGTTGCATACGATGTGAAATATTCCATTTTGTTCACAGTCGCAACTGTGGTGGAATCTTTAATCGGATTTCCATTATCATCAAGTTCAAAAACATAATATATCTTTGACAAATCTAAATTAACAAACTTTTCTGTCTTAGAAGTTTTCTCTCCTGCCTGATATGTAATCGTGATCGTCTGAAGCGGTGTTGTAGTTGTATCTGGTGTAGTTCCGTCTGCATTCTCATACAATCCAAACTTATACGTTCCACTCACCGGACTCGCCTTATGACCACCGGGATCCTTGAACTTCTTCTCCACCGTGATCTCACCTTTGTGGTTGAGAACAGTCAGTTCGTAGGTCGACTTATACTGTTTATGAATTTTTGAATCCTGTATACAAGCCTTCACATAATCCGAATAATCTTGGCTATTTTCTTCTTTCCCCGGAACCATAATATAGATTGGTTCGCTGTTTTTCACATATCCATCCGGTGCCTTGGTCTCTGTCACTTTATAGATGGTGTTGTAATCCATTGCAGAATCTGCAGATGATCCTGCTCCAAAAGAAATTACTCCATTTACATTGGTTGTTCCGGTCCACTTCTTACCTGATTGATCTGTAATTGTGCCATTTGATTCTCTTTTGCACTCGATTATCTCAAATTCAGCTCCTGATAATAAAGAAGACAGATTGTTCTGATCTTTCTTGATGATCTTCAGAGTTATATTATCTCCTGCTGATACGGTTCCACCTGCGGCATAGGAATAATTTCCTTCCTCCACCTTGGTTCCACCAGTCGAAGAATAGTTCTCCCAGTATGCTTCATTCGAAAAACTTACCTTCTGTCCCGGTGGTGCGTCTACTGTCGCATCATAAGTAATCTTGACCGGCACATTACATGGAATCGCTATTTTCAGTGTATTATTTTCCGTATCAAATGAAGCTGTATAACCAACCTCAACATTCGTCTTTGAATGAATCACTTTAATCGATCCCGTATCCAGAATCAGTGAGGAACTCAGTTTGTCAATCAATGTAAGTGTCGTACCATCTTTTGTCGAAAGTGCCTCTCCGAATTGATTTGCCTCAATTGTGAAATTTATTTTTTCGCTTACAGGATTTGTTGTCGTAAATGTTTTCTCAATTTTCTTCGGTGTTATTTCTGCCGGGGAAGTCGCTGTACTGATATCCTGTCCACCTTCTGTCTGAAGTGTAACATGATTCATAAATGTTTTTTCTTCTCCTCCAAGCAGTACATCCGGGTCTGTCACCCTGCATACAACCTGCACGTCAACAGAATAATCATCTCTCTTTTTCTCTGCTGTAAAATCACCCAGTTCGATCAGAGCCTGATTGCCCTTGACATAATAGGTTGTTGTCTTTTGAGATCCATTATCTGTACCTGCCGTAATGGTTTTTTCTTCCCAGCCGTCGGACTTGAGTTCTGGAATTTCTTTTGAGGACATTGCATTAAAGTCCTGTTTTCCTCCAACCCATTTGATTCGAATATATGCCAGTTCCATACCATCCGGTATTGTTTCCAACACTCGATAGGTTCCTGACAGTTCCCCTGCATAGTTCACCTTAAATGCCCAGGCCGCATACTGTCCTGCACCTAGCAGTGCATTTGTGACGATCGTACCGCTATTACCCTGATCTGCACCATCTTTCTTGCTGGTTACTGTTGTTCCATCATAGGTAAATGTCTGTCCAAGTTCCTTCAGGATGTCTGCGCCTCCGCACAGAAGCTTATCCGCACTGCCATGGTCAATCCAGGTATTGCCATTGTCGCTTGTACTGATATGATTTCTATATGTAAAAGCATCACGATATTTTGTCGGCAGCGACTGGGGTTCTGTCCTTACAATGAAGTAAAGCTTGTCTGTTCCAAGCGTAATCAGTTCCTTTGCCTGTAATGACAGTTCACTGTAATTGTCCGTACCTGTGAAGTTTTTATCATTAGTCAATACCGGCGTAAACTTCTCAGATACATCTGTAAGTCCTCCAGGCTTCTGAAGTTCCTCCAGACTGCCGTACCCGGTGACCGTCTTTCCCTCTGGCAATGTTCCCATATAAATTCCTGCCAGTGAATCTGAATGCAGATAAGAGTCTGTCAGATCTGAGTCCTTTGAAATGGCATCCCTGAAATATGTATCCTTCAAGATTGCTGTTCCTGATACCTCGATCACCCAGTAGAGTTTTCCATTTTGCCAAGTTGCCGCATCTGTTTTTGGTTCCTCATAATACCAGGATTCTTTCTTGACATTCATTTTGAACGAACCGGAAACGGTTATCTCTTTTTGGGAATATATCTTGCTGATATCAAATTCCTCACCATTTTTCACTACCTTTCCTGACAGTGAAAATATGTTATTTACCTTAGCACTGCTGAAATCAGCGTTTACCAGCATTGCATAGTAGGTAAATTTATATGCATAATTTACATTTTCCCAGCCAAGATCTGATGGTTTCAGGGTAAACGATCTTAAGCCGTCAATCTTCACCCATTTTGTGCCTTTTACGTCATATGTGTTCGTATTTGCATCGTACTCACAGGCTTCTATTTTTGCATATCCGATATAGTTCATCTTATCCGAACTCAGTGTATCCGTCATCGATACATCTGTCGCATTCCACTCACCCAGTGTCTGGTTGACATCTACGGTATATGGGTAGCTTCCGGCAGGAACGGTGAAAGAGACATCTGTCGAAGTATCTGACTTAACAGTTCCAGATGTCGGATTATATTCATATCTATCACCTGTTCCCATTTCAATCGTCTGGTTTGCCGCAGTTCCGGTTCCGACTATTTTCTCATCCCATTTATAGTTTCCGACATTTGCGCTATCCCAGTATCTGTTAAGAGCGTTTCCAAAATTAGTATTCGCATTCGATACATGTACATAATATCGGTTTTTCACATCTATATTGTTTGCCTGCATTGCTGCCAGTGCTTCCGGCTTCACTGTGACTGTGTAAGTCGCATAGTAGGAATCACCCGGATTTACAGTTATTGGTTTACCATTTGCCCCTGTAATCTTGAATCGAGTTGGATTACCATTCGAATCTGCCCAGGGTGTCTCATAGGTATCATTACCATTTGCCCAGCTTACAGTGTAATCTTTCGAAGGCAATTCTACTCCACCCTTATACAGTTTTACCGAATCACGATTGTAGCTGATATATGGAAGTGCATTTGAATCTGTATGAATATTATCAGATTGATCATCCAGATAATCTCTGAATTCAAGATTCTTTAAAGCATAATTACTGTTATTCCCATCCAGATTAAACTCTATTTTATATGTGATCGTATAAGTTCCATCACTGTTCCGATCAATATCTTTATCATGACTCTTCGGCATTGTATAGTCAATTTTCGGTGTAAAGGATGCCTCATGATAAGCCCTCTCATAGGCTTTGGAATACACGTTTGCTTTATTTTTTATCTCATTGCCGTTTAAACCAACATCATCTTTCAGCTTGACATAATATGTAAGCGTGCGACTCTCACCAGCTGCCATATTGCCAATTTTCCAAACCATACTTCCCGGGGCAGTAATGTTTGCCGCTCCTGGTGTTGGAACAGGATTGGTTGAATCAGTCGTCATATTTCCCAGATAGACTTTTCCAGGAGTCTTGCCTTCTGCAAGCGTCTCATATGGATTCTGGGCATTCTCACCATTTTCAAGTGATTTTTCTGTCGTATTGATTCCCACATAAGAAGCCACACAATCCGAACTGTTCACGATCGTGTCAACCACTGAGACATCCGGGCATCCATCTTCCCCTGCCGTCACAGTAATTGTATATGCAAGGTAATTTCCATTCTCTGTGGATATTGCCTGAGGACTGATACATGTTTTCTCTACACTTATCTGCCCATACTGTGCAATGGCATCTGGACCGAAATTTAACTGATAGGTCTTATTTCCTGTTGTCACAGTTGTCTTACCATCCGTATCTGGCACTACCCTCAGGTTCACATCGCCCTGTGCATAAAAATTTCCTTTAATTGTGGTTTGACCGTTATTATTACGATTATTAAGATACTCTTTATCGAAGGTAACTATTATTTTTCCGTTTTCACATGTTACTGTTCCAACCTTATTACCTCCATCAAAAATCCCACCTTCCGTCGTTATATTGCGCATTAATTCCGGAAGATCATAGGTCAGTTTACAATTATAGGACTTCATCAGATTCTGGATCTGTATATTCTCATACTCCACCTGCAGCTTGATCTTTGCGTTTGCCGGTATCACGGTATCATTGCCGGGCTTACATTTCTGCCAGTTCTCATTACCAGGCAGTTTATAGAACAACGTAACATCCTTAAGTTTTTCTTTGTTCCCCTCCTCACTCAGATCAAATCCGCCTGCTATACCTCCCTCAGGCATCACAGTTTCGTCTGCCGCTACAATTCCATCCTCTTCTCCCGAAGCAAAATCGACATCCATCTCTTCTTCCGGGTCTTCGGTGATCTCGACATCTTCGATGTCATCGGTTTCCTCTTCGATCGGCTCACACGATACAAATTCCACTTCATCTGAATCATCACTTTGGACGATGCTTTCGTCCTCTTCCTGTACCAGGGGTTGTTCTTCCTGTATTGCGATCTGTTCTTCCTCTTCACACGTCGTCTTCTTTTCCAGCGTAATCGCCGGAAGAATCAGTACATATATTGTACAGAAAACAACTATACAAGAAAGGCACAGCATTATTTGTCTCCAACGTTTCTGCCGTGCCTTGTCCCTTAAGATTCTTCTGATATAATCTGTTCCCTTATTTTGCACAGTTCCACCTACTCTTTTTCTGGTGTATCTGATGCCTTTCTTTTCCGTCTTTTCCTACGATACTTTTTTATATAATACGGACATTCCTTGTCCAGATTTTATGATCTGTTAATTCTGTCTCATACTTCCTGCCGCATTCAATGGCCAGATCCGAAATACGATCTGCCCTTCAATCTGATCCTCTGAGACATCTCCTATGGACGCAGTTCTTGAATCGACCGACGTAGCTCTGTTGTCCCCCATAAAAAACCAGTGTGATTCTGCCACCTGATGCGGAAGCTCAATATCACAGTTCCCAAGGGACACTTCTTTAAGATATGGTTCGTCAAGCGTCTGGCCATCAACCGTCACCACTCCGCCTGCGTCAATATCAACCCACTGCCCAGGGCCTGCGATCACACGTTTGACCAGAAGCTTGTTGCCCTGCCAGAATGCAACAATATCTCCGGTTTTCAGATGTTTGTTCTTTACTGAGATTACGATCTGCCCCCGCTCCAGAGTCGGTGACATGGAAGAACCATAGATCTGCAGGACCGGCATCCACAAGGTCGCCACAAGCACGGAGATTGCTGCCACAACGATCAGCACTGCAGCTGTACCGCGGAAGGTCTGGCGATAAGCCGCGCGACGATTTAATCTTTTTTGTTCTTTCTCAGCTTCTTCTATCGTCGGAGCTTCTTTTGAAGGATTTGGTCTTCTCATATCACAGATCAGATCGATCAGTTCTTTTCTGCTTAAATGCCTAAGGTCATTCTTTCTCTTTTTGTTCTTTTTGTTATTTTTCATACTCTAACTCCGGGAGCTTTTAAACTGCCCACGTTAATATTACAATTACTCATAAACACATATGATAGAATTATAAGTAATTTGGCATATCGTATCAATTCAATAAAATATGAACTTTGGTCAATTTTTTATTATATTCAGTCTTACAATCTATATTCTGTCGCTTTTATTGCTTCTCTATTATTCTACATTCTTTGTCGCAACAATATCTACGCCTGTGTCTGCCACATTTTTGAGAATCACATCTCCAATATGAACCGGTGCCGGAACCTCAATTCCTTTCAGTGCTTTCACACAGTCAAAGATTTTTCCTTTCGGAATGTCTTCTTTTGTCTTTACCGATACCATGTCAATGCTGCCGCAATAATCGGATTATCCTCAACTGCTTCATAAAAAAACTGCTCACCCTCTCACTCCTTGCAATTTCAAAAATAAAAAAGAGCGCATTCTATAACAGCCTTTCGACTGATATGAATTCGCTCTCCTCTCACAGCTTCACTTTCCAATTACTTGTTTAACGTGTGTTTACTATAACATATTGCACAAATTATTGCAAGTAATTTTCATAAAAATATACTTTTTATACAAAGTATACATTTTACCTCTTTGTGTTATGTATATTTTTCTTCTTTCTGGACTTGCGGACAATTCTTCGGATCAGGTTTATTATAAGAACAATTATTATAATAATGATCAGGCCGATACATACTATGATTGCGGTAAATTTATTCGGTTTTTTCACCAGATCAAGTATATTTTTGCTGTCATCCACAACCTTACGATCATGGGTTGTCGCATAGTATTCAGATACATTTGCAATGCCGTCTCCATCTGCATCATCAAAAGACTGCATATATCTTGCGATCGCATCCCATGCTTTCAGCTCCTTATTGCCTTCCATGACTGCATGATCTTCCAGATTTTCAATTGGATTTCCGTCTTTATCCTTTGGCTCAAGAGACAGAAGTCCGTAAGACATTTTCATTACAGAACCTAACATCTGTCCGGTGTACAGATCTGTTACAACATGATACAGCTTATCATCCTCAATCTCTGTCCTTTCTCCATCTGCTCTGGTAAGATAGCAGTCTGTCACTTTATTCAGGATCATTCGATGCGGGTTGTATGTAAAATTCAGGCCACTGCAGTATAGTCTTGCAGTTGTCATAAAATCAGAAATGGAGGCATCCACTTCAGCCACCAGCTTCAGTTCTTTTCCTGTCAGGTATGCGTTGATCAGAGGATATCCGGCTACTCCGTCTTTGCCAATTCCAAGTGAAAATGAATTGTATACATCTTCTACGGTAATATCACCCTTTGTATACGTGTCACGTACAGTCCCACTCGGTACAACCGCTACATCTACCGGGTCTCCATCATAATACTCTGAATTTTCCACAGCATATACGTAGGCATCTGCCATGATATCCCCAAGATTCAGTTCTTTATGCTCTGTGCCCATTTCCTCCAGGCTGTTAAATTCCACATCGTTCTGCGCAAGAACTTCTTTTCTTGTATAACCAAAGTCTGCAAGGTAATTCGTATCCACCGTGTCCATCAATGCGTCGATACGCTCCTGCGTTGCCTTGTCGGCTTTTACATCCTCGGACACAGGAATCAGCTCATAAGAGCTCAGATCCCAGCGTCCGTCAGAATTCTGCGTCATCGAAAGAGAGCCAAGATTTCTTCCGTATTCACCACAGGATACAATATAGGTATTTCCGTGCTGGATTGCCTCCTGCAGCTCTGAATGTGTATGTCCACTGATGATCAGATCAAGATCTGGAACCGCCTTGGCAAGGAGTTCGTCCTCCGACTTGCTTTCATCTTCCCAGGTTCCACCATGAGAAACACAGGCGATCATGTCTGCTTCTTCGTTTTTCTTGATTTCTTCTACTGTTTTCTTAACAGCCTCAACAGGATCTTTGAAAGATAATTCACAGGTTGGTGCGCATTCCAGGGCATCTTTTCCGAAGACACCGACAACGGCAATCTTTACGTCACCTTTCTGTACCATTACATAGTCCTTCACACCGTATGTTTCAAACGCTGACTGAATCTGTTTCTGACCGTCGTTTAGCCCAGCCTTTTCCATGCTGTCCCAATCCACATTGCACACTACGATCTCAGGCAGTGTCTCTCCGGAGCTTTTGGCTGCCTTAAGCATGTTGGCAAGCCCCTGGGATCGATAGTCGAATTCATGATTGCCAAATGTAGTCACATCATATCCAAGATATCCAAGCATTCTAAGCTCCGCTGCCTCAGTATCATATACCGTCTGGATCAGCGTTCCCATTGAAAAATCACCGCCATCCAGTATGAGTGTATCTGGATCTTCTTTCTTTTTTTCATTGATCAGTGTCTTTATTTTTGCAAATCCGCCGACTTCTTTTTGTTCTCCATTTACGATCGTGGAAAAGCTGTCCAGGTGGGAATGCGTGTCATGAGTAAACAAGACATCTATCTGTTTTGTATCATCTGCCGCCTTCACCGTAACAGCCTGTGCAAGCGGCATAAGCATTGCAATGGTAAGCACGACCGACAAAATACTTTTCCGTAATATCATAGATTTCACCCTTTCATCCATAACTTTCTGATGTGATTTGAGTATACGTGATTGCCACCATGTTTGTCACGTATAATTGCGTTAGAATAATTGCGTTAGAATAAGACAAAGAAATCCTGTACAGAAACAGTTTTACTGCAGCCGTACAGGATTCTTCTAGTAGGTTGGTGCTTTGTTGCGATATGCTCCACGGTTACGGTGTATTGTTCATATTCTGTTTTCGGGAATCTTTATGAAATCTTCAAAATTGCCCGGTATGCTATCCGTAAAATCAAAGAAAGGACTTGATTATATGGATATGATTTTGAAAACGACTGACCTCTGCAAAAATTTCAAGGGGCAAATGGCGGTAAACAATGTGTCACTGAACATCCGGCGCAACTCGGTTTATGGTCTGCTGGGGCCGAATGGGGCTGGCAAATCCACGATCTTAAAAATGCTCACCGGCATTTTGCGCCCCACATCGGGAAGCATCGAGTTTGACGGCCACCCGTGGAAGCGGAATGATCTGGAGCATATCGGTGCTTTGATTGAGATGCCCCCACTTTACGAAAATCTGACTGCATACGAAAATCTCAAAGTCAGAACTACATTGCTCGGCCTGGACGATGCACGAATTAACGAGGTATTGCAAATTGTCCAGCTCACGAATACCGGCAAGAAACGGGCCGGGCAGTTTTCTCTTGGTATGAAGCAGCGGCTTGGTATTGCTATTGCATTGCTGAACAGTCCCCAGCTTTTGATTCTGGATGAACCGACTAACGGCCTTGACCCTTTAGGGATTGAGGAACTTCGAGAGTTAATTCGCTCTTTTCCCTGCAAAGGGATTACAGTTATTTTGTCCAGCCATATTCTGTCAGAAGTCCAGCAGATTGCAGATCATGTGGGTATCATTGCTGGCGGCGTCCTTGGATATGAGGGAGAGCTTCGCGCCGGTGAAGATTTGGAACAACTCTTTATGGATGTTATTCGCAGAAATGGTAAGGAGGGATATTAAATGGAGATGGCATATATTCAGGCAGAGAACCTAAAGCATAAGAGAACTTTCACAAAAACGCTGATCGTTCTGGCCCCGTTTGTAACTGCGCTTATGAACTTTTTTGCCCCTCTTTGGTTCCAGCTCAATTCTTATAATTGGTGGTATATCCTGCTTTATCCTGGATTCCTTACGCTCACCTGTGCCTTGATTGAACAGCGGGATAATGGCAAACTAAAATATCGTGCCGTTGCTTCATTGCCTGTTTCGCAGAACAAAGTCTGGAAAGCAAAAATTGGAGTGGCCGGTATTTACTCCTGTGTGGGGAATTTCATTTTCCTGGCGCTAAATCTGTTGGGCGGTTTTGCAATATTAGTTATCAACGAAATTCCCTTGACAATCGGAATTTGGCAGGCTGCGGCCGGAACAGCTTGTATTGTCATTGCAAGCCTATGGGAAGTTCCGCTGTGCTTATGGTTATCAAAAAAAGTTGGTATCTTTGTCACGGTTATTCTTAATGCCGGACTTGGAAGCGTTTTAGGGATTTTCACAGCCACAACCTCTTTGTGGATGATCTGCCCGTATAGCTGGGTGCCGCATCTTATGATTTCCGTGTTAGGTATTTTGCCTAATGGTGAGCCGGTTGCAGATCAGAGTACGGCAATGGCATTTTGGATGATTATACTTGTATTGGTCATTTCGCTGGCCTGGTTTGCGGCGCTGTCATTTTTAACTGCAAGATGGTTTGAGAAAAAGGAGGTGGGGTAACTATGGTATCTGTGGTTCGCTGCTGGAAAGCAGAATATCAGAAGTGTAAACATAGCATTTTGCTCTATATGCACAGCATGATTCCGATTATATGTGCGGCGATTTTTGCGGGTTACTATCATATATCCAGATGGGAACTGGCAACCAAAATCAGTGCCTATCTGGAAGTGCTGGCCGTTGCGTTCCCGTTTCTGATCGGCATTATTGTGGGCCTGGTTGTTCAGATCGAAAATCAGGCCGGGCATTATCAGCTTTTGTTGGGAACAATCCCATCTCGCATGGCAACGTATATTGGTAAACTTGGTTTTCTGATGATCTGTGCTTTTGGCGCAACATTTTTAGCGTTAGGAACATTCGCTGCACTATATAGGGATGCTCCGGCAAGCCTTTACCTAAAAGCAGGGATTCTATTGTTGATTACCATGCTTCCCATTTACCTGATTCATTTGTTTGTGGGAATGAGCTTCGGAAAAGGTGCATCTATGGGATTGGGAATTGCAGGGAGTTTAATAGCTGCCCTTATGATAACAGGGCTTGGTGACGCTACATGGAAATATATTCCCTGGGCCTGGGGCGTTCGTGCTATGGATTACACTGTGCTTGCATGGGATAGCCCCCAACTGTATGCACAGGTAAAAACCGATTTTTTCAGCGGTATGATTATTTCTGTATGCTGCACTGTTTGTCTGCTGATTGCCAGTTTGGTTTGGTTTCATGGTTGGGAGGGAGGTAAAAACAGTGAATAAAAAGTGCCTGTTTGCCGTGGTAATTGTGCTTGTAAGTCTTATATGCTTATCGGCCTGCGGTGCGCTCCGCGATACCGCCGATAAAAATAAGGCGTTAAATGAATCTCTGCCGTATTATGAGCTGAACGCCGCAAACTATGATGAAATTTCATATAACGGCCTGACATATACCATAACGGATGAATGTCTTGAAATGTCAGAACTGCAAGAAGAAATCGGGCAGGTATCGAAACGCTTCAAAAATGTGGCGGGGGAAGATTTCAGTTTCGGCTACGTTTACAGTATTGTGGATGTGGATATAAGCAATGCCGTAGCTGTAAATATCAACAATGAATATCGGAAAGCTGACATTAAAAATAATGATGAGTAACCTCGACAATGTGGTATAATGGGGCGGAGGTGATTTTTTGACCCACTTACTTGTAGTTGACGATGAAGTTTCTATCTTGGAATTGATTAAGAACAGTTTGGGGAAAGATGGATATTTGATAACAGTCTGTCAAAATGCGGATGATGTAGACATCAAAAAGCTGCATTTCTATGACCTCATTCTTTTGGATGTGATGATGCCTGGCACAGACGGGTTTGAGTTTTGCAAACAGATCAGGAATATGGTAGACTGCCCGATTCTCTTTCTGACCGCAAAGACATTAGAGGAAGATATATTGTTTGGATTGGGCATCGGTGCGGATGATTATATTACGAAACCTTTTCGTATTCAGGAGCTTCGCGCCCGTGTCGCGGCACATTTACGCAGAGAAAAAAGGGAGCATCACAGCACACTTTCATTTGAGCCTGATATAAGATTTGACCTTTCCGCAAAGGTACTGTATGTTTCAGAACAGCCGGTTCCCCTTACCAAAAGCGAGTATTCAATCTGTGAATACCTTGCGAAAAACCGGGGACAGGTTTTTACAAAAGAACAAATCTATGAAGCCGTTTTCGGGTTTGATGGAATAGGCGATAACTCTACGATCTCAACGCATATAAAAAATATTCGTGCGAAATTGGAGCATTTCAAAATAAGTCTGATCAGCACCGTATGGGGGATAGGATATAAATGGGAGTGAAAAAGAAACCTACATTGAAAATATTGTTTCGCCAGTTTGCTATCTCCCTCATTGTCATGCTGGTAGCGGCAATTATTGTCCCTTCTGGTTTGGAGGGACTTGCTGTAAATGCTGGATTAGCTACAAGAGCAAATCTAAGTGAATTGCAGGTAAAAGAGATCATTCCAACGCTGACGATTGCCCCGGATATTACAAAGGTTGTGATTCCACAGGGATGCGGCTACTTAATTCTGGACAAGAACTTTAATGAGCTTTACAGCAATATGGACGATGATGAAAAAGAAATTGCCCTGCTGTACGCAAAGGGAGAATATATTGAATATACTACGGGGAGGCAGTTTGCACTTGTTGTCCGGGAAAACGAATTTTGCGTTTTAAGGTATTATATTGGTTCTCAATTTACAGTGTCATGGCTACCGGAATATTTTCCATCTCCTGACACGCTTGCGTTTATCCTGATGGCTGTAAATTCGCTGCTGGTCATTATCATACTGACCGCCAGATTTGCTAAGAACCTGCGTACACAACTGACCCCGCTTTTTGAAGCAACTGCGGAGGTTTCAAAGCAAAACCTTGATTTTGAAGTAGGACACGCCAAAATCAAAGAGTTTGAAGATGTCCTTGCATCTTTTTCAGATATGAAAGATAATCTGAAAATTTCGTTAGAACGGCAATGGAAAACCGAACAGACACAGAAAGAGCAAATCGCCGCGCTTGCCCATGATTTGAAAACGCCTCTGACGGTTATTCAAGGAAATGCTGATTTACTCACAGAAACAAATCTTGATGATGAGCAACGATTATACGCTGGTTACGTCGTGGAAAGCTCCGGCCAGATGCAGTCATATATTCAAACCCTGATTGATATATCACGGGCGGCGGTTGGTTATCAGCTCCATATTGAAAGTATAGACTTGCCAGCGTTCATGCAGCACTTGTTCGGTTATATGGAATCACTATGCCGGACAAAAGAAATCCGGCTGCAAATGAATACTGTTTCACTCCCTCAAATGCTGAAATTTGATAGGGTGCTGATAGAACGTGCTATTATGAATGTTATCAGTAATGGGCTGGACTACTCCCCGCAAGGCGGAACGCTTTATGTGGATGTTCAGAGTAACAACGGTTTCGTGGAAATTTCAGTCACAGACGAGGGAACGGGGTTTTCTAAAGAGGCATTATGCCACGCACAGGAACGGTTCTATATGGGCGATCAAAGCCGCAATTCAAAGTTACACTTTGGTATGGGTCTATATATTACAAATTCGATTATGGAACAACATAATGGTCAGCTTATTTTAGAAAATTCAAAAGAAACCGGCGGCGCAAAGGTTACTATGAAACTTCCTTGCTGATTTTCCGATAGTGTAATGGACGTCTTTTATGTCCGTCCATTTTTCAAATCTTTATGGAATGTCTGTTTTACCTCCAGAAGTTCACATATATCGGCTGCCTTTAAAAATAATTTGTTCTGCATAATCAGTACCTCCTGTATTTTGAATATTTATCTCTTCATATACTCTGTACTGGCAGATGTAAAATCGGACATCATTTTCCGAAATTTAGCAAATTATTTTAATTTTACAGTTTCCATATGTGTTATCGCTGAACCATGGAGTTAATATCATTGAAAAAGGGTATAAAAAAACAGTCTGCCCTGACGGAAAATATTTCCATCAAAACAAACTGTTCTTCATATTCACACTAATTATATTTTCTGAGCATAGTTACTTTTGCGAAAATCTCAGATAACTCCGGAAAGAAAACAAAGAAAAAAAATATTTTTTAACTCCATTTGCACTCCACTGGAACATCCAGACAGCCCGCAAAACCTTTATTTATGGGCTTTTTCGCAATTTAGTCCGCTACTCGAACTCGCAAAGTTCTATCTGCTTTGTAGTGTTTCTCTGGTATTCCGTTCTTGAAACAGTTCGTTTTTGAACTGTTTTGTATGAATTCGCTATGTTTTCATCTGATTGTATTGTCATTTTATTGTCAACAATATGCTATATATCAAGATCAACTAATAATCATCTACTATCTATACAAGAAATTCTATTTAAAAGTTATTATTCATTTTTCTCCACCGGAAATGTAACTTGCCATTCCCCTTCTATAGGTGCATTGTTACATGTCCAAAATTCTCCCCATATTTCATAGTTAACAAGTTCTTCTGCAGATACTTCAAAAACAAACTCCTCATAACTATTCACATGACTCTGATCCCAAAATGCAACACTTGATTGACAATTAACTACTTTTCCATCTTCGTTTTTCAAATATACATAACCATGATTATCTGTATTAAGAATATCGCTAAATCTAACTTGAATATGCAACTTCCCTTCTACGATTCCATATCCAGTAACAGCTACCCCTTTTTTGAGAATAATGGCATTTGCTTCGTCAGGTTTAATAAATAACATATTATCCCCATCAATGGATTCAGACTCCGAATCACTACCTCCTCTGATATCTGGTTCCTCTAGAAACTCTGTTATAGAATACACGTTGTTTGTATCTATTTTTTCAATTTTAAAATTATTGTGTTCTTTTTTGCTGAGCAACTGATTTACAGAAAACGTAATTTTATCACCTGGAAGCAATATATGGTCTGTTTGCTCAATTGTTAACATGAATGTTGCCGTATTCGTACCAGCATCATAACTAACAAGAGAACATCCTCCACTTTGATCATACGGAGTGCAAATACTATAACTATCAAAAAGATCAGTTGTTTCATCTAGTCTTTTAGCAATCTTATCATGCATTGACAACAAAATGGTTGTTTTTTCGCCATTTACTTCCGCTGCAACTACTGTCATTTCAATGCCATTATCCTCACACGAAACATTAATCGGCTTAAGTTTTTGAGCTATTGATGGAGAAATCGAATAAAGAAGTTCATGTGCAAAATCATTGCCGGCAAATGCCAATATAGGCACTGTCCCGCATAAACACAAACATAAACACGCTGCAATTGCTATCCTTCTTTTAACATGAATTATTTTTTTCTTTTGATGAAATTCAAATTCTGACTGAATGATTAAATCATTTTCTATCTCACTCATACTTTGCAATAATTCTTTTCCATTCATAAAAAATATCCCTCCTTTGTTAAATAGACTCGAAGGTCTTTTCGCATACGATAAAGCATAATTTTCACTTTACTTTCCGAATGTCCAAAACGCTTTGCAATCGACAAAACAGTATCACAATAATAGTATCTATGCATAAAAATTATTCTCTTTTCTTTAGGCTGTTTGCGAAGAAATGTACTGATTACCCTGCCTATCTCAACTCCATCAACATAGCTTTCAACATCATTCACCGCTGGAATACACTGTTCCATTTCACTAGATAGCTCTACAATATATGCTCTGCGCTTCAATCGATTTTTCTCTATGCATTTATTAATAGATATATTACGAATGATTTTTGACAAAAATGCTATAAGATACGTTCTGGGTTCATTTGGTGGAATTCTATTCCATGCTTCGAGGTATGTATCATTTTCACACTCCTCAGCAGTTAAAATATCTGCAGTAATTCGTTGCGAAATCGAACGTAATCTGCAACCATACTTTTCAGCAGTATGAATAATTGCAGATTCATCTTTCTTCAAAAATAATTCCACGATTTCATCATCGTCCACTCTAACAACCTCCTTCCTGATTATATTTAATACCTTCATACTTCATAGCAATAATTTATGCCATCTAGTTACACTTTTCAAATAAATTTTCAGACAAGTTTTCAGACCATATAAAAGCAGCTATAAAAAACTGTCTGCTTACTTATATTACACTATTTATTCTCCTCTCTTTTATTTCTTTCTGTATAAAATCTACTCTCTCTAATTTATACTTCAAAAGTCAACATCTAAACCGTACTTTCTAAACATAGATTTGATTTCTTCGACTCCCTTTATCTCCCCTCTCTATCTGTACGTCTCTTCTTACCTTTTTGCTTTGCATTTACCTGTTCCAAATGCTTTGCCACTTCTATTGCTTCCTTGACCTTATTTTCTCCCAAAACAGCTACAACACGATCCATATCATATGCCACATTTAACAAAGCTACATTCTCTTTCTTTATAACAGATATTTCCTCTCTCAACCGATCTACACGATTTTCAAGATCTATGTTTCGATCTGACAGCTTTTGATTTTTGTTTTTCAAATCCAAATACTTGCTATATAATGCCTGTATCATATTCGCAACTTTTTTCACCAAAGGAAATATTCTCTTCCGATAAGATTTTGCTGACTCTAAAGTTCCGGCTTCTGGCAGCCATTCTTCCGGATAATATCCATACTCACGTGCATGTGAGTCAACAAGTCCAGCTTTTGAATTTAGTGCAGAAAATCGTTTCTCTAACACTTCTGTCTTTTTAATTACTGCATCTCTCTCTTTTTCTGCTTGCGCTTTTTCCTTTTGGATCTCATCCACACATTCACTGATATCATGCAAATCATGTTCCAATAAATTCTTATGTTCCGTTAATTCTTCTACTTCCTGTTCTCGAACCTTTTTCTTGTAATCCAATACAGAAAGATGTTGTTCATGAGTTCCTTTCTGATCCCATTCTATCTCATTTTCTCTCATGACCATAGCTAATTTTTGCTTTTCCGATTGCACCCATTGATTTAGCTCCGTCTCACTTCTGGAACCGCCTTTAAATCCTAATGACGATAAAGCTTGTTTTAAAGATACTCTTGTATCAAGTCCTCGCTTACTTCCTGTAACATAAGGAATAAAATCAATATGTAGATGTGGTGTTGCTTCATCTAAATGTAGATGTGCAGCAAATACTCGCAACGTAGGATTCCGTTCTTGAAATCCTTTCATGTATTCATCTAATATCTTTGCAGCAAGTTGTCCTTCCATCGTTTCTGATCCCATATTGTCTTTATCACCGATCTGAAGGATAACCTCATGAAATAATTTTTCTTGTTTTCCAGAACGTATCTTTTCATAGTAATCATCTATCTTACGATCTTTTCTAGTCTGTTTATCATTGTATCGCTTCAAGGCTTCGTCAAATAATTCATGATATACGTCTTTGATATTTTCATTGCAATATTCAACATTCCAATGGGTTCTGTTCGGATCCGTATTCTTTGCATGAAATTTTCTACTATTATGGTTCAGGGAGCCTTTTCCTGTCATAAAACTAATTGTCCTCTTCAATAAATCTCCTTTCATTCATTTTAAAACGCCAGATATGACGATTATGTTTTGTTACTTTTGTCAAAAGTAACGCAAAAGCACTTTCGACAGCCTAACGTCCATCAAAAGTACCCTTGCGCCCTGCCGGGAGCTTTCAAATCAGCCAGTACCGTATCGGCTACACTCTACGACAATTTTCCTTGTTTGATATTCACAGGTGCGTGCCACGCTCCTGTTCTATATTCCCCAAACAAACATCACCATCGATAACTGGCTGACACTCCACGCTTATCTAAATATTCCTGTCGTGCTTTCTCCTGCTCTTCCTCAGAAGGAGCAGTCTTATACTTCGTATAGAGTTCATGTCTGACTAATGCATCCAATTTTTCTTCCAAGCCATTTCGAATCTCTTCTTCATACTGAGCATCTGAACACAGATGATAAAAGATCAATTTTCGAAACAGTTCATAATCAATCTGTACTTTTTTCATTGCTTCACTCCTTTTTATTCAAGGTGGCAAGATTCCCTATTCTTTAAGATATGGTAATCTTGCCATCTTCCTTTACTCGTCTTGTAACATCCAGAACCATTTATTTCCTATCTTCACAGAATCAATCTGTAATTCCTTCTTCGCATTCCAAAGTGTTTTCTTTTTAATTCCTCGTTCTTCTGCTTCTTCCGCTATTTTTGCCTGTTCCATTGATCCATTTGCTAAGATCTCTTTTAAAAATTCTTTCGCACTTCGGATCTTTTGCCCTCGTCCATCACCAGACAATAAGTCCTCTACACTGATGTCATATTTTCCAATCCAATGAAATCCTTTTTCTTTGTCTAATCGAAAGGCGATAGCATCTCCTTCCGGAGCAAGAGAACTCTTTACATGACAGATCACTCGGATTTCCGGTTCATCTTTCACTCTTCCAACAATCAACACGCTTCTTGCTGCCGCTTGAAAGTCAATAGACCCCAATCCACGATAGGATGATTTTCCATTACTATTCTTATTCATATGACCGATCAGAATAATGGCACATTGATATTTCTCTGCTAATACAGAAATTCTTTTCATCAATGGACGAATCTCATTTGCCCTATGCATATCAACACCAACCCCAAGAAAGCCTTGAATTGGATCTAATACTACAAGTCTTGCTTTCGTCTGTATGATCGCTTCTTCCAGCCTTGCATCTACCATTGTTAATGGCTGTTCCTGGTCATCAATCACCAAGACTCTGGAACAATCAGCCCCTGCCGCTAACAATCTCGGTTTGATCGTATCGCCTAATCCATCTTCAGCTGTTTGATAAATCACATTGATTGGCTCTACACCTATCTCTTCGGATTTTCCTTCGCTTGTTTCACTTAATATTGCTTCTCCTTTTGTTAACTTTGCAATGATCTGCAACACCACGGTGGTCTTACCCTCTCCAGGATCTCCCTGAATAATGGTGACCTTCCCGTATGGTATGAATGGATAAAAGAGCCACTCAATTTCTTCCACTTCAACCTGATCCATGTGGATCAATTTCAGGCATGGTTCTTCCTTTTTTACTTCTTTATAATTATCTTCCATTTCCACCTCCTGCCCAACCGGGCAAGTCCCTGGCAAACAGAATTTAGCAATTGTTGTAACAACAATTTTGTGATATACTCAAGTTGTTAAGGTGATATATCAGTTATTCTGATGATCAGGGAACTTGCTCAGATTATTTCTGGGCTTTTTCTTTTGTCCTTCTTTCATAGTTCCTTTCTTCTGCAAATGCATTTAATATTTCCAACATCGTTCGAATAGGTGTAAACAACTCTTCATCGGCATCCTCTAATGTAGTCAACCTTTTCAGTTCCTCTTCAATCCCTTTAAGTTGTTTTCTAAACTGTACTAACATCAACGGATTTCCTACTGCTGTAACTTTTTGATGTAAAACGCTTTCAATGATATATTCTTGTCTCGTCTGATATCCACAAAGTTTCACTCTTAAATCTAATTCTGCATCTTCTTCCGGAGACATTCGAAATGCTATGGTTACATTACGCCACCGATTCTTGCTATCCCTATTTTTTTCACTCATCCAGATATTCCTCTCTTTCCTGATTTAGATTTTCCGCCATTTCTGTTTGGATTGTCGGGAACAAATGTGCATATCGATATGTGATCTCCACACTTTCATGTCCTACCCTTTCTCCTATTGCCACCGCAGAATATCCCATATTGATCAATAACGACACATGAGAATGCCGTTACGGTATAATAACGACAAACGGAAAAAGCCTTTATTTTCAAGGGGTTCACGCGTTTGCCGTCATTTATTCAATTCCTTTTCCAAGTTGAAATCTGACGAGAAAAATATCAAAAAAAGGAGGCTGTTTCATTAACGACAAAATTTCATAGTGCCAGCGGCCCGGTGTATTGCCTGGCCGCTGATTGCCGTGGGCGTTTCACTTTAACAGGTGGACGCCCTTTTTTCATACCCATTTTTAAGAGGAAGGAGATTCACATGATATTAAATGCAATGGAAAAACGGCTGCTGTTCCAGGTCGAAGGTGACTGTCTTGCCAAAGTCCTGAACGAGCTTCACATGGTTGCCCGGTATACAAAGAGCCCCGAACAGGGGGATGCGGCAGAAAGCCTGATGGCGAAGCTGCGTCCCCTGACCGATGCCGAAGGCATGGATATGGTGCGGGACATTCAGAAGAATTACCGTCTGCCCTATCCGGCCCGGACGATTGGGGAAAAGATTGCGGAGGCCAGGCAGCAGTCCGGCGCGGAGAAATTAAAGGGGCATGACATCATGGCCCTGGAACGTTTTGACCCGGAGGTAAAGCACATGATCGTCTTTGACGTGCTTTCGGGTGATGCCCCTGTCGGGGATAAGGGCGATAAGATGCGCCTGTTCCTTACGGACGCCGGCTATCAGAAATTCTTAGACAGCCAGGACCGGGGCGAAGTGAAACTGAAAAACCATGCGAAGGTCTCCTGCGGCCATCTGCACTATGACCGCAGGGACCGCGCCTTGTAACGGAATGAGTAAAGAAAGGGGGCTTTGAAATGGCTGTATTCCGTGTAGAAAAAACAAAAGACTTTACCGTTATGAGCAACCATCATCTGCGGGATAAGACTATCTCCTTGAAAGCCAAAGGGCTGCTCTCGCAAATGCTGTCACTTCCTAATGACTGGGATTATACGCTGCGCGGCCTTGCCGCCATCAACAAAGAAAGCATTGATGCCGTTCGCACTGCCGTTCACGAACTGGAGGCCGCCGGATATGTCGTCAGTTCCCGCATCCGTGACGAGCGTGGGCAGCTTCGCGGCTGCGATTATTTTGTCTACGAGTATCCACACATCGAGGATTCCGATGTTGAAAACTGTGATGATTTTTCTGTGTCGCCTGTACTGGAAACACCTGTGTCCGATTCTACTGCGCAGGAGAATCCCACACAATTAAATAAAGAAATACCAAATAAAGAGAAACAAAATACGGATCTAATCTTATCCGATACCGACGCTGTGCGGGAGCAGGTGCAGGGGAACCTAGAGCTTGATTTACTCTGCCGCAATATGCCCGAAGCCGCCCCAGTACTTAAAGAAATCAGCGAACTTATCGTGGAGGCGGTTCAAAATCAGAACTCGACACAGCGGTTTGGGATCAATATTTTTCCCGCAGACCTTGTGCGCAGCCGCCTGATGCAGCTGACAAGCGAGCATATCCGCTATGTACTCGAATCGCTGCAAACACATAGCACCTGTATACGAAACCCAAAGAAATACTTACTAGCTATGCTTTTCAATGCGCCGATTACGATGAGTAGCAAAACTATGCTGAATGTGCGACAATTTACCAATACGCCGATGCTGACATATCCTCGCGTCACCACACAAAGGCATAGTCAAACATCGTAATGTAGAGAGCCCTTAGGCCTCCTCCGTTTCACCTAATTGGATTGCCCCATCAATCGCTCCCTCAATAATTGACAGATATTGTTCCGGGCAAAGCCTTAGCTTCTGCCCTACTCTTTCGCGCAGCTTACTTTCCTGCCGCATAACAGTAGGATTAAAATAGCGCTCCATCGGCAGACCGCAGATTTTTACTAGCTGAATAATGACCGGCAGACTTGGAATCGTACCCTTATTTTCGATATTGGCAAGATACCGTGTGTCAACATTTACTTTTTCAGCTAAATCTTTTCGAGTAAGACGCTTCGCCTTTCGTGCCTCTTTTATATCTGCGCCAAAGGTTTCAAATCCCGGGCAGTCTTCAATTCTTGCCATTTTGCATCACCTGTTTACATTTTATAGTTCATGTGTCACAGGTTAAATGATGCAAAACGCTTTTTAATTAAACTTTATTGTTCATGCTTTACGCATTGTATTCTCTGGAAAATCGAAATATAATAGAATATGGAGGTGTGAGCATGAAAATCTTCATTATAGAAGATGAACCGGCAATCCGCGAGGAACTTGTTCAGCTTCTTCAAAAGTACGGCTACCAATGCGACAGCAGCGATGATTTTCACCACATTGTGCAAGCTGCTCTTTCATCAGGGGCTAACTTGATTCTCTTAGACATCAATCTGCCCTATCAGGATGGTTTCCAAGTATGCAGAGAAATCCGACAGAAATCCAATCTTCCTATCATTGTACTTACCAGCAGAAACAGCGATTTTGACGAGTTGATGAGCTTGAACATCGGTGCAGATGATTATATTGCAAAGCCGTACAATGCACAGATCCTTTTGGCGCGAATCCAAAAACTTCTGGCTCGGACCTATGAAGTACAGGACAACATCGTTCTCACGCACAAAGGCTTGACCTTAAATTTGCTCAAGGCGGAAATCAGCTATCAAGGGAACAAAAAATCACTTACCAAAAATGAACTTGGGATTTTGCGCCTGCTTATGGTGAACAAGGGCAACATTATTCCCCGTGACGCTATTATTGATGAACTCTGGCAGAGTGAACAATTTATAGACGAAAACACATTGAATGTCAACATCGTTCGGTTACGGAAAGCACTGACCGAAATCGGTCTGCCGGACTATCTGGAAACGAAACGTGGTTTAGGGTATTGCGTATGAAGTTATCCGAGTATCTGCTTGACCGTATCTTTTCCCTGATTTATATGCTGGTGGCTGCACTCGTGCTGCTTGCGCTCCTTTGGCTGATTGAAACACCTGCTGTGTTTATTCTGTTTGCCGAGGTGATTTTACTTGCAGCGTACAGTACAGCGCTGCTGTATGATTTTTTCCGCAAGCAGAGTTTTTATAATCTGCTTCAAAAAATGACAGAGCAGATGGACATAAAAACTCTTTTAGGCGAGTTACTGGTGCCGCCTCATTTTTTAGAGGGGCAGATTTTGGTGGACGTTCTGCGGTGTTGCAACAAATATCAGAACGACCAGCTTGCATGTGCAGAACAGGAGAACCGTGAATATCGGGAATACCTTGATTCATGGGTGCATGAAATCAAAACGCCTATCACCTCTGCCCGGCTGATCGTTGAAAATGAAAAGAATCCTACCACATTGCGAATTGACGATGAACTGCGGAAAATTGATGCTTATGTGGAGCAGGTGCTATATTACGCCCGCAGTACCGATGTGGAAAAGGACTTTAAGGTGGAGAAAACCACCTTGCAGGCATTGGTGTACGCTGCGCTAAAAACGTACTCAAAGCCGTTGATTCAGGCAGGTGGAAAGCCGGTTCTAAAGGAACTGGATATTCCCGTGGCCGCAGACAGCAAGAGCTGCACCTTTGTGATCGGACAGATTCTGTCCAACGCTATCAAGTATCGGAAAGATAATTTACAAGTTGAATTTTCAGCCAGAGCAGAGAAAAACACGGTATCTCTTTTCATTTCCGATAATGGCATTGGTATTTCTGCTGCTGACTTGCCGCGCGTGTTCGACAAAGGCTTTACCGGTGAAAACGGCCGCCGTTATTCCAAATCAACCGGCATTGGTTTGTACTTGAGCCAAAGGCTATGTCGAAAAATGAATATCTCACTTTCTATTTCCAGCGTTCCGGGACAGGGAACGACTGTGACGATGGTTTTTCCTACGGAAAGCTATTTGCAGGCGGCGGGGCTGTAAAGCCTCGCTTTTTTCAACCTTACACTTTAGTAATACAAATGTAATCCAATTTAATGGCATCGGAAAATTCCTTGTGGTAGAGTAAAAGCACAAAAGCAAAGCGCTTTTGAGAAAGGAGCCTGACCTATGGGCGATACGATCTTACGGGTGGATGACATCCAAAAATTTTACGGTAACAAAGGCAACCTGACAAAAGCCATCGACCACATTTCTTTTTCTGTTCGCAAAGGAGAATTTCTCGGCATCATGGGTGCTTCCGGCTCGGGAAAATCCACCCTTCTCCACATTCTGGGGAGTGTGGACCGGCCTACGCAAGGAACCGTGCTGGTGGGAGGAACAGATATAGGCAGGCTGAACTCGCATCAGGCAGCCATATACAGGAGGAGAAAGGCAGGGCTTATCTACCAGTTTTATAACCTGATTCCCTCCCTGACTGTGGAGAAGAATATGCAGATGCCGCTTCTTCTGGACAGGAGAAAGCCGGACCCGGTCTATTTCCGGCGGATCGTGGAGAGCCTTGGACTGGAGGAAAAGCTGCAGGCTCTGCCATTTCAGCTCTCCGGCGGGCAGCAG
>ENA-OPRS01000368-OPRS01000368.1-human-gut-metagenome-genome-assembly--contig:-NODE-368-length-29774-cov-3.055789_pt1 | contig 29774 bp, 21 predicted proteins | sample MGYA00241795_ERZ501881 | MGnify/ENA primary metagenome ERZ501881 (study PRJEB25962, sample SAMEA2042440) | human gut metagenome | biome: human gut; feature: human-associated habitat; material: faeces... | reverse complement strand
AAATTATGAAGCGAAATAAAGCAATTCTTCTCTGCGGAATGGTTCTCCTTTCCCTGCTTGTGGGCTGCTCTTCCACCACACACACCTCCTCCCAGCACACGGTCACTCTGATTGCCAAATCCACCGAAACGGAATTCTGGCTTTCTGTGTTCGCCGGAGCGGAAGCCGCTGCCACGGAATACAATATGAAGCTAAACATTGTAGGCCCCGAAACAGAAGAAGACTACGAAACCCAAAATCAAATGGTGGCGGAAGCTGTGGAAGAAGGCACGGAAGCTTTGATTTTCTCCGCCATTCACTACGATAAAAACGCCGAGGCCATTGACAACGCCGCCAAAAACGGTGTCAAAGTTGTAGCCATCGATAGCAATGTGGCCTCCGATGCCGTCAGCACCTACATCGGCACCGACAACTACGCAGCCGGTCAGATGGCTGCCCAAGCAGCTCTAGAACGGGTATCCGGCGATTTGGGAGTGGGCATCATCAATTACGATATCAGCAGTGCCAATGGCCAGGAACGGGAACAGGGTGCCGTGGATACCCTTAACAAGAGCGGCCGGGCCCGCATTGTATCTGTCATCAACACTCTGGCAGAAGCTCAACAAGCCCAGTGGGATACGGAAGATCTCTTGGAAAAGAATCCGGAAATCAATGTTCTCTTGGCGTTTAATGAACCTACCAGTGTAGGCGCTGCCATGGCCATTCAACAGAGACACTGTGAAAACAGCATCTTTCTCGTGGGATTTGACTCCAATGTGGCTTCCGTTGACGGCTTGCAGGATGGTTCTGTGGACGCCTTGATTGTACAGAATCCCTACGCCATGGGATATCTGGGAGTGGAAAGTGCCTATAAATTGCTCAATGGTCAATCTGGAGAACTAGCAGAAATTGTGGATACTTCCACGCAAATTGTTGACCGAGACAATCTCTTTTCCATAGACAGTCAAAAGGCATTGTTTGCCTTCGAATAAGTGCCTAATTGTATATTTCTTACATAATCCTTTTTCGATTTTGCCACATATTGTTCATTAAGAATGCTTTTTTACCCTGTTCGCGGTGATTTTTCACCTTGTTTCTACTCCTTTCTTCCGTTACTATGTGAGTAAAGAAAGGGCGAGCAAACGCCCCACAAACAACGGTCTAGAGAAGGAGAGATCATTTATGAAAAAAGTGCTTGCATTGTTCCTGGCTGCTTCCATGGCATTGGGGATGGCTGCTTGTAATGTGTCCACCACCTCCCAGCCCTCCAACGGCTCCTCCAGTGAAAAGACACCCAGCAGCTCCACCGCTTCGGAAACCAAAAACTCCTCCACTACGGTGGAAACCAGCTCTGTAGCCAACAAAGACAAACCTCTTGTATGGTTTAACCGTCAGCCCTCCAATAGCTCCACCGGCGAGCTGGACATGAACGCCCTCCGCTTCAACGACAACACCTACTATGTGGGATTCGATGCTAACCAAGGCGCTGAATTGCAGGGCACCATGATCATGGACTACATCAAGGCAAACATCGAAACCATCGACCGCAACGGAGACGGCATCATCGGTTATGTGTTGGCTATCGGTGACATCGGTCATAATGACTCCATTGCCCGTACCTGCGGTGTCCGCAACGCTCTGGGCACTGCAGTCAAGGTAGATGATTCCATCAAAAGCGAGCCTGTAGGCACCAACGCGGACGGCAAATCCAAGGTTGTCCAGGATGGATCCCTGCAAGTAAACGGCAAAACTTACACCATCCGCGAACTGGCTTCTCAGGAAATGAAAAACGCAGCTGGCGCCACTTGGGACGCCGCCACTGCCGGCAACGCCATCAGCACCTGGGCCTCTTCTTTCGGAGATCAGATCGACGTGATCGCTTCCAATAACGACGGCATGGGTATGTCCATGTTTAACTCCTGGTCCAAGGCAAATAAGGTTCCTACTTTCGGCTACGACGCTAACGCAGACGCCGTTGCGGCTATCGGAGAAGGATATGGCGGAACCATCAGCCAGCACGCAGACGTTCAGGCTTACCTGACCCTTCGTGTACTCCGCAACTCCCTGGACGGTGTGGATATTGACACCGGAATCGGCACGGCGGACAATGTTGGAAACGCCCTGAGCAAAGACGTCTTTTACTACGATGCCGACCATCGCTCCTATTACGCTCTGAATGTGGCCGTCACTTCCGAAAACTACAAGGATTTCATGGATTCCACCAAGGTCTACGAGCCTGTTTCCAAACAGCTGGATTCCTCTTCTCATCCCACTAAAAAAGTGTGGCTGAATATCTACAACGCCGCGGACAACTTCCTCAGCGCTACCTATCAGCCCCTGCTTCAAAAGTATGACAAATTGTTGAACCTGAGTGTGGAATACATCGGCGGCGATGGACAGACAGAAGCCAACATCACCAACCGTTTGTCCAACCCCAAAGATTACGACGCTTTCGCTATCAACATGGTCAAAACCGATAACTCCGCCTCTTACACCGCACTGCTCAGTCAGTAATCCTCCCTGCTGAGAACCTTCCCATTTGCTAATACATTGTAAGAGGCCATTAGGGAGAAGGAATTTCTCCGGGTCAGGAGAAAAGCTTTCCTGTTCGGCAGAAATTCTTCTCCCTATTTTATTTCGCAAAAACCCCGGGCAGCATCGGCTTCCTCGCCGCACCTGCCAATCGGTATGAAACAGGAGTAACTAACATGGTAGATACAAAAGACGATATTGTCCTGTCAATTCGTGGTATGAGCAAGTCTTTTGGTCGGAACCGTGTGCTTGACCACATCAATTTAGACGTGAAACGGGGCACCGTCATGGGCCTAATGGGCGAAAACGGCGCCGGCAAGTCTACAATGATGAAGTGTCTTTTCGGCACCTACCAAAAAGATGAAGGACGAATCTACCTCAATGACAAGGAAATCAGTTTTTCAGGACCTAAAGACGCTTTGGAAAATGGCATCGCCATGGTACACCAAGAACTGAACCAGTGCTTGGAACGCAACGTGATCGATAACCTGTTCTTGGGCCGCTATCCTCTCAATTCCATGGGAATTGTCGATGAGGGCAGCATGAAAAAGAAGGCCTCTGAGCTGTTCCGGAAACTGGGAATTACGGTCAACTTGACCCAACCCATGCGGAATATGTCTGTTTCTGCAAGGCAGATGTGTGAAATCGCCAAAGCTATTTCCTACAATTCCAAGGTCATCGTTCTGGACGAACCTACCTCTTCTCTGACGGTACAGGAAGTGGATAAGCTTTTTGAGATGATGCGTATGCTCAAGGAGCAGGGAATCGCCTTGATCTATATTTCCCATAAAATGGACGAAATCTTCCAGATCTGCGACGAGATCTCTGTCCTCCGGGATGGGAAGCTGGTCATGACCAAAAGCATCCAGGAAACCAGCATGAACGAATTGATCAGCGCCATGGTGGGACGTTCGTTGGAAAACCGCTTTCCCCCGGTAAACAATGTGCCTGGGAAAACCATTTTGTCCGTCCAGCATCTTTCCACCAAATACGCTCCCTATTTGCAGGACGTCACCTTCGACGTAAAAGAAGGTGAAATTTTCGGCCTGTATGGTCTGGTGGGCGCAGGACGTACCGAACTGCTGGAAACCATTTTCGGCATGCGAACCCGCGCTGCGGGCCGGGTGTATTTCCGAGGGAAGTTGATGAACTTCAACACCCCCAAAGAGGCCATCCGTCATGGATTCGCCATGATCACCGAGGAGCGTAAAGCCAATGGCCTTTTCCTGAAATGTGACCTCACTTTTAACACCACCATCGCCAACTTGACCCAGTACAAGTCCGGATTTGCCCTGTCAAATCCCAAAATGGTGAAAGCCACCAATAAGGAAATCAAAGTGATGCACACCAAGTGTATGGGCCCTGACGACATGATTTCCAGCCTCTCCGGCGGAAATCAGCAAAAGGTGATCTTCGGAAAATGGCTGGAACGGGATCCCCAAATCTTTATGATGGATGAACCCACAAGAGGAATCGACGTGGGCGCAAAATATGAAATCTACGAACTGATTATCAATATGGCCAAGCAGGGTAAGACCATTCTCGTGGTCTCCTCCGAAATGCCTGAAATTCTGGGAATTACCAACCGCATAGGCGTGATGTCCAATGGATATCTCTCCGGAATCGTAAATACCCGGGAAACCAATCAGGAAGAGCTTTTGAGACTCAGTGCAAAATATCTATAACGGGAGGAATTGCTATGGCATCAGGTAAAGCAAACGTTCTTACGGCTGAGCGGGAAATAGAACTCCGCCGGTCGATCGATGAATATGTGGGAAGTATTCAAGCTAAAATTGACGCACTACGGGTGGATGGCACCGATAAAGTCATCAAAAATCAAAGCGATCTGGAGAGCCTGAAGCGGGATAGAATTTACACCCAACAGGAGAAAAACCGTATCGCTGCCAAACGGAAAGAGGAACTAAAACAGGCCAAAGCCGTGGAGGCCAACCATAAAGGGGAAATCTCCAAATTGATCGGCGACGCCGAAACATACCTGAACTCTCACTTCAACAAAGAGTACTATCAAGTGGTCGTTGAAAGCTGTAAACGGGAAAAAGTCTTGGCCCACGAGAAATACCGCGCCACTGTCGCCCAGCTGAAAAAGGAACATGCCCAGGCATTGTCCAAGCTCAGCGATCCCCATGAGATCAAGGATGAAAAATACGTCCATAAAAACCGGCTGTTTGACGCCAAAATGCAACTGGCCAAAGATCTCCAATCCCTCAAGGATCGCCGGCATGCCGCTTTCGACCATCGCTACCACTTGATCGACATGCTCCGTATGTCCAAGTTCACATTTGCGGAAACAATGGCGCAAAAAGCGGAAAACTATCGTTACACGTTTAACCGCCGGGACTTTCTTTTGAGGAATGGCTTGTATTTGGCTATTCTCGTAATCTTCATCGCCCTGTGCATCATCACTCCCATTGTGAAAGATGTTCCCCTGCTCACGGTGAATAACGTGCTGAACATTCTCCAGCAGGCTTCTCCCAGAATGTTCCTGGCATTGGGTGTGGCAGGATTGATCTTGCTTGCCGGTACCGACCTTTCCATCGGGCGAATGGTGGGCATGGGTATGACAGTTGCCACCATCGTCATGCACCAGGGAATCAATACGGGTTCCGTGTTTGGTTTGATTTTCGACTTTACCGGAACACCCATCCCCCTTCGGGTTTTGTTTGCCTTGGTGATCTGCATCATCCTTTGCACCATCTTTACTACCATTGCAGGGTTCTTTACCGCCAAATTTAAGATGCATCCTTTCATCTCCACAATGGCCAATATGTTGGTGATCTTCGGTCTGGTCACCTATTCCACCAAGGGCGTGTCCTTTGGCGCCATCGATCCCAATATTCCCGGTATGATCATTCCCAGAATCGGCTCCTTCCCCACCATCATCCTCTGGGCTGTGGCCGCAGTAGCAGTGGTGTGGTTTATCTGGAACAAGACTACCTTCGGAAAAAACCTCTATGCTGTGGGTGGAAACGCTGAAGCGGCTGCCGTTTCCGGAATTTCTGTCTTCCGGGTTACCATTGGAGCGTTCATCTTGGCCGGTATCCTCTATGGATTTGGATCTTGGCTGGAATGCATCCGCATGGTAGGGTCCGGATCTGCCGCCTACGGGCAAGGTTGGGAAATGGACGCCATCGCCGCTTGCGTAGTGGGCGGAATCTCCTTCACAGGCGGTATCGGCAAGATCTCCGGTGTGGTAGCCGGTGTGTTTATCTTCACCGCACTTACCTATTCCCTCACCACCTTGGGCATTGACACCAATCTGCAGTTCGTATTCTCTGGCATCATCATTCTGGTAGCAGTCATGCTGGACTGCCTGAAGTATGTCCAGAAAAAGTGATTCCAATTTAACTCCGAGTACATCTTAAAGTCAAGCAATCTATATAACTCCCCACAGGACCCTTTTCTCCTCCTAAGAAGGCTCCTATGGGGAGTCCTTTTTCCCCTTGCCCAGTTTCCCCGACAGAAAAGAAAATAGAACTTACGCCACCCCTTGACAGCTTTATTCTACAGTTGTAGAATAATAACTGTACTACAAATGTAGAATGAAAGGAGAATGAACGATGAGCGAATCTATCCGCCGTCTTCCGGATGCTGAGCTGGAGGTGATGCAAGCTGTTTGGGCCTGCACGCCGCCAGTTGTGCGAGCTGACATCAACCAGCGGCTTCAGCAGACCCATCCCATGGCATTGACCACTTTGCTAACCCTGTTGACACGACTGTCCGATAAGGGTTTTTTGCGCATTGACAAGGTGGGACGCAGTTCTCAATATACCCCCCTGATTTCTCAGCAGGAGTACCTGGCTCAGCAGAGCAAACGTTTCTTAAACAAGCTGTGCGGGGGGAGTCTTTCCACCTTTGCCTCAGCCTTGTGCGACAGTGGTTTAACCAAGGAGGAACTGGAGGAGCTGCGCAGCCTCTTGGAAAGGGGGAACTTATGACCACGGAACTGTTGCTCAAGGGATTTTTTGCTCTCATTATCAGCGGAACACTTTCTTGGTGCGTCTACTCCCAAGGAGCTCCCCTCCTGGATTTAACAAATCCTTCGGATCGGCAAAGATATTTACCCCTGGTGTCTGGGCTATTGCTTCCCCTTTCCCTGTTCGTTCTATTTGTGCTTGCAGTGTTTCCCTTTGGCTTTGCCGGCGCCGCCGAGGAGGTACTTTCTCTGTGTTTTGGGATTTTTTTGCATATTCTCCTGTACTATGTGGTACTACTGGCAATACTTCCGCTGCTGCGGGAACATTTCAGCGCCCAAGCTTGTGCTCTCCTTTGGTTGATTCCCAATTACCTTTACATCACCCAGTATCAAACCATGAAAATTCCTATGCCCCTGCTGGTTTTCTATGTTTCGGGTCAGGTGATTCAGATCTTGGCTGCGATCTGGGCGATTGGCTTTGCAGGCGTTCTGGGGTGGAAAATGCTCTCCCACCTTGTGTTCCGATTTCACATCTTAAAAGACGCTGTGCCCGTCACAGATCCAGAGATGCTGGCTGTATGGGATCACGAAATCCAGCAAGGGAATTTTAAAAAGCCGAAATTCCGATTGGTATCTTCTCCCCAGGTGACCACCCCCCTCTCAATTGGATTGATTTCCCGAAAGACCCGTGTGGTCCTGCCTCAACACACCTACTCCCCGGAAGAATTATCTCTGATTCTCCGTCACGAATTGGTCCACATTGGCCGTCAGGATTGCTGGTCCAAGTTTTTTCTGGTGTTCTGCACTGCCATGTGTTGGTTTAATCCCCTGATGTGGTTAGCCATGCGTAAAAGTGCGGATGATCTGGAACTCAGCTGTGACGAAATAGTCCTGGAAGGGTGCAACTCCACCACAAGGTACCAATACGCCAATCTCCTGCTGAAAACAGCCGGGGATCAACGTGGATTTACCACGTGTTTATCCACCACCGCTTCTGCCCTGCGATACCGCCTCAAACATGTGATGTCCCCTCCCCCAAAACATTCCGGGGCACTGCTGGTTGGAATCACCTTCTTCTTTCTGTGTATGACCTGCGGATATGTGGCCCTGGCTTATGGCAATGATACCGGCGCCCAAGCCATTTATCAGTCTCGTGATACGTCCGATTTTTCCCTTCGGGATATCACTTTGGATCACGATCCCTATCACACTATCTGGCTCTGCCCTGATCAAGAAAAGTTTCACCACTTCATGGCATCTCTAGAATTGGCAAACCTGACGGGAAGTTACTCCTTTGACGGCGCGCAACGGAGGTTTACCTTTTTATATGACATTCCGGAAGGGGAATACTCCCTTGCCGTCATCCTGCAAGACAATGCCTTGAAAGTGGTACCTCTAGGTGATCAAGACCGTTCTCCCCAGTGGTACTACATTCCCCAGGGCACAGACTGGGCCAAATTGGATGAAATTCTTCTCGCCTGCCCTGCCCTTAATTTAGATTTTTGCAATCCAGAATCAAAGGAATCCCACCAGATGGGAGCCACCCTCTACCAGTTGGACGAAACCCTGGATGGACAAACCACATCGCTGATTGTCCCGGAAACGCCCCTGGAGGAAGCCAACGGTTTCTTTGAACATGATCTTTCCTATACGGAAGTAGCTCTGGATTTTTCCTATCCTCTGACCAATGAGTTCACCGTTATAGTAGAATCCTGGGACAAAGCAACGTCCTACAGGATAACCCAGTCCCAATTGGATAATCCTTCTGTAGTTCCTTTGGCAGCATATCCTGCCCACTACACTCTCTACGCCACTCTGGAAGGAAAAAACGGTTCCACCTTTGAAGCCATTTTCCGATTTGACTATGGTGAGCATTGAAAAAACTTCCGCTGTTACTTTCTTGCCAGGTTATTGTGCAATCGAGATTTCATGGCAAAAAAAGAAAAACCCTTGCTCAAGGGTTTTTCTTTTTTTATTTTATTCAATAGGTTTCATGGTGGGGAACAAAATGACCTCACGGATACTATCGGAATTGGTCAACATCATAACGCAGCGGTCAATGCCGATTCCCAGACCACCCGTGGGAGGCATACCATACTCCAATGCCGTCAGGAAATCTTCGTCCATCATGCCGGCTTCGTCGTCACCCTTATCCCGCAACTCTACCTGCTTCATAAAACGCTGGCGCTGATCGATAGGATCATTCAGCTCAGAGAAAGCATTGCCCATCTCGCTATGGCAGATGAACAGTTCGAAACGCTCTGTGAGCCGAGGATCTTTGGGAGACCGCTTTGCCAAGGGAGACACATCCACAGGATGCATGGTGATAAAGGTGGGCTGAATCAATTTCTCCTCCACCTTTTGGTCAAAGCACTCGTACAACGCATTACCCCAAGTCTTTTCCGCCGTCTCAGGCAGCTCCACGCCAATGGACTTGGCAGCGGCTACGGCTTCTTCATCGGAAGTAATAGCCATAAAGTCAATGCCGCAATATTTTTTCACCGCTTCATGCATAGGCATGCGGGGCCAACCGGGGGTTAAGTCGATTTTCTCTCCCTGCCACTCTACCTGGTATGTTCCCAGGATCTTCTGGGCAGCAGAAGACAGCAGATCCTCAAAAAGATCCATCATATCATTGAAATCCGCATAGGCCTGATAGAGCTCAATGGTGGTGAACTCCGGATTGTGCTTGGGATCCATGCCTTCGTTGCGGAAAATTCGCCCAATCTCATACACCCGTTCCATACCGCCTACAATCAGCCGCTTCAAGGGCAGCTCAGTAGCGATACGCATATACATATCGATGTCAAGGGTGTTGTGATGGGTAATGAAGGGCCGTGCAGTAGCGCCGCCGGAAATCGTATTGAGCACGGGGGTCTCCACTTCCATAAAGCCCCGGCCATCCATGAAATCACGGACATACCGGATAAACTGGGAACGGATGGTGAAAATCCGCTTCACTTCCGGGTTCACAATCAAATCCAAATACCGCTGCCGGTAACGGGCGTCGGTATCCTTCAGGCCGTGATACTTCTCCGGCAAAGGCAACAACGCTTTGGAAAGAATCTTCATGCTGTCTGCTTTGACGGAAATCTCCCCGCGACGAGTACGGAACGCCTCACCCGTTACCCCCACCACATCGCCAATATCCAGCGAAGCGGTTAGGTTGCGGTAAGCCTCTTCTCCCAGCATGTCAATCTTTACATAGAGCTGGATACGTCCCGTGTTATCCCGCAAATCCATGAAGGCGGCTTTGCCCATGTCACGCCAACTCATAATCCGGCCGGCTACGGATACCTGTTTCCCCTCGTACTCCGTTTCAAACCGGTCCACGATCTCCTGGGCGTGCTGTTTCACGTCAAAAGAGGTGATTTCATAAGGATTGCTGCCTTGGTCTTGCAGACGCTTCAGCTTTTCCCTGCGGATCCGCAAAATCTCCTTCTCGTCCTGCTCTTCTTCAATCTGCGGTGCCTTCTTGTTCTTTTCCGCCATTACTGATCCGTTCCTTTCGCCATTCCTCTTGGTATTTCTGTCCTTATCGGGAAATCGTTACAATATAGTATTTGGAGATGCCAGCCGGGGTCTCCACTTCCACCGTCTGGCCAACTTTTGCCCCGATCAGGGCTTTGCCCACAGCGGATTCGTCGGAAATTTTTCCATTGCGGGGATCGGCCTCATTGGAGCCCACAATCTTGAAATCCCGCCGAGACTGTGCCCCTGTTGCAGAGGTCAAGTCCACCTCGATCTTGGAACCGATGTGTACCGTCTCATTGTTCAATTCGCTTTCATCGATGACCACGGCGCCCTGAAGCATGACCTCCAAGTCGGCAATTCTTGCTTCTACCATGGCCTGATCATTTTTCGCTTCGTCATATTCGCTGTTCTCGGAAAGGTCACCGAAAGACAAGGCTACCTTAATCTTTTCCGCCACGTCTTTCCGGCGGACTGTTTTCAAATATTCCAGCTCCTTCTCCAGAGCGGCCAGTCCTTCTTCCGTAACAAAATACTGCTTCTCTGCCATTGTACTCCATCCTTTACTGAAAATGGCCCGCGTCACGCGGACCGACTTTATTTATTATAGTGACCCCGAAGGGTCTTGTCAATGTGAAAAGAACGCACAAGCCCCGGAAACCTCAGAAAAAATGCGGTTTCCGGGTCAGGCTTAGGTAAGCTTATGCGCTTCACAGGACCTTTATGCAGCCCTTCTAATTGTCAGATAATGGCGTTTTCGCCCTGTTTCTTCAGGTACTTGCCAATGGATATCGTTCCACCCAAAAGGCCGAACAGCATGCCGGCAATGATATAGCCACAGTAAATCAGCCACATGTAGGGATGAATGTTGACCACTGTCAAAAACGGCACCAGACTGTAAACTACTTCCACTGCTCGATCATAGGCCAAGTAAAGAACTGTGGCGGATACAAGTCCCGAAATAATGCCGATGATAATGCCCTCAACAATAAAGGGAACCCGCACAAATCCATTGGTGGCACCGACGGACTTCATGATGTTGATCTCCATCCGACGGGAGAAAATCGTCACCTTCACGGTGTTGGAAATAATGAACAAGGACACCACTGCCAGAATGATCACGATACCTATGCTGCAATACCGGACCAACCGATCTAGATTGCTCAGTTTCATGGCAATGTCCCGATAATTGGTGACAGACTCCACGCCATCAATGGCAGTGATCTCCGAAATGGTCTCATCATATTTGCTCAGGTCGTCCAAAGAAATTTGGTAGGCATCAGGAAGAGGGTTGTCATCTCCGATGAATCCCTCCAAAAGGGTACCGCTGCTTCCCAAATCCTGCATCATATTGGACAGCCCATCATCTCGGGGAATAAAAGTGCACTCCACAATATTATCCAACGCACGGATCTCTTCCCCGATTTTCACCGCCGTCAAGGAAGGAACATCTACTCGCAAATAAATTGTGATGGTGTTGTTTCCTTCCACCGACTGCATGGTGGTGGAAAGATTCAGAGAAAGCAGTCCTGCAATGCCCGTCATCAACAAACAGGAAATCAACACGCCAATGGAGGCGATACTCATGGTACGGTTTTTCCAGAGGCTCTTTACGCCTTCCCGGAACAAGTACCCAATACTGTGCAGTCCCATCACTTCACCTCCCCATCGTCTTCCTCATCTTGAGGCAGACTCTGTTCCAGAAGAATCTCCTGGGCAATGGTCTCCGCATTTTGTGAAACCGTGGGAATCGGCTCCTCCGGAAGAATATCCTCTTCCTGAGAAAAAACGTCCCCTTCCTGGGGGAACACATCCCCTTCAGGTCCCTGGGGAATAGCGGCAGTTTCCCCCTCGCCTTCGGGGGCTTCCGCCGTTTCCGGATCCAGAGGCGCTACCAACGGCTCCTGTTCTGTCTGAGGAACCTCTTGCTGGTACGTCTCTTCGTAAGTTTCTTCGTTGTCGTACTCGGCGTAATCATCGTCATTTTCCACTGCCTGCTCTGGGGAATCATATTGCTCAGGGGGAGCGTAGCTCTCTTGCATCTCTGCAGTATCCGCTACGATTTCACCCGAATGGATCTGGATGATTCGTTTGTGGAAATGTTTCACCAGAGAGTGTTCGTGGGTCACCATGAGCACCGTTGTTCCCCGTCGGTTGATTTCGCTGAGCAAGTCCACAATTTCAAAGGACAAGGCAGGGTCAATATTGCCCGTGGGCTCGTCCGCGATAATCATCGAGGGGTTATTCACCAATGCCCGGGCTAACCCTACACGCTGACGCTCACCACCGGATAGCTCTGTAGGATAGTGTTTGGCTTTGTGCTGAAGCCCCACCAGGCTGAGAATGTACGGCACCCGCTTTCGAATGGATCGAGGAGAAGCCCCTACCACCCGCATGGCAAACGCCACATTGTCATATACCGTCATGTGGTCAATCAAGCGGAAATCCTGAAACACGATGCCCATTTTCCGTCGGATATAGGGAATCTTCCGTTTGGGAATTCGGCTCACGTCTACACCGTCAATAATGATGCGGCCGGAGTTGGGGCGCTCTTCGCACATAACCAACTTGAGGAACGTACTTTTGCCGGCGCCGGACGAGCCTACAATAAATACAAATTCCCCTTTGTCCACCGTCAAATTGACATTGTGCAGGGCCTCGGTTCCGTTGTTATACACTTTGGATACGTTTTGAAATTCAATCAAGCCTATGACCGTCCTTTCTTTAGGAAAAGGCTGCCCCCTACCCTTTCGGGACCGGGGAATCCATTCCCGTTTTTTCTGGAAAGTCCAAGGGAATATGCACATGGCAGCACCCATCGGCATAGCTGTATTATACCAATGGGTGCAGTCTGTATCATTCTTTTTTGGAAAATAATTGTTAAGGAAATTCGAACGAATAGGTGGAAATTTCTCCCTGATTGGGGAAAAAATGACCTTGCCATCCCCTCTCCCTCAACCGTTTTTAGAATTTCACCGGATTGCTGGAAAGGTACTTTTTGACCATCAGAGCCACCTTGAACACAATGGCGTCCTCGAATTCTCGAAGATCCAGGCCCGTGATCTTTTTAATCTTCTCCAACCGGTATACCAGAGTATTCCGGTGCACAAACAGCTTCCGGGAGGTTTCGGAAACGTTCAGGCTGTTTTCAAAGAAACGCTGAATGGTAAACAGGGTTTCATGGTCCAGAGAATCGATAGAACCCCGTTTGAACACTTCTTTCAGGAACATCTCGCACAAAGTGGTGGGCAATTGATAAATCAGCCGGGCAATACCCAAATTGTTGTAGCTGACAATGGGCTTTTCCGTGTCAAACACCTTGCCGACTTCCAAGGCCACCTGGGCTTCCTTGAAGGAACGGGCCAGGTCTTTAATGCTGTTGACCACCGTGCCAATTCCTACTGTGCAGTGGGTATAGAACTCACTGGACAGGGTGTCCACAATGGAACTGGCCAATTTGTCAATATCCTTCTCGTCAATATTGGGTTTGATCTCCTTGACCAGGGCAATATCCGTTTCGTTGATATTGATGATGAAATCCTTATTTTTGTCCGGGAACAAATTCTGGAGCACATCATATGCAGAAATGTCGTTCTTTTCAGAAATTTTCACCAGCATGCAGACACGGCTCACATCGGAGTCAAAGTGCAGCTCGTGGCTCTTCAAATAGATATCACCGGGGAGAATGTTATCCAGAATCACATTCTTGATGAAATTGCCACGATCATACTTTTCGTCATAATACTGCTTGATGCTGTTGAGAGAAACCGCCAGGATCTTCACATATTTCTGAGCTTCCGGGTCTTTGCCGGCCACAAATACGGCATACTCCGGCCGGGGACGGCTGCCAAAAGACTTGAAACTGTATTCTTCCGTCTGAAAAACCTCAGAAGACTCCATTTCCTCTGGGGTAAGGTCCTCGCATACCTCGCCTATTTTGCCCAGTTCACTGCAGGCAATGATCACCGAGGATTCATCTACCACTCCAATGGTACGATCAATCGTATCCCGCATCTGATGGATAATACCCTGAAACAATCTGTTTGACATGACTCTTCCCCTTTCTTTATGGCTCAGGGGCATTTCCCCCGCCGCGTTCGCTCAGAAAACCAGCTGCCTTTCCCCCCGGGAAAAGCCCCCTCCCAGGTCCAAGGCCATCTCTGGTAGAACAAAATTATTCAGTCTTTATTTTACATAATCAACAAGAAAATTTCAACCTTTTTTTGAAAAAAACACAGTAATTTTCTACTGACGAACAAAAAAAGAGGGAATACCCTGTGGTATTCCCCCAAAAATTCTCTTATTCGTCTTGAAGAATCGCTTTCTCCGTTTCCTTGTCAAAAAGATAACGGGGATTGGGCGTAAAATGAATTTTCACTTCGTCTCCCGCCTCCACCAGATATGGAGAAGCAATCGGTGCAACTACTCGGTTCCCCTGGCAGTTAAGGAACACGTATGTCTCCCCGTCCAGGGAATCCACCCCTTCCACGATGGAGGTAATCCCCTCCGGGCCTTCCTGTTCCAGTGGGAGGGAAATAGTTTCCGGTCGAATCCCCAGAACCACTTCTTTTCCCACATAAGAAGCCAGCTTCTCGTCCCCATCCTGAGACGGGAGTGCCATTCGGCAAGTCTCCAAAGTCAAAGCATAGCCAGAGCTCTCCCTTTTCAACACACCATCCAGGAAATTCATCTGGGGAACACTTAAAAAGCCTGCTACAAATCGATTGACAGGGCGTTCCCGCAACGTCTCCGGGGTTCCCACCTGCTGAATGACTCCTTCTTTCATTACGGCAAGGCGATCTCCCATGGCTACAGCTTCCGAAGGATCCTGTGTGACATAAATAAACGTAATGCCCAATTGCTTCTGTAACCGGGCCAAAAATTCCCGTTGGGAAAGTTGCAGGCTTCTCTCCAGGTTAGCAAGGGGCTCATCCAGCAAAACCACTTTCGGCTCCCGGACCAAAACCCGACCAATCGACACAAGATGTCTTTCTTCCGGGGACAGATCCTGGGCTTTCCGCTCCAACAATTCGGTCAATTGAAGGGTTTCGGCTACCCTGCGAATCCGGCCTTGAAGCGCTTCCCCCGCTGCTTTCTTCCCCGTGATCCCAAACGCCAAATTCTCAAACACCGTCAAGGAAGGGTACAGGGCGTTATTTTGCAGCAGAGCCGCAATCTCCCTTTCTGGAGGAGTCAGTCCATTGACCAAGGCTCCCCCAATGTAGATCTCCCCCTGATCTATCTCCTCAAAGCCTGCAATCGCTTTTAACAGGGAGGATTTTCCGCACCCAGTCGGGCCCGCAATCATCATCCACTCTTTGTCCTCAACTGTCAAATTGCAGTCCCGTATCGCAGAAACCCCGTCGTAAACTTTATGAACATTCTTGAGCTTTACTTGCGCCATGCGGAAAATCCCCCTAAAACTTTTACCGCTTGCCCGATAACAGGCAATATCTGCGGCTATTTCGCTGCGATGATAAGTATAACAGAATCCACTTTAGGGGGGAAGCCCTTTAAATGCCCAAAGTTTTTTTCACCCCTTTATGAAGAATCTCTAAAAGATTTTCCTTCTCTTTCCTTTCGAGGTCCAACCCTTTACTGAAAAATAGATTCCACTTCCTCTGGGGTCAGAAGGCGACAGGCTCCCTCTGGAAGATCTGGATCCAGCCACAAATTGCCTATCCGCAACCGATGCAGCTGTATCACTTCTCTCCCACGAGATGCAAACATCCGCTTGACTTGATGAAATCTGCCCTCCCGTATCTCTACAAGACCCACACAATCCTGTCCTTCTTCCAAGGACAACCTGGCAGGCGCATACCGTTCCTGTCCCCAAGTAACCCCTTGAGAAAACGCCTCAATATCCCGTTCTGTCAAAGGGCCGTTTACCACTGCACGGTACAATTTGTATACATGCTTTTTGGGGGACAGCATCCGATGGGCCAGATCTCCGTCATCGGTGATTAGGAGAAGTCCGGTGGTATCCTTGTCCAACCGGCCCGCCGGGAAAAGCCCCCGGCGGAACCATTCCTCCGGGAGCAGATCCAATACAGTCTTTGCACGGCGGTCTTCTGTGGCTGACAATACGCCAGCAGGTTTATTCATCATCACATATAGATGCTTTCGATAGGTGATTTTCTGTCCTTCGACGGCGATGACATCCTGGTCTGGATTTACTTTTGCTCCTGGGTCCCGTACCACGGAACCTTGAACCGTTACCAGCCCCCCGCGGATCCATTTTCCCACTTCTTTTCGGGTTCCAAGACCTTGGGATGTCAAAAATTTATCCAGCCGTTCTCCCATGGCTTTTCACGTCCTTTCCTACATTTCATCTAGCTCAATCTATAGGGTATCCGTCTTCCTGAGGCATCTCCTCTACGCCGGCCCCCGTTTCCCCTGCACCATCATCTGGGGTGCTTTCCATTTCAGTTACAGCGTCTTCCTGATCTGTCTCCGGTGCTGTGGAACTTCCATCAGAAGGTTCTGAGCTTTCCTGAGAGGACTCCTGAGCGCTTTCAGGAGCTGGAGTCACTTCCGATGCGCTCATTCCGGTCTCCCCAAATCGTGCGCTGTCCGGGGCAAATCCATGCATGAATCCGTCAACCTCTGCACAGGAAACATCCCCGCCGATAATTTCTTCCCCATAAACCAACAGGGTGGCGTAGACTTCCGTCTCATCGGGATAGTTGTCTATTTGATATAAATATTGAGTGCACACTTCTCCCGCGTAAGGCTCCAGATCAAATCCTTGGGCCTGCTGCATCACATTGTAGGCCGTGTACACATCGTTAAATTGGGCAGGGATCATCACTTCCCGGGTCTCTACCGGATCCGGCTGCACCTGCCAGCCAAAACTTTCCAGGTAAGCCACCCGCTCTTCGTTGGTGCCCCCTGGAATGGGTTCGGCCTCCTCCTCTTGGCTGCCACTTTGAAGAAAAATACAGGCTCCCACCACAATCGCGGCCAGGAGCAAAAAGGCCAGAATTCGTTTTCGATTGGCTTTCAGCGATACAACCATCTTCCACCGTTCCTCTCTGTTTGATTCCTTGTGGCATACATATGAGAGGCATGGGGAAGTTATGAATCTCTCTTTCCTAGAAAAGCCGTCCTTCCTCTATCAGTTTTACTTGCGGGAATTTCTCTTGCCGAGAAGCTGCAGAAAGAATCCATCCGCCAGGCAGCTGGAATTGAGAGATCTGAATATCCGGATCTTGGGAGACAGGTTCCCCTGAACGAAACGTGAACGACGCTCGGTGAAAACCATAGGACATTCCCTGGCCGGAAAGCTTCATCACGCTTTCTTTCAGTGTCCACAAGGAAAGAAACGCCCCTTCCCAATCCTCTTGCAGCGCAACCCATTCCTGCTCTTCCTGGGTGCAGACCCGTCTCACCAACCTCATTCCTACAGGCCGGCGACCTTCCCCATCGATTCCCAATGGAAACAGACTCAATCCACAGCCGATGAGACCTGAACAATGGCTCAAGCTGAAGTGGATCGGAGCATCTATAAAATATGGTTTGCCATGCTCGTTGCGCTTTCTGCTCAGAGAGGAAAGCTCCAGAGAATACTCCTCTCTCAACGACCAGCGGAGAAGCTCTTCTGCCAGCTTTCGCTGATAGGCAAGCTCTTCCGCTGGATTTTGAAAGTTGTGCGTATAGCGAACCGCATACAGCATTGTTCTCCCCCTTTCCCTATCCATCACACTTCTCTGTTCCATGGTTTTTATTATTATACCATTTCCCTCCTAGGAACGCAAAGCGGACGAATTGTCTTGCCTCTCTTGACATTTCTCCTATGATCGAGTAAAATCGCTACGATTTGCGCTGATTGGACAAGCGCCACTTGCTATTTTTCTTTTGAGGAGGGTGTTTTTTGACATTCGGTAACAAGCAATTTTATCATTCGTTTTTTGCCGTGGTCATTCCCATTGCCATTCAGAACCTGATCAACTCCGCCGTGGGCATGGCCGACACCTTGATGCTGGGGCTGGTCAGTCAGACCGCTTTGGCTGCCAGCTCTCTGGCAGGACAGATCCACTTCCTATTAAATATGATCTACGGGGGGCTAGCTGCCGGCATCACCATCTTGGCTGCCCAATATTGGGGACGACAAAATCGAACGGCTATCGAACATATTCTGGCCATCGGCGTCAAGCTGGCCTCTGCCGTTGGCTTTTTATTCTTTCTGGCCACGGTGTTCTTTCCCACATCCTTAATGCGGATCTATACCAACGATCCGGCTATGATCCAGGCTGGGGCCGAGTATCTGGGCGTGGTGGGATGGTCTTATTTGTTTATGGGCTTCTCTCACCCTTACTTGAGTGTTATGAAGAGCATCGAACGGGTCAAGATCAGCACCATGATCAACTCTTCCGCCTTACTGCTCAATATTCTGCTGAACGCTGTATTTATCTTCGGATGGATCCCTGGCATCCCTCCAATGGGCATTCGCGGCGTTGCACTGGCCACGGCCATCTCTCGAGCTGTGGAGCTGCTCCTGTGCGTGTTTGACGGCTCTCGGTATAAACAGATCCGCCTCCATTTAGGGTTATTTAGGATGCACAACTCCGTTTTGTGGAGAGATTTCATTCGCTATTCTCTTCCCGCCCTGGGAAACGAATTTGTCTGGGGGTTGGCTTACTCCATGTATTCCGTGATCATGGGCCACTTGGGAGAAGATTTGGTGGCTGCCAATTCCATTGTTTCCAACATGCGCAATTTGGCTTCCGTTCTGGGGTTTGGTGTGGCCAACGGCGCAGCCATTCTTCTGGGAAAGTCCATTGGCCTGGGAGATATGGCACGGGCGGAGCAAGACGCCAAACGCCTTCTCTGGCTTACTTTCTTCACTTCCCTACTGGGCAGTGCAGTGATTTTGGGGGTACATCCTATCATTGCCTCCACGATGGCTTTAACCGATCAGGCCAAAGAGTATTTGCAAATGATGGTTTGGATCAGTGCCGTGTATGTGGTTGGTCCCACCATGAACACTTGCTGGATTTGCGGAATCTTCCGGGCAGGCGGTGATTCCCGTTTTGGATTCTTCTGCGACCTAATCTGCATGTGGGGCGTCTTTGTCCCTCTGGGCTTTTTATCAGCTTTTGTACTGCAGCTTCCTCCCATGGCGGTTTACTGCATTCTCAGTCTGGATGAGTTTTCAAAAATGCCTGTGGTGATCTTTCGGTACCGCCAAAAGAAGTGGCTTCGCAATATTACCAAGGACATTACGGCCTAGGCGCTTCCTTCAATGGACGATCCCCCTTTCCTTCCCACTGAGAGGAGAGGGGGATTTTTCACGCTTCTTTTCCTAAATAGTCCAGAGGCAAAGTCAAAAAAACAAGGGCACTGCCTGTTACAGCAGCACCCTTGTCTATAGATACAATCAACAAATCCGTTTTACCGGATAAAGCTCTTACTTGCGGGGGTTCTTGATAGCAGCCTGAGCAGCAGCCAGACGAGCAATCGGAACACGGAAGGGAGAGCAAGAAACATAGTTCAGGCCAACATTGTGGCAGAACTCGATGGAGCTGGGATCGCCACCATGCTCGCCGCAGATGCCCAGAACGATGTCGGGACGAGTAGCGCGGCCCTTTTCGGCAGCCATCTTCACCAGCTGGCCAACGCCCTCCTGGTCCAGACGAGCGAAGGGATCGTTCTCGTAGATCTTGTTCTCATAGTAAGCGCCCAGGAACTTGCCGGCGTCGTCACGAGAGAAGCCGAAGGTCATCTGAGTCAGGTCGTTGGTACCGAAGGAGAAGTACTCGGCCTCTTCCGCGATCTTGTCAGCGGTCAGAGCAGCGCGAGGAATCTCGATCATGGTGCCAACCTTGTACTTCAGATCGATACCGGACTCGGCAATGATCTTGTCAGCAGTCTCGGTAACAGTCTTCTTGACAAACTTCAGCTCCTTGACCTCGCCAACCAGAGGAATCATGATCTCGGGAACCATGTTCCAATCGGGATGAGCCTTCTGCACATTGATGGCAGCCTTGATCACAGCCTCAGTCTGCATGGCAGCGATCTCGGGATAGGTGACAGCCAGACGGCAGCCACGATGGCCCATCATGGGGTTGAATTCGTGCAGGGAAGCAATGATAGCCTTGATGTCAGCAACACTCTTGCCCTGAGCCTCAGCCAGCAGCTCAATGTCCTTCTCCTCGGTGGGAACGAACTCGTGCAGCGGGGGATCCAGGAAACGAATGTTAACATGACGGCCACCCAGAGCCTCATACAACTGCTCGAAGTCACCCTGCTGCATGGGCTCCAGCTTGGCCAGAGCAGCCTTGCGCTCTTCCACGGTGTCAGAGCAGATCATCTCACGGATCGCAGCAATACGATCGGGATCGAAGAACATGTGCTCGGTACGGCACAGGCCGATGCCCTGAGCGCCAAAAGCCACAGCCTGCTTGGCGTCGCGAGGAGTATCAGCGTTGGTGCGGACCTCCATCTGACGATACTTGTCAGACAGCTCCATGATCCGGCCGAAGTAGCCGCCTTCGGTGGAAGCGGGAACGGTGGGCAGAGCCTCGCCGTAGATGTTGCCGGTGGTGCCATCCAGGGAGATGTAATCACCCTCGTGGTACTCACGGCCGGCCAGAGTGAACTTCTTGTTCTCCTCGTCCATCTTGATCTCGCCGCAACCGGAAACACAGCAGGTGCCCATGCCGCGAGCCACAACAGCAGCGTGGCTGGTCATGCCGCCGCGCACGGTCAGGATGCCCTGAGCATACTGCATGCCTTCGATATCCTCGGGAGAGGTCTCCAGACGAACCAGAACAACCTTCTCACCAGCTTTGCCCTGCTCAACAGCGTCCTCAGCAGTGAAGACGATCTTGCCGCAAGCGGCGCCGGGAGATGCTGCCAGAGCGCTGGCCACGGGAGTGGCTGCCTTCAGAGCAGTGGGATCGAACTGAGGATGCAGCAGAGCGTCCAGCTGCTTGGGATCCAGCATCAGCAGAGCTTCCTGCTCGGTCTTCATGCCCTCGTCGATCAGATCGCAGGCAATCTTGATAGCGGCAGCGGGAGTACGCTTGCCGTTACGGGTCTGCAGCATGTACAGTTTGCCGTTCTCCACGGTAAACTCCATGTCCTGCATATCGTGATAATGGCTCTCCAGCAGGTTGCAGACTTCCTGGAACTGCTTGAAGGCCTCGGGGAACTTCTCAGCCATCTGGGAGATGGGCATGGGGGTACGGATACCAGCCACCACGTCTTCGCCCTGAGCATTGGTCAGGAATTCACCGAACAGCTTCTTCTCACCAGTGGAGGGGCTGCGGGTGAAGGCCACGCCAGTGCCGCAATCGTCGCCCATGTTGCCGAAAGCCATCATCTGAACGTTGACAGCGGTGCCCCAGGAATAGGGGATCTCGTTCATACGGCGATACACGTTGGCACGGGGGTTGTCCCAAGAACGGAACACAGCCTTAACGGCACCCATCAACTGCTCCTTGGGATCGGTGGGGAAGTCGCAGCCGATCTTCTCTTTGTACTCAGCCTTGAACTGCTCTGCCAATTCCTTCAGGTCCTCGGCAGTCAGCTCGGTGTCCTGAGTGACGCCGCGGCTTTCCTTCATCTTGTCGATGAGCTCTTCAAAATACTTCTTGCCAACTTCCATAACCACATCGGAATACATCTGGATGAATCTCCGATAGCAGTCATAAGCCCAACGGGGGTTGCCGGACTTCTTGGCCATAACCTCGACAACTTCTTCGTTCAGGCCCAGGTTCAGGATGGTGTCCATCATGCCGGGCATGGAAGCGCGAGCGCCGGAACGCACGGAGACCAACAGGGGGTTCTCCTTATCGCCAAACTTCTTGCCAGTGATTTCTTCCATCTTGCCGACGTACTCCATGATTTCAGCCTGGATTTCGTCGTTGATCTGACGTCCGTCTTCATAGTACTGGGTGCAGGCTTCCGTGCTGATGGTGAAGCCCTGGGGAACGGGAAGGCCGAGCTTGGTCATTTCAGCAAGGTTCGCGCCTTTACCGCCAAGAAGCTCACGCATGGACCCGTCGCCTTCGCTGAACAGATAGACATACTTGTGGCTCATTGGTAACTACCTCCTAATAATGTTCAACCGGACGATGGCCCCAACGTTCACGGCCCTTCCGGGTGACAGCAGAATGGAACGCCCGTACAGGCAAAATACGCCCGTCCTAGGGGTTTCCTACTAAGAATTATAACAAACTCTTTTAGAAAATTCCATAGCCAAATGCAAGAAATTCAAATATTTTTCACAGGTTTTGGAAAAAATGCAATCCTAAATGGAGATTGACAGGGCTTGCAAAATGGCTTCACCTCTGGCATAATGAACTTGTACCCATGAACCCCAGGCGGGCCGGAATCTTCTGGCCCGCCCTCCTGTCGTGCCCGCCGGACAGATTCTCATGGGATTCGGGTAAAAAAACCGCCCATTTTGGAGGTCACTGATATGCCGTTTTTCTTTCAAAAGCAATCCCCTTCCCCGGGCCCGGTGGAATTTCTCCTGGTTGGCTTGGGAAACCCCGGGAAACAATACGAAAATACCCGCCACAACGCCGGCTTCATGGCCGTGGATACCATTGCCCAAAAACACCATGTGGAAATCAAACGAATTAAATTTAAGGGCACTGTGGCAGAATGCTCTTTGGCGGGCAAAAAAGTTCTGCTCTTAAAACCTTCCACCTATATGAATCTGAGCGGTCAGTCCGTCCAGGAAGCCATGAATTTCTACAAACTTCCCCCCGAAAAGGTTCTGATCCTCTTCGACGATATCAACCTGGATCCGGGCAAACTCCGCATCCGCCGCAAAGGCAGTGACGGAGGCCACAATGGCATGAAAAATATCATCTATCTCTCCGGTTCCGACCAATTCCCCAGAATTAAGTTGGGTGTGGGCAAAAAGCCTCATCCCGACTACAACCTGGCCGACTGGGTTCTCTCCCGTCTCTCTCAGCAGGAACAAAAAGAGCTGGAGCTTGCTTTGGAAAATGCCGCTGCCGCAGCAGAACTTATCGTTCGGGGAGAAATTGACCGGGCTATGAATCTATATAATAGTTAAGAGATTGTGCATCACCCGAGCAAATTCCGTTTTTGATTGGAGGATTCTATGAAACTGATCCGCAACGCCTTGGAACACTGGCAGGATTACAACCGATTGGAACAGGCCGTCACCCAGGGAACCGTACCCGCTGCCGTGACCGGACTCTCAGGGATTCACAAGTGTTGTGTGATCGCCTCCCTTTGTCAGACAACCAAACGCCAGGCCTTGATTTTGGCTGCCGACGAGGCAGAAGCTCAGCGTTTTCAGGAAGATCTGTTTTCCCTGGGGCTTCATCCCGTCACTTACCCTCTTCGGGATTTTAACTTTCGGGACACCACCGGTGTCTCCCACGAGTACGAACGGCTTCGCTTGGAAGCCCTTTCCAAACTGCAAAATGGAGACTGTGACTGTATCATTGCCTGCATGGACGCTGCCCTGCAGTTTACCATGGGGCCCACTGAGTTGAAAGATAAACTCTTTCCTGTGGAAACCGGTGCGGAGATGAAAATCGACACCCTGCTGGAAGCTCTTGTCAACTGCGGCTATACCCGGGAAGATCAGATTGAAGGACCCGGTCAATTCAGCCGCCGGGGCGGAATTGTGGATTTCTTCTCCCCCAGCGACTCTTCCCCTGTGCGGGTGGAATTCTGGGGAGACGAAATCGATTCTCTTTCCTACTTCGATTTGGAAAGTCAGCGCAGAACAGAACCTGTCCCCGCCGTGACTTTGGCCCCCTGCGTGGAAGTAATCCCCGCGCATCCCCCGGTTTTAGCCCAGAAAATTGAAAAACTGGCCTCTTCCCTGCGAGGGAAAAGCGCTCCCCGGGCCAAGGAAATCCTGCGGGCGGAAGCAGAAAAACTGAAAAATGGGCTGCGAATCGGTTCTATGGATAAGTTTATTTCTTTGATTTATCCGGGAACCGCCACCTTGTTTGATTACTTCTCCCCGGACAACAGCCTGCTCTTTTTCTCCGAGGGAAACAAGCTGAAGGAACGGATGCGCACCACCTTGTGGCAGTGGGGAGAGGATCTGAAAAGCTATCTGGGAGAAGGTATCCTCTGCAAGGGACTGGATCGCTACCAGGAGGATTGGAAATTTGCTTTGGGAAAAGCGCAGGAAATTCCCACCCTGTTTCTGGACTTGTTTGCCCGGGGAAGCTACGAAATTCCCCTGAAACTCTTGGTCAACATGAATGTCAAACAGCTTCCGATCTGGGGAGGCGGAACGGAGCTGCTGGCCGATGACCTGCGTCCCCTTCTGAGCATGGGCAGGGCTTGCGTGGTTCTGGCAGGCACTCAGCGGGCAGCCTCCTCTTTGGCAGAAGATTTGAAGGCCATGGGGCTTCCGGCAGGCTATCTGGACACCGCTGCCACCGCGGCGCTGGGCACCATCACCATCACAACCGGAAGTCTGTCAGCCGGGTTCGAACTACCTGAGGCTAATTTTGCTCTGATCTCTCACGGCCGCATGGCCGCCGTGAAAACCAAAAAGAAAAAACGGGACAAAAACAGCAGGGAAATCTCCAGTCTTTCTGAACTTTCTCCAGGAGATTATGTGGTTCATGCCACCCATGGCATCGGTCTCTTCGAGGGAATTCATAAATTGGAGATGAACGGGGTCACCAAAGACTATATCAAGGTCCGATACGCCAAAAACGATACCCTTTATATTCCCGTCACTCAGCTGGACCTGGTCTCAAAATATATCGGTCCCAGAGAAGATTCTGCCGTAAAGCTCAGCCGCTTGGGAGGCGCCGAATGGCAGCGGCAAAAAGCCAAGGTCCGTTCTGCAGTAAAGGACATTGCCAAGGAGCTGATTCAGCTCTATGCCCAACGGATGCAGGCCGAGGGCTTTGCCTTCCCTCCGGACGGGGAATGGCAGCATGACTTCGAATCCCATTTTGAATTTGAAGAGACCGAAGATCAGCTTCGGTGTATTCAGGAGATCAAAGACGATATGGAACGGGATGTGCCTATGGACCGGCTTCTTTGCGGCGACGTGGGCTTCGGCAAAACGGAAGTGGCGCTGCGGGCCGCCTTTAAGTGCGTGACCGCCGGTAAACAGTGCGCCATTCTGGTTCCCACCACCATCTTGGCTTGGCAGCATTACCAAACTATCCTTCGCCGAATGGAAGGATTCCCTGTGGATGTGGAACTGCTCTCCCGGTTTCGCACCCCCAGGCAGCAGGACGAAATTCTCCGAAAAGTACGACGGGGCAGTATGGACATTGTGGTGGGCACCCACCGGCTGGTCTCCAAAGATGTGCGTTTTCACGATCTTGGCTTGGTTATCATCGATGAGGAACAGCGGTTTGGCGTGGCACAAAAGGAAAAACTCAAGGAAATGTGCAAAAGCGCCGATGTGCTCACACTTTCCGCCACCCCTATTCCCCGGACGTTAAATATGGCCCTTTCCGGAATTCGGGATATGTCCGTCATCGAAGAAGCCCCTCACGACCGGCACCCGGTCCAGACCTATGTAATGGAATACGATTCCGGAATCCTTACCGACGCCATCCGGCGGGAATTGCGCCGAGGCGGCCAAGTGTACTTCCTCCACAACGATGTGGCGTCGATCCAAAGCGTGGCCTCCCGAATCCATCAATGGGTTCCCGAAGCCCGGATCGGGATCGGCCACGGAAAAATGAACGAGGAAGAGCTCTCCGAAGTGTGGCGGCAGCTTCTAGACCACGAGATTGACGTATTGGTGTGCACCACGATCATCGAAACAGGAGTAGATGTGCCCATGGCCAACACCTTAATCATCGAAAATGCCGACCGAATGGGTCTCTCTCAGCTCCACCAGCTCCGGGGACGGGTGGGACGCAGTACCAGAAGAGCCTATGCCTACTTGACTTATACTCCCAACAAGGCTCTGTCGGAAATTGCACAGAAACGGCTCTCTGCCATCCGGGAGTTTACCGAATTCGGATCGGGCTTTAAAATCGCCATGCGAGATTTGGAAATCCGGGGCGCAGGAAACATTCTGGGAGGCGAACAACACGGCCATATGGAAGCAGTGGGCTACGACATGTACGTCAAGCTCCTCAGCGAAGCTGTCAGCTTGATGAAAGGCGAAGAGCCCACCCGTCCTGTGGATCAGGATTGTTTGGTCGATATGCAGGTCCAGGCCCATATTCCCGAAAGCTATATTGACAGCGTCAATCTGCGGCTGGATGTGTACCGAAGAATCGCCGAAGTGGAAACTCAGGAGGACGCCATGGACGTTATCGACGAACTGATCGACCGCTTTGGGGAGCCCCCTGCTTCTGTCAAGGGGCTGTTGGACATTGCCCTGCTCCGGAATACCGCCGCCCGGTTGGGCGTTACGGAAGTGAAGCAGCAGGGAGATTCTCTGCTGATCTATAAGCAGAAGTTCGACATGGCAGAGGTGGCCCCTTTGATCCGGGCTCTGGACGGACGGGTTCTTCTCAGCGCCGGAAGTCGCCCTTATATCAGCGTTAAAATGGCCGGAAAATCTCCCACCGAGGCTTTGGCTGAAATCTTACAGGCCATGGAGGGCATTTCACACCCTGCGTAAGACAAAGTTATTTTCACAAATTCTGTGTAGACAAACCCCTGGAAATGGGGTATAATGTTTGTCGTTCTATGTAAAATTTTACTTTCTGAAAGGCATGATCACCCATGAGAAACATCTGGAAAAGAGCTGCTGCCGGGCTGCTCGCTCTGGCTATGTGCTTGAGCTTCGCGGGCTGCTACGATGAAAATAAAACCTGGGCTGCCAAAAAAGGCGACGACGTGTTGCCTATCGGCGGGTATATTTATTACCTCTATAGCGCCTACTCGGAAGCTGCCAACCAAGTGGACGGAGATACCAAGGTGCTGGATGCCACGATTGAGGATGAGAATGCCTCCGACTGGATCCACAACCGGGCTATGGAATATCTCCGTGCCTACTATTATATCAATGAAAAATTCGACGAGTATGGTTTGGAACTGACCCAGGATGACCTGGACGAAGTGGAGCTGTCCACCTCCAGCGTGTGGTCTTACTACCAGACCACCTTCGAAGGCCTGGGCATTGCCAAGACCTCCTTCGATCAGGCTTTCACCCAGTATAATGCCAAGTTCGAAAAGGTGATGACCGCCGCTTACGGCGAAGGCGGAGAGCTGGAGCTGGCCGACGGAGAAATGGAACAGTACTTCACCGACAATTACTATGATTACGACTATTTCTATGCCTCCCTGAGCAAGACCGATGAGGACGGCAACAGCGTTGACCTTTCCGATGAGGAAAAAGAAAAGATGATGGACCAGCTCAACGGCTATGTGGAAGAGCTCAACAACGGCGAAACCGATATGGATGCCGCTGCCAGCGACTTTGCTTATCTGTGGGTGCGGGACTCCACCTACAACGCTCCTGGCCCCACCAAGCCTGAAAACATCAATGCTGACCTTCGGGATGCCATTGAGGGCTTGCAGGAAGGAAAAGCCACTCTGGTGGAATCCAGCGCTGGCTACTATGTGGTCCGCCGCTTGCCCATTGCCGATGCCTATCAGAATGTCATCTCCAATGAAAATGACAAGTACACCCTGTTGGCCGACATGAAGTCCGACGAGTTCAACGACTATGTGATGGAACAGGCTGCCAACGTGGAGGGCATTGAGCTCAACCAAGAGGCTATCGACAGCATCAAGCTTTCCTCCATGATCACCGATGCCAACCGCTACGGCACTTCTACTGCTTCCTCTGAAAGCAGCGTTTCCTCCGAGGCAGAAGATACCTCTTCCGTTTCCAGCAGCACTTCCTCTGAGAGCAGTACTTCGGAGGAATCCAGCGCCGTTTCCAGCCAAGCGGAATAATTCAAAAAATAGAATTCTTTTCGGTTTTTGGAACCGTATTTTTGAGGACAGAGCACATCTTGCTCTGTCCTCTTTCTTTTTTCCTTTTCCGCGGTCCAGTGGATTGAGAACGAGAGAATGTAAAAATTTGCATAAAAATACTTCATTTTAAAAAATGATTTTGACATTTCGTTCCATCTTAGGTATAATGATTTTGCTGTTTTTTTCGAAGAATTGGATCCCCCCTTCTTCGAAAAAGGCAAAGTTCCTCAGTGGAGGAGGTGGAAGGCTTGGCAATGGATACCATGAAAGCCGTAAGCCAAGCGGAACAGCAGGCTCAAGAACGGGTACTGCAAGCAAAAAAAGAGGCGGATCAAATCCGCCATGCGGCCGCTGAACAAGGTGAGCAGCTTTGCGCTGCCGCAATCAAAGAGGCCCGCAAACGCGCTGAAGTCCTCTATGGAGTGGCAAAAGCGGATGGGGAGAAGCGAAAAGAAACCATCCTAGAGGAATCACGTCAGGAACAGGAGCAGCTCCGGGATCTGGCTCAGAAACGGCAGGCCCAGGTGGCAAAAGCCCTGGAAAAGATCGTACTAGGTCTGGGGAGGTGAAACCGTGGCGGTAGTCGCAATGAAACGCCTGGAACTCTGGGCCTCCAAAAAATGCCGGAAACCTTTGCTGGAATTGCTTCAGCAAAGGGGCGCTGTGGAAGTTCACCCTTCCCAGCAGGCAGAAGCCCTTTTTGGGAAAATGGACACCTCCCAAAAATTACAGGAGTTCGAACAGGCAACTCGTCTTCTCGAACAAGCCGCCAGCTTACTGGACCAATATGCCCCTCCCAAAAAAGGGCTCCTCTCTTCTTTGGCGGGACGTCCTGAAATTTCCCCGGCCCAGTACCAAAACGCCGCAGACTCGGCCCCTGGATTTCTCAAAGCAGCAGAACATCTGCAAACCTTGGGAAAACGTCTGACCGACGGTGAGGCCCAACTTCTGCGACTGGAAGCTCAAAAAGAAAGTTTGAAACCTTGGATTTCCTTGGACCTGCCTCTGGACTATCGGGGCACGGAACATACTCGGGCGTTGATCGGTTCTTTCCCGGAGGATTTGGATGAAGGCACGTTGAAAAACCTGCTGGCTTCCAAGCTCCCTGAAGTGGAGGGCATCGAAGTGGAAATCCTCAGCAGGCAGGCTCAAATGACCTGTGTCTTCCTGCTTTGCTTGAAGCATCAGGCACCACAAGTGGAAGCCGCCCTCCGATCTTTGGGATTCTATTACCCTGCTGCCTCAGGTGGGCTGCCCCCCGCCCAACAGGCTAAAGAATTGGACGCTTCCATGGCTGCCCAAAAGGAAGCGATGGAACAGGTCAAGCAAGAGATCCAATCCAGAGCTTCCCAGCGAGACGGTCTGCTGCTGGCGGCGGATTACTACAGCGCACGGGCCGAAAAATACAAGGTTCTGGGAGAGCTTTGGCAAAGCCCCCATGCCTTTTGCGTGACAGGATACATCCCCGCGGAAAACGCGCCTGCCCTTCAGAAGGAGTTGGAATCTTCTTTTTCCGCCTATGTCCTGTTATCCGACCCGGATCCGGACGAAGAAACCCCCGTCAAGCTGAAAAACGGCTTCTTCACTGCTCCTATGGAATCGGTGGTGGCAGGATACAGCCTTCCCGGAAAACATGAGGTGGACCCATCTTCCGTCATGGCATTTTTCTACTATGTGCTTTTCGGAATGATGCTCTCCGATGCAGCCTACGGTCTTTTGATCGTCCTGGGATGCGGCGGGGCTTTGGCCAAATTTAAACACATGGAAGAAGGAATGCGCAAATCCTTGCGGATGTTCTTCTTCTGTGGCATTTCTACCATGTTCTGGGGCGTTCTGTTTGGCAGCTATTTCGGCGATTGCATCTCCGTGATCTCCCGAACTTTCTTCCATACCGAAATCACCGTCCCTGCCCTCTGGTTTGAACCTTTGGACGACCCCATGCGGCTCCTGCTTTTCTCCTTCGCCGTGGGGATTGCCCATCTGTTTACCGGCTTGG
>ENA-OPRS01000364-OPRS01000364.1-human-gut-metagenome-genome-assembly--contig:-NODE-364-length-30224-cov-13.124863_pt1 | contig 30224 bp, 37 predicted proteins | sample MGYA00241795_ERZ501881 | MGnify/ENA primary metagenome ERZ501881 (study PRJEB25962, sample SAMEA2042440) | human gut metagenome | biome: human gut; feature: human-associated habitat; material: faeces... | reverse complement strand
TCATGTTGCTTCTATTGTTTCGGGGACTGCAAATTTAATCAATTCCCGATAAAAACAAAAGCTATGTCCTATTTAAAGGGTTTGGCTCGTCAAACTTCATGGCACACTTACCAGAGGTCCTTGCTCTATTATGTGCGTAAGATATGCTTTTCCCAAGATATATCAAGTGATACACATCATTGCTGTTGGCAGGGACCTTTACTGATACCGCTCCTTTATAAAGTTCTTGGAAAAAGGCTTCCCTTTTTGCCAGATAATCGGATTGTGACGTTCCGGTTATTGTAAATGCTAGGGTCACTTCTCTTGAAGCAACTTTGGCATTGTCTGTCACCACTCTTTTCCCGTGTTCAAGACGGCTTTCGTTTTCTATATATTCTTTCATCGTGCAGGGAGCGCACAATGCTGTTAGAAATCCGTCATCCATTCTTACGCCCCATGTGACATAAGCATCCTTGTTGTTAATTAATAACTTCGCTTCCATAGCCTATAATTTTGATGTATTTTTCTTCACTTCCGCAATATCCTTCTGCATTTGCTGTACGGGTTTCACAATCGCTCCCGTATTCTCTGAAATCTGCACAAGCTCAAGATAAGAGCTGGCTATTATGTCACGCGTCTCACTCGCGATGTCTCTTATATTCGAACTTGTGGAAGATATGGTGTCAATTCTCGTATTAAGAATGCTCAAGGATTGGGATTGTGCTATATTCTGGTTCTTTATCTCCTCACCGGCAATTTGCAAGGCGGTAAAACGTCCGTTAAGTTCCTCTCCGGTGTCTTGGGACATGGACTGGAATCCTTTACTGCTTGCAGACTGCTGGGTGGCTTCTCCGGTCCATCCGAATATCTCGGCCAGCTTGTCACGTTCAGCAACTGCAGCATCCACTATTTCCTCGTACTGTTTACGAAGCTCCTCCATATCTCCTTTGGTTATTCCCTCTTTGTCTTTCCCTGCTTCTGCAAAGGAGTCATACCAGTCCTGCAGCTCTTTGGAAAACTTTTCCCCCACCATGTTAGTAAGGATGGCGCGCTGCATATACTCGCTGAAATCCTCAGCAAAGTCTTTGGCGGAGCTGTCCATATCCATAAGGGTATCCACGAAACTGTCAAAAACACTGTCAAAGGTTGTTTGGGTGAGCTGCTCTTTTACCTGGTTCTGTATTTCCTCTATCTTGGCCTCCCCTTCAATGATACTGTCCAGATATTCCCGTACATCATCGTCCATGTCTGCCCAGAATGTTGGAGCATCGGATTTGAGTTTCTCCAATTGCTCAACGGTAAGGTCAAATAGTCCGGTCATTCTTCCGGTCCCGATAAACTCTTTGGCGGCATTGACTGACATGTCGAGTGCGTTGGCGATGTCCTGCCAGTCGCTTGAAGAGGTGTTCTTTGCCATGCGCTTACCAATTGAATGGGAACCGACAGACGCACCGGAATTGAGCCGTTCCTTTCCCAGTGTTCTGTATGCCTCTATCTGTTTTTCTACGAGGTCAATGGCTTCCTGCCCCACCTTGTCGGCTTCAACGCCGTAGGACATATCAATATATTCCCTTTTCTTGTCTATCAGTTCATCCCATATCTCATTTAGCTTGTTGTATTCCTCGACCATCTCGTTGTAACGGGAATAATCAGCACCGAACATCCCGTCTAACGCAGATACTACAGTGGAAATTCCAGAAACCGCACTCATGGCACCACCCACAATGTCACCACTCATAATCTGACCGACACCGGCGGCTGTTTGTCCAAGCCCCCCCAAAGCTTCTATCGCTCCGGTAATCTTTGAATCATCAATACCAAATATGTTTGCAATGTCCGTTCCGAACTCATTCAATGCAGGAGTGAACGAAATGATAGAATTACCTATGTCGGTAATGCCCTGACCAAGTTTTTTTGAATCGTTTCCGGCATCCTTTATTGCTTTGACACCCTTATCCAAATCAGAGACGAAAGCCTGCCACGGTGATTTTCCTTTAAGTTCATCCTTTAACCCTTTGATTGCGTCTGTAACATCCTTGATGGATATTTCCCCTTTTTCTATCTTTTCAATGTCCTTATCAGTGAATCCGAGTGCTTTCAATTCGTCAAGTGTAACATTCGTTCCGTCACTTTCCTTTGTACCAGACATGTACTTGACAAGTGTTTCATACTTATCAATGATGGACTGAATAGCGGAAACCGATTTGTTGCTCGCATCCTCGAACAAATCAGCCATTGCACGGGTTGTCTTGCCGTACTGTTCATCGAGGTTATTAAGCTGTTGCCGTTTTTCCTCTTCAAGCATACCCTCGTCACCAGCATTCGACGCTTCCTTTATTGCTTGGTCGTATTTATCTATGATGGCTTTCCTTTTCTGCTGGTAGTTACCGAATTTTACAAGATACTCATTCCATGAGGCCTCCTGCTCACGTATTTCGTCACTATATTGTCGTTTTCGCGTATTTCCTATTATGGAATCAAAAATAGATGTATCAACGGAAATTGAAGATGAAGAGAAAGACTTCTTCACATATCCCTTTGTCTGTTTGGCTTTCAATTCCTCCTGGGCATCGAATATCTCCTTCTGACCTTGTATATAGGCACGTATATAGTCCTCCTTCTGGCGCTCTAAGGCTTGTATCTCCTTCTTGTTGTTCAGTTCACGTTGCGCCTGCTCCTTCTCGTAGCCATCCTGCAAGCTGTCAATGCGCGACTGTTCCAATTGGTTATCCAAGTCCTGCTGCTGGCGTTGGCGCTCAATGGCGTACTTCGTTTCCAGAGAAAGAATTTTTTCATTCTTGGAACGAATATCTTCTTGCTGTTTTATTAGTTTCTCATCCGTATCTTCTTGCTTAGAAGTGGAATCATAAGCCTTAAGTTCTCTTTCAGCTTCCTTAATTTCATTTACAGCTTTTACATAAGTCTCTATTACGGCTTCATCCACTTCCAAAGAAGAGAAGTCTGCACCTTTCTTAAAAGCATCATCCAGCGTCCTTTTCACATCAGATTTGATTTCTTTCAATACGCTTTCTGCCCGTTGCTTTTGTTGCGTCCAGTATTCGTATGTTCCCTGTTGGGGTTGGGGGAAAAGGTCAAGTGTATTTATGTGGTTGGAAATAGCCACTAAATTATCGTCGTATGTCTTAACGTTCTTGACGATGTCATCGTATATTTTTTGTTGCTTTTCCAGATTCTTATTAGCGGCTGAAAGATTATCGTTGGCTACGGATACGCGATTCCCGGAACCATACAATCCCTGCCGTCGTGCCTGCAGGGCGGCTTCCTGCTCCTTTTCGGCAAGCTCCACTTGCGCCTCTGCTTTCATCAAGGTAGCTTTCTGGACCAACCGCTTCATTTCCTCCTTCTCCTTTTTCACGGACAAGTCTGCCATTTTATCTGCATAGTTTCGTGCTACCGCATTAGCATATATTTCCTTGCTTAATGTTCTATAAGCCGATTCCAGATTTCCCAAATTCACTTTTTCGTTTTCAAGAATATTGGCATACTGCGGATATTTGTGCAACCACTCATTTATAGCCGCAGTTCTCTCTTTGGCAGATAAGGAGACATTTTTTAGTTTATTATACAATATATCCAGTTCCACCCGTTCTTTGGCAGTACTCTTCACAGCTTCTTTGCGAGCAAGTGCCATTTCCTGCTCTGCTGTCAATAAATCCAATAAAGCACTCTTTGCGCTAAATAGCCCTCCTATATAGTCGAATATCTCCTTTCCATAAGCGGTAAGTAAAGTGATACCGACTACCAAGGCTGTATTCCATGAGAATATGCCTGCAGCCAACTGTTTCCATACGGGAGCCACCTTCTGTATATCCTTATTCCCCTTACTAAGTTCTGCCAGATACGCTGCATATTCTTTTCGCGCTTTCTGGACTTCATCAAAGAAAATAGGCAAGTTGTTACTTATTGCAAGGAAGAACATGTTTATTCCCATTGTAGCGGACGGAAGTTCTCTTGCAATCTGTTGTATTGACATGCCCAGACCGTTAAATGCGGAAGAATAGTTACCTACATTCCTTTGAAAGCGTCCCGTGGCTTGTTCTGCAGCATTAAGCTCTGTTTGAACTGCCTTTATTTGCGTAAGAAGGTCTTTCCCGACTCCGCCATTGCGATTGGCTCTACCGATATTGTCATACGTGATAATAAGTTGATTCAGCTGCTTGCGAAGGGAAGTTATGCTGCCTTCTTCAGATTCGCTTTGTATAATCTGCTCTTTCTGTGCTTTTATGGTTCTCCGGATAGCTTCTTCCTCTTTCTTTCGCACAGCCACTTGATATTCTACTTGTCGTAGGATACCATACCCCTTTTCCCCAGTCTTTTCCTCGTCAGTAAGCCCTTTGAAATTGTTTTTTAGCTTTTTTATTTCAGCATCGGCTTCTTTTACAGCTTTTGTATTGGCGACAATCCATTGATTGGTAGACTGCAACCCCTTGGTTTCCTCATGTACCTTTTTGATGGTTTCTTCGGAGCCTATCACATCGTCATACGCTTTTTTAAGCTGAGAATACTTGCTTTGGTATTCTCTAAGGCTTTTCATAGCCTTTTGGAGTTGGGCTTCGAGTTTCTTGACAGCCTTGTCGCTGTTAGGGACACCTGCCACCTCTATAAGAGATTTTTTTAATCTGTCAATCTCTTCTCTTAGAGCTACAATATTTTCAATCGTATTCTCAAGATTTGCTTCAACTTTTAATCCAGCCATATTATTTCTTTTTTAAAATGTTTCCTAATTCTTTCTTTAAGTTTATTTCGCCACTATCCATCACATCATACCCTTTGCTCTGAACAAAACTGGCATATTCCATTCCATCAGCAAGTACAATACCATCTTTGGGATGTTTCCCGTAAATAAGGAGATTTTCAGTCTTCTCTTTAGCTTTTCCATGTGAGCCATCTGCAGGCACATACAAATCTATAATGGTGCCATCGCGATAAACAGCAGAGCCGGGAGCATTTCTAAGGTTCCAAGTGTGATTCTGGTATGTTTTCCTGCTACTGATATTCCTTGTTTTCTGAAGGTCTACAGACTTGTGAGAAGCGTCAATCAATGCTTTGTTAAGCTCTTGATTTACTTCTTCCACAAACTCGTCCAGCCCGGATATATCTCCTTTTATTTTCATATCAAATAATTGTTGCTAATACAAAGCGCACCCCAACCTAATGAGGTGCGCATTATTATTCAAGCAGAACCTTAACCTAAGAACTTTCCTACAAAGTAAATCTGACCTTTGCCACTCACTTTAGTGGTGGTCGTTACCAGCACAGAGCCGTCGGGCTTGGTAATTGATGTTTTCTTCAATTCAAAAAGTCCCAATTTCATAGCCTTTTGCGTTGGCTGATTGTAGTAGTCACCCTTTTGGCAAAGATAGCCATTCTCGCGCATCCAGCTAAACAAACGGTTCTGACCAATATTCACCCCATTTTGTTGTAATATCTTGGCCAGTTCAGCAACCAGGCAAGAACGTTGAGAAGTTGAAACGGCATCGGCAAAAAGAACTTTAGGTGCATCTTTCTGAATCTTCTGTTCTGCAATTTCTGCTTTTTGTTCGGCTTCGATACGTTTCTGCTTTTCTTCTTTCAAGTTGGTTGCAAGTTGAATCAGAAAATCGGGTGAGGTCAAAGCCTTTTCAAGTGTTTTTTGGGTCATGTATGCACCATGCTTGCGGATTGAAGGCAAAACTTCGTCGCAAACCCAATCTTGGAACTTTTCGGCATCCGGTAATTTAGATTTCATAGTCAGACGATAAACCTCGCTTTCTTTACCGTACTTTATATCTTGCACACCGCCATTTGTGGGGGTCGGCAAAATAACGACCCCTTTACAGTGTTGATTTACAGCATCGGCAGGTCTGCTATATCCAAGGGCTTTTGCAACATCTGCCAAGCAAAACAAAGGTTCATCACTCTCATTCATTGCAATTCTTACTTTTCCGAACTGCTCATTTTGGAAAATCTGAATATTATTCATACTTTTACACAGTTTTTTTAATTGAACCCCACCAAAGGACGCTCCTAACTTCATCCGATGGTGGGGTTTATATTTTCAGCCGTTAGGATAGCTGTATTGTTCCTGTTTGCGAATTTACCATCAACAAATTTTTCGACCTAAAAAATGGATTAGCAATAACGAACCTTTTGGTAAAGGTTTGTTATTTCCTAAAATGAATGCGACCTGCCCATAATGGGCAAGCCGCATTTTGTCGTGTGAAGGGAACCCGGCAACCGTATTGCTGCCGGGGCGTAATACATGAGCGTTGGTCGAAACCTCAACGCACTCTCATGCTTCTTTACGTGGCAATCTTTTCACATAATTTCTTGTACACCCGTGTTCTTTCAAATCGGTTCAACACTTTGGCGTTTTTCGCTCCGAACACTATATCTCCGTTTGCATGGTGATATATGGTAATGCTTCCTCCCACGGTCTTGTGGGTATATACCTTCATGGAAGGGGTTTTTATCATCAGTTTCATAAATTTGCGTATTAGGTGTTTTAATCGTTGTAGAAGAATCTTTCTCCCGGCTTTCTGAACAGTCTATATCCTAAGTATAGGCTGACGAATATTATTATTAGTTCTACCATAATTTTGGGTATAGTTTGGGCTGTCCGAGTGTTACTCGGATAAACAAATTGCTGATAATATTATACTTAGGCTGCTACTCGGGAACTGTATAGTTCAATTATGAACTTCTTTCCTGCCTCCGTCCAGTACATGTGCTGTTTGGTCTTGATATTCCCAAGACTATCAGTGTATGCATGAGGTTTGTGCACGGTAAAGCCTTTGTCCCTATACTTGGAATAGAGATAGTACACTCCGCTTTCCTTGTACTGTATTCCCCATTGGCAAAGGAATTTGTTTAGCTTGATATCGGATATTCCTAAACATGCCGCTATCATGTTGATAGTAAGATAGCCTTTGGAGGAAAGAACTTTGTCGCAGTATTCGACTTTTGGTGCGGATTGGCGTAGCTGTTCTTCTTGCAAGGCGTTCTGTTGTTCAAGACGCTTGTTCTCGGCTTGCAGGTTCTCTACTCGTTTCTGCAAAATCTGTTGGGAGCGCATAAGGATATAATCATCATCCTTTAGCAATGCTTCCCGTCTGTTGAACTCATTGATGAACCTTTCTTTGAACTCTCCGGCTTTTGAGCCTGTGTAGCCCATGACAAGGAAACTGAAACCGTCTTTGGTCATTTCGTAAGCTGTCTGTTCCCGATTTCTTGCATCCTTGTAAGTGATGCGCTCAAAATTGAGCCGATTAAAATCTTCTGAACATGAGAGGCTTTCAATATCTCTCAACACATTCTTGTGTTCCTTTCCGAACACCTGTGCAACGATTAAAGAAGTGGTAACATCGTTGCCATTACTGCTTTGAATTACTAATTCTGCCATAACAATTAGTTTGAACAATAAAAAACTGCGCTACGTGTTGTTCAAGCCTAATTGCAAGCTCCGAGAGTGTTTCCACTTCCCGACACGGCGCAGTTATATCTTTAATATTTTAAGATACACTTAATATGTATGGGCACAAAAAATGCCGCTATTTGTGCGGCTTCGTACCGCAATTAGTTTGAACACCGCAAATATACGAACATTTTGTTAATCTGCAAAGGATTTGCGTTATTTAGATGGAGTATAAATTATGAAGATTTCAGTAGAATATATTGTCAGAATGCTTTATTTGAGGTTATTTTGCAAATAAAACTTAAAATTATATTGATTATGAAAAAGATTTTATTTGTAATTATTGTTTTATGGAGTTGTATATCGGTGAACGCCCAAGTTATGAGGGCAGAAGAATTAGAAGAATATGCCAAAGAGAAATATGGAGATAAGTGGACTGAAGCAGCAGCAACATTAGGTTCTCAACTTGCTCTTGACAAGAATAATTCTCTAACCTATACCCAAATAATAGAGTGCGGAGAATCGACTAAAGAGCAGTTGTATGTAACATTAAACTATTGGTTTACTTCTACATTCAATGATGCAAATTCCGTTATAAAATTAAATGATAAAGACACGGGAGTAATAATAGCCGAAGGATACATATCGGATATTGCTGGTCATGCAGGAGGAATGAATGCTTATAATATTAGTATTCGTCCAATTATAAAGGTAGATATAAAAGATAAAAAAATACGCATTACTTACACTGTACAATATTATGATGTAATAAAGTCTTCAGGCGGTGGTATTATGGGAGCAATAGGAGGAACTATACCCACAAATATGAACGAAAAATGGGCTCTTGATAGTTGCTACCCTTTTGTGGAAAAAGACCAGCACAAGGCAAAAAAAACTTCATCAAAAGCGCTTGTTATGACCCATGCTTACTCTAATGTTATAATGGACAAAATTGAAGAAGCTGTAAAAAATGGAATTGTCGGAAATGAAAACGATAATTGGTAAATTGAAATAACATAGTTGTTTTTGCCCCGTTCCAATTAAGGTTCGGGGCTTTTTTGTACAAAGAAAAATCGGAAAATAGTTTGTTTGTGTCGTACATTGCATTATCTTTGTGATACAATATAATACATTGATAATATGGAAGCAGTAGTAAGAAAACAAACCTCGTTCCGTCTGCGTGAGGACTTGTTACAAGTCTTGCAGGAACATGCAAGGAAGGCGAACAGAAGCCTGAACAACTTCGTGGAAAGCACTCTGATGGACGCGGTCTATTCAGAGCCGAATGGAGAAACGGTTGCGGCTATAAAAGAAGCACGCGAGGCAAAGAATAAGGAAACATTTGATAGTGTGGAAAGCTTGATGGAGGAATTGATGAAGTGAAAAAGAAACTGCACCCGACGAGCCAATTCAAAAGGGACTTTAAGCGTATTCGGAAATTTCCCCAAAAGGTGGTGGCTTTTGAAAGAATAGCCAATCTGCTTATCAATGACCTACCAATCCCCAAAGAACATAAGCCTCATTTGTTGAAGGGACAGTATAAAGGTTGTATGGAGTGTCATATTGAGGATGATTTTCTTCTTATATGGATTGATGGGGAAATAATAGACTTGCTTAGAATCGGAAGTCATTCCGAATTGTTCTGAACAGAGCTATGTTAAGAGATGATTTTATGTACTATTAACAAGTAAACAGGATGGATATAGGGAATCTCTTCAAAATTGATTATTGGTGGAAGTTAGTTCTGCTTGGCGGCATCTTATTGTCTGCTTCTTCTATGATGTTTGATATACAGTTTATAGAAAGAAGATATGTGTTAGGATTAGGATTGGGAATGTTTCTTATTGGTTTGGGGTTTTGGATGGCTAAAAAGGTTATGCATCAAAAAGATTTTGGAGGGTATTATTATTGGGAAATATTTGAGCATAATTGGGTTACAAAACTAATTATCGGAAGTGGAATTGTCATATCTATATACTTCCTTATAAGAATACTTATAATATTAATGATATAATTATAAGTAAGTTTTCTTCTAAGATTTTAGCCCCAATTTGGGGCATTTTTGTACACTAAAAAAGGCAGTGAACACTAAATTCCACTGCCTTCATATTGCCTCCGAAGAGGGCTTGCGTAAACAAATGCCAAATTTAAAGTTGCACCGCCAACATTTCTCTCCCTGCCCTATGTATGGCTTCCTCTATTCGTGATTTCTGTGATTCGGAAGCAAAGGCTATGCGTTGTTTGTACTGGCGCATCAAAGACGGATTGATACCTGCATACTTCGCGAAAGTAGATACGCTTATAAACTTGAAATTATCAAAGAATGAAGCTATATCATACTTGTAATCAAACTCTATATCCTTCAATGCTTCTGGCACCTCATTGCCTTGCTCTTTAAGCATGGCGACATAATCATCAATACATTCATGTAATGAACGTTTCGCTTCATCAACGCTTTTGCCTTGACCGTTCAAACTGAAACCGTCAAATTCGGGGACATAAACACTGATTGTCTTGTCATCCCACATTTCAACAATGGCAGTAACTTTCATATTTCTTGTTATTTAGAGTTTAGGGTAAACAAATGTGCGGGTCATTTAAGACCCGCATCTTTCATCATGCTGTTCAGAGTGCCGCCTTTTATTTCTTGAGAGCCATGCCTGCCCACACGGAAATACTTCCCGGTTTTAGGGCTGTACCACACATCGTGTTCTTTGCCGTGGCTCACAAAATGGCAGCCTATCTTTGCAGCCTTCTTCAAGAACTCTGTTGTTTTCATGAATCAAAGAGCATTTGTTTACGGTGCAAATATAACATATTTGTTATAAACATGCAAGGATTGGTGCCCCAAAAAATTATTATTCTTGTATTGGAATAGGCATTTTCTGTGCTTAAAACAAGAAATAACGAACCTTTTATAAAAGGTTCGTTCTGGAAGTCCTGAAAATTAGGGCTTCTTTTTTTTATCTCCGAAATTTGTGTTCATGGATATAAAGGACGTAAAAGGAGACATAATATATTCAACCTCTGTCAACGGGGGAAGCAAGCGGAAATATACGCTGATGGGCGAAGACTATATGACACTCGTTTTCAGCGTCAATTCTCCCATCACCTTCCATCTGGGTGATTATGTGGAGGATTCACGTTTCGGTCTGTTCGAACTTGTAAGCCTTTACAATCCTATTTACAACACTGCTACTGGCGCATATGACTATGAGCTTCGACTTGACGCATATTACTGGAAATGGAAGAACAAGGTATTCAAGTTTACCCCGGAAGTAGGGGGGCAGGAGGCATCATGGAACCTGACCGCCACTCTTGATGTACATATGGGCATTTTCCTGCGTAATCTTGCCGCTTTGGGATATACATACAAGGGAGAGGCTTTTGAGTTCTCCATAGCCCCTACAGTAGAGAAATCCGCGAAGCTTGTAAGTTACGACAACACTAATATGATAGACGCCCTTTCTGCTATGGCAGAAACCTGGGATTGCGAATGGTGGGTAACTGACAAGACCATCAACTTCGGAAGATGTGAATACGGCACTCCGGTTGACTTTGAGATAGGGGACAATGTGGTGGAGATGACAAGCTCTGAGAGCAAGAGTACATACGCTACCCGTATCTATGCTTTCGGCTCTACCCGTAACATTCCGTCAAACTATCGTCCAGTGGATGAAAGCATCGTGGTTAATGGAGTTGTACAAAAGCGTCTCATGCTTCCCGAAGGAACTCCGTACATAGACGCATATCCTGACATGTCTACTGAGGAAGCTGTAGAGCAGGTGGTTGTGTTTGACGATATATATCCTCGTACTGACGGTCATATATCAAAGGTCATCACCTATACAGACACAGTGAATAATGAGGATGGAACTCAGACCACCGAAACTTTCTACCAATTTACCGATACCGGAATAACATTTTCAAAGGACTACATTCTTGAGGGTGAGGAATTGCATATAATCTTCCAGTCCGGCTCTTTGAACGGTATGGATTTCGGTGTGACTTTTAATCCGATGGGAGACCCGGAAAAGAATGAGGACGGTTCATGGAATCCGAAAGCCCAGCTTTGGGGGATTGTCGCTAATGAGGATTATGGTCGCAAATTACCTGATGATGTCTTAAAACCCAAAGAGGGGGATACTTATATATTATATGGGTGGGACAGCTCCAAAATTGCGGATTTGGGGCTTGTGTCGGCCGCGGAACAAGAGCTTAAGGATAAGGCTGAAGAGTACGTTGCCAAGTCCAGGATAGACCCCAATACATATTCCTGCACAATGATGTCGGACTATATGTATGGGCTGGATGAGGGAGGCAATCAGAACCCGGATTATGCAAAGCATTTTGATGTAGGAGATAAGGTTAATTTAGTCAATTCCGCATTCTTTGAAAGCGGAAACCGTCAGTCCAGAATCATAGGATACGAATGCAATCTTGATAAGCCGTATGACAGCCCGGTATATACGGTAGGCGAAACGGCGTCCTACTCTCGGATAGGGGAACTGGAAGAGCAAATAGAGAATATTACCTTGAAGGGACAGACATACACCGGTGGAGGTGGAAGTGGCATATATGTTATCGGAACGAATGACACTACATCCCCTACAAACAGAAATGTGTATTCGGCTTTGCGTGTTCTGCAATCATTCCTCAGCAAGACCACCCACGACCGCACCCCCTTCAAGCTGGAAGTTGGCGACAAGCTGACCGCGGAGAAAGGATTGCAGATAAGCAAGAACTTCGCTTCTGGGATTATCGGAGGAAGCGGCGGCTCCATCTATCTGGACGAGAACGGGAAAGTTGTTATCGAGACGGACAAGGCTGTATTCCGTGAGGAGCTTATTGTACCTCAGATTACCTTCAACTGCATAGACGTTATATCGGGTGACAAAGCCAATACGTTCGCCTACGGAACAATCAAGACTGTGGATACAGAGAACCGCATCGCCACCCTTGACCTTCTGGAAGGCCAATACGGTACGCTTCATGTGAGCGACATATGCCGTGGCGTATTCCATAACATAGGTGGGGGGAACACCGAAAAGGATACGATTGGTGCAAACGGGTTCATCGAATATTCCGGATACGCAACGTCCTATTTCACCCCGACGAGAATATTGGAGAACGAAGTGGGAAACATGAAGTTCGAGTATGAGCTTCAGGTTGGTACGTCCGTTCATCCGATGCCGGGCATGAACTTCTTCGCATACGGCAATTTCGAAGACAAGGACCGCCAGGCTATCACCTACGAAAACCGTTACTATACACGCCGTCTGGCTCACGTCAACACTTGGGTGATAGACCCCGAGGTTAACGTCATGATGCAGACCGGTGACCTTAGTGGCCTTTCCATAGGGGGCATGGACTTCTCCGGTTATTCGTTCTACGGCAAGAATGTGTACATCTCCGGCACGATAGAGCGCCTGAAGCCCAACGGCACCCCAGCCAAGGACTTGAGCTATGAGGGCGTTTGGGAATCCGGCAGAAAGTATGACTATTACGACAGCGTGACCCATGACGGAAGCACATGGGCCTGCATGAACAAGAACGGTTCGTCAGCCGAGCCGGGCACGAACAATGACTGGCAGAAGATTGCCTCCAAGGGTGACCCCGGAGAATCGGCAGTGTTCGCAGACCTCACCAACGAGATGGATAACGTCGCCCTTACCAATGACGGCAAGGTTTATCAGGACACGTCGATAAGCACAGTTGTATGGATGAGCTACGGCAGTAAGAAGATGACCCTCACCGGAATAACATGCACGCTCCCTGCCAACGTCACCGAGACGCATGACGTTTCCACCGGAGAGATAACCTTCAGTGTCAAGCAGGGCGTGGCTCTGGACGGCAGGAACCCGATACCCGTCGCGTTGACAGCCACCTACAACGGAAAAGCCTACACCGGGCAGCTCACGTTCACCATGGCAGGTGTCAAGGGTGGCGCCGATGCCGTTCTGTACCGGCTTGTCCCGAGCGTGTCTGCCGTGATAAAGGATGCCAACGGTAATCTCAATGTAACATCCGTATCGTGTACACGGTTGAAGTCTTCGGTTTCCGGAGGCACGGCCGAGACCGGGACGGGCGAACTTAAATACTCCCTTGACGGTGGAGCCGAAGTCTCAATCGGGAACAATGCCGGAGTACCGGTATCAAGCTTCCAGAAGAGCATCAAGTTCATATTCTACGTGGACGGGAAGGAGGTCGATGTGGAGACGATACCTCTTGTTACGGACGGCAAGGACGGACAGAGCGTGTCTTCGCTCGGCAGATGGCATACCGGGCTTATCGTGCCCAAACTGGGAATCGTCACTATGGGAGGAAGCACCTTCTGCGCGAAGAAGGAGACCGCCAACCCACCGTTATGGACTACCACGACAAATGACGGCAGGCGCATTACCCAGACGCAGGACGGAGGAAGGACTTACGGCTATATTCTGTCCGGTGAATCAAATACGGAGGAATACGACCTGCTTGTCCAGAGCGGAAAGGACGGAAGCGACGGTACCGATTACGAAAGAGTGTTTATCCATACCACGGAGGAAAACCGCCCCTCCACCCCAGCGACCTCACAGACGGACGATTATATCCCTTCCGGCTGGCATGATGATCCTATTGGCGTTTCCGAATCCCTGCCTTTTGAATGGATAAGCGAGAGGAAGAAGAGAAACGGCATATGGAGTAATTTCAGCACACCTGCCCTCTGGGCTAAATATGGATTTGATGGCATTGATGGCGCAGAAGGTGTGGCTGGTACGAGTATTGTATGGAAAGGTGATTTCTCGTCTGCCCCTTCCTCTCCTCAGAACGGTTGGGCGTACAAGAATACGACCGACAAGAAGTCGTATGTATATCAAGACGGCCAGTGGTATCAAATGACCATTGACGGAATTGACGGAAAGAACGGAAAGGACGGACTGAGCATCGTATGGAAAGGCGACCTGCAGTCTCCACCTTCCAATCCTCAAATCAACTGGGCATATAGGGACACCAATAACGGTCGTGTATACATATGGAACGGGACAGCATGGTCGTTGATGGTCGTTGACGGCTCGGACGGTGCTGACGGTGCAGCCGGTTCGAACGGATTGAGCGTGTTCATAACTTACAATGACAGCACTTCCCAGCCTTCTGTTCCTACGGGAAACGGTACTACCGGAGGCTGGCATACGAATGCTACAAGTGGAGCTATATGGATGTCGCAGAAGGTTGCTTCATCCGCAAGTGATGGGACATGGGGCACGCCAATTAAAATCAAAGGCGATAAGGGCGAGAGCATAACAGCCATGGGCAGATGGCATACCGGGCTTATCGTGCCGAAGCAGGGTGTAGTTACCATGGGCGGCTCATCATACATAGCCAAGAAGGAGACGACCAATCCTCCACTGTGGACTGTTACAACAAGTTCCGGTCAGCGAATCAAGCAGACCCAGGACGGTGGAAAGACATACGGGTACATACTTTCCGGGGAGATGAATTCCGCGGAGTATGACTTGCTGGCTTCAAAGGGAGAAGACGGTATACCGGGTGCTACCGGGAAACCCGGAGCTGATGGCAAGCCTGGGGAAAAAGGAGAGCAGGGTATCCAAGGCTGCATCATCCGGCATTCCGAATGGGCTGTCGGAGTAGTTTATCGTAACGACGAAGCCCTGACAAGCGGCACACGTTATGTGGATATTGCCATGATAAGGAACAATGCCGCAATCGACGGATGGGATGTCTACAAATGCAACACTACCCATACAAGCTCGGAAAGCAACAAGCCGGGAGTGTCATCGTCCACATGGACCAAGTTAAGCGGTGTAGGTCCTATCTACACGTCCCTCATCATCGCGAAAAACGCCAGTATTGACTTCATGCAGGGCAACCAGCTGCTTATCAAGAAGGATGACGGTACCGTGACAGCAGGTCTTTCCGGTTCCATAGCGGGGAGCAAGGTGCGTATCTGGGCTGGTTCCGCGACACCGGACAACGCTCCGTTCCGGGTATTGGAGAGCGGAAAGGTTATCTGCATGAATGCGGAGGTTCATGGCGATATAAATGCTACAAGCGGCACGTTCAAAAATGTCTCCTCTCCCAATGGGTCATTCAAGATAAAGGAGAATGGGGATGTGGAATTGGTCGGTAAGATTTCCACTTCGTTGAATGGCACTCGCATTGAACTGGACCCAAGTTCCAACAGCATCAAGATGTATAACCAAGATAATAATGAAGTAGGGAATATATCTTTCATTACCGAATCTATCGGAGGGGTTACTAATTATTACCCTCGATTAATGCTCAGAAGGTATTCTGGAAGTAAAGAGGTCGGGAGACTTGATATGTCAGGTACATCCGTGAATGGTTATTCAACGGTTGGAACCGACGCACTAAGCTTTACATTGGGACCTATCGGGTTAGTTTTCTCTGTTAACGGGCAAGTAACTAATTCATATCCAAACAAATAATTGATTATGAAGAAGATTAATTTTGAAAGATTCGAGATTTACACGAATGTGACCATGCAGAACTGCATAACAAGGGACATTCGGGAGGATTTTGCCGATACAATCATGCAGAACCTCAATAGGGCGCGTGGATATGCGCTTATGATGAAGGTGTTCCAAAGCAATGGAGAGACGGAGTTCTCTGACGAGGAAATAGCTCTGATTAAATTCATTGCGGACAATTACGGAAACATCTCCTTGTCAATGTCCATAGACAAAAATATAAAAGATTTGAATGATAATGAAACAAGAAAGGAGGAACAACAATGATTTTGCAGGCAGACGGAGGGCACTACCTTACACAGAGTGAGGATGTGCCCATAGATGAAAGGGTGTTCGGGAGTACCGCGTATATCAGCGACCCTTCGGAGGCTTCTAAATATCGCCAGGTATCTGAAGCCGAAAAGGAACGCATGCTCAATGCCGGAACGATATTGGACCCGTCCGACTTGTCGGATGAGTATCTGGACAAGGTGGACACGTTACATGAGATTATTAAGGAGAACATCAACACCGCAGGCTTGACAGTTGAGCAGAGCCTTAAGCATAAGGAGTATTTCCCCAAGTGGGATGACCTAATTGGCAAGACTAAGCCAATCGGATTCATGTTCTCCTACAAAGACACTTTGTATGAGGTAATTCAAGAGCATGAATTTGCCGAACAGTGGGTACCGGGTATAGGAACAGAATCCCTCTACAAGGTTGCCCAGATTGAAGCCTCCGGCACGAAGGAGGACCCGATAGCGTGGAAGCAGGGAATGGAGCTGTTCAACGGCAAGTATTACACCGACAAGGATGTGCTTTACTTGTGCATCCGTGACAGCGGTATGGGCTTGTCGTTTGACCTTGCCGACCTGGTGTCCGGTGGTTTTGTGGAAGTGGTCGAGGAAGTGGTCGAGGAATCTTCCGAAGGCACTGTTCTATAACAAGGAAACTTGTTCTTTTTTCGGCCTTCCCGATGCCGTTAATTCGGGAATTTATTTAAACAAAAACGAGTTAATTATTTAAATGTTAAATTAGGGTATCATGTTTTTAAAGCGGATGCCCCTTAAATGTAATAGATTATGGCAGAGAAGCAAGATATAGCGATGAACCAGTTCCAAGTGGTGACGGATGTAGAATACATCTATGTAGAAACAGCGAATGGCAGCCAGGGGAAGATTAAGAAGAGTGATTTATTCGCAAGAGTTTTTGCATATAAAGGACTTCTGAGAGAAGATAAAGACCTTAATACTATTTCGGAAAATGGAATATATTATTCTGCTAATGCGTTGAATTCGCCAGAAAGAGTAACTGGGTTATTGTTGCATTACATGGAAACAGATATGGCTTCCCAAATTCTAATAAATTCACGAACTGGGGAGTTATATACTCGTTCACAAGTATATAATACGGGAAATTGGGACAATTGGACCGAATGGAAGTCAATAACTCTTACCTAATCTGATAATAATATTTATTACCCGTTCTGACCGATATGGCCGGAACGGGTAAGAGATTGGATAAGAAATGAAAGAGGCAAATTATACCACCAAATTAGGTAAGTGAAATTGACCTCCATTTAGACCAGGTAGAATAAGAAGCATCATTCCCCCTCAATACAAATCGTACTTTCAAAGCAATAGCAGCAGAGTCTTCTTCATAATTGCTATCATATCCTATTTGCATAACTGATGGCGGTGCGGCAAATACTCCCAGAAACGTTATCCCTACAGCTTTAGCAGTAGGGTTACTACCGACATAATATATCCCATTGTTTTTTAATTCATTAATATCTCCATTCGGATAGTTTAAATTTCCACTTAGAACAGAGGAAAGCAAATCGCTCTTCTTAATCTTCCCCTGGCTGCCATTCGCTGTTTCTACATAGATGTATTCTACATCCGTCACCACTTGGAACTGGTTCATCGCTATATCTTGCTTCTCTGCCATAATCTTACATTTAAGGGGCAGAAGATGTCTCCAGAAATGAGGGTACAATAAAATCGTCAAATCAAGTAGATTTTACAGACTTCCATTCTTCCCAAGTTTCTCCTTTATTTGTAGATTGCCTTACCCAGAGAATGCCATCAAGTCCCCAATATTCTTGTAGAATATATTCCTCATAAACGGAGCATCGTAAACATCCATAGTTACTTCCTGCAACTGGGCCATTAAGGTGAATATTTGATATTCTAATGCGAGCATTACGATTAATAGTATTTAAATCATATTTGTTTGTATATCCTCTTAACGGGAAATCATCTTTAGAATACAAACCGTTTTTATCGGTTGTTACTACTGGCATCGCAGCTCTAATAACCTCCACCAAATCGCTTTTCTTAATCTTCACCTGCGAACCGTTAGATGATTCTGCGTATATATATGCCGCATCTGTAGCTTGAGCAAAGCTGTTCATTTTAATATCATCACCTGCCATAATATTCTCACATTTAAGGGGCAAGAACTATGGCGAGAAAAAAACATGAAACAAGTTGGGGCTACAATTAAACAATGATTTTTACTTTAGATATAGCTAATCCTTTTAAGATACAAGGCTACCATATCGTTACTGTTGTTTTTAAGGAAGAAATTGCCATTGGTCATTTTTCGACCGAAAACAATAGATTTAGTCCCATCTGCATAATCACAATAAAGGTTTCTACCAGCATCTGACACAAAACCATTTAAATAAGAACCGCAAGCGAATATAGCAGTTGTTGCATTGTTGGGAGATGCAACTAAATACATTCCGTTTCCCAAGTTACCAAGGTCTTTTTCTTCGCCTGCCGCCAACGTGAAGCTATAGGTATATATTCCCATTGCGTTCATTACTTCTGTCAATGTCGGACTGATGCTATTGCCATTTGCGTCTAGTCCACGCAGCCGTGCCGGAGTACCACCACTCATTGCATTCTCTCTAATATCATCTGCCATAATATTCTCACATTTAAGGGGCAGAAGATAAGGCAGAAAAAGTAGAATGAATAAATTGCTTTATTATAGGTAATTTATATTTGCCTCCAATTAGTATAAAGGATGGCATCCCCACTGCTATAGCCTTCTCTGATATACGTGAGCCTTCCGCTTACCATCTGAAAGATAAATTGGCTACCACTGGTATCTCCTTTAGATGAACGCTGCACATGAATACAAACACCATATTCTATCGGTGAATTTTCTGTCTTTCCTATATAAACAACACTTAAACCTTCATTTAAAACCTTGTATGCTTCATTCAAATCGTTTAAAGATGTGATTCCAATTCCCTTAATAGACAGTAATGCACTTAATGAGGGAAGCTCCATCTTAGCTTGCCCACTATCTGTTTTTTCCCCATACACATACTTCATACTTGTGACTACCGGAAACTGGTTCATTGCTATATCCTGCTTCTCTGCCATATCTTCCTTACATTTAAGGGGCAAAGAGTATGGCAGAAAAGCGAAAGGAGGAAATAAATAGTTAGTTCAAGTAATAGTTATTGACTTCCAATCTGACCATTTCGCTGCTCCATCGACATTATAGGCAGCTCTAACTTTAATTATGCTCATATTATATGCAACTTTAATCTGTGCACCTTCAAGCCCGGTCGGATTTATCGAGATAAGACAACCATCTATTCCACTGCCATCAATATCTGATGTTGAATATGCAACATAATTCCCGACGATATTAAGGACGTCAGTCTTAACATGTCCTTTATTAACAATTGCCTTATTCGATATAGCATCTAATACGCTAATCAACACGCTGTTATTTCCTTTCAAGCCTCGCAGATAATCCACACTGTTGGTTACAGTCATTTGCTCTTCTCTAATATCCTGCTTCTCTGCCATACTTAACACATTTAAGGGGCAAAGAGTATGGCAAAAAGTACAGAGTAAAAAAGCAATGAACTATTCAGTAAAAGATATTTTCTTCCATGTCAGTTGAACCTCTTCTCCTACTGGAACAGATATGTCTGATGAATAACCAATATTAACCCCATTTTCGCTAAATTCATATACAAACCTTTTAAGAATAATGTTGGTCGTTGAAACCCATTTGTCCCCTTTAATATTTCTTATCCCTTTTAAAATACAAACATTCCCAGTACTATATCTAGTCCCAAGTGCTGACATGATACCTCTTGAATATTTCCCAGCAATCCATAGACTCCCATTTGTGGCTTCATCATCACCAATCGTTAAGACTCTGAATGACGAACTTAGCAACTCTATTAAATCGCTCTTCTTTATTTTCCCCTGGCTACCATCGGCCAGTTCTACATATACATACGGTGCATCAGTGACTATCTGGAACTGATTCATTGCTATATCATCACCTGCCATACTTAATACATTTAAGGGGCATCACCTATACACCACTTCCACCCCCATTCTCTTCAAGTGTGCATCCAGTGTTTTTATATTACAATTAAAGTATCGGGAGATAAAGACCTTGCTTTTCCCTTGCTTTAGCAATTTTATGATTTCTTTTTCGTGGGGGAAAAGCAAATGATGATGGTGCCGAATAGACTTGAGATTCTCCTTGTTCTCCTCAAGTATGGCAGGCTTGTCTACATCAACAACAATGCCTTTTTCTCGAAGTGTGTCAGCTTCCATCAATTGGTGGCGATATTGGTAAGCGGCTGCTTGGTATTCCACATGTGGTGCGCGGTCGGTTTGGATTCTTTTCTTGATGATGACTTTTCGCTTCTTTCTTTTTTGAGGAACGATTCTTTTTTCTGTGGGGATGTCCTTGGGCTTTCGTGGACGCGGAGTATAGTTCCTAACTATCAGTCCTTCTCTTTCGAGATGCTTGTCAAGGGTGCTGTACTGGCACTTGACTTTCCGGCAGATGGCTGCTTTGCTGTATCCATATTCGACCATAGTGCGTATAAGTTCTTTGTGTTTGTCGAGCTTGTGCCAGGAGTTTGTCCCTCCGGTTTTCCTTCCGAGTTTCATTCCAAGCGATTTTTTCCTTGCCAACGCTTCTTTCGTGCGTTGTGAGATAAGGCTGCGTTCTATTTCACTCGCCAACGAGAACGCAAATGCAATTACGTGGCTCTGTAGGTTGTCGCAAAGTTCAAAGCCTTCCTTGACGGTAATTACTCGGATTTTCTTTTTCATAAGGCTGTCGAGAATGGACATAACCTCCAGCAACCGCCTGCCCAGTCTGGATATTTCCGAGGCTATAAGGGTGTCGTCCTTCTTCATCTTCTTTAGCAGTGTCCCGAGCTTTCTCTTGTCCACATCTTTCATCCCGCTTATCGTCTCCTCGATGTATTGGTCTACATCTATCTGCCTTTTCCTGCAATAATTCTCTATCTCGAACCGCTGGTTTTCTACTGTTTGCTTGTCTGTGCTTACCCTAATGTATGCGTAAATCATTTTTTGTTATAAAGATAGCGATTTTGCCGAAAAAACGAACCTTTTACAAAAGGTTCGTTCTGCGTCCATTGAAAGCTTCCTAATCTGTCCTTATAAGGTTAGCTTTGCATGTGAAAAAAGTTTGGATTAGTATGGTGTTTGACAGAATATTAGTATATTTGCAGTACCCGTATGAAGATGTACGGCACCGTAACTATGCACTTGGAATATCCGACATATATCAAAGCCTCTGAGCTGATGTTTTTTGCATCCGGCTCGGGGGCTTTTGTCGTTTTTGACAGACAAAATTTTGGTTAGTTTGAAAAGTTAACATTAAAGTAGGTAATATGACAGATTTAGTTTTTAAAGGTCAGAATGACCAAGTTTTAACCAATAGCCTTTTGGTGGCTGAGAAGTTCGGAAAAAGACATGCCGATGTAATAAGAAGCATTGACAATATTCTTAATACAGAGGACGAATCACTCAACGCAAAAATGCGTTTAGCTTTTGTATCAACGACTTACGAAGATGCGACCGGAAAAAGTAATCCGGCTTATATCATGAATCAAAAAGGTTTCTCTATTTTGGTAATGGGGTGGAATGGCATAAAGGCTTTGAAATTCAAGAATGAGTTTTATGACGCTTTTGAAGCAATGGAGCGAGCATTGAAAGGAATTACAACTCCTCAAACATATGCGGAAGCGTTACGCCGGCTTGCGGATGAAGTGGAGGAGAAAGAAAGAACAAAGGCTCTTCTTGAACAGAAGACCGAGCAGCTTGATGAATCCAAGGAGTGGTACAGTATCAAGCGTTGGGCGAAGGAGCATAATATGAACTGGCGTTCCATCAACTGGCGAAAGATGAAAGCGCTGTCCTATGGACTGGGATATGAGATAAAGAAGATATTTGACGCCAACTACGGACGGGTGAATATCTATCATGTCAATGTGTTTAAAACCTACTTCCAGTGAAAGACAATATAATAACCCAGAGCATCCCCGGAGGCTTCTCCGTAATAGCGAGCGGATTTATAATGGAATCCCTCGAACACATGATACCTTGGCTTATAGTCTCGTTTTCAGTAGTCGTGTGTGACTTGGCTTTCGGAATAAGGAAAAGTCTGCTTATGAAAGAAGAGGTGCGGTTTTCCAGTGCCATACGCAGGACGATGGGAAAGATGGTGACGTACTTCGCATTTGTATGTATGGTCGTTATGATAAACATCGCTTCTGGCAGCAAATGGAATATAGATGTGTATTCATGCCTGCTTGTTTGTTTCATTGAGTTCTGCTCGATTATCAGTAATATCCTTACGCCGAAAGGCTACAGCTTCAACATGCTAAAGGCGCTGGGGCTGTTCGGGAAAAAGATGCTTGATGTTGACAAGGAGGAGATGAGTGAAATAATAACTAAAGATAAGGAGGAAAACAAAAATGGCTGATGTGAATAAGCTTGCACCGTTCATTATCAAATGGGAGGGCGGTTTCGTGAATGAACCCGACGATTTGGGCGGTGCTACGAACATGGGGGTTACTATCGGAACCTATGAGGCATATTGCCGAAAGAAAGGATACCCCAAGCCTACAATTGAAAGATTGAAAAATCTCACTAAAGAGGAATGGACGGAAATTTTGAAAACTATGTACTGGGACAGATGGAAGGCAGATTTGATAACAAGCCAATCCGTGGCGAATATCCTTGTCGATTGGGTGTGGGCATCCGGTGCGCATGGCGTCAAAATTCCCCAAAGATTGCTTGGTGTGGCCGTGGATGGAATAGTAGGCCCCAAGACCATTGCGGCAGTGAATGCCAGGAACCCTCGTGAGTTGTTCGACATGATTAAGATTGCCCGGTTCGACTTCATCGAGGATATATGCAGGAAACGCCCGGCAAACAACAAGTTCAAACGGGGATGGATGAACCGCATTAACGATTTAAAGTTTGAGTCATGAAAAGGTTCATTGAACATATGCGTTTGTCGGAGTTCAGAAGGCTTTCTTTCTGGCTTGTTGTCGGCTTGTCCGCTATGCTGTGGAGCATATTGCTTTCATCGTGTGGAAACATAAGATATGTCCCGGTGGAAACGGTGCGTACAGACAGCGTGTATAATACCGTTTACCGGCGTGACAGCATATATATGCGTGACAGCGTATATGTACTTGACAAGGGGGATACCGTCTATCAATTCAGGTATAAATATCTGTTTGTGGATAAAGTCAAGCATGATACGCTTTATATCGAAAGGACAGACAGCATTCAGGTCCCTTATCCGGTTGAGAAGGAGTTGACCCGATGGCAGTCCTTCAAGCAGGAAGTGGGAGGTTTCGCTATTGCTACCATAGTAGTGGTACTACTGATAGTTTTTGGGAAAATGGTTTATAAACTTAAGAAAGGAGGCTGACATGACTTAGCGTTAATCATCCGGGCGAGTAGAAACGCCCATAGGAAAAAACTTATCGTAAAATGCGCTCTTTTCGGGGCTTAGAGTAAAAAGAAAGCCCCCAACGCTCAAATAATTATTGCCACATAAAAATTTGAAAAAGCATAAGATACCGCACGTTGGAGGCTTAATATCTTCAACACGGTATCTTGTGCTTTGTTCATGTATATATCAAGTTTTATGTGGCAGGGCAAAGATACGGATAAAAATCTGAAAAATCATGTGCAAGTCAGAAATCTTTGCCGAAACAATCAATCTCGTATCACAAGAAACCGAAATTCCGGCAGAACGTATCTTGTCTCCGGACAAGGACGCGGAAACGGTGGATGCCCGTTATCTCCTTGTATCTCTCCTTGCCGATAGGGGCATGTACCCTTCACAGATAGCAGTTCATATCCACAAGACCAAACGTGCGGTGAACTACATGATTTCCAATTTCCGTGAGCGCATGGAAGGTGGGAAAATGTTGAGAATATATTGGGAAAACATTAGGAAATCGTTGGGAAACAACTGATTTCCATACCGGTATTAAGTATATACTTTTGTAAACGGTCATATGACCGGAACTAATTGTATATATTATGAGCGAAACAAAGACTTATGTGTTCCCGGAAAGCGGGAACAATGGTGGCGGCGGCATGATGGCAATGCTTGCACCGCTTCTGCAACAGAAGGGCATAGACCCGAATTTGCTTGTAGCCATGAACGGTCGCAACAACAGTGGTTTTGGCGGGGAGGGTTCATGGTTCATCTGGGTAATCTTCTTGTTCTTCCTCATGGGTTGGGGCAACAACGGATGGGGTAACGGTGGATTCGGTGGCGGCAACGGAGCGGCAGGAATCCCCAATCTGATTAACAATGACGCAGGAAGGGAATTGCTTATGAGTGCTATCCAAGGGAACGGCCAGGCCATCAACAATCTGGCCACAAATCTGAACTGTTCAATCGGTCAGGTCCAGAGTGCCATCAATGGCGTAATGTCACAAGTCCAGCAAGTGGGCAACCAGGTGGGACAGAGTTCAATGCAGATTATCAATGCCATCCAACAAGGCAACTGCAGCATTGCCCAGCAAATTGCTTCTTGTTGCTGCGAAAACCGCTTGGCTATTTGCCAACAGACTAACACATTGCAGAATGCAATTAACGGTGTTGCTACCGGGCAGGAGAGAGGCTTTGCATCCGTGGCTTACGAAACTCAACGTCAAATCTGTGATTTGCAGAATTCCATCAAGGACAGCACACAGCAGATTCTTGCCGGACAGCGTGCTGCCGAGATGCGTGAGATGCAGAACAAGATTGACAAGCTTCGTGAAGAGAACAGCGCCTACAAGAGTTCAGCGATGACTTCCCAAATTGTGGGCCAGGCTACCGCGCCTCTTGGAGCGGCCCTTACAGATTTGAGCGCACGTCTTGCAAAGATTGAATGCAAGCAGCCGGAGACTGTGACAGTGCCTTACAGCCCTATTGCAGCGGTCCCCAATTGTGTCGCATACCAATACGGCTTGTACGGCGGTTTCAATCCTTACGCTGCCGGTAATGGTTTCTGGGGTTAATTGAGGAAGGAGGCTATTATGGCAGTATATCCTTTCCAATTTGTTAATCGCAGGGGTTCTGCGGCTATATCAACCTCGGGTGTGACGGTCAATACTGCTAATGTGGTGTTTTCCTTTCCCAACCATGCCTTTGTAAACGCGTGGTACAGAGGGACGATATATGTCGACATCGCCCAAGCGGTACCTGCCGGAACAACCGGCACGCTTCCCGTTCTGTTCGAGACCAATGGTGCCACCCAGGCGGTCACCAAATATAACGGAGAGGCGTTGACCGCGGCAGACATTCCCGGTACCGGAGTGTATGAATTCTGGTTTGACCGTGCAGCCAACACGTTGCAGATTATGACCGGAGTGGTTTAAAAACAACAACGGGCGGGAGCAATCCCGCTCCTTAAAGAGTTAATTGATTATGCCTTTTCAGAATTTAAGAGTAAACAGCGAGTTCTTTGTCCTTCATAAGGACGGTACTCCGTATATTGAGGTCGGTTCCGTTGTCGGTGTGTCAAATCCCGTCCCGGAGTTCATGCAACAACCCATCCCTTATGGCCAGCCCCCGAAAATGGTGGTTGACATAACAATCAAGGTCGGAGAGCAGACAGTCACTTTCCAGAAGATACCGGCAATGTCGGACATCGCCGACGCGAATTTTCCCGGAGGCGGCAACATGGTCATATCCGGTTCAAGGGAATCCATGAATGCGGAAGTGGCTGCCATGCGAAACCGTTCTTCCGAGATATTGGGAAGCGTGGACCATCACCGCTCGGTCATGGAGTCATGCGACAAGATGCTTCAGGTGCTTAACCCGGAGTTTGCGGAACGTCAGCGCCAGGATGCGGAGAACAAGGCTCTCCGTCAGGAATTGAGTGAGTTGAAGGCAATGATGGCTGATTTCTTCAAGTCTTCTGAAAAGGCGTCTGGTAGTAATAATTCTAAAAAGCAATAGTATGATGATGATTGAAATTTCCGAAAGCAAGGTCGAGAAAATGTCCGACTATGCGGAAAAGATGCTTCGCTACGGCGGCAAGCTCATGCAGTGCATAGAGGAGCTTTCCGAAGGCGAGGGTATGGGCGAACGCCGGGATGATGACCGTTATTATGACGAAGAACGTTATTATGACGAGGAAAGCATGGGTGAACGCGGTGGCTATGGCCGTGGAGGCAGCGGCATGGGACAAAGACGTGGAGTTCGTGGAACCGGGCGTTATTCCCGTTACCGTTAAGTGTAACTTTGGGGAGTGGCATTTGCGGCTCCCCTACAATAATTGATATGTCATGAGATACAGAGAACCGTTGGATATAAGAGATAAAAGACCAGAAGAAATGGAGGCGTATCTGAGCAACTTCGGATGGCACTTCAATAAGAAGATGTGCGATTTTGCCGTTTCTTTAATGAAAAAGATAAATCCTGCTACCGGTAAAAAAGAACGGATAGAACCTATTTCAAAAGAGAAGGTAGAAGAACTTCTTACAAAATATGGCGTGAAATTGGACAACAATTCACTTTACGATTTTGTGTACGTGGCCAATATGGGGAAAGCGGATTTTTTTAAATCTTCTATTCCGGACGAGCAACATCTTGCCGTATATGTCAAGGATGTGATTGATGATCCGGATACTCCGGACGGCACCACAATGCGACGGTGGTACGCAACCATGATTGCTGCCGGTGAACCTATAGAATGGGATGAAATGATATAATCCATGATACGTCAGAGATTCGTTATAGAGAAGTACCATTGGAATGTTTCCGTATATTATGCCGTTGACTCATACTATATTGACGAGATAATCGACAACATGTATTCCATCGGATGTGACGGGGAAATGCTCCGCACAGCCTATGACAACATGAGCTCCGGGAAAATGAATACCGGAGTTACATATTCCAATTTTCGGGATAGGAAAACGGTGATGGTTATAGCCATAACCTCCTCCGCAAAGGAGTTTGAGAAGTCCTGGCGTCATGAGTGCGGTCATCTGGCTACCCATATCTGCCAGGCGCTTGACATGACTCCGTATGGAGAAGAAATCCAGTATATCGGGGATGATATAGTAGAAAAGACGTGGGAGTATGCCCACCCGTTGCTGTGTGAGTGCAACTGCTGCAAGCATAAGGTGAGGGAAATGCTGTAGTATCCTCTTCGTAATCGTTCTTTGACTTGTTGGAATTACCGCTTTTTACGGTTTTATATAGATATATGATTTATAATATCGTCATAAATTATGATTAGATATTTAAAACCGCTATTTTTGTCATTAAATACATAATGGGCGATATGGAAGCAAAGGATACAGTACTGAAAATACATGTAGAACATTCAAGGCCAATAGAAATCAATGAATTTACATCAGCATTGAACGCTGTCGGCAGTTTGTTCTCGACGTTTGCGCAAAAAAATGGAGACTGTAAAGAAACGGCTGGTGCAAAATTATATGTAGAGAAAATACAAGAAGGCTGTATTGACGTATTTCTATGTGAGCAAATAGCGGCAGGCTTGTTGCCATTTGCTGAAAATATAAATCTTATTTTTGAATTTGCCAAGAATATAAAGTCTATTACTGAATATTTTTTTGAATCAAAAGGGGAAAAGCCTGATTTGTCTGCCAAAGAATGTAAGGATTTGCATGATATGGTAGGTATAACGGCTGGAGACAATAACGGTAGAATGGAGATGTCCGTAATAGATAGGATGTCTGGTGGCAATGTGTACATCGGATGTAGCATCAACTCTATTTACGCTAATGGATTGCAGAACCAAATGCATAATGAAATAGCGAGAATGAAATCAGATAGCGAAGAACATATTCATACAAGGCAGCTAATGACCATATATCAGATGAGAGGAGATATGGGTACGGATAAAGGGAACAAGGCTGTTATTGATGCTATATCCAAAAACAAGCTTGCTGTTGTGTTTGAAACGGATGAGTTGAAAGAACAAATTCTGCATTCCGATTCTAACCCTACTAAGAAGGCTTTTCTTGTTGATGTCGTTGTGCAGACTGTGGCTGGAAAAATTGCAGCATATAAAGTTATGGCGTTGCATGATGTGATAGATATAGATTAAGTTTATCTTCTTTCTTGGCAACAATTTAAGTCTACATCCTTGCCATACGTTTGCCCTTCAATGATTGTGGGTATGCCCAACGCAAGGATGTTTATCCTCAATTGAGATTTCAAGGCGGTGATTCCAAAGTTTCACCGCCTTTTTTGTGTCCGGGCGGTATCCAAATTCGGACATTCAAATGTATAGTCTTATGAGAAAGAAACAGATTAGAAAGGCATTGAAGAGCGAAACTCCAGCCAACAGCATGTACGCTCTTATCCCGAAGAATAGGCGTGAGGCTTTCAGGCGTTTTGCCTCCTGCTTCGGTTTCACTGAAGATGACATAAAATCCATATTGGCTAATGAGAAGCGATGATTTGGACATATTGATTGCGCAGGCCGACGACCGTTACTATTCGGATTTCTGCCGGCTTCTGCTTGTCATGCTATGGAACGCATAGAGCGTATTCTTGACTGGCTGGTGCCTATCGCTGTAATAGTGAGGGTGATATTGTTGTGTCTCTAAAGGTGATGTTTGATTAACTGCTCCTAATACTGTTCACAAAACATATAGTCTATCAATTTAAAATTCGCTTCATTGATAGGGGTAAAATCTTTTTTGATATAAAGGTCTGTAACTCTCATGGATGACTCGGTATGGCAGAGCATCTCATTTACCAGCCATTTACTTATTCCAACCTTATTTATCGCTATTGTTGCCATAGAATGCCGCGCGGAATAGAATTGCAAATTTTCAACACCAATTTCTTTCCCAATCTCTTTTAGTCCTATATTAATTGCTCGGTTAAGGTCAGCCATAGATGAGAAACGTTCGTAAAAGTTAAACATGCGTTCTTTCCCTTTGTATTTATCAATTAGAGGTTGGATTAGGGGATGTATTCGAACAACCATTTTGGCATTGTCATTCCTTCGTTCTTTTGTTTTTGTTCGGTAATAAGTAATAAATTCCCCGTCGTATTCGGTCGCATTATATAAGTCGGCAGAGTTCATTCCCATTAAACAGAAAGACAAGCGAAAACAATCCAAAGCTAAATCATGTCTGCTTGTGTGCCCTTTAACTTTTTTGTTGTCATATGGGAGACTGAATATGGCTTTTATTTCATCAACAGATAAAGCTCTTTTTTCTGCGACATTCTGCTGCTTGGGTTTAAATTTCGAAAGGCTGTGCTTTATTCTGATTATTCCGTTGTCTTCATCATTATAATACTCCTTTGCTTCTATAAACAACCGCAAAATAGAATTAGTATAAAGGGATTGTGCTCTCTTTTTATCAGAAAGGAATTCTTCATATTCTTTCATCTTTTGAACAGAAATTTCATTGCACATAATTGTTTCTCTTCCGAAGAAGTTGCAAAATGAATTGATTGCTGTGGTATAGTTCTTAATCCCTTTTATTTCAGCGTGCGATTGGCACCATTGCTTTGCAAATGATATAAAGTCTATTCCAGTTCTATTATCTTTTCTCTTTATAAAATCTACAATAGAATCTATATCCATAGAATTTAACTCGAGATTCAGTGAGGCAATCTTGTTTCTATATGCCTTTATTATTTCCTCACATTTATCAAGAATAAGCTGGTTCTTTATCTTAAAACTAGATGTAAGGTCCTTCTTTGTGACATACATGGTCGTTGATATGTACCTTATTTTTCGTTCATGTGTAAAACGAATGACGACATTCCACGTCTTATCCTCACGCTGTCTGTCTTTAAATATAGTTGCTTTAAATGTTGCCATGATATCTCTTGTTAAAACGTTGCTAAAACATTTTTAAGTAACTTCTATATTAAAAAAGCCACTTTTAAATTCAACTTGTTTTTCTGTATTTCTCATTTCTATTGAGTTGTATTCATAAATGCCTTATATACAACAAAAAAAGAGGAATATTCAAACCGAATTTCCTCTTCTTTGCGGGTGGCAGATGGGACTCGAACCCACGACATTCAGA
>ENA-OPRS01000319-OPRS01000319.1-human-gut-metagenome-genome-assembly--contig:-NODE-319-length-32506-cov-3.355212_pt1 | contig 32506 bp, 27 predicted proteins | sample MGYA00241795_ERZ501881 | MGnify/ENA primary metagenome ERZ501881 (study PRJEB25962, sample SAMEA2042440) | human gut metagenome | biome: human gut; feature: human-associated habitat; material: faeces... | reverse complement strand
GCCGCCTCTTCGTAACCGGAACTGCCGTTAAACTGTCCCGCCCCATAAAGCCCTGGCCAATCCCGGAATTCCAGGGTGGGGGAAAGCTGGGTGGGATCGCAGCAATCGTACTCGATGGCATAGGCGGTCCGCATAATCTGGGCGTGTTCCAAGCCCGGAATGGTGTGGTAAAAGGCCAGCTGTACATCTTCAGGCAGGGAAGAACTCATGCCCTGCAGGTACATTTCCTCCGTCTCCAGGCCGCAGGGCTCGATAAACAGCTGATGCCTGGGTTTGTCGGGAAACCGCATGACCTTGTCCTCGATGCTGGGACAATACCGGGGACCGATGCCTTCGATCTTCCCGCCGTACAGGGGAGACCGATGGATGTTGTCCAGAATGACCTGCTTGGTGGCATCGTTGGTCCAGCTCACATGGCACACCGCCTTATTCTCCAAGGGTTCCTCCGTCTCATAGGAAAAGGGCACCACAGGCTCGTCTCCCTGCTGGACCTCCAGGTGGGTAAAGTCGATGGAGGACTTGAGCACCCGAGCCGGGGTTCCCGTTTTGAACCGGCGCAGGGAAATGCCCAGCTCTTTCAGAGAGTCAGGCAGGAAAGCTGCCGGAAACATGCCGTCGGGACCGCTCTCATAGGACACGTCTCCCACAAACACCTTCCCTCCCAGGAAAGTGCCGGTGGCCAGGATCACAGCCTTGGCGTGATACACCGCCTCCAGCCGGGAAGTGAGGAGCCATTCCCCCTCTCCCTGCTTCAGGGAAACAATCTCCCCCTGGCGCAGTTCCAGATTGGGGCAGCATTCCAATTTGTGCTTCATGACCCGGGCATATTGGTTCCGGTCGATCTGGGCCCGGAGGGAATGGACGGCGGGACCCTTGCCCAAATTCAGCATCCGGCTCTGGATGGTACAGGCGTCGGCGGTTTTACCCATCTCTCCCCCCAGGGCATCAATCTCCCGGACCAGATGGCCCTTGGCGGTGCCTCCAATGCTGGGGTTGCAGGGGCAATTCCCCACCGCGTCCAAATTGATGGTAAAGACAGCCGTGTGGCAGCCCAACCGGGCGGCGGCCAAAGCGGCTTCAATCCCCGCGTGACCCGCACCGATCACGGCCACATCGAAGGAAGCAGCATCGTAAACCATAAAAGACCTCCTCAGATTCGCGTCAGAAACGCGCAACAATGATTTCCCTTACTTGCCCACACAAAACTGCTCAAACACCTGGTCCACAATTTCCTCGCTGACCTGTTCTCCCGTCAGGGCGGACAAGGAGTTCAGGGCGTCCTCTACACAGACCGTCACCGCGTCCAGGGTCATGCCCAGCTCCAGAGCCTCCCGACCTTCTTCCAGGCTGTCGTAAGCCCGCTGGGCGTCCTGCCGCTGGCGCTGAGTAAACAGGACCCCTTCCTCGGGATGAAAGTCTTTTGTGTCCAATATTTCGGACAGTGCTTGTTCCAGCTCTTCCAGTCCCTCCCCCTGGGCCGCGGAGAGAAAGGCCACCTTCTCAAAATGGCTCCGAATCTCCTCCACGTCAATTCGAGTGGGCAGATCCGTTTTGTTGATCACAGCCACTGCTGGGACGCCCTCCAGGGAGTCCATCAGGTCCCGATCCTCCTTGGTGAGCTCCTGAGAGGAGTCAAAGACAGCCAGTACCAGCTGAGCCGTTTCCAGACGTTTTTTGGCTGCGGCAACCCCGATGCTCTCCACAGGGTCCGAGGTGTCCCGGATTCCGGCGGTGTCAGCCAGCCGCAGAGGCACCCCCGCCAGGGTGACGGTCTCCTCCACCACGTCCCGGGTGGTCCCGGCGTACTGGGTGACAATGGACCGTTCACAGCCGGAGAGCAGGTTCATCAGGGTGGATTTTCCCGCGTTGGGCCGGCCAGCGATCACGGTGGCCAAGCCCTCCCGGTACATCTTTCCCCGGTCAAATCCTGCCAGCAGGGAGGAAATCTCCTGCTGGGCTGCCTCCATGCTAGAAAGGAGCTCTCCCTCCTCCACCTGGGGTACGTCCTCCTCGGGAAAATCCGCCCAGGCTGCCAGATGGGCCGCCAAGGTGAGCAGGTTTTCCCGGACCCGGCGGATTCTCTGGGAAAGGACCCCGCTGCTGCCTGCCTGGGCCGCCCGTCTGGCCTGTTCCCCGCTGGCGCCGATGAGGCCCATCACCGCCTCAGCCTGGGCCAGATCCACCTTCCCGTTGAGAAAAGCCCGGCGGGTAAATTCCCCGGGACCGGCGGGAACGGCTCCCGCGTCCAGCACTTCCTGGAGCAGCCGTTTGGTCAGGTACAGTCCCCCGTGACAGGAAAGCTCCACCACGTCCTCTCCGGTATAGCTTTTTGGCCCCCGAAACACCAGGGCCACCACGTCGTCCAGCCGTTCTCCCACCTGGGTGTAGGCCCCTCCCAGTTGGGCGGTGTAGCCCTTCATCTGGGAAAGAGGCGTTTTCCGGATTCCCCGAAACACCCGATCCCCAATGGCAAAAGCCTCCGGTCCGGAAATCCGCACAATGCCGATTCCCCCCGGAGCGGGGGCCGTAGAGATGGCGGCAATGGTCTTATCCATAAGCTGCTCCTTTCGCGCTTGCAACCATGCAAAAAATGGGGCCGCCTGACGGCCGCCCCATCTGATTTATTTCTTTTCGATCTTCCCGTAAATGGGAGTGTTGGGATCGTCCGCCTTGGGTCCCTCCGCCCGGGGCGCCGGATTGGGCCGGGGCCGGTCGTTTCTGGGACGGCGGTCATTTCTGCCGCCTCTGCGGTCGTTGTAGCCGCCACGGCGGTTGTCGCCGCGGCCGCCCCGACGGTCGTTGCGCCGCTGAGGACGCTCGCCCCCTTCGGGACCGATGACCACATGACGTCCCTGATCCACCCCTTCACTCCAAGACTTGGCTCCGGGCACGGTCTGCACCGCGGTGTGGATGATCCGCCGCTCATAGGGGTTCATGGGCTCCAAAGAGGAGTTCCGGCCGGTCTTCACCGCCCGGGCAGCCATCTTCTTGCCCAAGGATTCCAAAGTTTCCTTTCGCTTCTCCCGGTAGTTGCCCACGTCCAGGGTCACCCGGAAATAGGTGCCGTCCACATGGTTGGCCACCAGAGAGGCCAGATACTGCAGGGCGTCCAGGGTCTCCCCCCGATGGCCGATGATAAATCCGATATCGTCCCCGGAAAGGATGAGAGCCGCGCCGGTTTCCTCCCGATGAATCTCCACGGAGGCGTCGGGCAAACCCATTTCCCGCAGCACATTTTTCAAATAGTCGGCAGCTTCCTGGGCGGGGTCATGTTCCTCAATATAGGCCCGCACCTTGGCAGGGCTGCCGCCGAACAAACCGAAGGTTTTCTTTTGGGGCATTTCCAAAATTTCAAATTCCGCTTCCGTGGTTTCCACGCCCAACTCCCGGCAGGCATTGGCGAAGGCGATTTCCACGGTTTCGCCCTTGGCGATGGCTTCTCTGATCATGACTGCAACCTTCCTTTCGGTTTACTTTTTCGCGCCCAGGTAGTCGCTGGAGTTGTTCCCCGAGCCGCCCTTCTTCTTTTTGCCGCCCTGCTTGTTTCCCTTGCTGGATTTCTCCTGTTTCTGTTGCTGCTGGGGGTTGGCGTTCAATTTATCGGCGATCTGTTTTTGGGCAGCGGCGGGCAAAGGCCGCACAGAAGCTTCCGCCAGCTCCAAACTCACTGCCCGACGGGCTTCGGCCATGGCGGTCATATGGTTGACGCTGAAATACTTGTTGGTGATAAAACTCTGCAGGAAGCTGGTCAGGGAGGAAATCACCCAGTAGAGACCCACAGCGGTGGGCATGATCCAGGCCCAGTAAACGCTGATCAAAGGCAGCACATACATGGTGGCCTTCATGCAGCCGGGCTGAGACTGGCCGGAGGTGACCTTCTGCTGGTGGGACATGTAGAACTGGAAGCCAAAACTGCTGATCAGGGACAGGGCGGGAATCACCCACAGGAAGGTGAAGAACCCGGAACCCTGGGGCGTGGCCAGCAAATCCAGCCCCAAAAACTTAAACCCGTGGGTAAAGGACTCGATCTTTTGCAGGTCGTCGGGGGTAAACATGGTCAGGCTGTCCTTGAGGGCGTCGAAATTCCGGATGATTTCCAGCTCGGAATAGATGCCCCCGGAGGTGCCGGTGGAGATGACCCCCGGCAAGCGGGAGATATAGTCGGTAGCCTCTGCCACCCGGGCCGATGCAATGTGCAGGGTGTTGGACAGAGGCATGATCACCGAGTAGTAAATGCCCAGCATGATGGGCAGGGGAATGAGGGTGGTCAAACAGCCGGAACTGGGATTGACCCCCTCTTTTTCGTAGAGCTTCATGAGCTCGTCGTTATACTTCTGCTTGTTGTTTCCGTATTTTTTCTGCAGCTCCTTCTGCTTGGCCGCCATTTTCGTCTGGGAGGCCATACTCCGCTGCTGCTTGATGGTAAAGGGAAACAGTATCACCTTCAAAATGATGGTGAACAGGATGATAGCCACGCCGTAGTTCTTGAAAACCGTGTATAAAAACCACAGCAGATAGCCCAGGATACTTCCAAAGAAATTGAAAATTGCCATCATAGCGAATCGTCAAGCTCCTCTTTTGCCCGTCTTAATTCTTCTTGTCCTTTTTCTCGGGGACCGGATCGTATCCGCCCCGGCTCCAGGGATTGCAGCGCAGAATCCGCCAAAGGGTCAAAAGCCCCCCCTTCAGGGCCCCAAACCGCTCGATGGCCTCAAGGCCATACTGGGAGCAGGTTGGAATATACTTGCACATGGCGGGCTTTCGTGGGGAGATGGCCTGGCGGTAAAAGCGGATCAGCCACAAAAACACCTGTTTCATGGCTTGCCGCCCTTCCGTCCCTCTCCGGGCTCCAACAGCCCGGCGGCCATGAGCTGGCGTTCCATATGACGCCCCACGTCGGTACTTTTCACATGGGGGGTTTTCCCCCGGGCCACAAAGACCAGGTCATGTCCGGGACGAACCCGGGGCGCCAAAGCCCGGTACGCCTCCCGGATCACCCGGCGGGACCGGTTGCGCAGCACTGCGTTTCCTATTTTCTTGCTGGTGGTGATGCCCACCCGGACGTTCTTCGTCCGATTTTTCAGCACATAGACCACCACCAAGGGGCTCACATAGCTTTTCCCCCGGGCGTAGATCCGCCTGAAATCGTTGTTGCGGCAAAGCGCTTCGATTTTCTCCATGGAAAAAGCCCTCATTTCGCCGGGCCGTCCCCGGCGGGATTTACACGCAAAACAAAGAAAGGCCACGCTAAGGTGACCTTTGAAGCGTCATCAGTAAGAAAGACGCGCTCTGCCTTTTGCCCTGCGGCGTGCAAGTACCTTGCGACCGTTTCTGTCAGACATTCTTTTACGGAACCCGTGCTCCTTCTTTCTATGGAGCTTCTTCGGCTGATACGTTCTCAGCATAGTGCACCCTCCTTTCGAGGTTCTTTCCCTTGCGAGTAAACATTATACCTTAAAGCCGCCGCGGCTGTCAACACCCATTTTTCAAGGTTTCCCGGGCTCCTTCCGGATTTTTTCAAACTTTTTTTGGAAAAAGTTGTCCTCTCGGGGGCAACAAATGGGGTTTTTCCCCGGTTAAGTGAAGGGAACCACAAGGTGTTGTGCTTTTTGGACCCAAAATCAACCATCTGTGAAAAGGGGGAAAAAAATTTGAAAAAACAGGGGAACTATGATATACTTTCGTTTGTATATCAACCTTTTGAAGAAGAAGTGCAAAAACACACTCAAAAGGTACAGAATCGGGAAATGACGCGACAGCAGTTGCGGGATATTGCAAGTTGGAGGGGAATCAATTTGGATTCATTCGATCAGGCCTGGGAGCTCATCTGCGAGTTCTGTAAATCTCAAATCACCGATGTGGCGTACAACACCTGGTTCAGCCGCCTGAAGCCCATCTCGTTGGACTTCGACCGGGGGGTGGCCATTTTGGAGGTGCCCAACGAATTTCACAAAAAGACGCTCTTGCGGGGGTACAGCGACCTGCTGCAACGGGCTTTTCAAAGTGTGTTCGGAGACAATATCACCTTCCAGCTCTGCGTCCACGAAGAGCTGGCCCCGCCCCGTCAGGAGCAGGATGTCTCTGGGGACGAGGATTATGAGCTGAATTTCGACACCTTTGTGGTGGGCCCGTCCAACCGGTTTGCCCACGCGGCTTGTCTGGCGGTGGCCACCAAGCCCGCCGTTCTCTATAACCCCCTGTTCATTTACGGCAACTCGGGCCTGGGCAAAACCCACCTGCTCAACGCCGTGGCCAAGGAGTTTAAGAAAAACTTCCCGGACCGGTCGGTGATCTACATCAAGTGCGAGGACTTCACCAACGAGATCATCGCCGCCATCTCCCAAGGCACCACTGCGGCCTTCCGGGAAAAATATCGGAAAGCGGACCTGTTCCTGGTGGACGATATCCAGTTTATCGCCGGCAAAAACTCCACCCAGGAAGAATTTTTCCATACCTTTAATACCCTCTACGAGGCAAAAAAGCAGATTGTGCTCACCTCCGATCGTCCTCCCAAGGACATCGCCACTCTGGAAGACCGGCTGAAGACCCGGTTTGAGTGGGGCCTCACGGCTGACGTGCAGCCTCCGGACTTTGAAACCCGGATTGCCATCATCGCCCGGAAGGCGGAAAGCCTCCATCTGGAGATTCCGGAATCCGTGTGCGAGTACATGGCCAACAAGCTGAAAAGCAACATCCGCCAGCTGGAGGGCGCCGTGAAAAAACTGCGGGCTTACCATCTGCTGGAAAACAAGCCCATCAACATCGCCACCGCCCAAGCGGCCATCAGCGATATCATCAACAACTCCCAGCCTACCCCGGTGACCGTGGACAAGATCATCGAGGAGGTGGCCCGGACCTATGGAGGGATCACCCCGGAGGACATCCGCTCCCAGAAGCGCAACTCCAACATTTCCAAGGCCCGGCAGGTTTCCATGTATATTGTTCGGGAGATCACCCAGATGTCCATGGTGGACATCGGTCAAACCTTCGGAGGCAGAGACCATTCCACGGTGATCTACGCCATTCACCAGGTAGAGAAGGACCTGAAAAAGGATTCCCACACCAAGGCCATGGTGGATGACATCATCAAAAATATTCGGGACCGGTAACAGGACTCCCAAAGGGGGCTGATGGAATGCTGGAACTGTTGTCCGCGGCAGGGACGTACCTGGAGGAACTCAACGGAGTCTCCATCTTGTTCCGCTTGGCCCTGGCCATGGGGCTGGGCGGAATTTTGGGAATTGAACGGGGCAAAAAAGGCCGCCCCGCCGGATTCCGCACCTATATAACAGTATGCGTCGCCTCTTCCCTGGCAACTCTCACAGGGCAGTATATTTTCACGCGCTTTCAAACAGGGGATCCCGCCAGATTGGGAGCCCAAGTGATCAGCGGCATCGGCTTTTTGGGCGCCGGCACCATCCTCATCACCAAGAAAACCCAGGTGCGGGGCCTGACCACAGCGGCGGGCCTCTGGGCTGCCGCATGCATTGGGCTGGCAGTGGGCATCGGGTTTTATTGGGGTGCCATTCTGTGTACGGCACTGATTTTCCTGGGCATGACTCTGATGCAGCGCCTGGAGCGCCGGGTGGCGGAAACTGCCCGGGACATGACTTTTTTTGCGGAATTTGAAACGGGAAAAAGCCTGAGCCAATTTATCCATATGCTCCGACAAAAAGGCTTTTCCATCTCGGATATTCAAATGGAAAAACGGGACTACCACAAGGGGAAAACCGTCAGCGCGGTATTTAATGTATGCAAGAACCATCCCTTTTCCCATTCTCAGATCATCGAAGCATTTTCTGAGTTTGAGGGGATCAATTTCATCGAACGCAATAAATACCCCCGGCCCCTATTTTTTTTACCCGAATTTTTTTCCACACTTTCCTCAACATTCCACACCGGGATTTCAACAGCCTGTGGAAGAAAAAATGGCTCTGCACATTCCTCCACAAGCTCTCCACAGTGGAATCTGGAAAAGTTCCCCCGCTCAAATTGGCGCCAAATCTGGATTTGTTTCCCTTTTCCACAGAATCCACACCCCCTATTACTACTGCTAAATCTATCATAGAATAAAGACATAATAAGTGCGGGCCGGGGCCCTTCCCGTTCTAGGGGAAACCGGCCGGAAAGGTGTAGCCTATGAAATTTACGGTCAAAAAAAGTGATATAAGTGAAGCGGTCAGCAACATTCAAAGAGCGGTTTCCACCAAAACCTCCATTCCCGCTCTGGAGGGGATCCTGCTCAGCACGGGCGAAAATTCACTTGAATTGTGCGCCTACGATTTGGAACTGGGGATCACCACCGTGATTCCCGCACAAATTGGGGAACCTGGCAAGGCAGTGCTCAGCGCAAAACTGTTTTCCGACATTGTCCGCCGGAGCCCTGCGGAGACTCTCACTGTTTCCGTGGACGAAAAAAATATGGCCACCCTGGAAAGCGGCTACAGCCGGTTTACCATCATTGGAATTCCCGCCGAGGAATTCCCGGAGCTGCCCCGGCTTTCCGATTCCACTCAGATCACTCTGCCTTCCAATCTCTTGAAGAGCATGATCCGGCAAACCCTGTTTGCCGTGGCGGAAAGCGACGCCAAGCCCATCCATCAGGGCAGTCTGTTCCATTTAGAACAGGGGATGCTGGATGTGGTCAGCGTGGATGGATACCGGTTGGCCAAACGAAGTGAACCTGTGAACTTCTCCGAGGACCTGTCCTTTGTAGTGCCCGGAAAGACCTTGGGGGAAATCCTCAAACTGTTAAAGGATACGGACGATTCCGTGGAAATCTCCGCGGGACGGCGTCATATTCTCTTTACCATCGACAATTACACGGTGATTTCCAGCCTGCTGGAAGGGGAATTCCTCAATTATAAAGCAGCTATTCCCCCGGAAAGCCAGACGGAAGTGATCCTGAAAACCCGGGAAGCCATTGAGAGTGTGGAGCGTGTGTCCCTGCTGATCACCGACCGGCTGAAGAGCCCGGTCCGCTGCCTGTTTGCAGACAACGAAATGAAGCTCAACTGCACCACCTCCATGGGCCGTGCCAGCGATCAGCTGGACGTGGAAATGACCGGTCAGAGCGTGGAAATCGGCTTCAATAACCGGTATCTTCTGGAAGCTCTTCGGAACACCGAGTGCGATGAAGTGAAAATTCAGCTGGGCGGACCTTTGAGCCCCATGAAAGTGGTACCCAAGGAAGGGGACAACTTCCTGTTCCTGGTGCTGCCGGTCCGGCTCAAGAGCGAGTAAGAGGTGCCCTATGGAAGAGATTTTCATCACCACAGAGTATATCCGGTTGGACGCCGCCTTGAAATTGAGCGGTCTGGTGGACACCGGCGGCCAGGGAAAATCCCTGATTCAGGAAGGTCATGTGCTGGTCAACGGAGAGGTTTGCCCCCAGCGGGGGAAAAAACTCCGTCCGGGAGACAGGATTTCCTTGGGAGACAGGGAGTTTCAGATCTCTCTGAGGGAAGAATAAGAAAGGCCGGGAGAGGAGAAAGCGGTTCATGGTTGTGACACGGTTGGCCTATCAGGGGTTTCGGAATCTGAAGGATGGGGAGCTGTTTCCCTGTTCTGGGGTCAACGTGATTTACGGGGACAATGCCCAGGGAAAAACCAACCTGCTGGAGAGCCTGTGGCTCTTTACGGGAGGCCATTCCTTCCGGGGTGCCAAGGATACGGAACTGCCCCGGCTGGATCCTGCCACCGGGGAAAACGCTTCCTCCGCTTCTCTTGCCCTGGACTTTTTCAGTGAGGGCCGGGATCAGAAGGCCCTGCTCCGCTTGGAGAACGGCCGGCGCAGCTCGGTGATCAACGGAGTGAAAAAGAAAACCGGTTCTGCCCTGGTGGGCAAGATCCGGGCGGTGATCTTTTCCCCGGAGCATCTGCTCTTGATCAAAGAAGGTCCGGCCAGGCGCCGGAGCTTTTTGGACGGAGCTCTGTGCCAGCTGCGGCCCGGGTACGCTGGAGCTCTGAATCTGTATCACCGGGCCCTGGCTCAGCGGAACGCTTTGCTCAAGGACATCGGCCGGTTTCCGGAGCTCCAGGACACTCTGGAGGTCTGGGATGCAAGGCTTGCCCATTTGGGAGTGACGGTGATGGAGGAACGCCGGCGGTATGTGGAACAGCTGGCCCCCAAAGCCCGTCAGGTGTATGAGGGTATTTCCCGGGGAAAGGAAGCCCTGGAACTTTCCTACGCTCCCTCCTTGGCCCGGGGAGATTCCCCCGCAGACTGGGAGGAGGCTTTCCGCCGGGAGCTGAACCGGACGCTGCGTTCCGATCTCCGGTCCGGGTTTACCTCGGCGGGTCCCCATCGGGATGACCTGGAGATTCTCCTGGGAGGCCTTTCCGCCCGGATGTACGGTTCCCAGGGGCAGCAGCGCAGCGCCGTGCTGGCCCTGAAACTGGCGGAAGCTCAGGTGTTGTCCCAGCTTTCCGGGGAAACGCCCATGGTGCTGTTGGACGACGTCATGAGCGAATTGGACCAGAGCCGTCAGGATTACCTGCTCAATCACCTGCACGGCCGCCAGGTGTTTCTCACCTGCTGCAGCCCTGAGACGGTGAGTCTTCAGGAAACGGGAATGCGGTTCCGGGTGGAAGAGGGCAACATCACCCCGGAACAGGTAGGCTGACCGGGCGTTGGGAGGAAAAGCCATGTACCTGCATTTGGGACAGAATACGGTGGTCAACGATAAAACCATTGTAGGGGTGTTCGATCTGGATAACTCCACCGTTTCCCGTCATACCCGGGATTTTTTGGCCCGGGCCCAACGGGAAGGCCGGGTGGTGAACGTGTCCATGGAATTGCCCCGATCCTTTATCCTGTGTGTGGAAAACGGCCGGGAGACCGTTTACATCTCCCAAATTTCCACCGCTACCCTGCTTCGGCGGGCAGCGGGCCGGCCCGATTCCTTTTTGGGCCCCTGATCCAGTTGCGGAAGTTTTTTCGGAAAGGTTGGTTGCTATGCAGTATTTTGGAGTACCCAGATGCCCCTATTGCAAAAAGCGGGTAAATTTGATTCGGACCTGGTCCTTGAAACGCCAGGGGGAATATCAGTGTCCCCGCTGCGGCGGCATCTCCAATATCTTCCTTTCCCCGCTGGTGTATGTGTTCGCCCTGCTGGCGGTGTTTTCCGGAGGAGCTATTTACTTTTTTCACCGGTTTGTATTGGATGACGTGGGCTTGACCACCTGTTTTCAGGTGCTGCTGCCCTTTGTGGTCTTTTTCCTGCTGAGCCTGTTTCTGGTGTACCTGGCCAAACCTGTGATCAAACGGGTGCCCCGGGAAGAGGGAAAGAAACGGGGCGGCCGTCAAGAGCAGCGCCGGTCCCATTCCCAGGAGACAGGCCCCATGTTTACGGATACGGGAGACTATCTGCCCCGAGAGGATCACAGGGTAGGACCCTTCCAGCAGGAACCCTACCAGGGGGCTTCTCCCCGGCAGGCCCTTCAGGATCAGCCCACCACGGTCCTGGATACCACCGGCTCGGTTTCCCAGCAGGAGCTGAAAGGGCCTCAGATGCGTCCTGCAAGGCCCCTTTCCCAGGATGGGGAAATTACCTCGGGCCGTCCCCTTTCCCCCGCTCAGAGGCCTTCTCAGACCTCCCAGCGGCCTGTTGGAGCACAAACAACTGCCGGACAGCCGGTTCGCCGTGCCGTAACGGGTCAGGAGACCGCCCGTCAGCCCCAGGTGAGCCAGCCTACACCCCGGCGGACCCGGACGGTGCACAGTGTGGAGATTCCCGATATCACCCAGGATTTCTTCGCCAAATACAACGATCCCGAGTATGTGAACCGGCGATTGAAGGAACTGAAAGAGGAACGGGAGAAGGAACAATCGTAACAGAGGGAGCTGTAAAGCTCCAGGCCCGGAAAGCTGACGCTTTCCGGGTTGTTTTTCGCGGCTTTCATGTTTACAAGCGGGAAAAATTCTGCTATACTAATATATAGTTTTTTTGGATGTTTTTACGTAGCCGGCCCAGTTTCCCGTGGGAAGACCGGGGATCCGGGGGCTGTTTGGTAGGAGGGTACTTCCATTGGAAATCAACGAAATGACGGATATGACAAAGGCCCAGAAAGCCTATGACGGCGACCAAATTCAGGTGCTGGAAGGCCTGGAAGCGGTGCGCAAACGTCCCGGCATGTACATCGGTTCCACCGGTCCCCGGGGCTTGCACCATCTGGTGTATGAAATCGTGGACAACGCCATTGACGAAGCCTTAGCGGGGTTCTGCGACAAGATTGTGGTAAAGCTGCTGCCCGGAAACGTGGTGTACGTTTCCGATAACGGCCGCGGCATCCCCGTAGGGGTTCAGCACAAAACCGGCCTGCCTGCGGTGACGGTGGTGTTCACCATCCTCCACGCCGGCGGCAAATTCGGCGGTGGCAGCTACAAGGTGTCCGGCGGCCTTCATGGCGTGGGCGCTTCGGTGGTCAACGCCTTGTCCACCTGGCTGGAAGTGGAAGTGGTTTCCGAAGGGAACCTGTATTTCCAGCGGTTTGAGCGGGGCAAGGCAGTGACGGAGCTGGAAAACCGGGGCCCTGTTACCGATGGGCGCACCCGGGGCACGGTGGTCCGGTTCAAGGCGGATCCGGAGGTGTTCAAAGAGACCACCGTCTACGAGTATGACGTGCTGAAGACCCGGCTTCGGGAGCAGGCTTTTTTGAACGCGGGCATCCACATTGAACTGACGGACCTGCGGCCTTCGGAGGAGCGTCCGGAAGGGGAGCGGGACCGGGAGATCCCCTACACCCACAATTTCTGCTATGAAGGGGGCGTCAGCTCCTTTGTGGAATACATCAACCAGAAAAAGTCCGCGGACTTGATCCATCCGGACGTGATCCACTTTTCGGCGGTGGCAGAGGACCAGAATTCCACGGCGGAAGTGGCCATGCAGTACACGGACTCCTATCAGGAGCAGATTCTGAGCTTTGCCAACAACATCCACACCACCGACGGCGGCACCCATGAGGACGGTTTCAAGCGGGCCATGACCCGGGTCATGAACGACTACGCCCGGAAGTACAACATCCTCAAGGACAACGACAAGAACCTGTCCGGCGAGGACGTGCGGGAAGGCCTCACCTGTGTCATCAGCGTAAAGCTGAAGGAAGCCCAGTTCGAGGGCCAGACCAAGGCGAAGCTGGGCAACACGGAAATGAGCAGCCTGGTCAGCTCCATGGTTTACGGGAAGATGATGACCTACCTGGAGGAAAACCCCGCTACGGCCCGGACCATTTTCGACAAAGCCCTGTCCGCCTCCCGGGCACGGGAAGCGGCCCGGAAAGCTCGGGATTTGGCCCGGCGGAAAACCGCCCTGGAAAACACCACTCTGCCCGGCAAGCTGGCGGACTGCCAGAGCCGGGACGTGAGCGAAACGGAAATCTACATCGTGGAGGGCGACTCCGCAGGAGGCTCCGCCAAGGGCGGCCGGGACCGGAAGTTCCAGGCCATTCTCCCCCTGTGGGGCAAGATGCTCAACGTGGAAAAGGCCCGCCTGGACAAGGTGTACTCCAACGAAAAGCTGATGCCCGTGGTCATGGCCTTGGGCACGGGCCTGGGAGAGGACTTCGACCTTTCCAAGCTCCGGTACGGGAAGATCATCATCATGGCCGATGCGGATGTGGACGGCTCCCACATCCGGACGCTGCTGCTGACCTTCTTCTTCCGGTTTATGCGTCCCCTGGTGGAGGAGGGCCATGTGTATTTGGCCCAGCCGCCTCTGTTCCGGATCACCAAGGGCAAGCGCCACTACTACGCCTTCTCCGATCAGCAGCGGGACCAGATCATGGCGGAGCTGGGCAGCGGTTACGACATCCAGCGGTACAAGGGCCTGGGCGAGATGGACCCGGAACAGCTCTGGGAAACCACCATGAACCCGGAAACCCGCACCATGCGCCGGGTGGAAGTGGAGGACGCCATCGAGGCAGACGAGGTGTTCACCGTGCTCATGGGCGACAAGGTGGAGCCCCGCCGGGACTTCATCATGAAGTTCGCCAAAGAAGCCAACTGGGACGTGTAAGGGGAACTTGTTCCCCAAAAGGAGGAGCCTATGGATTCCATCAAGTTTTCCTATGAAGTCAGCCTGGAGGATTACTACCGGGCCTTGAAGCTGATCGGGGATTTTCAAATCTCCGCCCGGAAAATCCTCATTGAAACGGTGATTATGGGGGCTTTTTCCCTGATCTTTTTCGCCACCTTCTTCCACACCTTCGACCTGTTTTCCCTGTTTTTGGGACTGGCCTGCGTGGTGGTATTGGTGCTGCTCAATCTGCTGCCCCGGCTGGAGCTGAAGCGGCAGGCCCAGCAGGCCCCCAAGGCCGTCTCCCTGGAACTGACCCCGGAACGCCTTTCCGTCCGGTTGGGAGAGGTGGCCCGGGAAGTGGCTTTGGACGGGTCCGTCACCATCAAGACCGTGGGGAAGGAAAAGGACGGCAAATTGATCACCGTGGCCCTTTCCGGAGGCACCCTTCTGGTGATCCCCCTGGAATCCATCCCTCAGCAGGTACGCCAGCAGGCTCTCTCCTGGTTGTTGCAGAAAAAAAGTCAGGGGGAAAGTTCCCCTGCTTCCAAATAACGTTTATTTCGGTTCGCAAACCCATTTTGTGGCCCCCCGGGGGCAAGAAAGGCAGTATGACCCATGGATCATGAAGAAAACACCGGGAACATTCCAGAATCCCAGGGCGGACGCATCATCGACGTCAACTTGACCAAGGAGATGCAGAAGTCCTTTTTGGACTATTCCATGTCCGTTATCGTGCAGCGGGCCCTGCCCGATGTGCGGGACGGTTTGAAGCCGGTACACCGGCGCATCCTCTACACCATGTACGAGAACACCCTGTGGCCGGAAAAGGCTTACCGCAAATGCGCGGACACGGTGGGTTCCGTGCTGGGCCGTTACCATCCTCACGGAGACGCCTCGGTCTATGACGCCATGGTGCGTTTGGCCCAGGATTTCTCCATGCGGTATGTGCTGGTGGACGGCCACGGCAACTTCGGCTCCATCGACGGAGACCCCCCTGCCGCCTACCGTTACACCGAGGCCAGAATGAACAAGCTTTCGGTGGAAATGCTTCAGGATATCGACAAGGACACGGTGGATTTCATCCCCAACTACGACGACCGGCTGAAGGAGCCCACCGCCCTGCCCAGCCATTTCCCCAACATTCTGGTCAACGGTTCCACAGGCATTGCCGTGGGCATGGCCACCAATATTCCTCCCCACAACATGGGGGAGGTTATCGACGGCATGTGCTGCCTCATCGACAACCCCGACGCCACCCTGGACAACTTGATGGAGCACATCAAGGGCCCCGACTTCCCCACCGGGGGCATTGTCATGGGCCGGGCAGGCATTCGGGCCGCCTATGCCACCGGCCGTGGGCGGATCACCGTCCGGGCCCGGGCAGAGATTGAGGAAAATGAAAAAACCGGCCGCTCCAAGATCATCGTCACGGAGCTGCCCTACCAGGTGAACAAGGCCCGGCTCATCGAGAGCATCGCCGACCTGGTAAAGGAAAAGCGCATTGAGGGCATCTCCAACATCGACGACCACTCGGACCGCAACGGCATGCACATTGTCATCGACGTAAAGCGGGACGCCTCTCCCCAAATTGTCTTAAACCACCTGTTTTCCTTCACCCAGCTGCAAACCACCTTCGGCGTGATCATGCTGGCCATTGTGGACGGGGAGCCGAAAATGCTGAACCTCCGGCAGATTCTGGAGGAATACATCAAATTCCAGGTGGAAGTGGTCACCCGGCGCACCCGGTTTGACCTGAAAAAGGCCCAGGATCGGGCCCACATTCTGGAAGGCTTGATGATCGCCCTGGACTTCATCGACGAGGTGATCCGAATTCTCCGGTCCTCCAAGTCCATTCCCGAAGGCAAGGCCGCCCTGATGGAGCGGTTCGGCCTGGACGATCCCCAGGCTCAGGCCATTGTCCAGATGCGTCTGGGACAGCTCACCGGCCTGGAGCGTGCCAAGGTGGAGGAAGAACTGGCGGCCCTCAAGGAAAAGATCGCCGACTTCTTGGATATTCTTGCCAGCGAGTCCAGACGGCTGGCCATCGTCAAGGACGAGGCTCTGGAGATGAAGCGGAAGTTCTCGGACGAACGCCGCACGGAAATTGCCGCGGTCAGCGGGGAAGTGGACATCGAAGACCTGATCCCCGTAGAGGAATGCGTCCTGACCATGACCAACTTCGGTTACGTCAAACGCCAGAAAATGGACACCTACCACCTGCAGAAGCGGGGCGGCCGGGGCGTGACCGGCATGAACCGCCGGGAAGAGGACGTGGCCACGGAGATCTTCGTCACCGGCAGCCACGACTATGTGATGTTCTTCTCCTCCCTGGGCCGGGTGTACAAGCTCAAGTGCTATGAGGTGCCGGAGGGCTCCCGGACCAGCCGGGGCATGAACATCAAGAACCTGCTGCCCCTCCAGCCCGATGAAAAGGTCAACTCCATGATCCGGGTCAAGGACTTTGACGAGGACCAGTACCTGGTGATGGTGACGAAAAACGGCGTGATCAAGCGGACCAAGCTTTCCGCCTACAACACCGCCCGGAAAGGCGGCCTCATCGCCATCGACCTGGATGAAGGGGACGCCCTGAGCTGGGTCCGTGTCACCAGCGGCCACGACGATTTGCTGGTGGCCTCCAAGAAGGGCATGGCCATCCGGTTCCACGAAACGGAAATTCGGGAGCTGTCCCGGACCGCCCGGGGCGTGCGTGTGATGCGCCTGGCGGAGGACGACTGCATCGTGGGCATGTCCATCCTGCGGGAAGGCGGCCTGGTGCTGACGGTGACGGAAACCGGTTACGGCCGGCTGTCCAGCCCGGACAATTACCGGGTCCAGAAGCGGGGCGGCAAGGGCCTTCTGAACTACCACACCGACAAGTTCGGCGACGTGGCGGCCATCAAGGTGGTGGACCTGGATGACGACGTGATCCTGATCTCCGAGGACGGAGTGATCATCCGGATCGCGGCGGCCTCTATCCGTCAGTGCGCCCGTCCCAGCAAGGGCGTGAAGGTGATGAAGCTGGCGGAAGGCAGCAAGGTGGTCACCTTGGCCCGGGCACCTCACGAGGAGGACCAGGTGGACGACGTGGAAATCGAGGATGACGGTACTGCCGAGGAAGGTGCCGACACCCCCGACTTGCCCGAGGAGGAGTTCCAGGAAGAGGAAACCCAGAACCCGGAAGAATAAAAAAAGGCCCCCACCGGGAGCCATAATCCTAAAAAAAGCGGGAGCGCTTTTCCCCCATGGGGAAGGGCGTTCCCGTTTTTTATTCTTATTTATCCTTTTCATCGCCCTGTTTTTTGGCTTTTAGGGCGCGGAATTCCTTTTTCAGGTTGGCTTCGGCTTCGGCTTCCTCATTTTTGATCTCCCAGTGAAGCAGGAAGGTCAGGGCGGCCCGGAGGGCGATGATGGCACCCACCATGGCGATTTCACTTAAGTCCCGGACAATGACCGTCCGGAGGATCTCGCTGCCCAGCTTGAATTCCAGGCAGAGGGCCATGCCTTTGGCCAGGTTCAGGCGCACCATGGGGTCGTGGCGGATATAGTTGACTACGCCCCGCACTCCGGCTATGATCAGCACGATGACGCCCACCAGCTCGAACAGGTGAATGGCGTTGGTCACCAGCACGTTCAGCAATTCTTCCATAAAAAGCGCAAAGCCGTCGGCAACGGACAACGGTTCCATGACAATACCTCCCCTGTGGCTCCGGAAGGGTTGTCCCCCCTGGGGCCCTTCCAAACTGGCCCCATTATAGCAGATCTCCCCGCCGTTGACAACGCGGATTCTGGGGGCAAAAAAAGATCCCCCGGACCATGCCGGGAGATCTGGAGGGTTGACGATAGCAAGTGGATCTTTTAGCCCAGGACTTCTCCGTCCACGGAGGGGAACTGGGGCATTTTGCCGGAGGCCTCAAAGACGGCCCGGCACAGAGTTTCCGCCCGCTGGCGGTAGTAGTCCACCACCGCTTTGGAGGCGGAGATGGTATCTTCCTGCTCTTCCCGGATCTGGGAAAGCTGGGTATCCAGGTTCAATTCCCAATCCGACTGCTCCTGCTCGATCTCCACAACTTCCTCCTCCGGGCAAACGTCCAGGGCGTCGTCGTAGGCCGTGCGGATCAAAGTCTGCCAGGACTGGGCGGCGGCATCGTAAGCCTGCTGGATCAACGTGGTGGAGGAGGCGATCAGCAGATCTTCCTCCAGCTTGGCGTCAATGGGATTGGCGGCGAACTCCCCGTCAAAATCCCCGGCTGCCTGGGAGCTTTCCAGGGAGCTGGAGCTTTCCGTTTCCGGCGTGGGGGAAGGGCTGGGAGACGGCGTAGGGGTAGGCGTGGGCTGACTGCTCAGGGACTCTTCACTTTCCACAGCGCTGACGGAAGGTGTGGAAACCTGAGAGGACATGTCCTTTTCCTCCTGGGAACAGGCCGCCGTGGTCAGCAGCAGGGCCGCGCATAGGGTCAAAGAAAGAAGTTTGCCAAAACCTTTCAATTTGAAATCATCCTTTCTCCAAAAGGGAGTGGTTCCCGCCGGCCCGGCCTTCCTTACAGCAGGCCCTTTTCTACCAGGCGGGCAGTCTTCAAAATCCCGATCTGGGTTTTCCCGTCCGGGATTTCATTATTCAACACCATTTCTACGGCTTTGTCAAGGGGAATCCGCTGGTTCTGCAGGAACTCGTCCTCATCCAGGTGCAGCTCTCCCCCGTCCCGGTCCACCCGGCAGGCCCACAGACGGATGATCTCTCCGCAGTAGCCGGGGGTGGGGTACACATTTCCCAGGGACACATAGTTTTTGCCGGTGGTGCCGGTCTCTTCCTTCTGTTCCCGCTTCACGGCCTCGAAGGGATCTTCCCCCCGCTCCAGTTTTCCGGCGGGGAGCTCCAGCAGCTCCTCCTTGTAGGGATACCGGAACTGCCGCACAAACAGCAGCTCATTGTTTTCCGTGAGCACCGCCACGCTGACCCCGCCGGGATGATCCACAATCTCCCGTTTGGCAGGGGCGCCGTTTTCCAGCTTCACGTCGTCCACATGGACCCGGATCAGGTTTCCGTCGAAGACCAGGGTTTCCTTCAGTGTTTGCTCTTTCATCCGAGATCGCTCCTTTTGGCAATTATGCGCCGGTAAAATCGTCCATGGAGTTGATCACCAGGCCGGTGATCAGCTTGGGATAGAAGTAGGTGGATTTCTGGGGCATCTTCTCCCCGTTCTGGGCCACCGCACCGATTTCCTCCACCCGGGTGGGGTTCAAAAGGAAGCAGCACTGGCTCTCCCCCTTTGCCACCGATTCCTCCGCCTCCTGGGCAGAACGGGTGTAGGTGAGGTTTTTCTGGTTGGCCATATTCTCCCGGTCGATGCCCAGGAATTTTTCCAGCACCAGGCTGTGGAGCACGGACACGTCCAGCAGCCGGTAGGCTTCGCTCTTGTCCGGCAGCAGCCGCTCCATCACCTGGGGATCCTTCAGGCTGAGCACCGTCCAGCTTTTCCCATCGTACAGGGCAAAAGCGTGTTTGCCTTCCCCGTAGAGCCGGTCCAGGGTTTCCTGGCTCTGAGCCCGGTCCTGTTGGGGCAGCAGCTGGAATTCTTCCCCGCAGGCCTCCAGAAGGGCCGCCCCGTCAAAGGAGTCCAGACCCCGGACCAGCCGGTGGGTGGGAAATACGGTGAGGCCCGGGTCTCCCATGTCCGTCAGGGTCATGAGAATGTACTCGCTGCCCGGGGCGTAGACCCCCGCCTCCCGCAGGGTGTCCCGGTACCGGAGGCCCGTCTCATACCGGTGATGGCCGTCGGCAATGTACAGCTTCCGGCCGGCAAAGTCCTCTCGGAGAGCCTCCAGTGCCACCGGGTCGTTGATGACCCACAGCCGGTGGGTCACCAGGCCGTCGGAGAATTCGTACCGGGGCGGGCAGGACCGGGACAGGTTTTCCAGCCGCTGGGCAGTCACATGGCCTTCATCCTGATACAGGGAATAGATGGAGCTGAAGTTGCACCGGGTGGCGGTCAGGAGCCGGAACCGGTCCTCCTTGGCCTTGCTGAGGGTTTCCTCATGGGGAAGAATCACCCCGTTTTGGAAGTCCTCCAGGCGCACCAAGCATACCAGGCCCCGGACCTTCCGGGTCTCTCCCTGGTCCACCTGGGAGAGAAATTCCTCTTCATACAGGTACATGCCCTCCTGGAGATCCGTTTCCAGAATCCCCTCTTGGCGCCATTGGGCCAGGGTTTGGGCGGCAGTGTCGTAGGGATTTTCCCCTTCCTTGGGCAGTTCCAGGCGGATGACGTTGTAGCCGTTCCGGGAAAGGTACTCCCGGCGCTGTGTTTCGCTGATGATATCGTAGGGCGGGCAGGTGAGCTCATCGATGGTTCCCGCCTTGTTCAAATTGTACCGCAGGGCCTTCAGAGGCCGAATTTCTGCCATGTGATCCCTTCCTCTCTCGGAGTTTCATCCCCCTTATTGTACGGCATGGGCGGCGGCCCCGTCAACCGGGAATGGGAAAAGGACAAAAGAATCACCAGTCTTTCACGAAATGTTCACAATCGGGGGCTAGAATAGAATCCGTGTAAAATCCCGGCTCTTGTTTTGTCCAGGGCCGGGATCCGTCAGCCCGGGGCGGACAGCCGTTTCGGGAAACCACCAAGAAGGAAAACAGGAGGGATCACGGATATGATCGAGGTCAAAAACCTCACCAAGCGCTACGGCAGCAACCTGGCGCTGGATCGCGTGAGCTTCACGATCCAGGAGGGGACCATCGTGGGATTCCTGGGGCCCAACGGCGCCGGCAAATCCACCACCATGAACATCATCACGGGCTACCTCTCCGCCACCTCCGGCGAGGTGACGGTGTCGGGCAAGAGCATTCTGGAGGAGCCGGATCAGGTAAAACGCCAGATCGGCTATCTGCCCGAACAGCCCCCGCTGTATCAGGACATGACAGTGAAGGAATACCTGCGCTTCATGTACGAACTGAAAAAGACGAAACTTCCCCGGGAAAAGCATCTCAAGGAAATTTGCCGTCTGGTCAAGATTGACAATGTGTACAACCGGCTGATCGGCAACTTGTCCAAAGGCTACCGGCAGCGGGTGGGCATTGCCCAGGCCCTCATCGGCAATCCTCCGGTGCTGATTCTGGATGAGCCCACCGTGGGCCTGGATCCCAAGCAGATCATCGAGATCCGTGCCTTGATCAAGACCCTGGGCCGGAACCACACCGTGATCCTCAGCTCCCACATTTTGTCGGAGGTCCAGGCGGTGTGCGAACGGATCATCGTCATCAACAACGGCCATGTGGTGGCAGACGGCGCCACCGACACCCTGGCCCACGACCTCTCCCCCGATCACCGGCTGATCTTCCGGGTGGAGGCTCCCGAACAGGCTCTGGTCAAGGCGGTGAAGGCTCTGCCCGGAGTGGAAGAAGTGATCTCCCTGGGCGAGAAGGAGCCCGGAGTCATTGAACTGAATGTGGAAACCCAGGCGGACGCGGATATCCGCCGGAATCTGTTTGCGCTGCTGGCGCAGAAGAATTGGCCTCTGCTGGCCCTGAAGAACAGCGACCTGACCCTGGAAGATCTGTTCCTGCGCCTGACCAGCACCGACGCCGCTTTGGTGTCCCAGGAGGAAGAGCCTCAGGAGCCCTCCGACCAGGAGGAAAATCCCCAGGCAGCCTCTCAGGTCGGAGAGGCCCAGGACGCCCCCCAGAACCAGGCGCCGGAAACCACTGAGGAAGGAGAGAACGGGAAATGATCGCCATTTTTAAACGGGAAGTCCGTTCCTATTTCAATTCCCCTATCGGGTATGTATGCGTGGCGGTGCTGTGCGCCCTCTACGGATTCTATTATTATCAGGCCATGGCCTTAGGTTCCTCGGGGTATATTCCCTCGGTGTACTCTGCCATGTTCTCCTTCTGCATGATGATCATTCCCATCATCACCATGCGCAGCATGACCGACGATCAGAAAAACAAGACGGATCAGGCGCTGCTCACCGCGCCGGTGGGGGTCACCTCCATTGTGCTGGGAAAATTTTTCGCCTGCTTCTTCGTGTATCTCATCGGCACCGCTTTGGGAGGCCTGCTTCCCGCTGCGGTGATGAGCACCTTCTCCCACCCTGGCTGGGGTGAGATTATGGGCAATTTCCTGGGGACCCTCCTCTATGGGGCCGCCATGATCGCCATCGGGGTGTTCATCTCCAGCCTGACCGTGAGCCAGGTGATTGCCGCCATCGGCACCTTCCTGATCTCCGTGCTGCTGATGTATCTGGACATGCTCACCAACGCGGTGGACAACGAAGTGGTTTCCACCGTGGTCCAGTGGATCTCCTTTAACAACCGTTACGAAACCTTTACCCAAGGGATTTTAAGCATCTCCAATGTGGTCTTCTTCCTGAGCGTGGCCGCGGTGTTTATCTTTCTCACCGCCCGCAAGGTGGAGAGCCGCCGTTGGAGCTAAGGAGGACGAGGCATATGGAAACGAAACAGACGGATCAAAACCTGCAGCCCCAGCAGGGGCCTCAGACTGAGCAGCCCGTCCCCCAGACGGCGCCCGAAGCCCAGGGACAATCCCAGCCCCAGGAAACCCCTGAGGCAGCTCCGGCCCCGGAGGTTCAGGAAGCCTCTCCGGCAACCCCCGCCCCCCAGCCGGCAGTTCCGGCGCCTGTGAAGGCGCCCAAGCAGCACAAGGCCTTCAACAAGAACAAGTTCAAGCGGGGAGGCATGGCCACGGTGCTTTCCGTGGTGTTCATCGCCATTGTGGTGGTGCTTAACGTGCTGGTGTCCGCTTTGACCGACCGGTTCCCCTCCCTGGATATTGACCTGACCGCCCAGAAGGTGAATTCCCTGTCGGATCAGGCCCTGGAAGTTGCCAAGAGCGTGGACCGGGATGTGACCATCTACCTGATGGGCACCCAGGAAGGCTACGAGCAGAACCAGATTTATTCCTCCTATGTCCAGCGGGGCATGGAGTACAGCCAGGTTTCCAACCTGGTCAAGCGGCTCCAGGAGGTCAACCCCAAGATCCACATGGAATATGTGGATCCGGATACCAACCCGGATTTTGTCAGCCAGTATGAGGGCGAAAGCCTGACCACCGGCAAGGTGCTGGTGAAGTCTGACCTGCGCTATCAGGTGCTGACGGTCAACGACCTGTTCATTGTGGACAGCGATACCAACTCCACCATCAACTCCAAGGTGGACAGCGCTTTGGCGGCTGCTTTGGAAATGGTCAATATGGACCAGGTGCCTGTCATGTCCATCATCACCGGTCACGGAGAAATGCTCTCCACCAGCAACATGACCTCCTTTGTGGATATGATGGAGCAGCAGAATTTCCAGGTTCAGGAAGTGGACACCCTCACTCAGGACATTCCTGAGGACACCCAGGTGCTGATGGTGGCCACCCCCACCACCGACTACGCTCCCGAGGAAATCCAGAAGCTGCGGGATTACCTGGAGGACGAAACCCGGGATGTGCCTGTGACGCTGCTGGTCAGCTGCTATCCCAGCCAAGGGGATCTGCCCAACCTGTCCGCCTTCCTGGAAGAGTGGGGCGTGAAGGTGGGCACCGGCGTGGTGGCTGAAACCGACGCCAACTACAGCGCTTTTGACGCCCGGGGCGTGCTGGTGGACGCCAGTCCCCTGGTGCTCACCGAAAACGAGTACAGCCGGCTGGTCTCCTATTACAGCGCTCCCATCACCCTGACCTTTGAAAACAACGGAGGCATTGAGACCACCGCCCTGTGGGAAACCCAGGACAGCGCCTATGTGATCACCAGCAACACCCAGGATACCTCTTCCGTGGAAACCGGCGTCCAGTGCGTAGCCAGCCTGTCCAGCAAGGACGTGGAGGTAAACGGCGAAACCGTGTCCCGGAACCTGTTGGTGTTCGGTTCTTCGGATCTGTTTACCGATAACTTCATGGGCACCTCCGCCTTTGGAGACAGCCAGTATATGAGCGACCTGCTGCTGGATATGACCGGCACCGACGGCAGCAATGTGACCGTCCAGTCCGAGGAAGTCAAGACCATGGAGCTGGATGTGTCCGCCACCTCCAGCACCATCTCCCTGTTGGGCATCCTGTTTACCGGAGGCATTCCGGTGGTGATCCTCGTTGTGGGTCTGGGCATCTATCTGAAGAGGAGGCACCTGTAAGCCTATGAAGAAAAACCTGCGCACCTTCCTGATTATGCTTTTGGTGCTGGTGGTTCTGGGAGGAGGAGCGGCGGTCCTGCTGCTGACCCAGCCCTCCCAGGAGGAGTCCAGCACGGAGGAAAGCTCCTCCTCGGAAGCGGCCATCCCCGTATTGGAGGTGGATCCGGAAACCGTGGCTTCCATCCAGGTGAAAAACACCAACGCCACCTTTACCATTGTGCCGGTGGAAGAAGAAGAAGCTTCTCAGGCGGAATCTTCCGCTGTTTCCTCCCAGACCAGCTCCGACAGTTCCCTTTCTTCGAAAGAGGAAAGTTCCGCGGTGGTGTTTACCATCCAGGAGTATGACGCTTACGGAGCGGACCATGTGGCCATCACCGACAGCACCGAAGCGCTGCTGTCCCTGAGCGCCAACAAAGAAATGGGCCAGCTGGAAGATTTGGAAAAGTACGGCCTTTCCGGAGAGGAAGCCAGCGTGTTCACCCTCCACTACACCGATGGGTCCACGGAGGAAATCACCGTAGGCACCCAGGCGGGAGAGTCCGTGGGCCGGTATGTGCTCAAGGACGGAGAAGTCTACATCTGCGACATGGATGAAGGCCTTTTGGGCAGCCCCATGGATTTCGTGGACACCCAGGTCTATTCTGTGGCGGACCGGACGGACAACACGGGCACCAGCTCCGAAGAGACCTTGGAAGATGTGCTGTACTCGGTGGAGATCACCCGGCCCGGGGAAGATTCCATCCTGATTCAGTATGACGACGTAAATGACAGCTATGAAATGTGGGAGCCCATCCGGGCCAGCGCCAGCAACGCCAGTTCCCTGGTCACCGCCCTGAAGAGCCTGACGGCTCAGGCGGTGGTGTGCGACCGGACGGATGAAAATCTGGCCACTTACGGCCTGACGGAACCCGCCGCGGAAGTGACCTTCCTGATGAACGAGGAGGTTCACACCCTGCAGGTCAGCGCCAAAAACGAGGACGGCAACCGGTATTTGGTGGCGGATGAAGGGGAATTCATCTACCTGGTCAGCGACAGCGACGTGGAAGCCTGGACGGACGCCCAGGTGGAAGATCTCCGAGACAGCACCATCTGGCAGCCGGATATTGCAGCAGTGAGCTCCCTGACCTTTACGGTGGAAGGGGACCAGGTGTACCAGTACACGGTGACCCGGACCGAGGATGAAGACGCCTCTACGGATACCAGCATCTCTTACACCTACACGGTGGCCGATCCCTCCGGGGCAGAAGTGGAGTACGAAACCTATCAGGAGCTTTTTGACCAGGCCATGGGGATTTCCATTTTGTCCATGGACCAGGCCACCTACGGGGATACCCCTCAGCTCCAGGTAGAGGTGGAATACTTTGACGGCTCCGACCCTGTTCAGATCAATTACTACAAGGTGGAGGGCCAGGACCGCTATGCGGCCACTTTGAACGACCAGTACAACGGACTGGTCCGGTCCTCGGATATCGACAGTCTGATCTCCCTGATTCAGGGGGCCTGACCGCCCTTGACAAAGCCCGCTTCCTGTGCTTTAATAAGGCAAAGCGGAGGAACGATTCCCGGCGTCAGCCGGATTTGGAAAGTCCCTGTATGCCCTCCTTGGGGGGCCCCAGGGACTTTTTTCCTATTCCTTTGAAAGGAGCGAGGTCGAAGCCATGAAAAAACTATGCAGCGCCCTACTGTGCCTGGTTTTGCTGGTAGGGGTCCTGGGAGGCTGCCAGGGAAAGGAAGAAGAGTCTTCCCTGCCCTCCAGCAGCCTGCCCCAATCCTCTACGGTGGAGGAGGAGCCGGAGAAATCCGGTCCTTGGCAGATTGGGCTGATTCAATATGAAGAACACGACGCCCTGGACAATCTCCGGCAGGCTTTTATGAGCCGGCTGGAAGAGTGGGGCTGTGACGACACCCAGGTGGAGATCGACTATCAGAACGCTCAGGGAGATCCTGAGAAAGCGGAAACCATCTGCCAGGACTTTGTGGAGGATTCGGTGGACATGATTGTGGCCCTTTCCACGCCCGGCGCCCAGGCGGCTCTGGAAGCCGCCAAGGACAGCCAGGTGGCAGTGGTGTTTGCCGGGGTCAGCACCCTGGAGCCTTTGCCCATGGAGGGCGTTGAAAACGCCACCGGGGTCATCTCCCCCACGCCGGTGACGCAGCTGCTGAATCTGGCGCTCCAGGCGGACAGCGGCCTTTCCACCCTGGGAGTCCTCTACAATCCGGAAGAGGAACAGTCTGTGGTGGACGTGGAAACAGTCAAGACCTATTGCAGCGAACAAGGGGTGGAAGTGGTGGAATCCACCGTCTCCCAAGGAGATGACGTGGCCCAGGCGGCCACCGATCTCTGCGCCAGCGTAGACGCCCTGTTCACCCCTGCGGACAACACAGTGGCCCTGGACGCGGCTTCCGTGGCTCAAGCGGCTTCCGCAGCAGGGGTTCCCTGGTACGCCGCCGCCACCAGTATGGTGCAGCAGGGGGCTTTGGCAGCCCTGGGCGTGACGGAACGGGAAATGGGTCAAAAAGCCGCGGATCTGGCGGTGGAAGTGATTCAGGGCCGGCCGGCGTCGGAAGTGCCGGTGTATACCTTCTCGGAGCAGAATACCTTCCTGAACTTGACCACCCTCAACAGCCTGGACCGGGTGACCCTCTCCCAGGAAATCCAGCAAAGCGCCTATATCTATCAATAATCTTTCCCCCAGCGGATAAAAATTTTCCCTCGCCTTTTAGGCGGGGGATTTTTTGTGCTCTTATAAAGTCACAGAACGATGGAAACAGCGTTCTCGGTTTTTCATGTCTTTTCACCCTTTGCCGGAACCAGTGCTGCTCTGAGGAAAGCGAGCTGGTCTTCCCCCTTCCCCCTTTTTGGGGGATTTTTTATGCTTTTATGATCTTTCAGGGGACGGAAAATAAAAGGATGCAAAAAATCACCGGAATGGTCATTTAAGTGAATTTTGGAGTGGTTGAAAAAAAGTTGAACAATTTTCCGGCAGTTGGTGGAAAAGTTTGACAGGTGAGGCATTCCCCTCTATCCTAGAGAGAAAATTCAAATGTGCGGAAAGAAGAATCCGCGGGAAGGAGTATGGAATGGCCTATTTGCAGTCCCGTAAAAACAAGGAGGGTGTGGTGGTGTCCTACAGTATTCGCGTGTATAAGGGCAGGGATCCCCGCACCGGAAAACAATTGACCCCCTACACCATGACATGGCATGTGCCGGAGGGTTGGAGCGAGAAGCGGGCCCGCCGGGAAGCGGAAAAACAGGCGGCAGTATTTGAAAAACAGTGTCGGGAGGGATACCTTTCCGACGGACGGCAGACCTTTGCCCAGTATGCGGAATACGTGTTGGAGCTCAAGGAGCGCACCGGCTTGAAACACCTGACCTTGATCCACTACCGGCAAAGCCTGAAACGGGTGCTTCCCTTTTTAGGCCACATGCGGCTGGGAGATATCCGACCCCAGCATCTAAATTACCTGTATCAGCAGCTGTCCCTGCCGGAGGCCCGGGAGGACAACGAAAAAGCTCTGGCTCGTCCGGCCCTGTGGCAGGAGATGGAGACCCGGGCGGAAGGCAATTGCCTGGTGGGCAAGGATGGAAAACGGATCAGCCTGGATCGGCTCCAGCGGGGGGAATCTGTAAAACCCGCCACCGCCCGGAGGATCGCGGAAGCGCTGGGGCTTCCCTATTCCCTGCTGTTTTCCACCCAGCGGGAGGAACGGAGCCTCAGCGGCCGCACCATCATGAATTGTCATCTGCTGGTGTCCATTGTGTTGGGCCAGGCGGAGCGGGAAATGCGGATCCCCTTGAATCCTGCCCACCGGGCCACGCCCCCCAAGCGGGAGGCCTCAAATCCCAATTATTTTCAGATGGAAGAAGTGGAGCGGATCCTTCTGGCCCTGGAATCGGAACCTTTAAAGTGGAAAGCGGCAGTCCATTTGCTGTTGGTGTCCGGATGCCGCCGGGGGGAACTGTTGGGGCTCAAATGGGATCATGTGGATTGGGAGAACCAACAGATCCACATCGATTGTACCCTGCTGTATGCCGGGGATCGGGGGGTGTATGAAGGCAGTCCCAAAACCCGGGACTCGGTGCGCACCATCAAGCTGCCGGAAGAAACCATGGCCCTGCTGGGGGAATACAGGGACTGGCAGAAGGCATACCGAAAGGAGCTGGGCCAGCGCTGGGAGGAGTCTCCCTATGTGTTCCCAGGAGAGCGTGGCGGCCGAATGAATCCCAGCCAGTTGGGCAATTGGCTGGTCCGGTTCCAGCGCCGCCATAACCTGCCCCACTTAAATCCCCATGCCTTCCGCCACACCATGACCAGCATGCTGTTTTTCCACGGGGTGGACAGTGTGAGCATCAGTCACCGGCTGGGGCATTCCAGTGTGTCCACCACCACCAGCATCTACAGCCATGTGATGAAGGAGGCGGAAAGCAGGATCAGCGACTGCATGGCGGACGTCCTCCTGACCGCCCACAAGGACCATTCTTCCGAGAACGTTGGGGAGACCTTCCCCACGGAGCTGCCGGAAAGAAAGGGGGAAGATTCCTAGGACATTGTCCCCAGGGGTTCAGCCTAACTGGAGGGAACCGGCTCGATTTTGGGCGCTCCTTCCCTTTAGTGATTTCCTGCCCAACGGGGTCAAACCTTATCGAAAACCCAGGGAAGACTTGAAAAAAAGTTGAGTTTTTTCGCCCTCTTCTCTTCCCCTACCCCCTTTTTCCTCTCCCATTCCTGGAATTTCGCCCATGGCAGTGGGAGTGTATAGATAACTTCAACTCATGGGGAAAAAGCCTCGTGAGAATCTAAAATTTAAGAGGGTTGAAATTATGAAGAAAAGCAAGTTTCTGAAGAAATCACTTGCGATGCTTCTGGCTGTCATGCTGGTCGTCGCAATGATTCCGCTCAGCGCTTCCGCTGCGACAGAGCTGCCGAATCTCACAAAGCTCTACATTGATGACATTGCCATCAATGGTGAGAATGGCACCTTTGAGTCCAACGTGGCGGACGACGCTCCTGATGTGGAGCTGCGCGCCGAGGACGGCAGCATGGGTATGGCTGGTCATGTGACTGCCGACCTGGATGTTGTCAAGCCCGGCTCCACTGCTACCAAGTCTATCGTGGATAATGGTACTTATACCGCCGCCACTGTAAACTTCAGTGAGGGTTGGGCCACTGAAACCGAGGAAGGGTATGAACTGACCCTGCGGGTTTCCTATGGCTCTGACTATAAGGACTGCACTGTAGTGCTGAATAAGGTTGTGCCTTCTGCTACCACCAATCTGCAGAACGCCAACAAGGGCACCGGTGTCTATGAAGTGCAGGTCAACAACGCCAGCAAGATGGTAAGCTTGACCGTTCCGAAGAACTTCCCCTTTACGGGCAGGAACTCTGCACAGTTCACCGTGGAGACTCAAGACGGAGCTACCATCACTGGTCTGACTCCCGACTCCTTTGGTAAGTACACCATTTCTGTTACTGCTGACAAGCAGAAGTTTACCGTGGTGTCCTCCTCTAAGGATGTTTCCACCGAATGGACTGTGTCTGTCAACGCTGTGGACAACCTGACCGCCTTTGCTCTGGGCGATTATGTGGGTACCATCGATCAGACAGCGGAAACTGTCACGGTGGAAGTTCCCCGGGCTGACCTGTACAACCAGTACGGCAAGCTGCAGGACATTGCTACCACTGTGAATTACGATACCTATGATCTGCAGACCACTGTGAGCATTGCTGGCACCAATTATGCAGACGGCGCTTCCTTCACCATTCCTGTTGGTACCAAGGACGAGGGCAAGTTGATCGATGGTGCAAAGATCAACTTGACCTGCGCTGGTATTACTAACGTGCAGACTTACACTCTGAATGTTGTGGTAAAGGAAAGCTCCAGCACCGCTATCACGTATGCTCAGTTCGATAATGAAATTGCAACCATTGACGGCGAATCCATTTCCGCTGTTTTGCCTGTGAAGAAGTCTGATGGAAAACCAACTGCACTGAATAAAGTTCAGGTTGTTCTCTATACCGATGCTTCCGAAAAGATCGCTTCTATTTCCGGATTTGTAAAGGCCAATCCCACACATCAGACTGTTTCCGGAAAGACTGTTTGGTATGCAGGAAATAGGACAAATACCATCGGTACTTTGGACCTCTCCAAGGACCGTATCGTCACCGTGACTGCCGAGGACGGCACCACCCAGACCTACACCCTGTCCGCTTCTCTGGCTGAGACCAAGACGGAAGCTACCATCAAGTCCATCTATCTGCGGGACGAGAATGGGAACAGCTATGAGGGCTCTGTCACCAACAACACTATCACCTTTAACAATATCCCCTACATGACTCTGAATGTGAACAACTGGGATATCCTCTACACTCCCGACACCCAGAACACTACGGTCACCGTGGGCAATACCGCTGTGATCAGCGGCCAGACCAAGGCCAGTGTGCTGGGCCTGTCTGCTCCTCTCTCCACCGAGAAGGGCAAAAATATTGTGGAGAAGAAGATCGTTGCCAGCAACAAGAACGATGCTTCCGTGAAGACGGAGTATGATGTGATTGTGAACCTGGCTGGTCCCACCCAGAATGGCAAAACTCTGACCAACCTGGAAATCTCCCTTCAGAACGTCAATCCCGTAAACGACCAGACCAATGCTGAAGTCTATGACCGTGTGACTGCCTATAATACCATTAAGGCAGACGCGAACAAGCCCACTATTACCATCACTGATGACGGTAAGTACGAAGGCCGCAAGGGTACTATCACCTTGAAGCCTGCACACAGCCTGTATAACGAAGGCACTTGGACCAATATCTGGGGCCAGGATCTTTATGGTATCCTGACTGAAATTGAGACCGATGGCGTTGCCTTCCTGACCATGAAGCAGGGTGGCTATGACTACGCTGTTGAGATCAGCAGTCTGGAAGATAATCTGAACAGCTTTACCACTGTCAACAATCTGCGGGAAGAGTTACTGGCTTCCGGAAGTTGGAAGATTGTCATCCTGCCTGAAGAGTCTGCCCGCAAGGTGAAAACCACTGCTTCTGGTAGCTATGGCGTTACTATTGACCCTGCACTCATTTCTACCGGCACCGTGTATGAATTCAAAGTGGCTGCTCAGAATCCCCTGGCCACTGGCGTGATTGATAACATCTCCGTCAAGGGTACTCCCCTGACCATCGATAAGGACACCGACCTGGTTGGCACTCTGCCCTACGGTGTAACGGCTGCCAATTCTGATAGCAATGACGTTAAGGAAGAAAAGGGAACGTTTATTGATTTCTCCCTGACCGACCATGCCCGTCTGAAAGTCACTGGCAGCGACGGTAACACCTATTGGCTGCGCGATGGTGGCGACACCAATGACGATGGCATTTCCAATGACCCTGGTGACAACAATCTGAAGGTACTGTTTGTCCGCGAAGCCGGTCATAAAGTTTCTGTTCATATTTCTAACTCTGGCAAGGGTGATGCGTTCAACGCTGTTGCGGCAAAGATTGAAGTGGTTGCTGAAAATGGCACATCTACCAAGACCTATAAGCTGGATAAGCTGACCTGGGCTGAGCCCAACACTGATCCCCTGATCACTGCCTTCTCCATCGACGGCTACACCGGTTCCATCAACGGCGAGAACATCACCGTGACTCTGCCTTATGGCACCGATCTGAAGGGTCTGGTTCCCACCTTTACCACCTCTTCCGGCGCTACTGTCTCCATTAATCGTCAGGACATTGTCAGCGGCAAGACCTTTGTGAACTTCAGCCATCCCGTGCAGCTGCTGGTCACCGCTGAGGACGAGCAGCACACTAAGCCCTATACGGTCACCGTAACCCTGGATGAGGCCTTCAAGGACGTGAAGCCCACTGATTGGTTCTTCGATGACGTGATGGATGCTGCTTCTGCCGGTATCGTCAAGGGCCAGGGCGATGGCATCTTCGCTCCCAAGTCCAACGTGACCCGCCGTGACTTTGCTATCATGCTCTGCCGTGTGCTGGGTGTGGATGTGGATGGCGACGCTGTGGTGCCCTTCGTGGATGTGAAGTCTGACGATTACGGCATTGTTGCCATTGCTTACTGCGCTTCTCATGGCATTGTCAACGGCTATGAAGACACCACCTTCCGTCCCAACGAGTACATCACCCGTCAGGAAGCTGCCAAGATGATCTCTGTGGCTATGGGCGTGTCCAACATCTCCGATGAGCTGTACACCGATGACGCTAAGATTGCCGATTGGGCTAGCGACTATGTTTATATGGCCAAGGCTGCCGGCCTGATGAAGGGCGACACCGACGGATCTTTCCGTCCCACTGATCGGATTACAAGAGCTGAAGCTGCTACTATCATGATGAACGCTTACAATCAATAAGGT
>ENA-OPRS01000308-OPRS01000308.1-human-gut-metagenome-genome-assembly--contig:-NODE-308-length-33123-cov-4.133694_pt1 | contig 33123 bp, 30 predicted proteins | sample MGYA00241795_ERZ501881 | MGnify/ENA primary metagenome ERZ501881 (study PRJEB25962, sample SAMEA2042440) | human gut metagenome | biome: human gut; feature: human-associated habitat; material: faeces... | reverse complement strand
TATATCATTTTCAAACACGCTTGCGCTCGTGCTACGACGCAGCGGTACTAAGTTCGCTGGGATTTGCTGGCACTGTGTGCCAGCTTTCCCAGCTTACTAAGTGCCGGCGTCTTCGCAACGGTTTGAAAATGATATATACAGCAGCCTGCCTCACACATCCGTACGAAACCTACCCCTGAAATTTCTCTCTGTCAATCTCCTTCTCTTCCACTTTCCTATTCACATATGTCCGAAGCAGCGCATAACACACTGAGCTGATTGGAATAAATGTAAGCATACCCATTATACCAAACAGATTGCCACCGATTGTAACAGCAACAAGCACCCATATTCCCGGCAGTCCAACTGAACTTCCGACAACATGAGGATATATAAGATTTCCTTCAATCTGCTGTAATATAAGGAATACTCCCACAAATATAAGTGCCTTTAACGGGCTTGTCATCATTATAAGAATCACACCGACTATACAACCAATAAATGCACCGACAATCGGAATAAGTGCAGTAACCGCAATAATAATTCCTATAAGAAGTGCATAAGGCATTCTCAATATAGACAATGTAATAACAAACATCGTTCCAAGAATACATGCTTCAAGGCACTGTCCTGACAGGAAATTAGAGAATGTAGTGTTGGTAAGTCTTAACACTTCAATGATTTTATCTGCCCTGCTCTCAGGCAAGCACACATACATAAGCTTCTTACATTGCGCTGTAAGCCTCTCTTTCTGAAACAGCACATACACAGAAAAGACAAATCCAATAAAGAAATTAGTGACTCCTGAGAAAAATCCGCTTATTGCACCAATTCCGCCATTAATAATACCTTTAGTTCCTATTGAAAGGAAATTCATAACATTTGAAAGAACAGAATCCCAGTTGATTGATATGCTGCTTAACTTTTCCTCATACTCAGGATATGCAGACAGCTTGACCTGCAGCCAGTTGATAAGATTATTAACTGCTGTTGGCACCTGCCCTATAAGGTCAGCTATTGTGTTCACCAGTTCAGGCACAACCACAAAAAGTACTCCTGCAATAATAGCCAGTATCAAAATCAGTGTTAGCATATAAGCAAGCACTCTTATAAGTCTGGGATGCTTCTTCTTACAACGCTTGTCAAACAGCCTGTTAAGTCCTTTTTCAATTGCTTTCATAGGTACATTGAATACAAATGCGATGACTGCGCCAATTATAAATGGCATTACAAGTCCTGCAAGATATGATATAGAATCAAGAATTCCAGTCACATTGTTAAGGGCAAGATATATTACAATTAGCACTGCACCAATCGTAATTCCCTTAACAACCTGACTGTCTTTAAAATGTCCTTTGTTCATACAACCCCTCCACTCTTTAAAGTTACTTCTAATATACTATACAGGAGTCCGGGATTCAAACATATTATATAAATTTAAGAATTGTAAAATGTTAGTTATACTGTGCATCAACCATACTCATCATCATTCGCATATTGAATGTTCCCATGAATTTTACTGATGGAAGATATACAAAATGCTTCTTCTGGATTACACAGTCATCCTCATATTCATCATCATACACTTCAAGTCTCATAACTTCATTAACAAACTGTCCCTTACCCGGTTCAACATTGAATGTACCCTCAATAAATGGTGCATAACAGTCTCTGTCACCACTCTGGTCAGGATCATATGCAATAAATGTATGAATCATACTTTCATATTTAGTAATAAACAGTCCATTATCTGCACCGCTTTCCTTTAGTGCATTTCTGTAATTCTTCTTCATACACTGCTGACTGTTTGTTAATAATCTCTTCTAACTCACCCGCAGTCATAGGAATATTTTCTGCAAAGAAAAATGCGAGTGGCTGGATGCTTCCATATAATAAAAAGCAGCTCATATCCGAATTAAGAGTCTGTGATACCTCAAGCTTATCAGTGTCACCCATATACATAAGAACTGCAAAATTGCCCTTCGCAGTAAACTCCTTAAGCATATTAATAGCTGCCTTTAATTCTGTTCTCGAAAAATGTCTCATAATTTCTAATTCCTTTTCATTTAAACTATCGTTGATTATATCACCTATGACTGATATTTTCACTTCCAAATTTTACTTTTCATAATTTCATACAATCTTCATTCAGATATATGGAATTCAATATGCCACCACTTCTCAAAAAGAAAGGGGCACGAAAGCTTTTCACTTTCGTGCCCCTTTGCACTTCGACACTAACTATAGTCCCAAGTGCGTGAAATTGCAACAATAAAAATATGCGTTTTTTCCTTAATTCATAAGGTGATTTTCTAAAAATTTCTTTATTCGTAAAGTGGGTACTTATCTGTAAGTCCCTTAACAAGCTCCATTGCCTTAGCCTGGTTAGCATCTACATCATCAACAAGCATAGCAATTGCTTCTGCAACAACATCCATATCAGCCTCATTGAAGCCTCTTGTTGTAACGGCTGCTGTACCAAGTCTGATACCGCTTGTTACGAATGGAGAAGCCGGGTCATTAGGAATTGTATTCTTGTTACATGTAATGTTAGCTGCATCCAGAAGCTTCTCAACTTCCTTACCAGTCTTTCCCTTGCTTAAGAGGTTAACAAGCATAAGGTGGTTATCTGTTCCACCAGATACGATATCAAAACCTCTGTTCATAAGTCCGTTAGCAAGTGCTGATGCATTCTTAACAACATTTTCAGCATATACCTTAAAGCTTGGGTCAAGCGCTTCCTTTAAGCACACTGCCTTACCAGCAATAACATGCATAAGAGGTCCGCCCTGGATTCCAGGGAATACAGCCTTGTTAAGCTTGAACTTCTCTGCTGCCTCTGCTGAAGCAAGAATCATACCACCTCTTGGTCCACGGAGTGTCTTATGTGTTGTTGTTGTTGTAACATCTGCATATGGAATTGGGCTTGGGTGTGCACCACCGGCTACAAGACCTGCAATATGTGCCATATCTACCATAAGTAATGCGCCAACTTCATCACAGATTTCTCTGAACTTCTTGAAGTCGATTGTTCTTGCATAAGCAGAAGCTCCTGCAATAATCATCTTAGGCTTGCATTCCTTGGCAATTCTTAATACTTCATCATAATCAATAAATCCGTCAGCTGTAACACCATAAGGAACGATGTTAAAGTATTTTCCAGAAATATTAACTGGTGAACCATGTGATAAATGTCCACCACAGTCAAGGCTCATACCCATAACTGTATCTCCAGGATTAACAAGTGCGAAGAATACAGCTAAGTTAGCCTGTGCTCCTGAATGTGGCTGTACATTTGCATATTCACAGCCAAAAAGCTTCTTTGCTCTTTCAATTGCAAGTGTCTCAACAACATCGACATACTCACAGCCGCCGTAATATCTCTTTCCAGGATATCCTTCTGCATACTTATTAGTAAGAGGGCTTCCCATAGCAGCCATAACTGCCTTACTTACAAGGTTCTCAGAAGCGATAAGCTCGATGTGGCTTCTCTGTCTTCCAAGTTCATCATCCATAGCCTTAGCAAGGTCTGGATCATAGTTTAATACTTCATCAAATGAATACATATAACTTCCTCCCATTATACTTTAGTGAAACAAAGTGTCCCTAGTTACTTATGATATAATTAAATTACGGATTAGTCAATTTAAAGTTGTGAATTCCTGCTTTTTTTAATATTTGTTTCTGTATATCAACTGCAACTCCATATCCCTGCTCCTCAAGTTCATATGTTGATTGTTCAAGTGCCATCTCAAATTTTTCAACCATACTTAAAAAATGCTGCGTTGCTATTCCTTTTCCAAGACCAAGTTTCTTTGCCTCATTCTCAAACGACTTCTGATTTATATTCCTTATATCATATTCGCCATCTATGTTAAGCGACATTTTCTCTGTGCTGCTGTCATATATAACAGTACTTAATAAATCATATGCCGGAGCTAATCTTATTCCTTTTAAATCCTCACTATATAAAAGAGCAATATTTTTAACATGATTATCTGTATTACCTATAAGATAATTAAATATACATAAATCCCATAGCCTTATCTGATCTTCAATTGGATTGCTTGAATAATTTTTTATTAGTTCAAATGCATCTGCTAAATAATCTTTCCCGTTTTTCTCGTATTTTTGTGACGCTGTAATTCCAAGTGCCTGTGCAAAATCCTCCTGATGAAGTCTTAATGGAACTTTCTTCCCCATTAATTCTTTGGATGTATCTAAAATCTTTCTGTCATATCTTTCAGTTGCAAATAAAAAATCATCTTCTTTATCATTAAGATTAATAATAAAACTATCTGGTGTCCTAGAATACAGCATCGTCAGAATTATGCCCTGTAATACTGCCAACATTAATCATATTTCCATTACATTCAATATATACCTCTAAATTTCTCATTATCTCCCCCTTACATCAATATTGATATCAAGTCCAAGAATCGAAATTAACTGTATTACCTTGCCAATCTCAACAGTCGGCTTACCTCTTTCCACATCTGATATAAAACTTACACTAAGACCAGTATATTCCGACAAAAATGCCTGCGTATACTTTAATTCTTTTCTCCTGTTCCTGATTATATTTCCAAGCCCCTCTGAATCAGTTATTTTCATGATAATCACTCCAGCATTAAAATAAGCCGTACGGCTCTATTATACATATTCTCTCATAAATAAAGCCGAGCGGCTTTGTTTTGATAAAAGCATTATAATATAAGCCGTACGGCTTAGTCAATTTTCTTTTGTTACATAATTTCATTTTGTTGTAATAAAATAATATCCTGCGATTATTAATTTATATTGTGCCTTATGGGTATAGTATATATTTATCCATTCAGAACTTTTTGCCTTCAAATAAAAAACGAACCCACCCGAAGATGAGTCCGTTTCATAGTCTTAAACCGGCAGATTCTTCATACTCTCAAGACTTATAACAAGTGTTGATGTATTATGAAGAAGTGCTGAAGTTGTAGGCTGTATGACGCCCGTTACACCAAGTGCAATAAGTGCGGAATTGAATCCGACAATCACACGGTAATTTCTGTTAATCTTCTTAATCAGACTGTCACTTAATTTCTTAAGCATAAGTATCTGGTTAAGATCATCTGCGCCGACAGTGATATCTGCAATCTCTCTTGCAATCTCAGCACCATCACTTATGGCAATACCTACATCTGCTGCTGAAAGCGCTGGTGAGTCATTAATTCCATCACCAATCATAATTACCTTTCGTCCGGCTGCCTGCTCTTTCTCTACGAACTTAGCCTTGTCTTCTGGAAGAACTTCTGAATAATATTCAGTAACGCCAACCTTTCTGGCAATAGAGGCGGCTGTTCTTTCACTGTCTCCGGTCATCATGACAACCTTTGATATTCCAGCCTTCTTAAGCCCTTCAATAACCTCCGGTGCTTCTTCTCTTAATGGATCAATTATGCATATAACTGCTGCAAGCTGACCGTTAATTGCCATATAAAGATGTGAGCAGTCATCTGGAAGACTGTCAAATAACTCCTGCTTTCCCGCTGGAATTACACATGCCTCATCCTCAAATACAAAGTGATGGCTTCCTATGATAACCTTGCTTGTATTGATAAATGTTGATATTCCATGTGCAACAATATATTCAACCTTAGAATGCATCTCTTCATGCATAAGGTTTCTTCTGCCAGCTTCATTAACAACGGCCTTAGCCATTGAATGTGGAAAATGTTCCTCAAGACACGCAGCTATTCTTAACAGCTCATCTTCCGGCATTCCGTTAAATGAATATACCCTGCTTACTGTTGGCTTGGCCTTTGTAAGTGTACCTGTCTTATCAAATACGATAGTATCCGCTTCAGCAATTGCCTCTAAGAACTTACCGCCCTTGACTGTTGCACTCGCCTGACTTGCCTGTCTTATTGCTGCAAGTACCGTAATAGGCATAGCAAGTTTCAATGCACATGAGAAATCGACCATAAGTATTGACAATGCCTTAGTAGTATTGCGTGTTAACAGATATGTAAGTGCAGTTCCACCAAGTGAATAAGGTACAAGCTTATCTGCAAGATGCTCTGCTTTTGACTCAAGACCTGATTTTAACTTTTCAGATTCTTCAATCATCCTGACAATCTTGTCATATTTGCTTGAGCCTCCGGCACGCTTAACCCTGAATACTATCTCGCCCTCTTCTACTACAGTTCCTGCAAATACAGAAGTTCCCTCACCTCTTCTTACAGGCTCAGATTCTCCTGTAAGTGAAGCCTGATTAACCATAGCCTCACCACTGATAACAGTTCCATCAAATGGGATTACATTACCCATCCGGATTATTACATTATCTCCGTCCTTAACATCTTTCACAGATACCTGTACTTCTGCATCATCTGTCTTTAACCAGACCTTATTAACGTTAAGTGACATCGTTCTTGCCAGGTCGTCAACCGACTTCTTGTGTGTCCAGTCCTCTATTATCTCACCTATACCAAGAAGAAACATTACTGAACTAGCTGTATTAAAGTCTCTTCTTAAGATAGAAACTCCTATTGCAGTTGCATCAAGAACTGGCACTTCAAGCTTTCTGTCAAGCAGTGTCCTGATTCCTTTATAAATGTACTTCATTGAAGATACCGTTGTTAATACCGCACATACCGGTGCCGGAATAAACAATTTCTTAGTCATTCTCCATAAAACCTGATCTGCTAACTTCTCAGTATAGTGTGAATTAATTGCCCTTCCTGATGTTGCAAGAACATCTTCAGGAACCTCTACATTGCTGTATCTGAACTTAGCAATAGCTTCAATCACAGTCTTTCTTGAACATCTGTACTCAACAACTGCATCAGCAGTTCTCTCATACACTTTGGCATTCGTGACGCCCTGCAGATTCTTAAGATAATACTGCAAGGTATCTGCCTGTGTAAAAGTCATGCCAGAAGCATCCATGTGAACACGGATTCTTCCGGGTACATCATGCTTTATTATGAATTTCATACTCTGTTACGCTTCCTCATCTTCATCTACTGAATCAAGTACAACTTCTTCTGTGTTATACTTTGTCTCATTGATTGTCTTAGCATCAGCATATATATCCTCGCAGTTTTCCTGAACAGTTGTAGCTGTCTTCATTATGCATGATTTAGCTCTTAAAACTGCTGCTGTACAGTTAGTGTAAAGCTTCTTGGCATCCTTGCTTGTAAGAATCTTAATTCCAGCTGTTCCAAATAATACACCTGCTGCAAAAAGTCCTGGTTTCTTTAAGTTATTAATTTTCATACTGTGCTCCTCTCTGTCCATATTGGACAATAAATGTTTCTTAAGTTTGACGGTTATTATATTACACATCATGTAACATTTCTACATAAATCTACTTATTGAGAAATCTTCTCAATATAGCAAAAGGAGAGATGAAACAGTTTCACCTCTCCCTTATTAGTAAATATTATTTATTAACTGAAACTGCCTTTTTCCTGTCAACTACACTTGTTATCTTCTGATTCTTAATGTATCCGCAGGCTTCTAGCCCTGACTCAATAATTTTACTCCATTTGCTTTCTGATAAATTAATTGACGAATCATCGTTTAATCTTACAGTATAACCGCCATTATCATTCTCATCACAAGTTATTCTGTACATATTCTTACGGTTAATTGCACCTATTTCTTCCAGTGTATTAACCATTCTATATACAGTTGCAGCCCCAATCTTAGGATCCTTTTTTACTGCCTTGTAATAAATCTCTTTACAGCTTGAGCAGTCCTCTTCAAGAATTACATCAAGAAGCATAAGCCTCTGTTTAGTTATCCTGCAACCCTGCTGCTTGAGACGAGAAATAATAATGTCTTTGTCTTTATCAGGATTTCTGACCACCCGTTACCTCCTTTTAATGGCAGTGACCTTTGCATTTACCGCAGTCGCCACCACATGTGAACGATTTACCGTTTTTCTTGTCGTGTACCATACTGCGTACAATAAGCGCAACTATAATCACTAATATAACTCCTACTATAATTGTTCCCAGCATAATTACACCTCCGATAATATATCATTTAATTACTTTGTTGCATTTAAAAGTTTCTTAGAATCAACCTTTAATGTCTTACTTTCCTTATATGGTCTGAATAACAGATAAATGAAGCCAACAATTATAAGAATTGCGATTACTGTGAATACATTAAATGCTGTGTCGCCAGTAATAAGACCAGCAATCTGGTTAATTACAAGACCTACAAGGTAAGCATATCCACACTGGTATCCGATTGCAATCCAGAACCACTTAGTGTTGTTCATCTCTCTCTTAATAGCACCCATTGCTGCGAAGCAAGGAGCACAGAGAAGATTAAATGCAAGGAATGCATATCCGCTTACTACTGTAAATGTAGCTGCCATGTTAGCATATACTGTTCCCTCACCTGCTGAGTAAAGGATACCCATTGTACCAACGATATTCTCCTTAGCAACAAGACCAGTAATAGAAGCAACAGTTGCCTGCCAGTTACCAAATCCTAAAGGAGCAAATATCCATGCGATTGCCTTACCAATTCTGCCAAGAATAGAGAAGTCAATCTGATCATCTGCAAGCATTGTAAATGTTCCATCAACAAATCCGAAGTATGTTGTGAACCAGATAATGATTGTTGAAAGTGTGATGATTGTTCCGGCCTTCTTGATGAATGACCATCCACGCTCCCACATGCTTCTTAATACTGTACCAACTGTTGGAAGATGGTATGCTGGAAGCTCCATAACGAATGGTGCCGGATCTCCAACGAATAACTTTGTCTTCTTTAAGATGATACCTGAGCAGATAATTGAGAATATTCCAAGGAAGTATGCTGATGGAGCAACCCATGGAGCACCATCAAAGATAGCTCCGGCAACCATTGCTATGAATGGAAGCTTAGCTCCACAAGGAATAAATGTTGTTGTCATAATTGTCATCTTACGGTCTCTGTCGTTCTCAATTGTACGTGAAGCCATGATACCAGGAACACCACAACCTGAACCGATAAGCATTGGAATGAATGACTTACCTGAAAGACCGAACTTACGGAAAATTCTATCCATAATGAATGCTATACGTGCCATATAACCGCAAGACTCAAGGAATGCAAGGAATATGAATAATACAAGCATCTGTGGAACGAAGCCAAGTACTGCACCAACACCGGCTACAATACCATCAAGGATAAGACCCTTTAACCAGTCTACACAACCAATTGCATCAAGTCCTGACTCAAGAAGCACTGGGATACCAGGAACCCATACACCATAATTAGCAGGATCTGGAGCTGCACCATCATTGTCTATACACTGTTCAATAGCTTCCTTAACACCAGCTGCATCTGTTGTCTCTGTTGTTACACTAAGATTTTCCTCATCTTCTACATCATAATCTAATGTAAGATTAGCTGGAACTGTGTTTTCAAGTTTCTTTAATGCTGCTACTGCTGCATCTGAATCATAATCATCAGCTTCTGTATCAATAGCATCTGCATACTCTTCACCTTTATCACCAAGGCTGTCGATATATGCCCCGATGATTGCATCTGAATCACCATACTCATCAGCTACTTCTTCGTAAGCTGAAGTGCCAATTCCGAAGAGATGCCAGCCATCACCAAACACACCATCGTTAGCCCAGTCTGTTGCCCATGTACCAACTGTTGTAACTGATACATAGTATACGATGAACATTACAACTGCAAATATTGGAAGTGCTAAGAATCTGTTAGTAACTATTCTATCAATCTTATCTGATGTAGAAAGCTTCTTCTCAGACTTCTTTGCAAAACATCCACTGATAATTGAAGATATATATGTATATCTTTCATTAGTGATAATACTTTCTGTATCATCATCAAATTCTTTCTCAAGAGTCTCAATCTCAGCTGAAACATCTGGAACATTTTTCATAAGAACTTTAATCTTATCATCCTTCTCAAGAAGCTTGATAGCAAAGAATCTCTTCTGTTCTTCAACAATATCAAGACCAAGCTTATCTTCTACTGCAGATATAGCTGCCTCAACCTTATCATCAAACTTGTGAGCAATTGTATTGAGCTTCTTGCTCTCTGCAAGCTTAACAGCCTTCTCTGCTGCTTCCTTAATGCCAGTTCCCTTAAGAGCTGATATCTCAACAACTTCACATCCAAGGTTCTTTCCTAACTTGGCAAGGTCAACCTTATCTCCGTTCTTTTCCATGATATCGACCATGTTAACAGCCATAATAACTGGAATCCCCAGTTCCATAATCTGTGTTGAAAGATAAAGGTTTCTTTCAATGTTAGTACCATCAACGATATTGATGATTGCATCAGGTCTTTCGTTAATAAGATAATTTCTTGCTACTACCTCCTCAAGAGTATAAGGAGAAAGTGAATAAATACCTGGTAAATCCATGATAGTTACATCTTTATGTCCCTTTAATTTACCTTCCTTTTTCTCAACTGTAACACCTGGCCAGTTACCAACGAACTGATTAGAACCGGTCAAAGCATTAAACAATGTTGTTTTACCGCAGTTTGGATTACCTGCTAATGCAATTTTAATTGACATTTGACTACCTCATTTCTTTTATATAAATGCTAATGCATTTGCTAACAAACATTTGACAATTCTTACATTAATTAGATTATGCTAACCTGCATGTAAAAAAAATCAGCCTACCTCTATCATCTCGGCATCGGCTTTACGAAGCGATAATTCATAGCCTCTTACTGTAACCTCTACAGGATCTCCCAAAGGTGCTACCTTTCTTACATAGACTTCAACTCCCTTAGTAATTCCCATATCCATAATTCTTCTCTTAACCGGACCATCACCATTTAACCTGGTAACTTTAACAGTCTGGCCTACAGATACATCTCTTAAAGTCATAGTTTATCTCCTTCTTATTTTAGTTTTATATAAGAACTGGCATATTCAGTCCTTTATACCATAATTTTATTAGCCATATCTTTTCCTATGGCCACTCTTGATTCCTTAATGTTAACAATGACATTACCGCCAGCTTTAGAAACAACTGTTACTACTGCTCCCGGAACGAATCCAAGATTCTCAAGAAAACGTCTTATTTCTTCCTTTCCACCAATCCGCTGGATTGTGTATGGAGTTCCTTCATCAATCATAGTTAATGGCATAAGCTCATCTCCTCTTTTTAGCATATTGATAATGTTTTTCATTACCACCTTGGTTAGTATATTCTAATGGTCATTAGATGTCAACAACTTTTGTTATATTTTTATAATATTTTTTAGAACAATTTAACCCCTGATTGATATAACCAACCAGGGGCAAAATGTGCAATCTTTTCAATATATTACAGGCAATAAATAATTATGCTAACGCTGCCCCAAGTTTTTTGCAGTTTTCAACAGCATCATCATCTGGTGCTTCCTGACAGATTACGCTGTCTGTTGCAAGAACAGCCCCTGCAGCCTTGCTTCTTTCTTCCCAGTCAGCCATCCATTCGCCGCTTCCCCATCCATATGAACCAAAAAGTGCAATTTTCTTACCGCTAAGACTTCCTTCTACCTCTGTGAACATTGGCTCAAACTCTGATTCTTCAAGATTCTCTGCTCCCATTGCCGGGCATCCGAATGCGATTCCATCATATTCAGCAACCTTTCCTGAATTAAAATCATTTGCCACAAGTACATCAACCTCTGCTCCGGCTCCTTTAGCACCTTCTGCAACTGCGTTAGCCATTGTCTCTGTATTACCTGTTCCACTCCAATAAACTACTGCTACTTTACTCATTATCCAATCTCTCCTTTTTTACTTTTTATATGCTTAAACCGTTAATGCAGATATGCTTCTGCCTCGGTCAAAGACTCTTAAATATACTTCTGTGCATTTTCTGTAACGTGCAAACATCTTCTGGCTGAATGCCTCATCACAATACACCTTCCATACCCCACAACATTTGTAATTACAGCCCTTTTGTCTTATAAACTGGATTACATCTTCCACCGGGTAACTTAAGAACAGTCCTATTTCATGCGGAAAGCATGTGTTCTCCCCCACTCTCTGTTTAAGATGTTTGATGCTTGCTCCAACTTTATAATCTGTATATCCAAATGTTTTCAGTACATTTTGTACTGCTGGCTGTGACAAATCCTTCTCTAATCTGTCAGGTCTGAACACATATAAAAGTGCACTCTTTTCATTTCGCTTTAAAAATGTAACATACACGCCTTTGGCGTTAAGTTTTCTGTTTACACTTGCAAGCTCTTTCCTAAAATCAGATATATTATCATATCTGTAATTAAAAAGGTTGCCCGTCTTTAATCCGGCAAGCGTCGGAGAACACTCTTTTATAACTTCTCGCTCAATTCTTCCCAATACATCTGTACAGACCATTTTTCTTTTCCTTCCATATTGCACTTTATTCTCTTCTTTATCAGCATGCCCTGCTTTCGCTTAAATATGTTTCTAAAACACTTGTAAGCGATGCCGCACTGCTTGAATGTGTTCTTACTATATTTACATCATTCTTCTTAGCCTCTGTAACAGCTGATAAAACCATCTTATGAGAAACCGTATTAGTAAACAGTATCATAAGATCCGGTGTTCCAATCTGCTTGGAAAATCCGCTTTTTTCCTTAACAAATACCTTCGCCTTGCAGCCGTGTTTCTTACATATCTGCTGATACTGGCGTTCCATACATTCATTTCCACCAATAATAACTACGCTCATATTCTCATCCTTTCATTCACCTTACTCTTGTTAGCTTTGTCTAACTCATATTTATAAAATAACGGATATCCTAACTGGATACCCGTTACATCAGTTAGCCTTAACTAACTATTAAAATATCATCTTTCATTATAGCTGTCAATACATTTTTACAAATTATCTGTCAAATGGTGCATCGTCATCATTATTGTCAAAGTCATCAATATCCGCATGACCATCTGAATGGTCATGACCGTCAATCATATTCTCTCTGTTGACAACTCTCTTGATATCTCTCTGCTTCTCCACAAGATCTGATAACAGCTCCTTAGTAGCCTTAGGCCTCTTGATATTCTTAATCTCAAAGTCACCCATTGTCTTGTCTCCAGAGCATACTTTAATAGTTCCTACTCCGACAAGTCTCTGCATGAATGAGCGCTCCAATGAAATATCCATAATACGATACAGTCTTACCTCATCATCTTTAACGCTGAAAAATCCTTTGCTTATAAAGAATCTGTCCTTAGATACACTGTATCTTGTAAATGACCATGGAAGTCCGAGGAAGAGAATTCTCTTCCTGTCCTTCCATAATATATCTGTGCTGACTTTATCTCTTGCCATTGTTTAAATATCTCCCCTTTACCTTTAATTTCATAAAGCACTATATTAAATAGTATTTTTTAATTATAACATACGTCTTACTATAATTAAATTAATATTCCTCATCTTTTATCACTTTTTTCATAGCAAACATTGAAAAATATTCTTGTGCTTTCTGTAATGATATATTAAGTTTTTTCTGAAGTCTGTCAAGAATTTCTTCTTCATATAATCCAAATTCAAATCCTAATTCAATAATTGCCTTAGCTTCTCCCTCTTTGCGTGTTTCCTCGAATACTGTACACATATCAGCATCAGCCTCCTTTTCAAGCATATTATAATCTATCTTGCAATTAACTGCACCTGTCACAGTCATTATAACGGTCTTTTCTACTTTATGCTCTGCTGCATAATTTATTGCTTTTTCTTTAATTTCATTCAAATTACCATTTCTGTTCAAAAGAATTCCAAAAAGGTTGAACAAATCCTTATTATTAATATTATGTAATTTCAAATTATTTTTTCTTGCTTCAACCAAATTCATTTTATAATCATTGATAAATGCTTTCATATCTTCAGGAATATCCAACATTCCCTATAATGATACCGCTCCATCCCATGCCTTCTCCCCATAATATATAACTATAGTTATTATCGGTATAAATTTATCTGTTCTCTTCATTTTAGAAATAAACTCATCATCAGACAATCCTTTTGCTGTCTTATATTTAACAGCATTACTGTCATATTGTTTTTTATAAGAACCATAATCATATCCCATAACTCTCATCGGCATTGCATAATGAATATGTTCCTGACTTTCCATTCCAAGTATGCACAACTCGACATCATGTTTTGTTGATTTCTTTCGTATCTTTATATTATCTCTTGAAGCCAATACACTTTCAACATATTTTTTATTCTCTGATACATAAGATTCTTCCGTATCCATATCTTCAAGTTCATCAGGTTTTATTACCTGTTTCCCCTCATATAAAACCGCATTGAAAAAATCCGCAAACTGTTCATTATTACGCCAATAGTTTTTTACAACAACATCTGCTTTCAGTTTATTTTTTGTTTTCCCCATACATTATCCCCTTTAATTATACTATGAACTATATTCATCATCAATATTGTTTCGTATTTAATAGTGTAATATATTTACTGAAAATACAAAAGACCTTGCAGATAAATCAGTCATCTGCAAGGTCTTTTATTTATATTATACAATTATTATTTAAACCAAAATGCACTATTACTTGAAGTACTTAACACCAGATTCGAATATCTTAATATCCTGCTCACCATATATATTAATAGCAACACTGTCACCGCGTCTCTCAGAATGTGCCATCTTACCGAAGCATCTTCCGTCTGGGCTTGTGATACCTTCAATAGCCATGTATGAACCATTGATATTCCACTCTTCATCCATAGATACATTTCCGTCAAGGTCACAGTACTGTGTAGCAACCTGTCCGTTAGCAAAGAGCTTATCAAGCCATTCCTTAGGAGCAACAAATCTTCCTTCACCATGTGAAGCTGGGTTGCAGTATACTCCGCCAAGTTCAGCATTAGCAAGCCATGGGCTTAAATTGCTGACAACCTTAGTATATACCATCTTAGATATATGACGGTTAATTGTATTAAATGTAAGTGTAGGTGACTGTGCATCCTGTCCTGTAATCTTACCATTAGGTACAAGACCAAGCTTGATAAGTGCCTGGAATCCATTACAGATACCAAGTGCAAGACCATCTCTCTCATTAAGTAGCTTCTCAACTGCTTCCTTCATCTTGGCATTACGGAATGCTGTCGCAAAGAACTTGGCAGAACCATCTGGTTCATCACCTGCTGAGAATCCACCAGGGAACATAATAATCTGTGCCTGGTTAATATCCTTCTCAAATTCATCAACAGACTCTCTGATACTCTCAGCATCAAGGTTCTTGAACACCTTAACGATTGTATCAGCACCGGCTCTTTCAAATGCCTTGGCACTATCGTACTCACAGTTAGTTCCTGGGAATACCGGGATAAATACTGTTGGCTTAGCAACCTTATTCTTGCATACATGTACGCTTGGTGCTTCATATAACTTGCTTTCAACCGGTGTAGTTTCCTTAGAAGCCTTAGTTGGGAATACACCCTCAAGGGTATCAGCCCATACGCTTAATGCTTCTTCTACATTAATTGAAACTTCCTTGTATGTGAACTTACCATTATCCTTAACAGTACCAACCTTAGTATAAGCTGTAGTAATCTCACTAAGCTTGTCCGCTGGAACTTCTGCAACGATACAGCCATAAGCTGGTGCAAAGAGATCATCTTCCTTAACGTCTGCGCTGATCTCAAAACCTAACTTATTACCAAATGCCATCTTGCTGAGTGCTGGCACAAGTCCGTTAGCATCAAGAACATATGCAGATACGATTGCCTTCTTCTGGATAAGCTCATGTATTGCACTGTAGAGTGCCTTAACCTGTTCGAAATCTGGAAGATCATACTGATTCTTCTTAATATCAAATCTGACTAATACATCACCATCATTCTTAAGTTCAGGAGTAATAATATCTCCTTCCTTAGCTACATCAATAGCAAATGAGCAGAGTGTTGGTGGAACATCAATATGTTCAAATGTTCCTGACATACTGTCCTTACCACCGATTGATGGAAGTCCGAATCCCATCTGTGCTTCATATGCACCAAGAAGTGCAGCAAATGGCTGGCTCCATCTTTCTGGATCTTCTGTCATTCTTCTGAAGTATTCCTGATATGTGAATCTGATCTTACTGAAATCACCACCGGCAGCAACAATCTTAGCTACAGAATCTGTAACAGCATAGATTGCTCCATGATATGGGCTCCATGATGAGAGATATGGATCAAATCCATAAGACATCATAGTTACTGTATCGCATGAACCCTTAAGCACTGGAAGCTTTGCAACCATGCTCTGTGTCTCTGTAAGCTGATATTTACCACCATATGGCATATATACTGAACCGGCTCCGATAGAACCATCAAATCTCTCAACAAGTCCCTTCTGTGAGCATTCGTTAAGGTCTGCTAAAGTCTTTAACCACTTACCGCGTACATCTGTAACCTTAACCGGCTTAAGGTAATCGTCTTCCTGTGAAGGAATATCAACTACAACCTTAGTCTCCTGATGAGCACCATTAGTATCAAGGAATGCTCTTGAGATATTAACGATATCCTTGCCTCTCCAGTTAAGAACAAGTCTTGGTTCTTCTGTTACAACAGCTACCTCAACTGCCTCTAAGTTCTCCTCAGCAGCATACTGAAGGAATTCCTTAACATCCTTAGGATCAACTACAACAGCCATTCTCTCCTGAGACTCTGATATAGCAAGCTCTGTTCCATCAAGACCTTCATACTTCTTAGGAACTTTATCAAGATCTACCTTAAGACCTGCTGCAAGCTCACCAATTGCAACGGATACACCGCCTGCACCAAAGTCATTACATTTCTTAATAAGCTTAGTAACCTCTGGTCTTCTGAAGAGTCTCTGCATCTTACGCTCTGTAGGAGCATTACCCTTCTGAACCTCAGCACCACAATCCTCAATAGACTTCTCTGTATGAACCTTAGATGAACCTGTAGCTCCGCCACATCCATCTCGTCCTGTTCTTCCACCAAGAAGAATAATGATATCTCCCGGGTCAGAATTCTCTCTCTTAACTGCACTTCTTGGAGCAGCAGCTATAACTGCACCAATCTCCATTCTCTTGGCAACATAATCAGGATGATAGATTTCCTTAACATATCCTGTAGCAAGTCCGATCTGGTTACCATATGAGCTGTATCCGTGAGCAGCACCTGTAACAAGCTTTCTCTGTGGAAGCTTTCCATGAATTGTCTCTGATACCGGAACAGTAGGATCTGCTGCACCTGTAATTCTCATTGCCTGATATACATATGTACGTCCTGACAATGGATCTCTTATAGCACCACCAAGACAAGTTGCTGCGCCACCAAATGGCTCAATCTCTGTTGGATGGTTATGTGTTTCATTCTTGAAGTTAACAAGCCATTCCTCTGTCTTTCCATCAATCTCAACTGGAACAACAATTGAGCAGGCATTAATCTCATCAGATTCTTCCTGATCAGCTAACTTGCCCTCAGCCTTTAACTTCTTAGCACCCATAAGTGCGAGATCCATAAGGCATACGAACTTGTCCTTACGGTCCTTATATATTTCTGCTCTGTCTGAAAGATACTTGTTATATGTAGCTTCCATAGGGGCTTTATAGAATCCGTCCTTAAACTTAACATCTGTAAGCTCTGTTGCAAATGTTGTGTGACGGCAATGATCTGACCAGTATGTATCAAGTACTCTGATTTCAGTCATAGAAGGATCACGCTTCTCAACACTAGCAAAATGCTCCTGAATGAACTTAAAATCCTTAAATGTCATGGCAAGTCCTAAAGAATCATATAATTCCTTTAACTTATCCTCTGGCATATCCTTGAATCCATCAAAATATAAAACATCAGCAGGAGTCTTGAACTCAGTAACTAAAGTTTCTGGAATATCCTCTGCTGCCTGTCTTGAATCAACAGGGTTAATGCAGTGTTCCTTAATCCTGTTCTTCTCCTCATCAGTAACAGTTCCTGTCAATACATAAGTTACAGCAGTCTTAATAACCGGAGTCTCATTCTCATTAAAGAACTTAACACACTGTTCTGCAGAATCAGCTCTCTGGTCGAACTGTCCTGGAAGATACTCTACAGAGAACACGAAATCGTCCTTTCCTGCTGGAAATGTTCCCTCATAAACATCATCTACCGGTGGCTCAGAAAAAACAGTGGTAAGTGCTTTCTTATATGTTTCTTCTGAAAGATTCTCAATATCATAACGGATAAGAACTCTTACATCTGTAATAGTCTTTATTCCAAGATATCCTCCTATCTCCTCAAGTAATTCTTTCGCATTAACTGCAAATGGTTTCTTTTTCTCGACAAAAACTCTCTTTACGCCGCTCATATCTTCCTCCTGAGATTAGTTATATTAATTATTAATATTTAACCATTGTATCACAATAAAACATATTTTCAAACAACTATTCATGCATTCTTCTTATTATCTTGTAAACAACCTGATTACCCATTACGGTAGGACCTGTATGTGCGAAGAAAACAATACCGTCTGTCTGTGATATTATCTCACTCTTAACAGTACCCTCGCATGGGTCAAGAATCTGTGCTATAAGCTCACCATGATATACAGGATCACCCGGCTCTTTAAGTCTCTTGTAAAATCCTGCATCATAAGTCTTAACTGCCATAAGGTCAAATTCGTTGATAACACTTGCAATATATCCACTGTGATTGTTGTACTTAAGAATACCCATTCTGGTTAAAAACCTGAGAACAGATGACACAGCCTGTCTTGCAGATTTCTCATCAATCATATCTGTGCTGTTAGTATATATTGAAAACGCATTAGTACCATTCATCTGCCAGTTATAATTTAGTGTCACTGTATCCATTGGCTTCGGCTTTCTAATAACAACGTACTGAAGTCCAAACAGATTGGCAAGACTTGCACTCTGAAATCCTGTATCCATCATCTTTACATGAGGAATAAAATCACCCGGCATATAAAAGCTCGCAAAATGTATGCCATAACTGTAACCCTTAATTCTGTCAAAAAGTGTTCCTGCTATCTGCTTGGTTGTATCTCCATTAACATCCCCAGGAAAAGCTCTGTTTATATCAGAATTATCTGTAGGCCAGAATCTCTTTCCAACATTCATGGAAAATCTGTTAACAGATGGGATAACAAGAATCTCATGATTGTGCGATATTGCACCATGAGCCTCAAGCTCTTTAAGTGCCTTAACAAGCTGCGAACATATATACAGCTGCTGTATCTCATTACCTCTTAATGCACCAACAATACATGCCGACTTCTCACCACCGCCGAATCTGTAGCCTTCTATCTGATAATCTTCTCTATATATACCCTTTAACGAATAAATAATCTCTTTCTTCATTATCTGCCACCATAAACTCTTGCTATAAGAGCCCCCTTATGTACTACCGGATTCTCTCTTAATGTAAATATAATTCCATCTGTAGGCGATTCAATTCTCTGGATTATTCTTCCCTCAATAGGTTCGATAATATCTCCTATATGCGTTCCAATTCCAATCCTTCCCATAGAATCAACTGCTGATACGAATATTCCGCTTTCCTTAGCAGTAAGAAATGTAACCTCACCCTCTGTAGAGATAATAGGTTCATTCACTTCTTTCGGCTCATCATCCCATATCCCCATATGAGACATAAGGTTAAATATACCATCAACAATATCCCTGCAATACTTTGGCGTAATTCTGTTTCCAACACCCATCTCCGTAACAAGAGTAGGCACACCAAGATGATTAAGACTATAGGCAAGAGTTGCATCAAGCACAGTAATAGACGAATATATCCACACAAATTGTGCATTCATCATCTTCGCATAAGGAAGAAGCTTTTCCTGCGTATCATCATTAATTCTTACCTGTGGCATCTCATTTACAAATATATTGCTTGAATGGATATCAATACACAGATCGCTTCCAATAATATCTTCAATAATACCTGCTGCCACATATTCAGCCATAGCACCATTGTTATCGCCAGGGAAAACCCTGTTCATATCAAGGTCAAACATAGGAATTCCTCTTGAACCTGTATCAAGTCCAAGAGGATTAATATCTGGATAAATATCTACAATTCCTTTAAGCTTATTCTTCTCTCTTTCAATCCTTCTGATAACCTCATAGCAGATATACTGTCCGTCAAGTTCATCCCCATGAGTGCCTGTAACTATAGAAATCCTTGGCATATCTATACCGTTTTCTTCATTCATAAGTCTGTTCTTTCTTACTACCAGCCTTTCATGCACCGGCAATTCCACCGAAACAACTTCTTCTATCATAATACTCTCCCTGTAATATACTTATTCATCATAATCCCTAAGAATAATCGTGCTTGGTGTCTTCTTAACAATAATATGTGAAAATACAGAACTTGGCATGTAAGTCTTATCATCCATATATATCCTGCTTCCCGGATATATATGATTCTTTACTTTAACAACTGCTCTCTCTGAATCTCTTATAAGATTGTATAATGCCTTGCTCTTTTCTTCAAGCTTGGCTTTCTGAGCCATCTTTACAATCTTTGACTGGGTAACTCTCAATGCCATTTTACTATCATACTTTTCAGGCATGTTCTGTTTAATCATCTCAAACTTCTTATTAGCCATTTCAAAAGTTTCAATCTGTCCGTCTACTTCCTTAAGTTCCATAATAAGTTCTGCATATTCTTTTCTGATTTCTTTGGTCGAACCAACTCTCAACAAAGTCTTTACATTGCTTTCATGTCCACATGATGTAGTACTGATTCCCATAACACCAGTTACATCACCACCTATAATAGAACCTATGGGTCCCTCAACAAATATCCTGCCATATGTAAGCACCCTGCAGTTAAGAATATAATTACACTGTAAGTCTCCTTTGGCAATAACCTCTGTATTCTCAAAAAATCTGCCTGATATATTTCCCCCTGCCTCGATTTTTCCTGAATTCTTAGTATTAACACCATCCTTTAATACAATATCTTTCCCAGCAATAAGTGTTGCTCCCTCAACGAAGCCTCCAACATATATACTTCCCATGGCATGAACTGTTACACCACTTCTCACACTGCCTGTAATATTAACATCCCCGTTAAAGTCAATATTCCCCATGCTCATATCTAGATTACCATTAACCTCATATACATTAACAACACTTAAATCATAGTTACAGTATTCAATCTTTCCAGATATTGCAGCATAAGTTTCTTTACCATCATCAGATGTCTTAAAGCCCTTACCATGCAGTCTTGGCTTTGGTTTACCCTGCTTAGGAACAAGCAGCTTTCCACATACATCAAAGCCAAACTCCCCTTTAGTCGGCTCATGATATCTTGCCAGCAAATCACCCTCATTAACCTTTTCAAATCTCTTCTGGTTAAAGTAATCAATAGAACCATCTTCTCTTACTGTAGGTCTGTTATTATTAATTGCATCTGTATCAAAGAAAAACTCATAATATCCATCTTTTCCTGCCTCTACCGGTTTACCAAAAGCAACTTCAACAGGCTGGTCATATATTTTTTGTAAAATCATCCATCGAATTTTTTCTTCATCTATTCCCGTCTTAATTCCATTAAGCGATAGCTTATTCATGACTTCATCATATGTATATCCTTCATCACATTTGCCAAGCCTGACTGATGCGCTCATATTATCATCTGCAATATATACATAAACCTCATGTAACTCGATATCATCTATATCAGCTGTTTCATTAACTATTTCTGTATTGCTCATGCTGTTCCCCCTTTCCGAAGGTCTTATCCATTCATTATCAAAACACTGTACTGTAATAGCTGCATCTTAACATCCATACTTAAGCAGCCCATCCAGATTACTTCCCCTCTCAAGTGCAAGTCTTATCTTCTCCATCTCTTTAAATGTATATCTTGGATCAGCATATAAAGAAACATCTACACCGCTTGTAAGTCCCATAAGAATTTCCTGTGACTGCAATTCATTAAGTGCAGGCTTCTCGTCATTCCATTTATCAGAAATTCTGTGTCTTGCCTCTTTCATGCTTACCGCATCAATAAACGGATCTGCATATTCAGAAACATCTATTCCTTCTTCAAGTCCAAGTCTTATCTGCTTCATCTGTCCTGATGAAAATCCAACCATGTTATATGGAGTAACATCAATCCCTTCCTCAAGTCCAAGTCTAATCTGTTCCATCTGTTTCCCATTGTATTCATGAAGCAGATACTTAGTTATATCGACACAACTGTGTATTCCCAGCCTTATCTCATTGAGCTGATATTCATCATAATTATCCTCAACAAAAAATGTAAGGTCAATATCTTCTTTTTTTGCAAGTCTTATCTGTCTTAATACCTCTCCTGAATAACCAAGCTTTGCATACCTGGTCAGATCATAATTAAGCTCTGATGCAAGCCTTATCTCTCTCATAACAGAATGACTGAACTTAGGATTACATATATCATCCATATTCATTCCGCTACGCACAGCCTGCTTCAGTTCTTCCATCTGCATATAATCATACTGTGCATCTGCAAATCTGCTTACATCAAGTTTTTCTTCCAGACCAAGTCTTAATGCTTTCATCTGGGCAGCGTTAAATTCCTCTTTGCAATACACACTCACATCAACGCCATTCTCAATTCCTCTGATAATCTCAATAGTCTGTAATTCATCAAATCCCAGAGACTGCCAGACCTGCTTGTCTACAGTTTTGTTTTCTATATTCTTATTAATCTCTTCCACGTTCTGCATAAGCCCATCTCCCATAATCAAAACAAATCATCATATATCCGGACCTTAATAATATCTGTCTAAATTCTATCACACATACAGTCCGACTACAAGTTCTAACATTGTACATTTTTTATCAATGCCCTATATATCCTGTTCCGTCCAGAAATCCTTAATGCATTTATAAGCATTACCCAGACTGACTGGAAATATCCTGTTCCACTCCCTAGGATACATACGCTCATATTCACCAGTCATAAATCTGTCATCCAGAAGTGCAATAACTCCCTTATCCGTATCCGTCCTTATAACCCTTCCTGCTGCCTGAAGCACCTTATTCATTCCCGGAATAACATAAGCATAAGAATATCCATTTTTACCAAACTCATCAAAATAATCCCTTAAAATGTTACGCTCCCTGCACACCATCGGAATCCCAGTTCCGACAATGACAGCTCCGATAAGACTCTCATCCTTTAAGTCAATTCCTTCGGAAAATATTCCTCCAAGCACACAGAAGCCTGCAAGCGAAGCCCCTTCTGGAAGTTCCTCGTAAAATGCTGATAAGAAATTTTCCTTGTCAGCCTCCTTCATAAACCTTCCCTGCACAAGCACATTCACACAGCTTTCTGGTAAAAATGTATCTTCTCCACCACATTCGACCACATTAACACCATTTTCCCACCTGAAGCACTCAAGAACACTCTCCATGTAAGAATATGACGGAAAGAACACCATATATCTGCCGCTTCTGCCAGAAATCATATGCATAATATAATCATGTACCTTGGCATATTCCCTTGCGTTTCTTCTTGTATAACGGCTTGTCACATCAGTAGCCACGACAATTCTCTTATTATCAGGTTCAAAAGAAGAGTGTGCATACACCGCTCTTTCTGATACATCACCTGAAAGCATTTCCTTAAAATAATTGACCGGAAGCAGCGTTGCTGAGAAGAATACCGTGCTTCTGCCCTGTGAAAGTCTCTCACTTATGTTGCCAGACGGGTCAACACAGTACAGATGTACAAGAAAGTTTCCATCATTATCATGCTCATTATAATAGACATATTTTTCATCAGCACAGTCATACATATTAAGAAAATGTCTCACTGCAAAGAAAAACTCGAGCAGCTCGTTAGTCACAGGCTCACCCTTATGCCTTTCCATAAACTTCTGCATAAGTCCCATTACACGCTCAAGGCTGGCTGGAAATGTTCCAAGACCACTCACAACCATGAATGTATCGCACTGTCTTTTATATTCGAGCAACTGCTTGTTACATCTGTCAAGTGCGCCTGCAAGCCGTTTGTCCATCTCTTTGACAAGCTTCTTAGCCGCAAGAAAATCTTCTTTTTTCAACACTGCACTGTACATTTCTCTTGCTCTGTCCACAAGGTTATGTGCTTCATCCACAAGAAACACATAATCACCCTTCGCACCATTGCCAAAATACCGCTTAAGCGACGCATCCGGGTCAAATACATAATTATAATCACATATAATTCCATCACACCAGTACGAAACATCAAGCGACATCTCAAACGGGCAGACATTATGTCTGTTGGCATATTCCATGACATTATCTCTTCCGATAACTATCTGGCTCGTTATTATGTCGTACACAGCATCATTAATCCTGTCAAAATGCCCCTTGGCATAAGGACATGCCACGGGGTTGCAGTTGCGCTCATCAAGTGGACATATTTTGTCCTTCGCTGTAAGAGTAACAGTTCTCATATGAAGCCCGTTATCTCTTAATATAGCATAAGTATCCTCCGCAACAGTTCTCGTTATTGTCTTTGAAGTCAGGTAAAATATCTTGTCTGACATCTGCTGTCCTAACGCCTGCACAGCCGGGAACACAGTAGACAACGTCTTTCCGACACCTGTAGGTGCCTGAATATATAGATTGGTATTATCTTCAATAGCCCTGTATACACTCACGCACAGATTCTTCTGCCCCTCCCTGTATTCATAAGGAAACTTAAGTTCTCTGATTGATTCCGTCCTTTTATGCCTCTCATCAAATGTATAATCAGTCCATCTCTTAAAGCCCGTAATCAGCTTATTAAACCACTCTTCAATTCTTTCAAATGTATATTCTTCCAGAAACTTGTTGATTGTCTCAGGCTCAGGAGTAACGTAAGTCATCTGGATTCCAATCTTTGACAGCTTCTTCTGGCTTGCATATATATAGCCATATACCAGTGCCTGGGCTTTATGCACATAGACCGGTTCTTTCAGCAGAGAAACATCTGTCTGCATAGTCTTTATCTCATCAATTATTGCATCGCTCTCCGGCTCTTTATTGCCATCCTCGTCATAATTAATATCTGCAATAATACCGTCAGCCCTGCCTTCAACCTGTAATACATACTCAATCCCTAAGTCAGATACAAGCGGTATCTCAATCTTTAAAGGCACTTCTGCATGATACATAGTTCCCATGCTGTGCTGGATTTTCCTGTGAATCCTTGCCCCCTCCTGCATGATTTTCACATCATTGCTGCCTGTATTCCTGTTGTCAATATCACCTTCTGCGCACATGAATTCCACAAGATTCCTTACAGATATTCGAAAGCAGTTTCCATTTACAGAGTACATACTATCTCCATTCAATAATGTTCTTCAATATCGTATATATAGGCATTGCCTGTCTTTCCGACTCTTTTAACCTGTTCCATGTAATTAAGCATTGCAAGTACACTGGCAGCAGTCTGCCTGTCAATATGCGCTGCATTTGCAAAATCCGCTGAAGTAAAGTTCTTCTCAAGCCCTTCTGGTACAAACTGCATATAATCCTGCGGACAGTCCAGTTCAACTATCTTTCTTATTCCAACAGGAATGCGGTCATAACGCACACTTCCGCGCTTCTTATCGTAACTCCAGCCATTAAGAAGCTTATATTCTTCCATATCAATCAGCAGCAATGTAACCTTAAGATTCTGATTCTTTAAAAATGCTTTAATCTTATACAGTTCAAACATCGCGTCATACACAGAGCATCGCTTTGGAGACTTTCTTCTGGAAGTAATATCCCCTGTTTCCGGCTCAATCCAGCTTAAATACTTTTCATACGGCATCGGATATACAACCCTCACCTGATATTCATTCAGGAACACTGACAACTTATCCCTTAACTTGTTAAGCTGCCTTGTCTGAATCTCAATTATCCCATGCTCATTATATATATCTGCAAAATAACCGTCTATTGCAACCTCATGATTATCCTCATCAGGTTCATAATACATTTTTAATACTGCATGCAGTGTCTTTTCCGACAAAGTACCTATCCCCTTGTCATTATGGCTCTTACCGATTATCTTCTCTTTCGCCGCGTCAAAAGCCTGACTGTCTATATATTCAACTGGTTCTGCTGCAGATTTCTTTTTTGACATTGTGTACCTCGTATCAGATATATGTTATCATTGATAACAAGTATCTTACGAATACCTAAAAAAATCAAGGCATTTACCGATATAACCTATATAAATCCAATTAAGAACAGGAGAAAAACATGATATCAATAAGCATGTGCATGATTGTAAAAAATGAGCAGGACATTCTTGCAAGGTGTCTTGATTCATACGCAGGAACTTATGATGAATTGATTATTGTAGACACAGGCTCAACTGACAATACCAAAGAAATTGCCGCTCACTACACCGATAAAATATATGATTTTGAATGGATAAATGATTTTTCAGCCGCAAGAAATTTCGCATTTTCCAAAGCTGAATGTGACTACATATTCAGTGCTGACGCAGACGAAGTGCTTGATGATACTAACAACTACGCATTAAGAGAATTGAAACATATGCTTCTTCCAGAGATAGACATTGTTCAGATGTATTATGTCAATGCATCAGAATATAATTCTGTATACAATGCACACAAAGAACTCCGCCCGAAGCTTTTCAAAAGGCTCCGTCCATTCACATGGATTTCACCAATACATGAAACAGTACGGCTCACGCCAATCGTATATGACAGTGACATTGAAATTCTTCACATGCAGTCGGGCGACCATAGTAAAAGAGATTTTTCAACATATTTCAAAGCATTTGAAAAAGGTATCCACATTGAAGATTATGTAGTTACCATGCTGTGTAAAGAACTTCTTATATCCGGTGAAGATTCCGACTTTATTGCTTTCAGGAATATATTTGAAAATATTCTATCAAAAGAAGGCAGAAGCAATGATTTAATGAAAGAAATCAACTGTATTCTTGCTAAGATATATATGGCAGACGGTGACACTGACGCATTCTTTAAGACCACTTTAAAAGCAGTTGCCGACAATCCTCCTGCTGAAATGTGTCTGATTCTAGGAACATTTTACATGAACCAGACAGACTATGAGGAAGCTGTGCTGTGGCTGTATAATGCTGCATTTGAGACAGAGAGCATACTTGATGTGGCAAGCAGCGGAAACAAGCCTTTATCTTTGCTTGGTAAATGTTATGAAGAACTTGAAAAGACTTCAGATGACGCATACCTGTGCGCACAGTACAAGGAAATGTCTGACGATTATTACAATCAGGCTGATAACTGGTCGCTTCCAGAAGAATAAAAAAACCTTAGTGAAACCGTCAATGATTTCACTAAGGCTTTTTTATTATTTATCATCCTCAACATCAAAGAGCTTCAACTCTTCAACATCACTCTTACCTGACTTATCGTCTCCATAGGATATCTTATCAGATGATGTATCAAGTTCTTCATAACTGTCATCTTCATCCTCTGCATATCCATCAATTACCTTCTCTGTATATTCATCAAGGTCAACACCATCCTTTGATGCCATGTTAAACACCTTCTTAACTTTCGCAAGCTTAGTACAAAGAACAATAGTAATCACTATAAATGCAGCTATTATCAGTCCAAGTATTAATACTATCGTCAGCCAGAATCTGTTGTTTCCTGATGTTTTTCCATTATCAGCCTTAACATCAGCATTAGCAGTATCAGATTTAACAACAGAATATGCCTGTATAGTTCCATCACTTACCCTGTATCTGAACCAGCCCTTCTCGCCAAGTGAGCTTACTCCGTAGAACAGGCAGTACTGTCTGTCAGCGTCCATAAGTACCTGCACCTCTTTGCCATTCATGGTAAATTTAGTAAGTGCATATCCTGCCGGTTTTTCTAACGAGTTAGTTATTGGCAGCACAACATATGTTATCTCAGGTTCTGCAACAGTATTGTATGGTGAAAATGTTTTCGCAGTCTCATCATAGATGTAGAACCCGCCTTTTCCATCTTCACTTTCAAGATACATAAGGATAAGACCTGTCTTTATGCCTTTAACCGCATTTATCTTCTGACCATTATAATCATAGTCAATCTCCTGATATCCATCCGGAATTGTGATTCCTGAATATTCCTTTACAACAGAATACTTCCTGCCATCTATCGTCACAGTTCCATCATTATTAACCGCCTGTGATGCATCTTCTGTAACAGCTTCTGTCTTTGACTCAGCCTCTGTTGTTGCTTCCTGACCATCCACAAGTTTTGTTGTATATATTATATACCTCTTAACTGAACCATCTTCTGCCGTAACTGTAATTGTTGTTGTATTGCTTCCCGGATCCATTCTTCTGCCACTTATGCTTACCTTAGCAGCATTATCATTAGCTACAGCACTTACAACAAGCTCTGTGACATCAGCATCAACAGTTGCATTATATGTTGTCCTGTCTGGTGAAAATGCTGGTGAAAGCGTTCCCGGACTTATCTGCAGGGACTTTAATGTGTTGTCTGATGAGTAGCTGGCTGGAGCTTTTGCAGTGACCTTTCCTGATGAGGAACTGCTGACTGTTGCAGGTTCTCCATTAACAGATATCTTTGCATCTCCTGCAACGCTAAGTGTTGTTGTTCCTGCAGCGATAATTTCAAATTCCATAGATATAGATTCTGTTGAACCATATGCCGATGCATCAAGAAGTGCAAATGATACAACTCCGCTATTACCAGCACCTACTGGTTTTATAATCGACTTATCATATGATACTGGAACTAACGCAACATCTATAATATCAGATGCAGATATAGTAACTGTTACCGTTATCTTACTTCCAACTGTTCCGCTTGCTGAACTTATAGATATAGAAGCCTGCTCGTCAGCCTTAGCGTAATACGCAGGAATCAATGCAATGCACATTGCCAGTACACCTATAAAAGCAAGTAATTTTTTTATCTTATTCATAGTCATCCTTTCAAACCGTAATTATTGATTGATGCTTCCTACCCCAAGAATATACCTCTTAACCATAGCAAAATCAAACAAATCAAGTTCTCCGTCTCTGTTACAGTCGGCCGCCTTCCAATATACTCCTGACGGGTCTGCTATACCTAATATAGATCTCTTTATCTGTGCAAAATCAAACAAATCAATCTCTCCGTCGCCATTGACATCCCCATATATAACAATCTCATATCTGCTGACCTCTTCGCCAGAAGAATTATATGTTATAAGGATATCGCCAGTACCAACTAATCCATCTTTCTCATTGCCATTCTTATTAAGTATCTTAGAATAAGCACCATTATAATTATCAATCTTATCAAGCACATCTTGGACATAACCTGATACAGTTAAACCACTTATGTATTTTTCATCCTCATCAACAGATAATGTTGTTGAAAATCCCGGATAAGCAACATCCGGTTCTGGATCTGGTTCCGGTGTTGGATCAGGTTCTTTATCCTGTCTTACAACAGTTATAGTATAGTCCTGATCATCGCCATTAGCTGCTGTAACAGTAATTGTAATATCATTACTTCCAACTGAAAGATCATGATATCCCAGTCCGCTTACATCTGCTGAAGAATCAAGTGTTGAACCTCCAACATATACAGATGAAGTATCATAATCAACAATAAGACTATATTCTGTTTTATACAGGCTGAATGTCGGAGTCAATGAATAACCATCAACATATAAGTCAGATAATCTGTTATTAGGGCTGCCGTCTCCTGTTGGAATTTCACATACATTTTCAGGCATATTCTCATATACAGGTATTCTGAATATAAATGCTATATTGTTCTTATTACTGTCGCTATACCCCTGTGCGCTCTTAACTGATTCACTTCTTGGAGCAAGTACATTGGTCATATACTGATGACCTCTTCCAGTCATATCAAACTTTTCATAATAAAGGGTATTCTGACCTCTGTTTATATAACTTTTTCCAAGATATATTGCTCCACCAATAATAGATTTCATTCTTGTATTCCAAGGTCTTAATGTAGATGAATCTGGATAAGAAGCATATTTAAGTCCATTCTGGACTGCTGTCAATCCTCCACTAGCATATGCCCCTATATTGTAATAATTATAATAACCCCAGTAGTAGCCAGACTGTGTTCCTGATATGCTGCTTCCATATCCACTGTTACCCTGCTCCTGTAATATTCTTGAAGCAAGATGATATGGGCTTACCCCTGATTCCTGTCCTGCAAGCAGCAGACCGGTTATATATGTATAATTTCTTCCATCATATGTCAGGTCATGGCTTGAATTTTCCATAAATGTACCATCAACCATACTCTCAAGGCCGCTCTCATCCTGTAATGAACTGTCAAATGAAAGATTTTCAAACATAAATATATTATCTGCATTAAGGAAGTTTCTAGGGTCAAGTGCATATTCAACAAGTGCAGATGATGCCTGAACCCAGCCACCTGAATCAAGCTGTGTATACTGTCCTGATTCCCAGTCATAGCAGCCATCAGCAACCGATTTCCATGATGACTTTGCTGAACCATATGTAAGGCTTCGGCCAATCACATTCTGGTTTTCCAGAACATCAGACCAGTCTTTTCCATTATGGTCCGCCACAAACACCCAGTTAGGATACTGCACATGAAGCTGTCTTAACCCATCCTTATAACTATCCGGGAACCCCTGCGAATCAAGGTACTCCTCGAAATCTGCATCCGGCTTATAATCATTTCTCTTATCAACAGTTACATATTCAGAAGTAACGTAACCTCTGTAATAATCACCGTTAAGATAGAATCCTATTCCATACCATAATCCTGAACTTGTGTCGACCTCTTCGTATATATCAAACTTAAAGCCACCATCCACCTTGGTAATGACTGAACCACTGACTGGTGATGTCCTTATACGAAGATCTGTAACATCATAATTAACATGTCCCTGACCAATGGACTCTTCCGCCTTAGTATTAAGCACAGAAGTAACCGTAAGGCATGTCAGCACAAGCATACATAACATGACACCAATTGCGGCTATTCTTTTTGCACTACATTTGTATCCTGATTTCATGTAATCACCTGACTCCTGAATGTATAGTATTAACTAGTTTCTTCCAAATTCTGAAAGCTTTAAGCCCTCATTTCTCTCAAGTACCATATTAACAGACCAGCTATTGGCAAATACCAGAAGCGGATTGCCCTTAAGGTCTTTAATCTTCTTCATATCTGATGTACCAACAATTCTGTTCACATCAATTTCCTCAGGATTCTCAATCCAGCGGATATGCTCGTATGGAAGCGGCTCAAGTCTGATATCAACACCGTATTCATTCTTAAGACGGTATTCGAGAACTTCAAACTGAAGGACACCAACAACGCCCACGATAATCTCTTCCATTCCTGTATTGAACTCCTGGAATATCTGAATTGCACCTTCCTGTGCAATCTGGTTGATACCCTTAATGAACTGTTTTCTCTTCATAGTATCAATCTGTCTTACTCTTGCAAAATGTTCTGGTGCAAATGTAGGGATACCCTCAAATGCAAATTTCTTGTTAGATTTGCAGATAGTATCACCGATAGAGAATATTCCCGGATCAAATACACCGATAATATCTCCCGCATATGCCTCATCAACAATATGTCTCTCCTCCGCCATCATCTGCTGAGGCTGGCTGAGTCTTATCTTCTTGCCACCCTGTACATGGTTAGCTTCCATTCCGGCTTCAAACTTACCTGAACATATTCTCATGAAAGCAATTCTATCTCTGTGTGCTTTATTCATGTTAGCCTGAATCTTGAATACAAATGCTGAGAAATCCTCAGTAAATGGATCAATAACTCCCTGGTCAGACTTTCTTGGAAGCGGAGAAGTTGTCATTGATAAGAAATGCTCAAGGAAAGTCTGTACACCAAAGTTAGTAAGCGCTGAACCGAAGAATACCGGTGTAAGGTCACCAGCACTTACCATTTCCTGGTCAAACTCTGCACTTGCTCCGTCTAACAGTTCGATATCTTCCTGAAGCTTGTCATAGAAAGCATCACCAATTCTGTCCTTAAGAACAGCCTCATCTGATGCGTCAACAATCTCAGTATCAACTTCCTTCTGACCATTCATGGCTGCCTTGAATAAAGAAACATTTTTCTCTTTACGGTCATATACGCCCTTGAATTCCTTACCGCAGCCGATAGGCCAGTTAATTGGGCATGTAGCAATTCCAAGTACGCTCTCAATCTCATCAAGAAGCTCAAATGGGTCATTAGCCTCTCTATCCATCTTATTGATAAATGTAAATATAGGAATGTGTCTCATAACACATACTTTAAAAAGCTTGATAGTCTGTTTCTCAACACCCTTAGAAGCGTCAATAACCATGACCGCGGAATCTGCTGCCATAAGAGTTCTATAAGTATCCTCTGAGAAATCCTCATGTCCCGGAGTATCAAGGATATTAATACAGTAGCCTTCGTAGTTAAACTGAAGAACTGAAGAAGTTACCGAAATACCTCTTTCCTTCTCAATCTCCATCCAGTCAGAAACCGCATGCTTGGCAGTCTTCTTACCCTTTACAGAACCTGCAAGGTTAATAGCTCCTCCATAAAGCAGGAACTTCTCTGTTAATGTTGTCTTACCAGCATCCGGGTGAGAGATAATGGCAAATGTCCTTCTTTTCTTAATTTCACTTTCTAAACTCACTGTTTTACTCCTTTATAAACATAATACATAAACAATTCATACCCGTTTCGGCATACACATAATATAAGCCTGTGACGCAGTCTACGGCTTCACAGGCTTACTCTAATCAATAGTCTTCGAATTATTCACGGTTAAGACCGAACTTGTATGAAACCTCAGACTTGTCATCAATTCTTCTGAAAATGTTGACTACTCTGTCCATAACCGGTTCGAAATCTTCCTCATTCTCAACCTCAACAGTAACAACCTGTCCGTCTTCCTTAATAACTGCATCCTTAACAAGTGCTAATGCCTTGATATCCTCCTCAGTCTGGGCAACCTGCTCAGGTGTTGTTAACATCTTTGATTTACTCTTATACTTAACAGCGTATGTTCTTGTCATCATATCCTCCTATTGGCTCTTCGTAGCAATATAATCTCATATGTCATTATATTATATAACATGTTTTGGGATTATGCAATGGGGTGAAAAATCCAATGTAAATTTTTTATTAGAATTAAAAAAGCAGCAACCTATGCATTATGATATGATACCTCTTAAGTAGACATGGTAAATAACCAAAATCTATTTAAGGGGT
>ENA-OPRS01000305-OPRS01000305.1-human-gut-metagenome-genome-assembly--contig:-NODE-305-length-33140-cov-2.904307_pt1 | contig 33140 bp, 34 predicted proteins | sample MGYA00241795_ERZ501881 | MGnify/ENA primary metagenome ERZ501881 (study PRJEB25962, sample SAMEA2042440) | human gut metagenome | biome: human gut; feature: human-associated habitat; material: faeces... | reverse complement strand
ACAAGCAGCTTGATGTAGTTGTCCCCACAAGGGACCAGCAGCAGCTTTTTGCCGCTGCCTTCATAACGCTTGGCGAATTCCAGAAGGGTTTTCACAAAGACCTGGTCGTCTTCCAGATTGGGCTCTACCACTTCCACCGTGACGATCTTGCTGGCCAAGCAGGGTCCCAATACCCCCTTGCCGATTGCCACTGACTTGACCCCATACTCCTGATGGAAGGAGCGGGCCATACCGTAAACGTTGATGTCGCTGCCCAAAAGGACAGGCTGAAAGGGAATCTCCTGACTCATGTTTTTTAGGACCTCATTTCAAAATCATCTAGCAAAACCAAAGAGTTCAATCACGCCTGGGCTTTCTCCTCGCTGAAGAACTGCTTGTACCACACCAGGAAGGTGTACACGGTCCAAACCCGGCGGCTGTTGTCCGCCTTGCCGGCTTTGTGATCGTCCAGCAGCTTCAGGAGCTTTTCCGTGTGGAAGAATTTCTGGGCATTTTCCCCGGTGAATTCCTCCCGGACGATGTTGTAATATTTCTCTTCCTTCAGCCAGACCCGGGTGGGAACCGGGAAACCCAGTTTCTTCTTGGAAGCCCACTTGTCGGGCATCCTGCGCAGGGCGGCTTTCCGCATGGCATACTTGGTATTTTCGCTGTTGACCCGGTACTTGGTGGGAATGCGTCCGGCCAGGGCCATGATTTTCTTATCCAGGAAGGGGACCCGCAGTTCCAGGGAATTGGCCATGCTCATTTTATCGGCCTTCAGCAGAATATCTCCCACCATCCACATGTTCAGGTCAACAAACTGCATTTTGGTCACAGGGTCCTTGTCGGCCACCATGTCGTAGTAGGGCTTGCACAATGCCTCGGGAGCAGCTGCATCGGTGGGATGCTTCAGGAGAGCCCGGCGCTCCTTTTGGGTAAACATATAGGCGTTGCCGATAAACCGTTCCTCCAGGTGCTTGCCCCGGCGCACCAGGAAGTTCAATCCGCGGTGGGCAGGCAGAAGGCCGGCCACATGGCCGATCAACCGCCGGATGGGGAAGGGAATCTTATCGTACCAAGTGCACTCCAAGGGCTCTTTGTAGATATTGTACCCGCCGAAAATTTCGTCTGCTCCTTCGCCGGAGAGCACCACTTTCAGGTGCTGAGAGGCGGTATTGCACACAAAGTACAAAGCCACTGCCGCAGGGTCTGCCAGCGGTTCGTCCATATGGTACTGGATCTTTCCAAAGTTGCCCCAGAACTCTTTGGGGGTGATGATGTGGCTGATATTCTTTACCGGGATCTGTTCCGAAAGCTCCTGGGCATAGCTGATTTCGTTGTATTTGGTGCCGTTGTCAAAGCCAACGGTGAAAGTCTTGTCCACATGGGCGGAACAGGCCACATAGCTGGAATCCACCCCGGAGGACAGGAAAGAACCCACTTCCACGTCGGAGATTTTGTGGGCTTCCACGGAGTCGTCAAAAGTCTTTTCAATTTCGTCCACCCAGTAATCCAGAGGCTTGTCTTCCTCTGCCTGGAAAGTGGGCAGCCAGTACCGGGTGATATCCATTTTCCCGTCCTTATAGCGGAAGTAGTGGGCGGGGGGCATCTTGTATACGTCTTTAAAGAATGTTTCCGGACCGGGAGAATACTGGAAGGAAAGATAGTTTTCCAGCGCCCTCTGGTTGAGTTCCTTGTGGAAATGGGGGTGATGGAGGAAGCTTTTGATCTCCGAACCGAACATGAGGGTACCGTTCATCTTGGCGTAATAAAGTGGCTTGATGCCGAAGAAATCCCGAGCGCCAAACAACTCTTTTTGTTCTTTGTCCCAGATGATGAAGGCAAACATGCCCCGAAGCTTGTTGAGAAGGTCCACGCCATATTCCTCATAGCCATGGAGAAGCACTTCCGAATCGGTGGCGGTTTTGAACACATGACCCGCCGCCAGAAGGTCTTTTCGGATCTCCTGGTAATTGTAGATTTCCCCGTTGAACATCAGGACTTTAGAACCGTCCTCATTGAGAATGGGCTGCCGTCCGCCTTCCAAGTCGATGATGGAGAGCCGACGGAATCCCAGGGAGATGGAACCGTCCATATAGTAATCCGCGTCGTCGGGACCCCGGTGACGGATGGCATCCGTCATGGCATGGAGAATCCCGGAATCCAGCTGCGTATCGCCGCCGTCGATAAATCCAACGAAACCGCACATGGTCTTGACCTGCCTTTCTATAGCAAAATCTCAAACCGGGGGCCGAGCCCCCTTTCACAGTCACTATTTCATTATTTTACCACAGAACCCATAGAAAAGCCAAATTTTCTTTCTCTTTTTCCCCTTTTCTATTTCTGTGTCAGGCTTTTCTCTTCCGTGTGTTACCTTTTGTGAATTTTGCACCGACACAAAAAAAGACCGCCTAAAAAGGCGGCCCATGGCAAGACAGAAAAAGAAAATTCCCAGGGTGAAGGGCGCAAGAAAACAGGCGCCGCATAAGAGGGTCAACGTCTTTTTTCCAATGCGGCCTGTTCGGTATCCCGTACCACTTCAAAGAGGGAATCGGCATAATGGGGGTATTCCTGAGAAAGTTTTTCCGGAGTCAATTGGGGAAGGATCTGGGGAGGAATTCCCGCGGCGTCCTCTAAATCTCCCCCTTCCAGCAAATAGCGGGCCTTGGCCTCGGACAAAGCCATGTGGGCGTCCGTTTGGGCCCCATAGAGACGGCGGTCCAAGGAGAAGGCTTCCTGGGGATTTTTCCCCCGGGCTCCATAAAGCAGCCGGAACATCTTGTACACGGCGCAAGACAGGAAGGCGGACATATGACGGGTCAATCCTTCACTATTGATTTTTTGCAAAATCCCGAATACAATATTGATAGAATATACCAGCATACGGCGTTGGTCTTCCACCGGGGAAACAGGTTGGTCCTGGGAAGGGGGATTTTCTTCCTGGGGGAGGTTGGCCCCCACGCCATTGCGATGCGGCGTACATCCCAGCAAATAGTCACAGGACACATTGTAATAGGCGGCGGCGCGCACCAAGAAGTCCAATCCGCATTCCCGGATTCCCTTCTCATAGTGGGAAAGCAGAGCCTGGGAGATACCCAGATCGGCTGCCACCTTTTTTTGGCTCATGCCCCGTTCTTTTCGCAAGAGTGTTAAGATTCTGGGGAAATCGTTGTTCATCATGGAGAACACCTCGATTGACCTAGAGGATAGACCAGGCGGAAAAACGCTGGCCTGGTGGGCCCAAGATGGAAAAGTGCTGATCAAAAAGCCCAAAATAATCGAAAAATGGTTGCTAATATATGGTCTAATTATACGATACTCTATTACAAGATAAATGCTTTAGAGGAAAAAAGAACCAAGAAAATGTAAAAAATTATTTTTTTCTTTTTTGAAAACACCCCAGGAGGCGACATTATGCGTTCTTATGTCATTCATCTCATCCGAAATATGCCCTGTGAGGGAAATCTGGAAGGCCGGTACATTGGCCGGACGGAATCTCCTTTGGCGCCCTCATCCCTGGGGGATCTGGTGGAATTGAAGAAAAAATTTCGATATCCCCAGGCCCAGGCCTTTTACGCCAGTCCATCCACCCGGTGTGTGGACACCTTGCGGATCTTGTATCCGGAAGCGGATCCGGAGGTAGTTTTGGAGATGGCCGAGTGCGATTTCGGGGACTGGGAAAATAAGACTGCCCAGGAGCTGAAGCAGGATCCCAAGTTTTTGGAATGGATGGAAGGAGGAGGTCAGGCGGCTCCCCCCAATGGGGAGAGCGGCGTGGTGTTCCTGCAGCGGGTGTGCAAGGGTTTTGAGACTCTGGTGCAGAATATGATGGTTCAGGGCCAGACCAGTGCAGTTTTGGTGACCCATGCCGGGGTGATCACCGGGCTGCTGTCCGCATACGGATTGCCCCGGGCTCAACCTTATGAGTGGATGTGTGAGCCGGGCTGCGGTTATTCTGTGCGGATCACCCCCAGTCTGTGGATGCGTTCCATGGTGATGGAGGTTTACCAGACCCTTCCCCAAGGGGAAGAAGGAGAACGGCCGGATCACCTAGTGGTGGACGTGGCCCGGGAGGCCGCCCAGCGAGCTTGGGGTAATCGGGAGCAAAGCCCGGAAGAAGGGGAAAACCAGGCTTGACAAACGGTAAAATCCGTCCTATAATGCCAACAAAGTGAATGATCGGAAAAGACAACGAAGGGAAAAAGACGTGGGGTAGCCACCCAGAGAGCCTGCGGTTGGTGGAAGCAGGAAGGCGCCTCACGGGATAGCTCATCCCGGAGTCTCCTGGTTCGAAGGGCGCTGCCCGGAGAAGAGGACGTGTGGCGGCGTTATTCGCCTGGCCTTGCAGAGGAACGAGGCTGAGTGAGGGCACGGAGGAGTCCGTGCCGAAAACGGGTGGTACCGCGGAACGAATTTCGCCCCGGACGCGACAGAGAGTCGTGTCCGGGGCTTTTTTAGCGGTTCCAGGGAAATTGTGTGTCGATGAGGAAAGGACGGATGGAAGGATGAACCATGGGTATCGGAAGTACAAGGCATTTGAGCCCATCCACTTCAAGGAACGGACGTGGCCGGATAAGGTGATCGATCACGCGCCCGTATGGTGCAGTGTGGATTTGCGGGATGGCAACCAGGCGCTGGTCAATCCCATGAACCTGGAACAGAAAGTGGAATTTTTTCAAATGCTCACGTCTATGGGGTTTAAGGAAATCGAAGTGGGATTTCCCTCCGCGTCGGAGACGGAATACGAAATTCTGCGCACCCTGATCGAGGAAGAACTGATTCCCGACGGGGTGACCATTCAGGTGCTGGTCCAAGCGCGAGAGCACCTGATCCGGCGAACCTTTGAAGCCATTCGGGGTGCCAAGGATGTGATTGTCCACTTTTACAATTCCACCTCAACCCTGCAGCGGAAAGTGGTATTTGACACGGATATGGATGGGGTAATCGAGATCGCCGTGGAGGGAGCCAGACTGATTCGCCGCCTGACGGAAGAGCTGCACCAGAAAGCCCCCGAAACCAGAATCCGGTACGAATATTCTCCTGAGAGCTTTTCCGGAACCGAGGTGGAGAATTCCGTGCGGATCTGTGATCGGGTGCTGGAGGAGCTGGGCGCCACTCCGGAAAACAAGGCGATCATCAACCTGCCCAACACGGTGGAAATGAGTACGCCCAACACCTACGCGGACCAGATTGAATATGTCTGCCGGAATCTGCGCCACCGGGACAGCGCAGTGATCAGCCTGCATCCTCACAATGACCGGGGCACTGGTACCGCAGCCACGGAGCTGGGGCTCATGGCCGGGGCTGAACGGGTGGAAGGGACTCTCTTCGGCAACGGGGAGCGCACCGGCAATGCGGATATCATGAACATCGCCATGAATCTCTATTCTCAAGGGGTCAATCCGGAGCTGGATTTCTCCCACATGAACCACATCCGGCAGGTGTACGAGGAGTGCACTCAGATGCCGGTTCATCAGCGTCATCCCTATGCGGGGGAACTGGTGTTCACCGCGTTTTCCGGATCCCATCAGGATGCCATCAACAAAGGCGTCACCTATATGGCGCAGCACTCTTCCCCTTACTGGGAGGTGCCCTACCTGCCCATTGATCCAGCGGATTTGGGACGTCAGTACGAGCCCATCATCCGCATCAACAGCCAGTCGGGCAAAGGAGGGGCGGCCTTTGTCATGCGGCAGGCTTTTGGGTATCATTTGCCTAAAGCCATGCATCCGGAATTTGGTTCCCTGGTCAAGGCCGCCTGCGAGAAAGCCCGCCGGGAGCTCAGCCCTGGAGAAGTGTTTGCCATCTTCAAAAAAGAATACCTGGATGTGGTGGAGCCCTATCACCTGCTTACCTATAAGATCTTTGAAGAGAACGGAGGCCAGGGAAAAGTCCTGGTGGATTTTGAAGGCACAGTCCGCTACCATCAAGTGGACAAACCGGTGTCCGGAAAGGGCAACGGTCCTATCGATGCTTTCTTTAACGCCTTGCGTTCCCTAGGCCTTACCCAGTACGAATTCGTGTCCTACAGTGAACATGCTGTAACTGCCGGCGCAGATTCCAAGGCTGTGTCCTATATCCAGCTCCGCCATGGGAAGGATATCATCTTTGGGGTGGGCATGGACAGCAATATCAGCATTGCCTCCATCAAGGGGATTATCTGCGCCATCAACCGGTGCGAGGCAAGAGAGAGAACCAGTTGAAACCGAGAAGGAGGAACGCGCCATGAAACAGTACCGAATCACCGTGCTGGCCGGAGACGGCATTGGTCCGGAGATCGTCCGGGAAGCGGTGAAGGTCATGGACGCCGCGGGAGAACGGTTTGGATTTTCCCTGGCGTACACCCAAGCCCTGTTGGGCGGAGCAGCTTTGGAGGAAACAGGAGAACCCCTGCCCCAAATAACTGTGGACGCTTGCAAGGCTTCGGACTCTGTGCTGTTGGGAGCGGTGGGAGGTCCCAAGTGGGATACTTTGCCGGGCAGCAAGCGTCCGGAGGCCGGGCTCTTAGGCATTCGGAAGGCCTTGGGTCTTTATGCCAATCTGCGGCCTGCCAAGATTTTCGCCCCTTTGCGGGAGGCCTCTCCCTTAAAGCCGGAAGTGATCGGAGACGCCCTGGACGTGTTGGTGGTTCGGGAGTTGACCGGAGGCATCTATTTTGGAGAGCGGGGCCAAGGTGAAGAAGAGGGAATCCCTTATGCCTGGGATACGGAGCGGTATTCCGTGCCTGAGATTCAACGGATTGCCCAGGTGGCCTTTTCTCTGGCGGAAAAGCGCCAGGGACGGGTGTGTAGCGTGGATAAGGCCAATGTGCTGGAATCCTCCCGGCTTTGGAGAAATACCCTGGAACAGGTGGCCCAAGCTTATCCTCAAGTGGCGCTGTCTCACCTGTATGTGGACAACTGCGCTATGCAGCTGGTACGCAATCCGGGCCAGTTTGACGTAATCGTCACCTCCAACATGTTTGGGGATATTTTGTCCGATGAGGCCTCCATGCTCAGCGGTTCCATCGGGATGCTGCCCTCTGCCAGCTTGGGGGACAGCGGATTTGGCCTGTATGAGCCGGTTCACGGTTCCGCTCCGGATCTGGCGGGAAAGGGGATTGCAAACCCCTTGGCCACCATTTTGTCTGGTGCCATGATGCTGCGGTATTCCCTGGGAGAAGGGGAAGCGGCGCAAGCGGTGGAGGATGCGGTGGACCAGGTCTTGCAGGAAGCCCGTACGCCGGACATTGTGGGAGAGAGCGGCGTCCGGGTTGTAGGGTGCCGGGAAATGGGCGACCTGGTGGCAGACCGGGTGAGAAACTGTCCCTCCATCTGATCGAGTGTCTGCAGAAGGCTAAAAAAGAGCCGGTGTGCTGTTTCTTGGGAAAATGGCACACCGGTTTTTATCATGAGGACCTCTTTCATGGGAGACAATTAGAATCGGTCTGGAAAGAAACTGTACAATCCCTAGAGACAGAGAACAAACGGATTTCTCAAGAGGGGATTGCCCTGCCTAAAAGGAGGAAAATTCCCATAAGGACGGGCTGATGAAGCAGATAGATCACCAAACTGTGGCGGCCCAGAAAGCTGAGGGGGCGAATTCCCGGCTGCAGCAGCTTTTTGGCAGGTTCGCTCCGCCCCAGCACGCTCCAGAGAAAGTACCCTGTGGTGAAAAGGAAAAACCAGGGAATCAGAGCAAAATAGTCGGCGGAGTAAAAGGTGGGAGAATGGAACCCCAATACCGCTGTCCCATCCCACTGATATAGTTCCTGGGGCAACGTGAAAAGCCGGATCCCTTCAAAGCCCAAGTACCCCTGAGGCACCCCGCGGGTAAGGAAGAACAGTACCGCCGCTCCCAAAAGTCCCCAGACGGGAGGAATCTTCCGGAATAATTTGTCCAGGGGGATCATCAGCAGAGCGGAAAGTCCCAGCAGGTTCAACACACCGTACAAAATCCGCTGAGAAGGCATACAGAGCCAGGTGATCAGGGAAATGGCAGCCCCGCATCCCACCAGGATCAAGCCCCGTTTTAGGTGGTGTCGGGAAAGCTGCCAGCACATGCCGGAAAGAAGGATGAAAGTCCAGCAGATGCTCTGCTGCCACAGGTACCCGGGCCACTGGTCGTACCAGGGGGCGGGAAAGGCAAAAATATCCACTAAGTCGTACATGCCGTGGTAGGCCACCATGCTGAGGATGCAGATGCCCCGGACTGTATCCAGCAGGCCGTAATGGGGGCGTTTTTCCAGAGAGGTCAATAGCCCAGCACCCCCTGAAGGGACTCGTCCTCTTCTACCCAGCGGTTCACGTCGATGACTCGGTAGTGATCCCGGTCATCCCGGACAATCACCTGGGCGATGCCGGCGTTGATCACCATCCGTTTGCACATGGAACAGCACATGGCGTTTTTGACGTATTCCCCAGTGGGCACTTCCTTGCCCACCAGATAGAGAGTGCCTCCGATCATATCCCGGCGGGAGGCGCAGATAATGGCGTTGGCTTCCGCGTGGACACTGCGGCACAGCTCGTACCGCTCTCCCCGGGGAATGCCCAGCTGGGTGCGCAGGCAGTAGCCCAAGTCCGAGCAATTTGCCCTGCCTCGGGGGGCTCCCACATAACCGGTGGAAATCACCTCGTCGTTTTTCACAATGACGGCTCCGTACAGTTTTCTCAAGCAGGTTCCCCGCTGGCTGACCGCCTCTGCCAGGTCCAAATAATAGTTGATCTTGTCCCGCCGCTCCAATTTTTCCATGAGAGCACCCCTTTCTTTGCTGCTATTATACTCCCCGGGCCCGGGTTTGGCAACTTTACATTTTTCTGGGGAAATGCTACAATCAGAGGACAAAAGCCCGGCCGGGCAAGGAGGAGAAGCAATGGAAGGTTCTGTCTGGGGAAGTGTTTTAGCGGTGCTGTTTATGGGAGCGTTTCAGCTTTGCGGCTTAGTCACCGCCAGAGCGGTACTTCCCCGGGAGAGCACCGGAATTCGCTTGCTGTTGGGCAGTGTTTGGGGCAGCACCATGCTCCAATGGTTCCCTGTGTTGTTTGCTTTTCCCTTGGGTTTCACTTTGCCTGCTCAGGGATGCGCTTTGGGATTGGCTCTTCTGTGGGGAACAGGGATGTGGTGTTGGGGCCGGCGGAGAGGTGTGCCAAGATGGGACTTTCGGGGCGCCCTGAAAACCCTGAGCAGAAAAAAGTTTCTCTGGGTGGTTTTGGGAACCTGGGTCTTCTTTTGTTACCTGGTGGTCCATTCCTTCCGATGGGAAGGAGGCGCGGTGTTTTCCAGCCAGGCCACTTATGGGGACATGAGTATGCACCTGAGCTTTATCACGTCCCTGGCCAGGCAAGGAGATTTTCCTCCCGATTATTCTCTTTTGCCGGGAACGCGTCTTTCTTATCCCTTTTTGTCGGACAGCATATCCTCCAGCCTCTACCAGCTGGGAGCGCCGCTGGTGGTGGCCTATGCCATACCCATGATGGTAGCCGGAGCCCAGGTCCTTTTGGGCGTGTACGCCTTTGTGTTCCGGATGACCGAGACCAAGGGTCGGGCCGCCTTGGCTTGGACATTCTTTTTCTTTAACGGGGGATTTGGTTTTCTGTATTTTCTGGGAGGCAGTCTGGAGAATTTCACCAGGATCTTTACCGCTTTTTATGAGACCCCCACCAATTTGATTGGAGAAAACATTCGCTGGGTCAATGTTCTGGTGGACATGATGCTGCCTCAGCGAGCTACTTTGTTTGGCTGGGCTCTATTGTTTTCGGCCCTGTACCTGCTGTACCGGGGAACCATGGAGGGGCAGCGAGACTACTTCCTTCCGGTGGGGATCATGGCCGGGGCCATGCCCATGATACACACCCATTCCTTCCTGGCTTTGGGGCTGATTTGTGGGGTGTGGCTGATCTTTTCCCTGTGCGCCAACCTCCATGGGGGGGCAGGCGCTGCTGGGGTGGGGAAGGCATTGATTGTGGTGGGGCTTGTGAGCTTTTCCCTGCTCAAGGAATGGGTGCGGGGAAGAGAGGAATCTCCCGTATTTTTGTGGGCAGCCCTGGGGGTGCTGCTGCTCTGTTTGGCCCTTATCGCCTTTCTCGTGGGAAAAACCTTTTGGAAAAAAGAGGGACTGGGCCTCCTCCCCAGATGGGGGATCCTGCTGGGGGCGGCCGGGGTGTTGGCTTTGCCCCAGCTTCTTTACTGGACCTTCCAACAGGCGGGGGAAGGAAGCTTTCTCCGGGGTCATTTTGGCTGGGTAATCGGGGAGGACGGGTATCTCTGGTTCTACCTGAAGAATCTGGGTTTGACGGCGGTGCTGGCCGTGATCGGCCTGTTGACTGCCCGGAACCGTGACTTTATGAAATACGCCCCCGCCTTGGCTCTCTGGCTTTTGGCGGAGCTGGTGGAGTTTCAGCCCAACGATTACGACAACAACAAGCTGCTGTATCCCGCCTTTGCCTTTCTCTGCTGTAGTGCGGCGGAAGGGCTTATAAGGTGTCTGACGTTTTTGAAAAATCCCAAGGCCCAGAGAGGGGCAGTTGCCGGGGTCGTAGCGGTGGCGTCTCTTTCCGGGGGATTGACCCTGGGGAGGGAAGCGGTGGCCAGCTACGAACTGTTTGGAAGGGGAGCAGTGGAACTGGCCCACTATGTGGAAGAGGCCACGATCCCCAACGCGGTGATTCTCACCGACACCCGGCACAACAACGAAATTGCGGCTTTGGCAGGACGGAACGTGGTATGCGGTTCCCCTTCGTACCTGTTTTATCATGGGTTGAATTATCAGAAAAATCAGCAGGCGGCCCAAGCCATTTATGAGGATCCATGGGGGAATAGATCTCTGCTGGACCAGCTGCAGGTGGACTATATTCTTGTAAGCGATTATGAACGGGCTTCCTACCAGGTGGATGAGGCAGCCCTGGATCGAATGTATGCCCGGGTGTACGACGACGGCAGCCGGGTGCTTTATCAAGTGACAGAACAGGAGGACACACCATGAGTCATCTTTCAGACCCTGGGCGGATCAAGGAGATTCTCACTCGGCACGGGTTTCATTTTTCAAAATCTCTAGGGCAGAACTTCCTCATCAACGACAGTGTTTGCCCCCGGATGGCGGAGCAATGCGGGGCGGAGGACTGCGCGGGGGTCATTGAGGTGGGACCCGGTATTGGGGTGCTCACCTGGGAGCTTTCCCAGGTGGCCAAGAAGGTGGCCGCTATCGAGCTGGACCAGCGCTTATTCCCGGTGCTGGAAGAGACCCTGGCAGGCTGCGGCAATGTGAAGATCATTCCCGGGGACGTGATGAAACTGGATCTGCACCAGCTGATCCGGGAAGAATTCGGGGACGGGCCAGTTTGCGTTTGCGCCAACCTGCCCTACTACATCACCTCACCGGTGATCCTACGGTTTTTGGAAGGAAAGCTTCCCCTGAAATCCATCACCGTCATGGTGCAGAAAGAGGCGGCTCAACGGCTTTGCGCCCGTCCGGGAACCCGGGAATGCGGTGCAGTCAGCGTAGCGGTCCATTACCGGTGTGTGCCCCAGGTGTTGTTCCCGGTGGGGAGAGGGAGTTTTTTGCCGCCGCCCAAGGTGGACTCCGCTGTGATCCGGCTGGATCTTTTGCAGGAACCTCCCGTTCAGGTTCGGGATGAGGAGTGGTTTTTCAAGGTGTCCCGGGCGGCGTTTGCCCAGCGGCGGAAAACAGCGGCCAACTCCATTTCCGCCACTTTGGGAATCCCCAAGGGAAAAATCGAAGAAGGGCTTTTGGCAGCGGGAGCCCCTGCCAATGCCCGGGCGGAACAGCTGTCTCTGGAGCAGTTTGCGGCTTTGGCCAACGCGTTGGAAAAACCGTAACAGATCCCTTGCCAGAGGGCGAAAGAAGGGCTACAATAAAAGAAAGCGTACGTGGGAAAGGAAGGGGTAAACATGACAGACGTGGAACGGCGGCTGTACCGGTTGTTGTTATTCGCAGACGGAGTGGCCATTGTGATCAGTATGATAGCAGGCCCATTGAGTCACACCTCTATGGCCATTGGGGCGGCCATCAGTGCGGGGATCATTTCCCTGTGCCTGATTGTATACGGCCTGTATTTCTGGCCGTGGAAACGATGAGCCGGGAAGAAGGGGTTCTCCGGCTGGCCAGGGAAGAGGACGCCCGGGCCTTGTTGGAGGTTTACGCCCCCTATGTGGAAAACACCACTGTGTCCTTTGAGTATCAGGTGCCCACTGAGGAAGAATTTGCCCGCCGGATCAAGGAAACTTTGGCAGGTTTCCCCTATCTTGTTCTGGAGCAAGGAAAACGGATTCTGGGCTACGCCTACGCCCATCCTTATGCAGTCCGTCCCGCCTACCAATGGGGGGCAGAACTGACGGTGTACCTTTGCCCGGAAGCCTGCGGAAAAGGTCTGGGACCTGGGCTGTACCGGGTCCTATTTGAGCTGTTGCGGCTCCAGGGAGTGCGGACGGTGTACGGATGTATCACCGGCGAAAACGCAGCCAGCATCGCCATGCACAGGGCCATGGGATTTCACGAAGGAGGATGCTTCCACAAAGCAGGTTACAAGCTGGGCCGCTGGTTGGATGTGTACTGGCTGGAAAAGGAAATCTCCCCCTATACGGATCCTCAACCCCGTATTCCGTTTGCACAGCTGGATCCGGTGCAAGTGGAAAACGTTCTGGCACGATGGAAGGAAACGGCACAATAAAACATTGGCAAATATAAAAACCCGTGTCCGGGAATTTTCCCAAGGACGCGGGTTTTCTGATGTTTTTAAGGGGATTACATGCTTTCCGGTGCAGTGACCTTGAACAGCTCCAAGGCGTTTTCCAAAACCGTCCGAGTTGCGGTACACAGGAAAAGCCGTGCAGCGGTCAACGAGGCGTCGGAACCCTTGACCCGGCAGGTGTTGTAGAACTTGTGGAACAGGGTGCTGAGGTTCATCACATACTTGGTGATCTTGGCCGGATCCAGCAGTTTGGCCGCGTTGGTGACTTCCCCGGTATAGGAGGAGAGATAGCGGATCAGCTCCAGCTCTTCGGGAGCGGTGAGCAGTGCCAGTTCCTCCGGCGTGCAGTCCCGGGGGGTAATGCCGTCGGCAGCCAGGTTTTTCAAGATGCTGCAAATCCGGGCGTGAGCATACTGGACATAGTAAACCGGGTTCTGGGAATCCTGCTGAACGGCCAAATCCAGGTCGAAGTCAATTCGGGTATTGGCTTCGTAGGAGTTAAAGAGGAACCGGGCCGCGTCCACAGGCACCTCTTCCAGCAAAGTCACCAAGGTGATAGCCTTGCCGCTGCGCTTGCTGGCCTTGACAATTTCCCCGTCCCGCACCAGACGAACCATCTGCATGAGCACCACCTGCAGCCGGGAGGCATCTACGCCCAAAGCGGTGAGGGCAGCCTTCAGCCGGGGCACATAGCCGTGGTGGTCGGCACCCAGCACGTCAATGGCCATGTCGAAGTTCCGGGTGACCAGTTTGCCATAGTGGTAGGCAATATCCGGCACCACATAGGTGGGAACTCCGTTGGAACGGACCAGCACAAAATCTTCGCTGCCGTAGGCTTCACCTCGGAACCACACGGCGCCTTCCTTCTCATAGGTAGCGCCTTTTTCCTTCAGAAGTTCCACCACCCGGCCCACAGCGCCGCTCTCGTGGAGGGTGGATTCCTTAAACCAGTTGTCATACTCCACCCGATAGCGTTTCAGATCGTCGTGGAGGCCCTGGATGTTCTTAGGCAGGGCATAGTTTACCAAGGCGGCCCGGCGGTCTTCCTGGGAGGCATCCACATATTGATCTCCGTATTCCGCTGCAAAGTTCTTGGCATGCTCGATGATATCCGCGCCCTTGTAGCCGTCTTCGGGGAAGGGAATGGCTTCTTCTCCCTTGTAGATCTGGAGGTACCGGGCTTCCAAAGAAGCGCCAAACTTGTTCACCTGGTTGCCGGCGTCGTTGATGTAGAATTCCCGTTCCACATAGTAGCCGGCAGCATCCAGTACGGAAGCCAAGGCGTCGCCCAGTACGCCTCCCCGGGCGTTGCCAATGTGCATGGGACCGGTGGGGTTAGCGGAGACGAATTCCACCAGAACCCGTTTGCCCTGGCCGTAATTGGAACGGCCGTAAGCGCTTCCCAGCTTGTGAATGTCCTGGAGCACTTCCCCGTAGAACCGATTGTCATAGGTGAAATTCATAAACCCGGGACCGGCAATTTCACAGGACTGAAAGTAAGTGGCGGACAGGTCCAGATTTTCCTGGATGGCCTGGGCGATTTTTACCGGGGCCATACGGAAAGCCCGGGCGCCCACCATGGCAGCGTTACAGGCCCAGTCTCCATGGGAGCGGTCTCCGGGAACTTCCAGGGCGAAAGCGGGAAGATCAGCTTGAGGAAGCTGACCCTTTTCCATGGCCTTCTTCATGGCCTGTTCCAGGGCTTCCCGCAGCTGGTCGGTGGCGATGGTGACAAGTTGAGACATGTTTTTTCATCCTTTCATTTGATCAGGGAAGCTCCGTCTTGCCGCGGGGCTTAACCTCAACGGTAATTTCGTTGCTGCTGGACAGATTGGAATCGATGTCCAAGGTGTATCGAATATCCAGGAAAGCGCCCTGTTCTCCCAGCTCCTCTCGGAGCTCGCTGGTAAAGACGCCTACCGTGAGGGTTCCGTAGCCAGTATCGTACAGGCAAAGGTGACGTTTCCCCTGTTCCAAGATCAATCGGGTAGAGGATCCGGCGCGCATCATGGTAACTTTGCCGGGCTCGACTTTCAGCACGGAGGTATAGGAGATCTTCGGATCTTCCGTGTCGTATTCCTTATAGGCGATAAACCAGGCGCCGCCCCTTCGGGTATAGGTGCCGGTGGTATTCAGGGAGATTTCCTCGGTGTCGTTTTCGTAGGCTTGGCGCCCGATGATGTTGATGTCGAAGTCTTCTCTCAGCATGCAAAGATCCTTTCCGGGTCAGGCCCCATAGCGCTCAATATCGATGCGCTCAGTGCGGCCTTCCACGCTGTGGCCCAGGAAAAGCTCGGCCACGTTCATGAAATTTTCCGGCGTGTCCGTGACGTAATAGCTGACGTGCCGGGGGGTTCCCTGCTGGCAGAGCAGGTCGTTTTCTTTGAGGGCCTGTGCCAAGGCCAAAGCGGCTTCCCGGCCGCTGTCAATGAGCCGGACCCCTTTGCCCATCACCGAAGCGATGGTGGCGCTGATAATGGGATAGTGAGTGCAGCCCAGAATCAGGGTGTCCACTCCGGCAGCCCGAACCGGGGCCAGATAGCGTTCCGCCACCAGCCGGGTCACCTCGTCCTGAGGAGAGACAAAACCCGCCTCCACCAGGGGCACAAACAGAGGACAGGCTTGGGGGAACACCTCATACTTGTGATTGATTGCCAGCAAAGCTTTCCGGTAGGAATCGCTGGCAATGGTGGCCGCCGTGCCGATCACTCCAATTTTGCCGGTTTTGGTGGCGGCAGCAGCGGCCCGAGCGCAGGGAACAATCACGTCAATGTAGGGGACGCTGAGGGATTCCCCCACGCTGCGGGCCACAGAGCTGACCGTGCCGCAGGCGGCCAGCACGGCTTTGACGTTTTGGGAAAGCAGGAAGGCCATGTCCTGCTGGGCGTAGCGCTGGATGGTACGTCGGTCCCGGGAGCCGTAGGGCACCCGGCCCGTGTCACCAAAATAGACGATGCTTTCCCCGGGCAGCACTTTTTCCAGCTGTTTAACGGCGGTGAGCCCTCCCAGGCCGGAATCGAACACACCGATGGGCCGGTTATCCATAAGGTAAACCCCTTTCCAAACAAATAGGTCCGTTTAGGCGTTGGCTTTCTGGAAAGCCAGGTCCACAAGTTTATCCAGCAGCTGACCGTAGGTGAGACCCTTGGCCATCCACAGTTTGGGGTACATGCTGATGGAGGTAAAGCCGGGCAGGGTATTGATCTCATTGAGAACCACCCGGTGATCTCCCTCGGTGACAAAAAAGTCCACCCGGGCCAAGCCGGAACAGCCCAGAAGCCGGTAAGCCCGCACAGCCACCTGGCGGATTTTTTCCGCCACTTCCTCGTCGATCCGGGCGGGAATATACAGCTGGCTGGTACCGTTGATATACTTGTCGTCGTAGTCGTAGAATTGAGCGGAAGCGCCGATTTCTCCCACTAAGGAAGCCTGAGCGTCCCGGTTGCCCAAAACGGCACATTCCACTTCCTGGACCCGGATGCCCTCTTCCACAATGATTTTAGAGTCTTCCCGGGCTGCCTTTTCGATGGCGGCGTCCAGATCCTCATACCGCTCTACCTTGCTGACGCCCACGGAAGAGCCTGCGTTGGCGGGCTTTACAAATACGGGGAAATCCAGCCGGGCGCGGATTTTATTTTTAATGGTATCCGCAGCCGCTGGGAAGCGGTCGGCGTAGAACCACAGGTAATGGGCCTGTTCAATGTCCGCGGCGGAAAGCAGGGTGTGGGTGACAGCCTTGTCCATGCACACTGCGGAGGAAAGGGTATTGCATCCCACATAGGGAATTCCAGAAAGCTGGAACAGTCCCTGGATGGTGCCGTCCTCCCCGTTTTTGCCGTGGAGGGCGGGGAAGATTACGTCCAGAGGAATGGTTTCGGCGCCGGTATCCCGGAGGACCACCAGGCCGTGAACGGAGGGATCAGGGGAGAGGAAGGCGGGAACCACAGGACCCTGTTCCCAAGCGCCGTTGACGATTTCCTTTACGTCGCCGGTGTAAAGAAGCCACTTGCCCTCTTTGGTGATGCCCACCATGTGTACGTCATATTTTTCCGGAGAAAGGTTTTCCAAAATCGAAGTGGCCGACATCCGGGAGACCTCGTGTTCTGAGGAAACGCCCCCGAAGATCACAGCCAAACTCAGCTTGCCGCTGCTGCTCATAGCGATCACACCCCATGGTTATTAAAATTGTATTGACAAGGGGAAAGCCCATGCTTTTCCCTCAAACTGGGCAGAGTAAAACCGGAAAGTCCCGGGACCGTTCTGAAAGGAAGGTCCATGTCCCCGAAAAAGCGGAGGCAGACTCGATTCAATATTATACTATGCAAAAGGGAATTTCGCAACTCTTTTCCCCGGTTTCTTTGGCGGAGGGATGGAAAAAAAGATAGACTTTTCCCTTGGCCCATGGTATACTATGACCCAAACACGGTTTTTTGGAGTGATCGCATTTTGGAGTTTAACGCCTTTGCATTGATACAAAACGGTTTGCAGGAAGAGCTTTCCCAGCAGGGGTTTGGAGAAGCCACCCCTATGGAAGATCCTGCAGGCCAGGCGGTGATGTTTTCCACCGACGAGGTGGCATACAGCCTTCTGTACGACGAAAAACAGCAGCGGTTCCAGCTGCGTTCCACCACCTTGGATGAAGACGGCCTGCCCGGAGAGTGGAAGGGCCTTTCCCTGTGGCTGTTCGATCCCCAGGAGGGCACCCGTTCCGATGCGGAAAGCATCCTGGCGGACTTTCTGGAAGTGGTTCAGGGGCCCAAGCGGGTGGCGCTGGTCCAGCAGCAGAAGAAACATCGGGGCAAGGACGAGGATCGCAGTGTAGACCCCCTGTTTTTCCTCAACCGGCTGGTGAATCTTTTCCCCCAACTGAAGGACGCCATGAACGAAGAGCGGATCTTGTACGGTCAGGTGCGGTATGTGACCTTTGTTAAAGAGAATGTGCTGCCCCTGTGTGAGGAACTGGCCCAGAAGCGTTCTGGAGGGGATGCCATGAAGAAACTTTGCGCCCTTCTGGACGACATGTATAAGAACGGTGACATGGACGTGCGCTCCATTGTGACCTTCACCTTGCTCAACGGCCTCAGCGACGGGGCTTTTGAAAAAGTCCGGGAGCAACTGGGGGAGGAGCTTCAGAAAAGCATGAAGTATTCCCGAAAACTCCGGGGCAGGAAAATCAAACCCGAAAAGAAAAAGAAGCAGAAAAAAGTGGTGGCCAAGCTGGACGCCCACCGGTAAAAGCCCGGGAAATTCCCTTGACAGAAAGGACCTCTTGTGCTATACTGTTAGCACCTCGGAAAAGAGGTTCTTTTTTTGTGCCTGTTTTTTGAGGGAGGCTGGGGTGAAAACCCCCAAATTTTTTCCGTATAACGGGAGGTGCCGAACAAAATGAGAGTGAAAGTCGTGCTGGCCTGCACCGAGTGCAAGCAGAGGAACTACAACACGAAGAAGAACAAGAAGAACGATCCCGACCGGCTTGAGATGAACAAGTACTGCCGGTTCTGCCGGAAGCACACCCTGCACCGGGAAACCAAGTAAGGAGCGAGGACATGGCGGAAAACGTAAAAAAGGCGGAGAAAAAGCCTAACGCCCTAGTCCGGTTCTTCAAGCGGGTAACAAAATTCTTCCGCGACTGCAAGGGCGAGATCAAGAAGATCGTGTGGCCCACTCCCAAGGCGACGTTTAAGAACACCGGCGTGGTGCTGGTGACCATTATTGTGGTGACCATTTTCGTCTTCCTGCTGGATACCGTGTTCATGAACCTCTTGGGGCTTGTGATGGACGTGGCCGGGTGACGAAAGTCACTGGAAAGCGGAGGTAGCAGATGGCAGAAGAAGCAAAATGGTATGTGGTGCACACCTATTCCGGGTATGAGAACAAAGTGGCCTCAAACCTGGAGAAGACGGTGGAGAACCGCCAGTTGCAGGATTTGATCCAGGAGATCCGAGTGCCCACGGAAAAGGTGACAGAAATCACCGATTCCGGGAAGCGCAAGGAAGTGGAACGGAAAATTTTCCCCGGCTATGTCATTGTGAAAATGGTGATGACAGACGAGTCCTGGTACGCCGTACGCAACATCCGCGGTTGCACCGGCTTTGTGGGACCCTCCTCCAAGCCCATCCCGCTGACGGAGGACGAGGTGGCCCGGCTGGGTATTGAACAGCGGGAGATTCAGGTCAACTACAAGGTAGGAGACTCGGTGAACATCGTGGACGGGCCCTTGGAGGGCTTTGTGGGCACGGTGGAGGAAATGGACGTGGAGAAGAACAGAATCCGCGTGATGGTTTCCATGTTTGGCCGGGAGACGCCTGTGGAGTTGGAACTGGACCAGGCAGAACCTGTGGACTAATCCCAGGGCGGAGGGCAGCGAATGACCGATGGCCTCCGTGGCAAGAAAGAAAGTTAGGCAGTAAAGCGGAAATTCCGCTTTTTCGCGAGGGGCTCAGCCCCTGTGGGAGATACGGCTGAAATCTGAAAGCACGGCCGTGTCGTTATCCACCACGAATTTTGGAGGTGCAAACAAATGGCTCAGAAGGTTACGGGCTTTATCAAGCTCCAGATCCCTGCCGGCAAAGCGACTCCGGCGCCGCCTGTCGGCCCCGCGCTTGGTCAGCATGGTGTGAACATCATGGCATTTACCAAGGAATTTAACGAGCGTACCAAGAACGACGTGGGTTTGATTATCCCTGTCGTGATCACGGTCTACGCTGACCGTTCTTTCACCTTTATCACCAAGACTCCTCCGGCCGCTGTTCTGATCAAGAAGGCCTGCGGCATTGAGACGGCTTCCGGTGAGCCCAATAAGAAGAAGGTCGCCAAGATCACCCGCGAGCAGGTGCAGAAGATTGCCGAACAGAAGATGCCCGACCTGAACGCATCTTCCGTTGAGAGTGCCATGAGCATGATCGCCGGCACTGCCCGCAGCATGGGGATCGAAGTAGTAGATTAATTCCCGGGTGGGAGGAAATCTTTGAATCCGATATTTACCACTGGAGGAAAGAAACAATGAAACACGGTAAAAAATATGTGGAAGGCGCCAAGCTCATCGACCGCTCCAAGCTGTATGACACGGCGGAGGCTCTCGATGTGTGCGTCAAGACCGGTACGGCCAAGTTCGACGAGACTGTCGAGCTCCATGTGAAGCTGGGCGTTGACGGCCGTCATGCCGACCAGCAGGTCCGCGGCGCCATCGTGCTGCCCAACGGCACTGGCAAGAACGTGCGTGTGCTGGCCATCTGCAAGGGCGACAACATTGAGGCTGCCCAGCAGGCTGGTGCTGATTTTGTGGGCGCTGAAGAAATGGTTCAGAAGATCCAGTCCGAAAACTGGATGGATTTTGATGTGTTGATCACCACTCCCGACATGATGGGTCTGGTAGGCCGTCTGGGCCGTCTGCTCGGTCCCCGTGGCTTGATGCCCAACCCCAAGGCCGGCACTGTGACTCCTGACATCGCTCGTGCTGTCACCGAAGCCAAGGCTGGTAAGATTGAGTATCGTCTGGACAAGACCAACATCATCCATTGCCCCATCGGCAAGGTTTCCTTCGGCGTGGAGAAGCTCCAGGAGAACTTCAACGCCATCATGGGCGCTATCGTAAAGGCCAAGCCCGCCGCTGCCAAGGGCCAGTATGTGCGCTCCTGCGTGGTTAGCGCCACCATGGGCCCCGGCGTGAAGATCAACCCTGCCAAGTTCATCTAAAGGGGAAACTCTGGGCTTGACAAAGCCTGACACATTTGTTATAATTATAAAGCTGTCCATCCAAAGACAGCAGGTTTATAAACGGTTTTTGTCCGGCCTGCCGAGGAAAGACAAGCGATTGAAACGAGAACCGGGTGGGAAACCTGGGGGAAACAAGCTGAATGGTTTGTATCCTGTCTTCGTGAAATTTGCTTGATTACGCCTTTCCGCGGTATTGCCCGGAAAGGCGTTTTTATTTCACGATCCGGAGGTGAAAAAATTTGCCCAGCGAGAAGATTTTGGAACAGAAGAAACAGCAGGTTGCACAGTTGGTCGAGGACTTCAAGAAGGCCAACGTGGGCGTGCTGGTGAACTATGAAGGCATCACGGTGGAAAAGGACACCAAGCTGAGAAAGCAGCTGCGTGAAGCTGGCTGTGAGTACAAGGTTGTGAAGAACACCCTGTTGAACCTGGCTTTCCAGGAGGCAGGCATCACCGGCCTGGAGGAACATCTCCATGGCGCCACCGCTATCGCCTACAGCGAAAACGGATATGTGGACGCTCCCAAGATCCTGTCCGACTATGCCAAGGACAATGAGAACTTCACGGTGAAAGCCGGCTTTATCGACGGTGAGGCTTGCGACGCAGCCAGCATCGGCGAACTGGCCAAGCTGCCCCCCAAGGAGGTCCTTATTGCTCAGGTACTCGGCGGGTTCAACGCTCCCATCCAGGGCTTTGCCAATGTGCTCAATGGAACCATCCGTGGCCTGGTTATCGCCCTCAACGCGATTGCCGAAAAGCAGAGTGCGTAAGTGTTATCTGTCAGGCAGCCGCCTGACTTATGCCGGGGTAATCACCCCTGGCACCATTATTCTATTGCGTATTACACTTAATATGGAGGTATTTTATCATGTCTGAGAAGGTCACCAATCTGATCGAAGAAGTTAAGTCCCTTACCGTTCTGGAGCTCTCTGAGCTGGTTAAGGCTCTGGAGGAAGAGTTCGGCGTTTCCGCTGCTGCTCCCGCTGCTGTTGCTGTGGCTGCTCCCGCTGCTGCTGCTCCTGCTGCTGAAGAGAAGACCGAGTTCGACGTTACCCTGAAGTCTGCTGGCGCCAACAAGATCAACGTGATCAAGGTTGTCAAGGAAATCACCGGTCTGGGCCTGAAGGAAGCCAAGGCTCTGGTTGACGAGGCTCCCAAGGCTGTCAAGGAAGGCGCTTCCAAGGACGACGCTGAGGCTATCAAGACCAAGCTGACCGAGGCTGGCGCAGAAGTCGAGCTGAAGTAAGTTTTTCCATCCGGAAGAAGAGGACAGGCTGTTTGGCCTGTCCTTTTTGTTTTAGGCGAAAAAAGCCCATTGACTTTTCCACGCTCCCGGCCTAGAATGGTGAAAAACCGCCCTAGAGGCGGATGTGAAATAAGGGAGGAAGAAGCAAATGCAAAATCCATATTTGGGGATGACCCCTCCGATGGGGTGGAATTCCTGGAACACCTTCACATGGAACATCAACGATCCGTTGATCCGTCAGACCGCTGATGTCCTGGTGGACAGTGGCCTAAAAGACGCGGGTTACGAATATGTGGTGATCGACGACTGTTGGAGCCTGAAACAGCGGGATGAAAAGGGCCGGTTGGTGCCGGATCCGGAAAAGTTTCCCGAAGGCATGAAGGCGGTGGCTGATTATGTCCACAGTAAGGGACTGAAGTTTGGCATGTACTCCTGTTGCGGTACCCATACTTGCGCCGGCTATCCTGGCAGTTTTGAACACGAGTTTCAGGACGCGGAAACGTTTGCTTCCTGGGGCGTGGATTACCTGAAGTATGACAATTGCTACCGGCCCCGTCACGCCGATGGGGAAATGCTTTACAAGCGCATGTCCCTTGCCCTGCGCAACTGTGGGCGGGATATCCTGTTTTCCGCCTGTAACTGGGGAACCGATCAAGTTCATCAGTGGATTCAGGGATCTGGTGCCCAGTTGTTCCGTTCCACCGGAGATATCCAGGATAGCTGGCCCTCTATTCAGGATCTAGTTTTGTCCCAGTTGGATAAGACGCCCTATTCCGGGCCCTTCTGCCACAACGATTTGGACATGCTGGTCGTGGGGATGCATGGAGGAAGCAACAACGAGTACATTGGCGCCTTAGGCGGCTGTACCGATGAGGAATACCGGACGCATTTTTCCTTGTGGGCGCTGATGAATTCTCCCCTTATGATTGGCTGCGATATTCGCTCCATGAGTGAAGTGACCCGGGAGACCTTGTCCAACCGGGACGTGATTGCCATCAATCAGGATATCGAGTGCCGGGGACCCTATTGCATTCGCCAGTGGAACAATCCAGACCAGGTATTCGCCCTGGTGAAACCCATGTCTGACGGGTCTTTGGGAATCGGCATGTTCAATTTTGGGGACAAACGCAATGAGATGTCTCTCCAATTCTGGGATCTGGGGTTGCCCGCCGCTGCCGGGGTGGGACTGGAGTTCTACAACTGCTGGACCCATGAAGTGGAAGGCAAATTCTTCGAGCGGTATGCGGGTATAGTGGAACCCCATGGATGCCTGGTGTTCCGTGCCAAGCTGGTGAGGCGGTAATGGCCTACACCAAGACCTGTAAAAAATGCGGAGGCCCTTTGGGATCCGACGACATTGCCATCTACCGCAAGCTGGTGTGGCGAGGGGCGGAAGAATATCTTTGTATCGGGTGTCTGGCGGAGTATTTTGAATGTCCCCGGGAGGAAATCGAAAAGCGGATCCGCTATTATCGGGAAAGCGGAGAGTGTACCTTATTTCGCTGATATTTTGTGGTTTCCCTGAAAAAGTTCCAAGAAATCCCCTATATTTTGTAGCCACCTGTGAACAGTTTGTGAATAATCGGGAATCCGGTTGCAATCCATTTCCACCTTTGCTATAATGTAACCAATTTGTAACACTTGTCATGAAAGTGTTACCTTTCTCACGGAGAAAGGCAAGGGAAAAGGAGTGTAGCGGGATGAAGCGCGGGGCACTTGGAAATTTCTTGAGCTTCCTGTTGGCATTGGTGATTACCATGACAACGGTGATGACGTTGAGCATGATCACCCAGGCGCAAGCGGATCCAGCGGCGGCAGTGGCTGCGGTGGAACAGGCGGCGGAAGCCGGACGTTCTGCGTCCCAAATGTCTGCATCGGTGTCTCAAGAAATCATTTCATCGCCGTTGCTGTGCGTGGTGGGATTTGTCTTGATCCTGCTGTTTGTAATGGCAGGACTGCTGTTATACCGCTGGGCAAAAAGGCGGGGAAAATCCATGCCTCGGGGCCGCCGTTACAAAGCCCGGGAGGATATGGCATTTTCCAACAGCTCCAAAAACAGAGTATAAGGGTTTTCGTCCTTTCATAGTTTACCTCAGAATCGGGCCGGCAGTGCTGTCGGTCCGATTTTTCTGTTTCTTTTTCCAAAAGATCCTTTTAGAAACTGTTTCCTTTATACAAAGAAACTGTATGGTAGCACAGAGGTACGGTTACAGAGAGTTTTGTAAAAACTAGGTTAAAGGTCTTTCCTTCACAGCGGTTATATGGCTTTTCTCAGTAACCCTTAATTCAATGGAAAGCCTGGAAAAAACAGAAAGAGAACAAATTTCATTATAGAATAAGAGCAAAAATAAAACTCAAAAAACAATTGACAAAAACTAATATTTGAAGTATGATAATCACAAGAAGATGAAAAATGGGGAGATATGGGGGGAAATAACTAGTACATTTGAAGAGAAATTCTTCCGGATATACCCCATTTACCGAATACGTTGAGAAAGGATGATTGACCATGAAGATCGTTTCTTTGACGAAACGAGAGGAAGAGTTGATGAACTTCCTCTGGGAGTACGGCCAACCGCTGGCCAGCAATGAGATGCTGGAACTGTGCAAGGAGCATTCTTGGAGCGACAGTTATTTGCGTATTATGCTTCGTTCTTTGGAGAAGAAAGGGGCCATTGTTCCCTGTGGAATGGTGCGGTACGGCACCCAGTATGCCCGGAAATTTTCTTGTGCCTTCACCAAGGAAGAGTATTATGTACAGTTGGCGGCGAGCCGTGGGGTGAATGCAGAATTGTTCGCAAAAGCAGCAGTCGCTATGGCGGCGCAATCTGACTCGAAAGATCAGGAGAATTTAATCCAAGAGTTGGAGGAGATTTTACAGGATTACAAAAATAAGGATTGATTACCGTGACAGTTACCGTATATTCCTTTTTTATGGCGGTACTGTGCAGTACGGTGCTGATCCTTTTAGCTCATGGGTTGCGTAAAAAATCGGCATTTATCCGAAATTTTGGTGTGTCCACCTTATTGTTTTTCTACGCTCTGTGCTGGATTCGGATGACATTTCCTTTTGAATTTCCCTTTGTGCAGGAAATCGGGTTGGAGTATGGATACTCCGATTTCTTTCAAATAGTGCAGCACGAAGAGTTTCAGATGGGACAAGTGACGTTCCATATTCTGGATTTGGCCACAGTGGTATGGGTTACCGGAGCAATCTGTTTGGTGGTTCTTTTCCTGGTTCGATATCTTATGGGAAGAAGGAAACTTGCCCGGTTTGAACAGAATCGCACTCCTTTGGCTGATGGCGTATTGGAAAAGGTCAAAAAGGAGGCCCGTTACAATTTGCCGGTAAAAGTGTTGCTTTGTCCGGAAATGGGAATTCCCATGGGCATTGGAATATTGAAAAAGCGCATCTTGCTTCCTCAGCGGACTTATACAGAGGAAGGGCTTTATTTCATATTGAAACATGAGTACACACATTTTTGTAATCATGACTTAGCAGTCAAGTTTTTGATCTGTTTGTTCTGCTGCATTTTCTGGTGGAACCCGGTGGTATACCTGTTGCGGCAGGATGTGGGAGAGATCCTAGAGATCAAGTGTGACCTGACAGTGGCGGAAGATTTTTCCAAGAGGGAAAAAGAGGGATACCTGACGGTGATCCTGCAATTTCTCAAACAGCCTGCGCGGCGGGAGACAAAGGGACTTGCCAGTGTGACGGCCCGTTTGTTTTCCAAGAAGAAGGGTCAGATCATGGTGGAACGGTTTCGGTATTTGACCCAGCCCGTCCGTAAAGCTGTTTTTTGGAACCGGCTGGCAATACTTGCAGTGTCCGTAGCGCTGTTTTTTGTAAGCTATGTGTTTGTGTTGCAGCCTTCCTATAACCCGCCAGTTTCTGATTTTGCCGGTGAAAATGGGCGAGGATTTGAAATCGATATTTCAAATGATACTATTATTCGGTGCTCTGATGGAAGTTATAAAATATTAACAGAATCAGGCAATGTAATTCCCTTGGCCGAAGAAACAGTAGAAGTTTTACTGGATCAAGGATATCAACTTCGCGAAGAATAGGAGGGATTTAGATGGACAATGGAATTATGCCTTTGGCGGATGTAATTGTAGTCAAGTTTCGCATGTACAATGGAAGATTACAGTATCGCCGCTGGAATGAAACTCAGGGCTATTGGGTGGACCCTTATTGGATTAATGCCTAAGTAAGTTTCAAGATGCTGGCCGTTAGAAGAGCGATTTTTCTTTTTGGCCGAAAGGGATGCCGTGAGAAACGTCATCCCTTTTTCCTTGCCCAAAACAGGAGTTTTTCCCTAGAGCCGGAGTTGAGAAAAGGAGTGTTGCCCCATGAAATCGGATACCAAACCCATTCTGCTGCGGATTTTCCGCTACCTGCTGCCCTACAAAGGGGCATTTGTGATCGTGGGGTTGACGCTGATCCTGTCCACCGCCATTGGATTTCTCCAGCCTCTGGTGATTCAACAGATCACGGATCAGGGCATGATGGAGCAGGACATGGCGGTGATCGCTGCCTCTGCTCTGTTCTTGGGGGTGCTGGTCATCGGCAACCAGGCCATCGACCTGCTGCAAACCAGAATCTTCGCGGACATTCACAATGCCTCCTACTACACCATTTTTCATCAGGTGTTTGAAAAGCTGCTGCACCTAAAGAAGAGCTATTTTGAAGACAAAAACAGCGCGGAAATTCTCAGCTTTCTTCAAATGGACGTGTCCCAGGTTTCCTCCATCACGGACCGGTTCACGGTGCTCAGTGTCAGCTATGTGTTCCGAATCATCAGCGGGCTCATCGGGCTGTTCCTGATCAGTTGGAAACTGGCCTTGATTGTCCTCTGTATGGTGCCGGTAAAATTTCTTTTGGTGCGTCACCTGTCCAAGCGTCAGGAAGAGGCCATGGATGAAATGATAGAAAACAGCCGTGACTTTTCCCGTTGGTTTGGGGATGACTTAAACGGCGTGGACGAGATCAAACTGTGGGATCTGTTTCAAAGCCGGGACAAGGTGTTCCGGGAGAAACAGGAGAAAGTCTTGGGAGTCCAGAAAAGGTCCACCATGATCGGCGGTTGGAATACCTTTTGGGAGGTACTTCTGGAGTGGGGCGTGACCATTCTCCTGTACTTGCTGGGAGGCTGGCTCATCTGCACGGGGACCTTGACAATCGGCGCAGTGTTCGCCTTTGTGAGTTATTCCAGTTATGTGACGGGGCCGGTGTCCGCCCTGATCAACTTGAAAATGTATTTTGCCAGGATTTTCCCCTCGGCCCGGCGGTTGTTCCGATTCCTGGACATGGAAACCGAACCGGATCATGGTACCAAGGAGCTGACCCGTCGTCCACCCAAACTGGAATTCCGGAATGTGGAGTTCCGTTACGAGGAGGCCCGACCCATTCTCCAGGGAATCAATTTTTCCGTGGAGCCAGGGGAGAAGGTGGCCATCATCGGACAAAACGGAAGTGGCAAGTCCACCATCCTCAACTTGCTGCTGCGGTTTTACGAGCCGGGATCTGGAGAAATTCTGGCGGATGGCGTGGCTGTAAATGAGATCCCTCTGGAGGAGTACCGGAATCTTTTTTCCGTGGTGAGTCAGGAACCCTATCTGTTTCTGGGAAACATCCTGGAAAATGTAGACCTCCAGGGAGATGCCTCACCGGAAAAGCTGGAAAATGCCCTAAAAGCCAGTGGTGTGGAAAGCTATCTGCCCCGGATGCCCCAAGGAAAACAGACGCAGATCGGCCGCAACGGAGCCCGGTTGTCCGGCGGGGAGAAGCAGAAATTGGCAGTGGCGAGGGCTATCTTAAAGGACGCACCGGTAGTGATCCTGGATGAGGCCACATCTGGCTTCGACGTGGAATCCGACGCCTATCTCCACGATGTGATCCTGAACCAGATGCAGGGCAAAACCGTCATTATGATCACCCACCACTACCACAACTTGGAGGGTATGGACCAAGTGTGGAGGCTGGAAGAAGGAAAGCTGAAAGAAGGGGCACCCGCAGGGATTCCAATGGACCATGTTGACAAAGAAATGGGAAATGGTTAAAATTATCTTATCTATCTTGTGAAAAAGAGACCCCTATAGATTCGGGGAACCAGTTGGAAAAATGGCTGCAAGGAAAGAGAAAGGATGGAAAAGCGATGTTATATCCGATTTTGACGCCTTCCCGCATGCTGAGCGATTTGGGAGGCATTTGGGACTTTAAACTGGATGACGGCCACGGATTTGAGGAGGAATGGTTTGCCTCTCCTCTGAAGGATCCCATGACCATGCCTGTGCCCGCCTCTTACAATGACTTGAAGGAGGGGGTAGATTTCCGGGATCACTATGGATGGGTATTTTACCAGCGGAAGATTTCCCTTCCCGTTTTTGCCAAGAGTCAGCGAATCCTGCTTCGGTGCGCCGCCGTGACTCATCACGCCAAGATCTATCTGAACGGGGAAATGATTTGCGAGCACAGGGGCGGCTTCTTGCCCTTTGAGGTGGAGATCACAGAGAAACTTCGGGACGGGGAAGACAATCTGCTCACCATCGCGGTGGACAATGTCATCGACTACACCACCTTGCCTGTAGGCGGTGAAACAGGGATGATGTCCGGCATGGGCGGCGGCAGAGGTCCCATTTCGAAGAAACCTCGGAACAACCCCAATTTTGACTTTTTCAACTACGCGGGCATCACCCGGACGGTGCAGATTTACACCACGCCCAAAGCTTACATTGCGGATATCACAGTAGTGCCTCAGGTTGAGGGTGCCGACGCCCGGTTGACCTATCAGGTGGAAACGGTAGGCGAAGGTTCTTGCCGGGTGGAGGTTCTGGACCGGGAGGGCCATCTGGTGGCGGAAGCATCGGGGACCCAGGGAGTTTTGGAGATTCCCAACGTCCATTTGTGGCAGCCGCTTCAGGCGTATCTCTATGATATTCGGGTCACCTTTGGAGAAGATGTGTATACCCTGCCCTATGGGGTACGGACTGTAAAAGTGGAGGGAACGAAATTCCTGATCAATGGCAAACCTTTCTATTTCAAGGGATATGGCCGTCACGAAGACACGTTCCCCAATGGCCGGGGGATCAACCTGCCCATGAACACCAAGGACATGTCCCTGATGAAATGGCAGGGGGCCAACAGTTTCCGCACCAGTCACTACCCCTACAGCGAGGAGATGATGCGCCTGTGCGATGAAGAAGGGTTTGTGGTCATCGACGAGACTCCCGCAGTGGGGCTCAATTTCCAATTCGGTGGCGGTGCCAACTTCAATGGCCAGAAGGTGGGAACCTTTGACAAGGAGCATGGGGTCCAGACCCAGGAACACCACAAGGATGTAATCCGGGACCTGATTGCCCGGGATAAGAACCATGCCTGTGTGGTGATGTGGAGCATTGCCAATGAGCCGGATTCTGCGGCGGAAGGGGCCTATGAATACTTCGCTCCCCTGTACCAGCTGGCTCGCAGCCTGGATCCTCAAAAGCGTCCCTGTACGTTGGTGAGCGTGCAGATTGCCACCACTCCGGAAACCGACTGTTCCTCCGCCCTGAGCGACGTGATCTGCCTGAATCGGTATTACGGCTGGTATTACGGCGGCCCCGATCTGGAGGAGTCCGGGGAAGTGTTGCGCAATGAGTTGGATCAGTGGAGGAAGATTGGCAAGCCGGTGATCTTCACGGAATACGGTGCCGATACGGTTCTTGGGTTCCACGATACCACTCCTGTGATGTATACCGAAGAGTATCAGCTGGAATATTATAAAATGAACAACCAGATCTTTGACCAGTACGATTTTGTGGTGGGGGAACAGGTGTGGAACTTTGCGGATTTCGCCACCAGCCAAAGCATGCTGCGGGTGCAAGGCAACAAGAAAGGATTGTTTACCAGAGACCGGAAACCCAAGCTGGCAGCTCACTATTTCCGGGAGCGCTGGCATAAGATTCCGGATTTCGACTACAAAAAATAAAAGACGTCCACGAAAAAAGTGCTACTTCCCCAAGGGAGCGGCACTTTTTTAAGAGTTAGAGTGCAGAGCAAAATTGAGCTTTACCATGTGGACATGGTCCTCCCAGACTCCGTTGATGTTGAGATAATAGGGAGAAATTCCTTCCATGACAAACTCATTTTTTTCCAGGACACGCAGGGAGGCTTTGTTGCGGGGCATGACGTTTGCCTCAATCCGGTGCAACGCCAGTTCCTGAAACGCAAAGTCCACCAGCATGCCCACAGCGGTGGTCATATAGCCTTGGTTCAGAAATTGCCGGTCCATTTTGTAGCCTAGAAAAGCAGATCGAAATCCGCCCCAGATCACCTGATTGAGCCCGATGGTTCCCAGGATCATTTGGGGATAGCGGGGATCCTGGAGATAGAAGCGGTATCCTGTTTTGGCTTTCCGGGCCTCCATTTCCTGCTGCAACAGATTCTGCTGGTGGGAAACCGTGAAGAAGTCATTCTCTCGTGGGGGCTCAAAGGATTGGAGAAACTCGCGGTTCCTCCGATAGAAGTCGGTTACCGGTTGGGCCAAGTCCACATCCGCAGGCACCAGGCGCAGTAATTTTTGTTCCATAATTTCCTCCCGTGCATGGGGTGACAGCGTATTTTCTCTATTATACATTGGGTTTTCCTCTTTGAAAAGGGAGACAATGGAGAACAGAGGCATGTTGCCTCTTGCTCTTGGGAAAGGTCCATGATACACTAATACAATATGATACATTCTGCCAGAAGAGGTGAGATTCCCCCATGCCCAAGGATATGAAATTGGCCATTTCAGAAGCTTTCCTGGAGATGATCCGTCACGGGAACGTGGATAAAATAACGGTGAAGTCCCTGATCGAGGAATGCCATGTTTCCCGTCAGACATTTTACTATCATTTTCAGGACATACTGGATGTGATGGAGTGGTCGATCCAGCGGGAAACGGAACGTCTGGTAGAGAAAAGTTTGAAGGTCGGGGACATACATTCGGCATTGCTGATATTTATTTCCTTTACCGTAGAGGGATACCAGGTTCTGCAAAAGCTGCTGCAATCTCAACGGCGGCGGGAAGTGGAAAAGTTTCTCATCGACTCCATAGAGACTTATTTGACCGCCATGGCAAAACTGGGAGACCAGAACTGCGCCGTGAACATTGCAGACGGCAAGGTCCTGCTTCGGTACAACGCATGGGGGTTGGTGGGAGTGTTGCTGGAATACGCAGGCAAGCCGGATTTGGATAAAGAACGGTTGGCCTCCCAGTTGGAGCGGATTCTGTCGGGGGAACTGCTGGAGTGGAAGCAACCCTGAATGGAGAAACGCCGGCCTGGAAAACTTACCGGAAATAGAGTTGTCAAACAAGGGAATCTGTCTTGATAAAAGCGGGAAAGTGTCAAAAAAATTGACACTTTCCTTTTTTTGTAAGGACACCTTTCTGAAATTGAGAATGGAAACCGGAACCCAATCCTGGTATAACGGAGAGGAAGGAGAAAAAAGGGCGAGGGAAAGGCGCCTTGCCCGGCCGGGAAACCGGATGATCCTGGGAAGGAGCAAACGGTATCTGATGAAGTTGGGCCAAGAGATATTTGCCATCAAGCTTTACGAGATGGAAACCCAGTATGGTCTGTTGCAAAGCAGGATCCAAATTTGCGAACAGGAAGATCAAGGAAAAATCCGGAAGGAATTGGAGAAGGCCAAGGATGAATATCACCAGCATACTTTGGCGCTGCAAAAGAGCATCCAGGGGTGTCGTTCTCCAGCGGTGATGGAATTGGCTAAGACCCAGGAGGATTTTTGCGAGAAGATGGAATCCCTGCTCAAGACCGGGGAACTTGCCGCTTATCTGCACTGCGAGAAATCCAGTCCAGAGGAGGATAAGGCAGAGGCTGCCACTTTGTACGCAGAATACGCCATGGACTATGCCGTGCAGACCATGCAGTACGCGTTGATTGCGGCGCTGTCGGCCATGGATTTACAGGCCAATACGGAACAAGGGAAAGGAGAGTCCTGAAGATGCAAGAAGTGAAAAAACCCAAAAAACCACTGATCTTCTACTATGGGATCGTGGTTGTCGTGCTGTTGTTGTTCAATTTTCTGGCCATGCCCTGGATTGCCCAGCGGCAGGTACGGGAAGTGGATTACGGGACATTTTTGGAGATGGCGGAAAATAAAGAACTTGGACAGGTAGAGGTCCAGGAACAGGAAAATCAGATCCTATTCACCAATCAAGATGAAACCGCTATCTACAAGACGGGCATGATGCCTGACCCGGATCTGACCCAAGTTCTGAAAGATTCCGGAGCGAAATTTTCCGGTCAGATTTTGGAACAGGCCAACCCCATTCTGAGTTTTCTGTTGAGCTGGGTGCTGCCCATCGTGATCTTTATCGCCATTGGCCAGTACATGTCCAAAAAGCTGATGGAGCGCGCAGGAGGGCCAAATGCCATGACATTTGGAAAGTCCAACGCAAAGATGTATGTGAAGTCTTCTAAAGGTATCCGTTTTTCTGACGTGGCCGGAGAGGACGAAGCAAAAGAAAGCCTTTCGGAAATTGTGAACTATCTGCATAACCCCAATCGGTATAGAGAAATTGGCGCTTCCATGCCCAAGGGAATTTTGCTGGTGGGCCCTCCCGGAACCGGTAAAACCATGTTGGCCAAGGCAGTGGCTGGCGAAGCCCAAGTGCCTTTCTTCTCCATGTCCGGTTCGGAATTTGTGGAGATGTTTGTAGGCATGGGTGCTTCCAAGGTTCGGGACTTGTTCAAGCAAGCCAAAGAAAAGGCTCCCTGTATTGTGTTTATCGATGAAATCGATGCCATTGGTCAAAAGCGGGAAAGCAGAATCGGCGGCAACGATGAACGGGAGCAGACTCTCAACCAGCTTTTGACGGAGATGGACGGTTTTGAGGAAAACACCGGCGTGATTATTTTGGCAGCCACCAACCGTCCGGAGATCCTGGATCCGGCGCTTCTGCGCCCGGGACGGTTCGACAGGCGGATCATCGTGGAGCGGCCGGATCTGAAGGGCCGTATCGACGTGCTGAAGGTTCACGCCAAGGACGTGCGCATGGATGAGACCGTGGATCTGGAGGCCATTGCCCTGGCCACATCCGGCGCTGTGGGCTCAGACCTGGCCAACATGATCAACGAGGCCGCTATCAATGCGGTGAAGCACGGCAGAAACGCTGTCTCTCAGAGCGACCTCTTTGAGGCGGTGGAGACAGTCCTTGTGGGCAAGGAGAAGAAGGACCGTATCATGAGCCAGGAGGAGAGAAGGATCGTATCCTACCACGAGGTGGGGCACGCCCTTGTGAGCGCTCTCGAGAAGCACGCGGAGCCGGTGCAGAAGATCACCATCGTCCCCAGGACCATGGGAGCCCTCGGCTATGTGATGCAGACGCCTGAGGAGGAGAAGTTCCTGAACACGAAGAAGGAGCTGGAGGCCATGCTGGTAGGTATGCTGGCAGGCCGTGCCGCCGAGGAGATCGTCTTTGACACAGTCACAACCGGAGCCTCCAACGATATCGAGAAGGCCACAA
>ENA-OPRS01000295-OPRS01000295.1-human-gut-metagenome-genome-assembly--contig:-NODE-295-length-33768-cov-3.169490_pt1 | contig 33768 bp, 29 predicted proteins | sample MGYA00241795_ERZ501881 | MGnify/ENA primary metagenome ERZ501881 (study PRJEB25962, sample SAMEA2042440) | human gut metagenome | biome: human gut; feature: human-associated habitat; material: faeces... | reverse complement strand
TACAGTTATTACACCCGGGCAGTCCAGATGAATCCGGGAAACGCCGAGTACCAGACCGCACTCAATCAGCTGATGTGGCAGCGCAACACAGGCAGACCTTCGGGAGGATATGGCGATTACCGCAACGTCCAAAGCGGCGGGATGAGCGGATGCGATATGTGCTCGGGGTTGATCTGTGCCGACTGCTGCTGCGAGTGCATGGGCGGCGATTTGATCTCCTGCTGTTGAGACAGCCAGGCTGAAAAAGGAGGCGCGGACGGGTGAAAAATTCCATGAAAGTGGCCTTTTGCGGGGTGATTTCCGCCCTGTCTTTGGTGCTGCTGTTTTTGACCGGTATGGCTCCCATGGCCACATTGGCTCTGCCGGCCATCGCCGGGTGCCTGTTGGTGCCGGTGGTGGTGGAAGTGGGACTGTCCTGGGCCTTTGGGGTGTACGGGGTGTGCAGTGTGCTGGCATTTCTCCTGGCCCCGGATAGGGAAGCCCTTTTGTTCTACCTGCTGTTTTTCGGGTATTATCCCGCCCTCTTTGCGGTGTTGGGCAGGATTCGGCACCGGGTGCTCCGTTATGTGGCGAAGCTGCTGGTGTTCAATGCTGCGGTGGTGCTGGAGGCTGTGCTGTCGGTCTATGTGCTGGGCATCCCCTTTGAGACCATATCCATCTTGGGACCCTACACGCCGGTGGCTCTGTTGGTATTGGCCAACGTGGTTTTCGTGGTGTACGACCTGGCGCTGGAGGGATTGATTGTCCAGTACCTGAACCGGCTCCACGACCGGTTGGGGAAGCTGTTGAAGGGAAAATAAGGTGGGCAGGCGATGGGCCTGCCTTTTTTATGCCGCTGTTTTTGCATCCCAAAGATGAAACTCTTGCAAAAAGTGGGTGAAAAAAGTTCAAATCGCTGAAATTCTCTTGATTTTTGCAAGGGAACGCCGTAGAATGAATCTGTATTTGCATTTGCGAGTTTCGCAAGCACAGGGATTGCCCCGGAGTCCTATGCCCCGGGGATTGGGATGAAAGGAAGGAAGGACATGAACAGCCAGCTCGCCGAGCGAATTCGGGAAAAAAGCGCCGGTTTTTCCAAGGGCCAACGGATGATCGCCCGGTACATCGAAGAACATTCCGATAAAGTAGCATTTATGACGGCCTCCAAGCTGGGGGCTACCGTAGGGGTAAGCGAGTCCACGGTGGTGCGGTTCGCCACGGAAATCGGTTACTCCGGGTATCCTGCCTTGCAGCAGGCCATGCAGGAGATGGTCCGCAGCAAGATGACCAGTGTGCAGCGTCTGGAGATGACTTCTCACAACATCGAGCCCAAGCGGCTGCTGGATGCGGTGCTGGATCAGGATATCGATATCTTGAAGCGCACCAAGGAGAATGTGGACCGGGAAGCCTTTTACAAGACCGTGGACGCCCTGGTGGGAGCCAAGAAGGTCTATGTGCTGGGGGCAGGGAGTTCTCTGGCTTTGGCCACGTTTTTGGCCCATTATCTCCGGTTGGTTTTCGATACAGTGCACCTGGTGGAAGCCACCAGCGAGGCCACCATTTTGCAGCAGATGGTCCGGATCGAGGAAGGGGACGCGGTAATCGCCATCAGCTTCCCCAGATACTCTAAAAAGGCCGTAAAGACCATGAAGTACGCCTCATCCCGGAAGGCCACCACCGTGGCCATTACCGACAGTATTTTGTCCCCTTTGGCCCAGCATGCCTCTCATGTGCTGCTGGCCCGAAGCGACATGGTCTCCTTTGTGGATTCCCTGGTGGGTCCCTTGAGCATCATCAACGCCTTGATCGTCACCGTAGCCATCCGGAAAAAGGACGAGGTGGGGGAGACTCTGCGGAAAATCGAAAGCATCTGGGACGAGTACGGAGTTTATGAGAAAGTGGATGAGAAGGGCAGTTGAAGTTTTTGGAGCAGTTTGACGTCATTGTGGTGGGAGGGGGCGCCGCAGGCTTGATGGCCGCGGGAACCGCCTTGGCCCGGGGAAAAACCGTGGCCCTCTTTGAGAAAAATCAAGTTTTGGGACGGAAAGTCCGCATCACCGGCAAGGGCCGCTGCAATGTGACCAACGACTGTTCCGTGGAGGAAGTGGTGGCCGCCTGTCCCCGGGGCGGGAAATTCCTGTACGGGGCCTTGTCCGCCTTTTCTCCCCAGGATACCATGGCCTTTTTTCAAGGACTGGGAGTGCCCCTGAAAACCGAGCGGGGCCGCCGGGTGTTTCCCCAGTCGGACAACGCCCACCACATTGCCGACGCTTTAGCGCGCTGGGCACAAGGGGCCCGGGTGATCCGGGAACCGGTGGTGGAGGTTCTCACCCAGAAGGAACAAGTGGTGGGAGTTCGCACGGATTGGGGCAGTTACGGGGCCAAATCGGTGCTCCTGGCCTGCGGCGGTGCCTCCTATCCCGGGACCGGTTCCAACGGGGACGGATTCCGGTTGGCAGCCGGGGTGGGCCACACGCTGGTGGAACCCACCCCTTCTCTGGTACCCCTGGTGGAGGAAGGCCACTGGTGTTCCCGGATGATGGGGCTTTCCCTGCGCAACTGCGGCATGTGGGTGACGGCCAAGGGCAAGAAAAAGCCGGTGTACAGGGACTTCGGAGAGCTGCTGTTCACCCATTTCGGCCTTTCGGGCCCCACGGTTCTCAGCGCATCTGCCCATCTGCGGCCTATGGAGCCGGGGAAATTCACGGTGCACATAGACCTGAAACCGGCGCTGGAGGAGGCCCAATTGGACGCTCGGGTTCTTCGCGACCTGGAAGCGCATAAAAATAAAATATTTGCCAATTCTTTGGAAGAGCTCCTGCCTCAGAAAATGATCCCGGTGGTGGTGGAGCGCAGCGGGATCCCGCCGGAAACCAGATGCCATTCCGTGACCAAGGAACAGCGGCGGGGGCTTTGCGGCCTGCTCAAGGATTTTACTGTGGAAATTCACGGATTTCGGCCCTTGGCAGAGGCGATCGTCACGGCGGGAGGAGTCAGCTTGAAGGAAGTGGACCCCAGAACCATGGAATCCAAGAAGGTGCGAGGCCTGTTTTTTGCCGGGGAGATGTTGGACGCGGACGCCTACACCGGGGGATATAACCTGCAAATTGCCTTTGCCACCGGGCGTCTGGCGGGAAATCACCTGGGGGAATCCGGCGGCTGTGCCGAGAGGGAAGGGTAAAATAGCCCTCCGGAAGGAAATCGTGCTTGACAACGGGCCGGAAACATTTTATGGTTACAGGAGCAGGAAAAGCCAGGTGTTTTCGTGGGTTTCCGGTTGCTGTGGATAGTCCTGTCCAGGTGATCCTGGCGGGAGATGGCATGGAGACAAAACGAAACACCCAGGAAGGAGTATAGATTTATGTTCGCAGTTGCTATCGATGGCCCTGCCGGGGCAGGAAAGAGCAGCGTGGCCAAAGCGGCCGCCAAGGAACTGGGCTTTGTGTATGTGGACACGGGAGCTCTCTACCGGACCATTGCCCTGTATGTGCTGCGCCAGGGGGTGGACCCCAAGGAGAGGGAACAGGTGGAAGCCCTGCTGCCCCAGATCCAGATTGGAATGGAATACACGGAACAGGGGCAGAAAATGCTCCTGAATGGAGAAGACGTGACGGGGCTGATCCGTACGCCGGAGGTGTCCATGGCCACTTCTGCCTGCTCGGCGATTCCGGCGGTGCGGGCCTTTTTGCTGCAGCTTCAGCGGGATTTGGCGCAGCGGAATAACGTGCTTATGGACGGCCGGGACATCGGCACTGTAGTGCTACCCCAAGCCCAGTTGAAAATCTTCCTGACGGCGTCCCCGGAAGAACGGGCCCGGCGGCGGGTGCATCAGCTGGAGGGAGATGGCCAGAAGGCGGATTACGCGTCCATTCTGCGGGATATTCAGCAGCGGGATTATCAGGATTCCCACCGGGAAACGGCGCCTTTGCGGCCGGGGGAGGACTCCATTCTGGTGGACACCAGCCACAACACCTTTGAGGAATCGGTGGAACGGCTGGTGCAATTGGTGCGGGAACGGCTGTAACGGGAACAGTTTGCGCAGGGTACAGGTATGGGAAATTGAGATTTGGAAGGGGTCTGTGTAGTGAGAAAGGCAAAGCGGAAGGCCTGGTTATATCAGGCGGGACAGATTGTGCTGTGGTTGTATTTTCATCTGGTGTTTCGGATGCATGTGACGGGAGCGGAAAAAGTGCCCAAGGAAGGGCCGGTGCTTCTGTGCAGCAATCATTTGGCCAAACGGGACCCGGTGCTGCTGGGGCTTTCCCAGAATCGTCAGGTGTTCTATATGGCAAAGGAGGAACTGTTCCAGAATAAATTTCTGGGGGGCTTGTTCCGGGCTCTGGGGGCCTTCCCGGTGAAACGGGGTACCGGGGACGTGGACGCCCTGGAGGACGCTTACACCTTGCTGGAGGAAAACGGCGTGGTAGGCGTGTTTATCGAAGGCCACCGCTCCAAGGACGGACTGCTTCAGCGGCCCAAAACCGGCGCGGCTTTGCTGGCTTACAAGACAAAAGCCCCCGTAGTGCCCGTGTGCATCACTGCGGAAGACGGCAAGCGGCCCGGTCCCTTCAAGAAGACCCTCATTCGGTTTGGAGATCCCCTTTCCGCCCAGGAGCTGAATATTCAGGATGACTCCAGCCTGCAGCTGCGCCGGGCCAGCCGGACCATTATGAACCGGATTGCCCTGCTCCGGGAGGAATCCCTGAAAGAGCTGGGCCTTCCCTCCCAGATGACCCCTCCCGCCCAGAAGGAGGTTTCCCATGAAGGTTGAGGTGGCATCCACTGCCGGGTTCTGTTTTGGGGTGGACCGGGCGGTGAATACGGTGTACCGTCTTTTGGAAGAGGGCAAGCAGGCGGCCACCTTGGGGCCTATCATCCACAATCCCCAGGTGATTGAAGATTTGGAGGCCCGGGGCGTTCGGGCGGTAGAACGGCCTGAGGACACACCGCCGGGCCATGTGCTGGTGATCCGCTCCCACGGTGTACCCCGGAGCGTGGAGGAAACACTCCAGGCCTTGGGGGTGCCCTATGTGGATGCCACCTGTCCTTTTGTGAAAAAGATTCACAAATTGGCGGAGCATACCGGGGAGGAAGGAAAGGTGTTTGTGCTGGCGGGAGACGCCCAGCATCCCGAGGTGCAGGGCATTATCGGTCACTGCAAAGGGGAGAATTTTGTGGTGAAAAACAGCAAAGAATTGGAAGATTTGCTGAAAAATCATCCGGAATTGACAACGAGACCCCTGGCTTTTGCGGCGCAAACCACTTTTCATGCCGGAGAATGGCAAAATTGTTTGGAAACTCTGAAAAAACTATGTACAAACGCCGCGGTTTTTGCTACAATATGTAATGCGACTGCGAAACGGCAGAAAGAAGCAAAAAACCTTGCCCAGCGCTGCGACCGGATGGTGGTAGTGGGAGGCAAGGACAGTTCGAACACGGCAAAGCTGCGCGATATCTGCGCGGAATACTGCGAGACGTACCTCATCGAAAGGGCGGACGAGCTGCCTGTGTTTTCGGCCGGGCTGAGCGTTGGCATCACAGCGGGGGCATCAACGCCCGCAAGCATTATAAAGGAGGTACTAGCTACCATGGCAGAAGTGAACAACAACGAACAAAATTTTGAGGAGATGCTTGAGGAATCCCTCAAAAACTTTAATACAGATGAGAAGGTGCACGGTGTCGTCGTCGGGATTTCCCCCACCGAGGTGTATGTGGACGTAGGCCGGAAACAGGCTGGCTTCATCCCTGCAAACGAGCTGTCCAACGATCCCAGCGCAAAGCCTGAGGATCTGGTGAAGATTGGCGACGAGATGGATCTGTTGATCATGAAGACCAACGACCAGGAAGGCACCATCATGCTGTCCAAGCGCCGTGTGGACGCCATGAAGGGTTGGGACGAGATCGCCCAGGCTCAGGAGAATGGCGACATTCTGGAAGGCAAGGTTATCGAAGTGGTCAAGGGCGGCGTCATCGTCCTGAAGGGCGCCATGCGCATTTTCGTGCCCGCATCCCAGGCCACCGCTTCCCGTGGGGAAGACCTGAACGAACTGATGGGCAAGGAAGTCCGTTTCCGCATTATCGAAGTCAACCGCCAGCGCCGCCGTGCCGTGGGCTCCATCCGCAGCGTCCTGCGGGAAGAGCGCAAGGCTGCTCAGGAGAAGTTCTGGGAGCAGGTGGAAGAAGGCCAGCATTATACCGGCAAGGTCAAGTCCCTCACCAACTTCGGCGCCTTTGTGGATCTGGGCGGCGTAGATGGCATGGTGCACATTTCCGAGCTTTCCTGGAACCGGATCAAGCATCCCAGCGAAGTGCTCAACGTGGGTGACACTGTGGAAGTGTACGTCAAGGGTCTGGACCGTGAAAACGGCAAGATCTCCCTGGGCTACAAGCGTCCCGAGGACAATCCGTGGGTGAAGCTGGAGAAGGAATATCCCGTGGGCACCGTGTGCACCGCCAAGATCGTGGGCATGACCCAGTTCGGCGCGTTCGCCAGCGTGATCCCCGGCATCGATGGCCTGATCCACATTTCTCAGATTGCCGACCATCGGATCGAGAAGCCTCAGGACGTGCTGAAGATCGGCGACGAAGTGAAGGTGAAGATCACCGACATCGACTTTGACCGTCATCGTGTGTCCCTGTCCATCCGGGCTCTGCTGGAAGAGCAGCAGTCCGCTCAGGACGAAGCTGCTGCCCAGGCTCCTGCCGAGGAAGTTGTGTACAGCACTTCCCAGGACAAGGAAGAGGCCGGAGAGCAGGAGTAAGTTGTAACAAGGTATGAAAGCGGGGTAGTAGAGGGGGGACGGAATCGCCGTCCTGGGGGCTCCGCAGGGTCCCAGGTTTGGGACTCGGGGAGCCCCCGCCCCCTCGCTGCCCTGTTTTGCTTGGGAGGGCGTTTGCGTTTTCCGTCCCCTCCCTGAACCATAGCGGCAGAAAAAACAAGGTTCGTCCTCTCTGTGGGCGGACCAACTGGAGGAAAGACCCATGAAGCGAGTAAGAAAACCCGTGTTTTTCATTGTGGCGCTTCTGATTGTAGCCCTGGTGTACACGTCCCTGTTTGGCGTGTACGGCCAGAAGGGCGACTTTAAGGAGACCTACATAAAAGGCACCGGGGACATCCGTTGGGGCATCGATATCCGGGGCGGCGTGGAAGCCACCTTCAGTCCCGCCGACGATGTGGAAGCCACCGACACGGAGCTGGAAGCTGCCAAGCAGATCATTGAAACCCGAATGGTTTCCAGCAACATCACCGACTATGAGCTGTACACCGATCCCACCAACAACCGGATCATCGTCCGGTTCCCCTGGAAGAGCGACGAGACGGATTTCGATCCGGAGGAGGCCGTACAGGAATTGGCGGCTACCGCTCAGCTGACCTTCCGGGAAGGCATGGAGTATGAGTCCGTAGAGTACGCGGACGACGGCAGCATGGTGTACAAGACCCCGTCCGGCACCACCGCGGACAACATCATTCTGGAAGGCAGCGACGTGGTGTCCGCCGAGCCTGCCATGACCCAGGATGAAACCACCGGCGAATACAAGTATGTGGTGAGCCTGAAGCTTTCCGACGAGGGCGCTGAGAAATTTGCCGACGCCACGGAAAAGCTGTTGGGCCAGACCATTTCCATCTGGATGGACGATGTGATGATCTCCTATCCCACCGTCAACGAAGTCATCAGCAACGGGGAATGCTCCATCACCGGCAACTTCACCAGTGAGGAAGCCACCCAGCTGGCCTCCAAGATCCAGGCAGGCGCTCTGCCCTTTGCTCTGGAGATTTCCGACTTCAACTCCATGGCGCCCACCTTGGGCACCCAGGCCTTGGATGCCATGATGATGGCCGGCGTGATTGCTTTTGTGATCATTGCTGTGCTGATGATCCTGGTGTTCCGGCTGCCCGGCGTGGTGGCTGCCATCACCCTGGCTGGCCAGATGGGCCTGTGCTTTGCGGCCATTTCCGGCTACTTCCCCTTCCTCAATTCCTTCACCATGACGCTGCCCGGTATTGCCGGTTTGATCCTGTCCATTGGTATGGGCGTGGACGCCAACGTGATCACCGCCAGCCGTATCCGTGAGGAACTGAAAAACGGCAAGACCTTGGACGGCGCTTTGCAGAAGGGCTTCCAGAGCAGCTTCTGGGCCATCTTTGACGGCAACATCACCACCGCCATTGTGGCCATCATGCTGATGGGCGTGTTTGGTCCCAGCAACATTCTGTCCATCATCTTTGGCGAGTCCACCACGGGCTCCATCTTCTCCTTTGGCTTCACCCTGTTGATGGGCATTATCGCCAACTTCATCATGGGCGTGTTCGCCACCCGTCTGATGACCAATTCTCTGGCTGGCTTCAAGTGCCTGCACAAAAAATGGCTGTTTGGAGGTGCTCGGGGCGATGAATGAGAAAATGTACCGTTTTAACTTTTTCCAGAATAGAAAGATCTATTTCGGCATCTCCATCGCGTTGATCGTAGTAGGCGTGATCTGCAGCATCATTGTGGGGCCCAAGCTGGATATCCAGTTTGCCGGCGGCGCCATGGTGAAGTATTCGGTGGAAGGCGGCGATGTTTCCTCCGAAGACATTCAGCAGACCATCAAGGATCAGGTGGGCAAGGATTGTTCCGTGGCCATCAACCAGGACATCAGCACCGGTGCCCAGCAGGTGACCATTTCCTTCTCCGGGAACCAGAGCATGTCCCCTGAAGAGCAGACCCAGGTGGCCGACGTGCTGACCAAGGCCTATGACGATTTGACCTTCACCCTGTTGGAATCCAACTCCGTGGAAGCCACCATGGGTGCCAAGTTCTTCCAGAAGTGCCTGGTGTGTCTGGCCATTACAGCGGTGTTCCTGCTGCTGTACATCACCCTGCGGTTTAGAAAGATCGGTGGTTTCTCCGCCGGTGTCACCGCAATTGTGGCTCTGGTTCACGACGTGATCATCGCTTTCTGCCTGTATGTAATCTGCGGCATGTCCATCAACGACGTGTTTATCGCCGTGATCCTGACCATCCTGGGCTACTCCCTGAACAGCACCATCGTTATTTACGACCGTGTCCGTGAAAACCGGAAGAAGCTTGGGCCCAAGGTGGACTATGAGGAGATCATGAACCTGAGCCTGAATCAGACTCTGGGCCGTACCCTGCTCACCTCCCTGACCACGTTCCTGGCTCTGGTGGTGGTGCTGGTAGTGGCTGTGATCTACAATATCAACACCGTGGTTTCCTTTGCTCTGCCCATGATGGCCGGTGTGGCGGCAGGCTGCTTCTCTTCTCAGTGCATTGCCCCCAACCTGTTTGCCATGTGGCAGATCCACAAGCGGGAAAAGATGGATGCTCCCAAAGCCAAATAAACGTTGTTACAACGTAAAAAAAGCTGTAGCTGCCTGAAAAAGCGGTTACAGCTTTTTTATATTCTTCAGACGCCCGAATATTCCCTGGAGAAACGCGCACCCTAAGGCCCAGAAAGTCAGGAAAGGAAGTGCGTTCCATGAATCCATCTCATTTCCCCAAGCCGGAAGGGGGCTATGGCGAACACGAGTCTCTGGGTGAGGAAATGTTTCCCGAAGGGGGTTCGGTGGCCTCGGCCAATGAATGTACCGGTTTGATGTTCACACCGCCGGAAACGAAAGCTCAGTGGGAAGCTTACCAGGAGCTTTCCCCCTTGGCGATTCCCAAGGAGGCACCTGGAAAGCGGAAAGGGACGCGGGCTTGCCCGGGGCAGGGAGAACCCAGGGCGCCCCGACGGTAAACACGTCCTAAGAGGAATTTCGGGGACTGGCCACACTGGGCCGGTCCCTGGATTTTTTGAGAGAATTTCCCCGTGGTTGTTACAGGGGCGGCAGGCCGAAGTAGCTGAGCAGGCCGTTGTAAATGCCCCGGGCAAAAGCGGGCTGCTGGTCCCGGAGTTTGAGGGCGTCTCCTCCGTTGGACAGGTAAGCCAGTTCCACCAGAATGGCGGGCATGGAGGTCCGGCGCAGCACATAGAGGTTGGGATTGAGCCTGACCCCGTTGTCCCGAGTGCCCACCTCTTCCACAATGCCGCCCAGCACATGCTGGGCCAGCCAATAAGCCTGGGTGTTCTGCTGGTACACATAGACTTCGGTGCCGTTGATGGCAGGGTTGGTGTTGGCATTGCAGTGGATGCTGATGAAGTAGTCTGCGGGCCAGGAATTGGCCAAGGCTACCCGGCGCTGCAAACTGGTGGAATTGCTGGTGCCCAGGGTTTCGGAAGGAGTGGTCCGGGACACTCTGGCGGTGAAGCGGGGATCGCTGTTGAGGAGCCTGGCCAGTTCCATCCCCACCGCGTAGTTCACATCCTGTTCCCGGAGCCCGAAGCCTTCGGCCCCGGCATTGACACCGCTGGGGTTGTGGCCTTGATCGATGAAAATGCGGATTGGCATGGGATCGCCTCCTGAGTTTAGTTTCCTACCATCCTATTCTGCAAAGCCTGTCCAGGTGACCCGTTGACTTTTTCCCGGTTCTGGGGTAAGGTAAAAAATAAGAATTCTTTTAATCTTCCTTTAATTTTCCCATGATACACTGGAGCCAATCTAAGAGAAGGGAGAGTTCCTCATGAAAAACTTATTGGAAAAAATGAAAAACTTGCTTCACAAAATCAACGCTAAAATTGTAGTGCCCATCGCCATTGGGGCGGTGCTGGCGGTGGTGGGGATCACCGCGTTGGCGGTCAGCCTCCTGGGCGGGGGCCGGGCTGTCACAGAAGCCCAGGCCGCTGCCATTGCTCTGGAACACGCGGGAGTGGCCCAGGAAGACGCAGTGTCCCTTTCGGTGGAAGAGGAGAAGAAAGACGGCCGGGCAGTGTACCAGGTGGAGTTCTCCACCCAGGAACGGGCCTATGAATGCGATGTGGCCAAGGACTCCGGAGAAGTGGTAAAATACTCATACGATCAGGTAAAGATGTTCCAGGCAGCCCAGGAAAATTCTGCGGAGAACCAGACCGTAGAGGACCAAAAGAAGGACGCCGGTCAGAAAGCTCAGGAATCCTCTGCTGGGGAGCAGCCGGAATCTGACGCCCAGGAGACTACCTCTCAATACAGCACCGGTACTATCACCGAAGAGGAAGCCAAGCAGATTGCCCTGAATCATGCGGGTGTGACCGCAGAAGAGGCCACCCTGTACCGGGTCAAGGCGGACTATGAGGATGGCCGGGCGGTGTACGACGTGGAATTCGCCGTAGGGACCACAGAATACGACTACGAAATCGCCCAGGACACCGGAGACATTCTGGGATATGACTCGGATGTGGAGGGGTGGACCCCTGTTACTGGGAACAACCAGACTTCCAGCCAGACTGCAAAGGCCGTCACCTTGGAGGAGGCCACTCAGTTGGTGCTGGACCGGGTTCCCGGAGCCACGGCGGACAATGTGCGGATCAAAGAGGACTATGACGACGGCCGGAATCTTTTCGAAGGGGAAGTGTACTACGATCGGACGGAGTACGAGTTCGAAATTGACGCCTCCACAGGAACCTTCATCGAGTGGAGTGTAGACTATCGGGATTGACAGAGACGGGGCGGCGCCAGGGTGAGCCTGGGGCCGCCTTGCAGGTGGAAGGAGCAGGCCATGCGGATATTGATTGCGGAGGACCAACGGGAATTAAATGAGCTTTTGAAAAAGCGCTTGAAGGAGGCAGATTACAGCGTAGACGCCTGCTTTGACGGGGAAGAGGTATTCGACTACCTGGCAGGGGCGGAATACGACGCTTTGGTGCTGGATATCATGATGCCCCGGCTGGACGGGATCGGAGTTCTGAAGCGGCTGCGGCAGGAGGGCAACCGGGTGCCGGTGCTGCTGCTCACGGCCCGGGACAGCATCGAAGACCGGGTGGCTGGGCTGGACGCCGGAGCCGACGATTATCTGATCAAGCCCTTTGCCTTTGAAGAGCTTCTGGCCCGGCTGCGGGTGCTGCTGCGCCGTCCTCAGGGGGATAAAACCACTTTGCTTCGGGTGGGGGACCTGGAACTGCGTCTGGATACCCGCCAGGTGTTCCGGGGGGGAAAGGAGATTTCCCTGTCCTCTAAGGAATATTCTCTGCTCCGCTACATGATGCAGAACGCGGGGATCGTCCTAAGCCGGGATAAATTGGAGCAGCATGTGTGGGATTACGATTTTTCCGGAGGCTCCAATGTGATCGATGTGTACATCCGTTATCTCCGAAAAAAACTGGATGAGGGTCATGAGAAAAAGTACATACACACCGTGCGGGGTTACGGGTATGTGTTGAAGGATGGGGAATCATGAAAAGGCTTTCGCTGAAAACACGGCTGGTATTGTTTCACACCGGCCTAATGACCCTGGTGGTCTGCGGGGTGCTGGCGGTGCTGTTTTCCGCTAGTTCCCAGGAAATTTTGGCCAATGTTCAGGGGGTGTTGGAGGAACGGGTGTCCGGTTCCATCGAGGATGTTGCCTACCGGCAAAACCGGCTGGAGTTTGACTCGGAGCTGCTGGATCTGGAAAACGGGGTCTACCTTTCGGTGTACGAGCCGGAAGACGCCACCCTCCTTTACGGAAAGCTTCCCTACGGATTTACTTACGACCTGGCCTTCTCCGATGGGGAACTGCGGAAAGTCACCGCCGGGGACACGGAATACTATGTGATGGATCTGCTCTTTCCGGTGGATGGGTACCACAACCTGGTGCTGCGGGGAGTGGTATCCCTCAGCGACGCGGAACGGGATTTCCGATACACTCTGCGCCTGGCGCTGATCCTTTTTCCGGCCCTGATTCTGCTGACGGCCGTTTGTGGATATCTGCTGAGCCGGCGTGCGCTGGGGCCGGTGTCCCAAATTACCCGGACGGTACAGAAAATCCAGCGGGAGCGGGATCTTTCCAGCCGGGTGCAGCTGGGGGAAGGCCGGGACGAGATCTACACCCTGGCCCAAACCTTTGACAGCCTGCTGGATGCCATCCAGGCGGGATTTCAGCGGGAGAAGCAGTTTGCCAGCGACGTGGCCCACGAACTGCGCACCCCACTCACGGTGATGACCATGCACTGTGAGGAGCTTTTGTCCCGGGAGGATCTTTCCCCAGAGAGCCGCCGGGAGGTGGAGGCCATTGCCCAGAAAACCCGGTCCATGGGAGAAATGGTGTCCCAGCTGCTGCTCCTTTCCCGAGCGGATCAAGGCAGGGCTAAGCTGACTTTGGAGGACTTGGATTTCAGCGAATTGAGCCAGCTGGAAGCAGAGGAATTCACCCAGGTGGCGGCGGAACGGGAGATCACTTTGATTCCCCGGATTCAGGAGGGGATCCACCTGACCGGAGACCAGACGCTGCTGCTTCGGCTTTGGGGAAATCTGCTGCAAAATGCCGTGACCTACGGGAAACGGGGCGGACACATCTGGATGACCTTGAACCGTCAGGGGGATCAGATAAAGCTGTCAGTGCGGGATGACGGCATCGGCATTGCCCCGGAGGACTTGCCCCGAATCTGGGACCGGTTTTACCAGGCAGACCCTTCCCGCACCTCAGATAACAGCGGGCTGGGACTTTCCATGGTTCGATGGATCGCCCAGGCCCACGGGGGAGACGTGACGGCGGAAAGCACCTTGGGAGAGGGAAGCCGGTTTACCGTGACCCTTCCTGTGAGGCAACCATAAAAAAATCCGGCGGGCCGGGAAGCCTGCCGGATTTTTTTTGAGGGAAAAGACGATTACCGTGTTTGGGAAGCCTGATCCAGGTGACGGATCTCCTTGTTGTAGAGCCGCAGGAAGAACACAATGCTGATGACCAGGGAGAAGCATTCGGCAATGGGGAAAGCCCACCACACCGCGGTGACCTGGTGGGTGACCTGGGCCAGAATCCAGGCGGCAGGTACCAGCACCACCAGCTGCCGCAGCAGGGACACCACCAAACTGTAGACACCCCGGCCCACAGCCTGGAACAAGGTGGAGGACACGATGCCCAAAGCGGCGAACAGGAAGCAGGTGCAGATAATCCGCAGGGCGGGAACGCCGATTTCCAGTAGCTCCTGGGAGGCGTTGAAGATGCCCAGCAGAGCCTGGGGGAACAGAAGGAAAATCAACATGCCCACCCCCATAATCACCAGGGCGATGACGCAGCCGGAGCGAAAAGCAGACATCATGCGTTTCTTGTTCCGGGCCCCGTAGTTGAAGCCCAAGATGGGCAGCAGGCCCTGGTTCAGGCCGAACACGGGCATGAACACAAAGGACTGAAGCTTGAAGTACAGACCAAAGACCGTGTAGGCAGCGGTGGAGAAGGAGGAGAGAATTCCGTTGAGGGCCATGGTCATGACGGTTCCGATGGACTGCATGACGATGGAGGGGATCCCCACCACATAGATGTCCTTGATGATTTTCCAGCTGGGCCGGAAGCCCCGGAATGTGACGTGAACCTCATGTTCCCGGAAGGTGATCACCAGAATGCTGACAATCATGGCGAGAATCTGGCCGCAAACGGTGGCAATGGCGGCGCCGGCCACGCCCATGGCGGGGAAGCCCAGCAGGCCAAAGATCATGATGGGGTCCAGGATGATGTTGGTGATGGCACCGATGAGCTGGAAGATCATGGGCCAGATCATGTTGCCGGTGGCCTGCAAGGTCTTTTCCAGGGTGACCTCCACGAAGACGCCGAAGGAAAAGATGCAGCAGATGGAAATGTACTGATCCCCCATCCGGACAATGTCGGGGTCGGACTCAAAAAGCCTGAAGAAGGGGGTGGAGAAAAAGGCACCATAGAGGGCAAAGAGAACCCAGGTGCACAGGGCCAATAAAATGCCGTGGGCGGCGGCACTGTCGGCTTCTTCCTGACGTCCCTGTCCCAGCCGCCGGGAGATCAGGGAGGTGACGCCCACTGCGGTGCCCACCGCAAAGGCGATCAACAGGTTTTGCAGGGGGAATGCCAGAGAAACGGCAGCCAGTCCTTTCTCACTGACCTGGGCCACAAAGTAGCTGTCCACGATGTTGTACAAAGCCTGCACCAGCATGGAGAACATGGCGGGCAGAGCCATGGAAAAAATCAGGGGCAGTACCGGGGCGGTCCCCATTTTGTTTTGTCTTGTTTCCTGCGCTTGCATACCACACATCCTATCTTGTTTCAAAATGCATGCTATTATAACAAATTTTTTCCTCTCTGAAAAGGCCTGGAACAAAAGAAGTGGGGGAAATTGTAAACAAAGTGTGGCTTTTCTTGCAATGGGCGCCGGCTCCGTGCTATAATAAAACCCGTATATGCGCCGCAGCTGCGCAGTGAAAGGTCCAATGAACCGAAAGGGGATTTCCTCCCCTTTTAGAAAGGCATGATGCTCACTATGGCAAACAGTATTTTGACCAAGCTGTTCGGAAATTACAGCAAACGAGAATTAAAACGTATTCAGCCCCTGGTGAATCAGGTGTTGGGGTTGGAAGACAAATATAAACAGATGAGTGACGAGGAACTCAAAGCCCAAACCGGTGTCCTGAAAGAGCGGCTCCAGAAGGGAGAGACCCTGGATGATATCCTTACCGACGCCTTTGCCGTCTGCCGGGAGGCCATGGACCGGGTGCTTTCCATCCGGTTGTTTCCGGTGCAGGTTCAGGGCGGCGTGATCCTCCATCAGGGCCGGATCAGCGAAATGAAAACCGGTGAAGGTAAAACCTTCACCCTGGCTCTGCCCGCCTACCTGAACGCCCTCACCGGCAAGGGAGTCCATGTGGTTACCGTCAATGAATACCTGGCTAAGTACCAGGGGGAGATGATGGCCCGTGTGTTCAACTTTATGGGGCTGACCGTGGGCCTTGCCATGAACGGCATGACCTCTAAGGAGAAAAAAGCCGCCTACGCCTGCGACATCACCTATGGCACCAACAACGAGATGGGCTTTGACTATCTTCGGGACAACATGGTGATCTACAAGGAAAACAAGGTTCAGCGAGGCCACTACTATGCTATCGTGGACGAGGTGGACTCCATCCTCATCGACGAGGCCCGTACCCCCCTGATCATTTCCGGCCAGGGAGACAAGGCGGACGACCTGTACGGCCGGGCCAACGCCTTTGCAGGGAGCCTTCGTCCCATCCGGGTGAAGGAAACCGACGAGAAGGAAGACAATGACGAGCTTTACAAGGATTACGACTATATCATCAACGAAAAGCGGAAGACCTGTTCCCTGACCCGCCGGGGCGTCAAGAAGGCCGAGGAGTATTTCGGCATTGACAACTTGACCGATCCGGACAACATCAAGATTCAGCACCATGTGAACCAGGCTATCCGGGCTTGGGGCATTATGCACCGGGATCAGGACTATGTGGTCAAGGACGGACAGGTTATCATCGTGGACGAGTTCACCGGCCGTCTCATGTATGGCCGCCGGTACAACGAGGGTCTGCACCAGGCCATTGAGGCCAAGGAAGGGGTGGAGGTCGCCCGGGAGAGCAAGACCCTGGCCACCATCACCTTCCAGAACTACTTCCGCCTCTACGACAAGCTTTCCGGTATGACCGGTACCGCCATGACCGAGCAGGAGGAATTCTCCGAGATCTACAAGCTGGACGTGGTGGAAATTCCCACCAACCGCCCCATGATCCGGGAGGACTGCCCTGACGTGGTGTACAAGACCCAGAAAGCCAAGTTCAACGCCGTCATCGAAGACATTGTGGAACACCATGAGAAGGGTCAGCCTGTGCTGGTGGGCACCATCACCATTGAGAAGTCGGAAATGCTCAGCAAAATGCTGAAGGCCCGTGGGGTCAAGCATGAGGTGCTCAATGCCAAGTTCCACGAGAAAGAAGCCCAGATCGTGGCCCAGGCCGGCCGGAAGGGCGCTGTGACCATCGCCACCAACATGGCGGGCCGTGGTACCGATATTTTGCTGGGCGGCAACGCAGAGTTTATGGCCAAGGCGGAAATGCGGAAGATGGGTTTCCCGGAAGAGATGCTGGTGGAAGCCACCGCCTACAGCCACACCGATAACGAGGAAATCCTGGAGGCCCGAAAGACCTTCGGGGAACTGAATAAGAAATACAAGGAGCTCATCGCCCCTGAGGCCGAAGAAGTGCGTCGGTTGGGCGGCCTTTATATCATCGGCACAGAACGCCACGAATCCCGCCGGATCGACAACCAGCTGCGGGGCCGTGCGGGCCGTCAGGGAGACCCGGGCAAGAGCCGGTTCTACATCTCCCTGGAGGATGACCTGATGCGGCTGTTCGGCGGCGAGCGGATCCAGAACCTGATGGACCGGCTGAAGATCGACGACAACACGCCCATCGAAGCGGGAATGGTGTCCGGGTCCATTGAAGGGGCCCAGCGGAAGGTGGAGAGCCGGAACTTCGGCATCCGGAAGAACGTGCTCCAGTATGACGAGGTGCTCAACAGCCAGCGGCAGATTATTTACAGCCAGCGGGATCAGGTGCTCAACGGGGAGGACATGAAGCCTCAGATCCTGAACATGATCCACGAGGCCATTGCCGCCACCGTAAAGACCTTCCTGCCTGAAAACGTGCCCCACGACGACTGGGATCTGCCCGGTCTGCGGGACCACTATCTGGGATGGCTGATCGGGGAAGAAGATCTCCGCTTTACCCGTTCCCAGCTGGAAGACCTGGAGCCCGAACATGTGACAAAAGAGCTGCAGGAGAAGGCCGATGCCCTGTATGAGAAGCGGGAGGAAGAGTTCACTCCCAATGTGATGCGGGAAGTGGAGCGGGTTGTGCTGCTGCGGAATGTGGACCAGGAGTGGATGGATCACATCGACGCCATGGAACAGCTCCAGGACGGCATCCGGCTTCGTGCCTACGCCCAGCAGGATCCTGTGGTGGAATACCGGTTGGAGGGCTTCGACATGTTTGACAGCATGATCGCTGCCATCCGGGAGAACACGGCCAAGATGATGCTGACGGTGCGGCTGCGGAAGAAGGAAGCTCCCCAGCGGGAACAGGTGGCCAAGGAGACCAAGGCCGGCACCGCCGGAGATGAGACGGTGAAAAAGCAGCCGGTGCGCAAGCAGAAAAAACCCGGCCGGAACGATCCCTGCCCTTGCGGCAGCGGGCTGAAATACAAGAAGTGCTGCGGCCGCAACGAATGAGCGGTTCCAGAGAAAGAGGAGGGTTTCACATGACAAGGGGCAAGCGGTGGGCGCTGGCCGCGGTGGCGGCGGTGCTGAGCCTTACCCTGACGGGTTGTTCGCTTCCCATGATGGGATTTGCGGACTACGATGTGTCCGGCTATTTCCAAGCCCTGTTTGACAGCTGCTACAAAGGGGAAAACGAGGCCTACATGGCCGTGGCGGCCACCAATGAGCAGAGCGCCCAGGAAAACAATAACACCACCGTGGAAAACGCTGCGGTGAATTTCTGCAATACCTATGGCCTGAATCCCAGCGAGGAGCAGTTGACCCAGCTGGAAGACGTGATGCGTCAGGCGTTCCTTCAGGCGGATTACACGGTGAAGGATGAGCAGAAGGTAGAGGGCGGCTATTATCTGGAAGTGGAAATTGACCCCATTGTGAACTTCAGCGGGTTGGAGGACAAGGTGGAAGAGTTGCGGGAAGAGGCCCAGGACGAAGCCACCCAGGCCAATTCCTCCTCTTCCCAGGAGGACGAGGACAGCGACGGGGACTACGGCTCTGAGGACGGTTATGGAGATTACGGCTACGATGACTCCGGGTACGACGATGGCTCTGATTATGGGTACGAAGATAGTTCCCAGGAGGAAAGCAGTTCCAGCCAGGACAGCAGCGATACGGAGGGTACCGGCGTGGTGGATGCCAACGCTCTGTTTGTGGACAAGGTGATCACCTTTTGCCAGGGGCAGCTGGAATTTCTCACCCACGGTGACGAAACGGTGACCATTGCCCTGGATATCCGTCAGACGTCGGATGGGGAATTGCAGTTGGACACCAACCAGTTGGATACCATCGACCGGACGGTGCTGCAATTCCAAAGCTGAATAGATTCGGAAAAGGCGGGGCGGACAAAGTCCGCCCTGTTTTGCAAAAAGGCTTCCCGGACTGAGGGCGGTTCTTCCTGCCTTCAGCTCGGGGCGGATGTACCTGAAAGCCGTCTGCAAATCTTAAGAAACGAGGAGAAAGACCATGGAAGAAGAAAACAAGCTGCGCGTCAAAGAACTGTACGACCTGAGCCACACGGCTGCCGCCCCTTTGCTGGAGGAGGTGGAGTATCCCTGGGAGGCGCTGCCCAAGATCGGTGACTTTATCCTGGCCCTGGGGGCCACCCTTTCCCCGGAGGAATACGAACAGCGGGGAGAGAACGTGTGGATCCACAAGACCGCCAAGATCTATCCCAATAACTTTATTGCCGGCCCCTGCATCATTGGACCGGAGACGGAAGTGCGGCCCGGCGCCTTTATCCGGGGGAAGGCCTTGGTAGGGTCCCACTGCGTGGTGGGCAACTCCACAGAGCTGAAAAACGTGATCCTTTTTGACAACGTCCAGGTGCCGCACTACAACTATGTGGGGGATTCCATTCTGGGTTACAAGTCCCACATGGGAGCGGGAGCGGTCACTTCCAACGTGAAGCAGGACAAGACTCCGGTTACCGTGCGGGTAGGCTGGCGGAAAGTGGAAACCGGCCTGAAGAAGTTCGGCGCCATGCTGGGAGACCATGTGGAAGTGGGCTGCAACAGCGTGCTGAATCCCGGCACGGTAGTGGGCAGAAATTCCCGGGTGTATCCTCTGTCCATGGTACGGGGCTTCCTGCCCGAAGGAATGATCCACAAAAACAACGGGGAGATTGTGCCCCAGCAGAAACAGGACTGAGCCAGTGAGGCCCAGCCCTGGGGAAGGGGATGAGAATCGTTGGATACCCTTATGGCATTTTTGCAGTCGGGATTGCTTCCCACGGTGCTGCTGATCGTCCGGATCTTGGTGCCCTTTTTGGCCTTCTATGTGGTGTGGCGGTGTTACACCTCCTTTAAAAAGGGCCAGCGCCGCCGGGATCCGGTGATCATGCTGTGGGACGAGGCTTCGGGGACAAGATTTCCGGTGCTGTACTGGGAAAACTCCATCGGCCGGAGCAAAAGCTGTGATATCTACCTGCCCGACGCCACAGCCAGCCGGGACCACGCGGTGCTTCTGCGCCGGGACGAGGGCTGGTTTATCTGCGACACCGGATCCAAATCCGGCGTTCTGGTCAACGGCCGGAAAATCGAAGGGCGGCATCTGGTGAATATCGGGGACACCATCACCATGGGGTCCACCACCTTGACCATGTGGAACACAGACGCCCAGCCCCGGGAGCGCCGGCGGTTCTTCACCGGATTTTCCCGGGAAGCGGCATCCCCTTTCCAGCTCATGTTTCTGACCACTCTGACCCTGCTCCTGGTGGCGGCCCAAGGCTGTCTGATGGGTGGGGAACTCCATGTGGAGCAGCTGATCCCCTTTGGGGTGGTGCTGGTGGCAGGCTGGGGCCTGTATATCTTTTCCATGGGAATCCTCCACCGGGTGAGCTTCGAGGTGGAGACGGTGGCCCTGCTTCTGTCGGGGATCGGCATCCAGCTCCAGGCCGCCTATAATCTGGAAGGCATCACCACCCAGTTGGTGGCCATGATCCTGGGGATTTTCCTGTTCTGTTTCCTCATCTGGTTTATGAACGACATGGACCGGGTGGCCAAATTCCGGTTGTGGATCGCGGGGGGAGCCATTCTGCTGTTGGTGCTGACTCTGGTGCTGGGCACCGGATCCTACGGTTCCAAAAACTGGATCCACTTGGGACCCATCAGCGTGCAGCCCTCGGAGTTTGTGAAGATTGCCTTTATCTTTGTGGGAACCTCCACCCTGGATCGTTTGCAGACTAAAAAGAACATCACCGAATTTCTGCTCTTTACCGGAGCCTGCATCGGGTTCTTGGCTCTGATGCCCGACTTCGGCATGGCGCTGATCCTTTTCGCCACCTTCCTGATCATCGCCTTCATGCGGTCCGGCAGCGTGCGCACCATTGCCCTGGTGCTGGTGGGTGCCGTGCTGGCGGCCATGCTGGTGCTGACGGTGAAGCCCTATGTGCTGGACCGCTTTATGGGATGGGGCCATGTGTGGGAGCATATCAACGACAACCTGGGATATTCCCAGACCCGTACCCTCACCTATCTGGCCAGCGGCGGCTTTTTCGGAGTGGGATTGGGAAACAGTTACCTGGCCCCCGTTTTCGCCGCAGACAGCGACCTGGTGTTTGGTCTGCTCTGTGAGGAACAGGGACTCCTTTTGGGGCTGGTGGTGCTGCTGAGCTTTGTGCTGTTTGTCTTCTACGCCAGAAGCGACGTGACACGAAGCCGCTCCACCTTCTTCTCCATCGGAGCCTGCGCCGCCGCAGGCATGCTCCTGTTTCAGGTGGCCCTCAATGCGTTCGGCGCCACGGATGTGCTGCCCATGACAGGCGTGACTCTGCCCTTTATCAGTTCCGGCGGATCCAGCATGATTTCTGTCTGGGGCCTGATGGCCTTCCTGAAAGCTTCGGATGAGCGGACTTATGCCGCCCGGCGGGCTTCCCGCCGCAGCCTCCGGGAAGAGGAAACTCCGCCTCCCAGTCGGGGACGGACGTACTCCGGGGATCCCAAAGGTCGGGCCCCTGGATCCGGGGGAAGGAACCCGGCGCCCTCCCGTACGGGAGCAGGGCGCCACGCCAGAAAGGAGGGATGACCCATGCGCACCACAGGATTTCGATCCATGGTACTTTACCTGCTGCTGGCCGCCTTTTTGTGCGGGCTGGGATACCTGCTGGTAAATTTGGTACTCCACGGGGGAGAATGGGCCATGCAGCCCTATAACGGCCATGTGTACGCGGAGAATTCCACGGTAAAGCTGGGGGATATTTCCGACCGGGAGGGGAACCTGTTGGCCACTACCCAGGACGGCGTCCGGTATTACAGCTCCGACGAAACGGTGCGCCGGGCCATGCTTCACACGGTGGGCGATTCCGCAGGCTATATCAGCACCAGCGTCCAGTACACCATGCGCAGCCGGTTGTCCGGATATAACATTGTCACTGGGCTCAACGATACTATTTTCAACCGCATCGGCAGCAATATCTCCCTGACGGTAGATCAAGATGCCTGCGTGGCCGCCTACAACGCCCTGGGAGGAAAAAACGGTGCGGTGATTGTCTACAATTACGAGACGGGGGAAATCCTCTGCAAGGTGAGCGCCCCCACCTTTGACCCAGCCAACGTGCCGGAGGACATTGAAACAAACGACGCCTACAAGGGGGCCTATCTGGACAACACCTTGTCCGGCTCCTTCACCCCGGGCTCCATTTTTAAGATCGTCACCACGGCCGCGGCTATGGAGCGGTGGCCCGACAGCTGGGACACCATCACCTATACCTGCAACGGGTCCATTGAGTATTCCGGCAGCGACATCACCTGTCTTCACGGGAACGCCCATGGCACCCAGGATTTGGCCACGGCTTTGGGAAATTCTTGCAACGTGTTTTTCGCCCAGCTGGCCAACGAGCTGGGGCCGGAGGCATTGCAGAAGAAAGCCGAGGAAATGGGCTTTAACATGGAGTTTGACTTCGGTACTATCCCGGTTTCCGAAAGCACCTTTGATGTGAGCGACGCCAACGAAAATCAGTTGGGCTGGGCCGGTGTGGGCCAGTATACGGTCCTTGCCAACCCCTATCACATGATGGTCCTCATGGGGGCCATTGCCAACGGTGGGGAATATGTGGAGCCCCGGCTGACGGAGGACAAGAGTCTCCTGGATGATTTGACCGGCGGCAGCCGAACCTTGGTGACCAGCACAGAGGCAGAACAGCTGACAAAGCTGCTTCGGAACAACGTGGAAAATTACTACGGGGATTACCTGTTTCCCACCGGCATGAACGTGTGCGCCAAAACGGGCACCGGCGAGGTGGGTGACGACCAGGGGCCCAACTGTTGGATGGTGGGCTTCTGCGACTCCCAGGAATATCCTTACGCCTTCGCGGTGTTGGTGGAGGACGGCTCGGGCGGCATCGAAAGCGCCGGGTCCGTGGCCAGTGCCGTGCTCTCAGCCTTGGCATAAAAGAAACGCCTCTGGAATTCCAGGGGCGTTCTTTTGTGTCAGATGGGGAGTGCGGTGAGGAGCCAGCCACCCAAGGCCCAGCTGAAGAGGTTGGCCAGGATGGCACAGGCGGCGGCCCGGCCTTTGGTTTTTTCCTTGAGGCAGGAACAGAACACCACCATCTCCGCCAGGAGGACAATCAGCTCCATGGGACAATAGAAAAATAGACCAATCAGGCGCATGGAATAGGCAGAAGCCAGGGGCCTGGACCAGGAAAAGATCAGCAGATTGACTCCCAGCTGGGTAACCAAGTTGACCAGAAGGAAAATGAGCCAGCTGCGTTTTTCCCGGTATCCGGCCAGGAAAAAGACCAGCCCTTCCAAAAGGAGGGTCAGCAGAACCCGCAGCCCCACCAGCAGGGGAGGCCGCCAGAAAGGCTGGCCGGAGGAAAGGGTTTTGGCGGAAAGGTCCAGGGTGAACAGGCTGTTGTAGGAAAAGTCCGTGTCAGGATCAAGAGGGATGCGGAAGCTTTCTCCGCCTTGGTCCACTTGAAGGGCTATTTCCAGGTCGGCGGGAGCTTCCTCCCAGAGGCTGGGAAATTGGTACCGCTCAAAGCGGTAATAGGTTTCCCAGGCAAGCTGATCCCCCTGGACTTCCAGGGAGTTTTCCTGTCCCTGGGAGGAAAACTCCAGGGACAGGGAGAGGTCCTCCGTGGGACCGATGACCATGATGGTGAGAAGGGGTGGTTCCGCCGAGTTGGCGGAAGCGGGCAGGGGCAGCAGCAGACAGAGAAGCAGCGAGAGACAAAGGACCCAAACCTTCTTTTTCACAGGGAATCTCCTCCTTCCCGAAAAGCGAAAAAAGTTTGCGTTTTTCCTAAAAATAGTATACCATAGAAGCAAGATTTTGTCCGTGTCAATTCTGTAACCATTCAAGGAGGAATTAGAATGAAACTGGAAAAATTATCCCCCGCCTTTAAGGACTATCTGTGGGGCGGCACCAAGCTGCGGGACGTATACGGTAAAAAATGCGATTACGATAAGGTGGCCGAAAGCTGGGAGCTCTCCACTCACCCTGCCGGGGAAAGCACCATCGATGGAGGCCAGTATGACGGCCTGACCTTGAGTCAGTATTTCCAGAAGGCCGGCAAGGAAGTGCTGGGGAAAAATCCCGCCGCCTTTGAAAATTTCCCGGTGCTCATCAAGTTTATCGACGCCAAGGATCCCCTGTCCATTCAGGTGCATCCCAGCGACGAATATGCCCTCAAGGTGGAACATGAGTATGGCAAGACGGAAATGTGGTATGTGATGGATTGCGATCCCGGCGCATTCCTGTATTTCGGCGTCAATCGGGAAGTGACTCGGGAAGAGTTTAAAGAGCGCATCGAAAACAATACGGTGCTGGAAGTCCTCAACCGGGTGGACGTGCACCCTGGAGACGTGTTCTTCATCAAGTCCGGCACCATCCACGCCATCGGCGCGGGCATCCTGATCTGCGAGATTCAGCAGAATTCCAACTGCACCTACCGTGTCTATGACTACGACCGGCGGGGCGCCGACGGGAAGCCGCGGGAACTCCATGTGGAAAAAGCCTTGGCAGTGTCCCAGTTTACCCCCTCCGACACCTCTTCCCACATCAAAGCCCCCGAAACCGTCTCCGGCGGCACCATCCAGAGATTGGGCGAGTGCAAGTATTTTGCCACCGATAAGCTCCAGGTGGAGGGCGCTATGAATCTGGAAGTGGATGACGATTCTTTCGCTTCCTTGATCGTCACTGTGGGAGATTGCACCGTGGAAGGTCCCGAAAATCAGGTCTGCTGCAAGGCAGGGGACAGCATCTTTGTGCCTGCGGGAACTGGCACTGTGAAGATTACCGGCACCGCCACCGTGGTGCGCACCACCATCCCCGCACAGGAATAAGCATGTATCCAGTCCGCGGGAACAGAGGAAACCCGTTTTATCCGGGGGAAAAACGCTAGTCCGCGGGGACAAAGCTATCCGGTTCTATCCGGGGGAAAAACGCGAAGTAAAAGTTCTTTGGTCCTTTCTTTCAAGAAAGGACGAGGAGGAAGAGATGAAAATCATATTGATGGGAGAGCCCATGGGGCTGTTCATGGCCAATGAAAGCGGTGCTCTCAGCGAAGTAAACAGTTTTACCGCCTCCATTGCCGGGGCAGAATATAACGTGGCAGTGGGACTGGCTCGGTTGGGCCATACCCCTGCCTATTGTACCCGGTTGGGGTTCGACCCTCTGGGAGAGCGGATTCTCCGGGGGATGCGGGAAAACCACATTGCCACGGACCTTGTCATGCAGACCGAGGATGCCTTGACCGGGTTTATGATGAAGAGCTCTACCGATCAGGGGGATCCGGATATTGCCTATTACCGGAAAGGTTCCGCAGCGTCTCAGATCACCACCCACCATATTGACGGGTTGGATCTGTACGGCTGCCAGCGGCTCCATGTGACAGGGATCTTCCCTGCAGTTTCTCCCAGTGCCCTGGCCGCCACCAAACGGTTGATCAGCCGGGCAAAAGCATTGGAACTGCCCATTTCCTTTGATCCCAACCTGCGGCCCCAGCTGTGGGAGAGCCAGGAAAAAATGGTGACAACCCTGAATAGCCTGGCACAAGGGGTGGAGACCGTTCTGCCCGGCTTGGGAGAAGGAAAAATTCTGACCGGAGAGGATACCCCCGAAGGTGTGGCTGCCTTCTACCACAAGATGGGTGTCAAGAATGTGGTGGTGAAATTGGGCAAGGACGGCGCCTATTTCTCGGAACAGGGAGGAAAGTCCGGCTATTCTCCGGAATTTCCCGTGGCGAAAAAAGTGGATACCGTGGGCGCCGGAGACGGTTTTGCCGCCGGCGTGATCAGTGCCTTGGCAGAAGGGGAAACTTTGGAAGAGGCCACATTCCGGGGCAATGTGATCGGGGCGATCCAGATCACCCATCGCAGCGACAATGAAGGCCTTCCCACCCGGGAGGAACTTTCCCAGATCATTTTAAAAGGCACGGCTTAAGGAGGCGTTCAGGATGGAATGGAAGGAATTGCTGTCCCATGTGGACCACACCCTCCTGCGGCAGGATGCCCGGTGGGAGGAGATCCAGAAGATTGTGGAGGAGGGCATCGCCTATGGATGCGCCTCCGTGTGTATTCCGCCCTCCTATGTGAAACAGGCTGCGGATTACGCCCAAGGGAAAGTGAAAATCTGCACGGTCATCGGCTTCCCCAACGGCTACTCCACCACTGCCGTCAAATGCTTTGAGGCCGCCGACGCGGTGAAAAACGGCGCCGACGAAATCGACATGGTGGTGAATCTGGGATGGGTCAAGGACGGACTCTTTGACCAGGTGCTGCAGGAAATCCGGGAAGTCAAGGAGGCCTGTGGCGGGAAGCTTTTGAAGGTGATTATCGAAACCTGCCTGCTGACCCAGGAGGAAAAAATTGCTTTGTGCCGGGCTGTTTCGGAATCCGGGGCAGACTACATCAAGACCTCTACGGGATTTTCCAAGGCAGGAGCCAACGCCGAGGACGTGGCCCTGTTGCGGGAGCACACAGATCCCCAGGTCCATGTGAAAGCCGCCGGGGGGATCTCCAGCAAAGAAGACGGAGAAACTTTCCTGGCTCTGGGCGCCGATCGGTTGGGCACCAGCCGTTTGGTAAAGCTGGCCCAGAAGGAGGGCCAGTGATGGACCAGAAAGAAGCATTGCGCCTGGCTTTGGTGGAACGGGCCAAGGAAGCCCGGAAAAACGCCTATACCCCCTATTCGGGATTTGCCGTGGGGGCGGCGCTCCTGTGTCGGGACGGTACGGTCTACGCAGGATGCAACATCGAAAATGCCGGGTTTACCGCCACCTGCTGCGCGGAACGCACCGCCTTTTTCCGGGCGGTCAACGACGGGAAACGGCAGTTTTCCGCCATTGCCGTGGTGGGGGGAAAAGCCGGGGAGGAACCCCGAGAATTATGCGCCCCCTGCGGGGTGTGCCGCCAAGTGATGGCGGAGTTCTGCGGCCCGGAGTTTGAAATCCTGCTCCTGGATGGCGGCACCGTCAAAACCTTTACTCTGGAGCAGTTGCTGCCCCAGGCGTTCGGCCCCGGCAACCTGGACCGGTAACCGGCAAGAGCCCTTTTATTTCCCATGCCATTTCCAAAGGAGAATTTCCCATGAGCAAATTTGAGCCCCGTAACCCTATCCTGAAAAATGGACAAACCCTGCTTCTTCGGGAGGCTGTTCCCGATGATGCCGGAAAAATCTTGGCCTATCTGAACCGGGTGGGTGGAGAGAGCGATAACTTGCTGTTTGGGGAAAACGGGTTTCCCATGCCCCTGGAACGGGAACAGGTCTTCTTGGGACGGATGGCTGGGGAGGAGAAGTCGATTTTCCTGGTGGGTTTCGTAGGAGAAGAATTGGTGACCGTTGCCTCCGTGGACGCCTTGACCGCCCGGGAACGGGTGGCCCATCGGGCCGGGGTGTCCGTTACCGTGAGGAAGGCCTACTGGGGTCAAGGAGTTGGCCGGGCGGTCATGGAGGCCCTTATCGGCTTCGGAAAAAGCCAAGGCCTGGAAGTGCTCCAGCTGGAGGTGCGTTCCGACAACACCAGAGCCGTGAGCCTCTATGAGAAACTGGGGTTTGAAAAGATGGGACTGTACCGGAATTTTATGAAGGTAAACGGCCATCCCGCCGACGCCTGGTATATGAATCTTTATCTGCAGCAATCACCCCTTCTTCGTTTCGTGGAGGAGAAAGACCTGGATGCATGTCTGTCCGTGATCCATAGCTCTTTTGCCACCGTGGCGAAGGAGTTTGAACTGACGCAGCAAAACTGTCCCACCCACACCAGTTTCCTGCCTATGGATCGTTTCCGAAGATCATGGGAGGATGGGGAAACCATGGGCTGCCTGGAGCATGAAGGTAAGCTGGTGGGGTTTGTTTCCTTGAAACCGGAAGGCGAAGGGGTGTTTGAATTGAAACACCTGGCGGTTTTGCCAGAGTTCCGGCATCGCGGTTATGGAGAAAAACTGGTAGAGTGGGGCCGGAAGCAGACCTCCCAGCAAGGGGGGACTCTGTTGAAAGCCGGAATCATCGGGGAAAGCAAGGTGCTAAAAGACTGGTATTGTGGTCTTGGGTTCCGAGAGGTCGGGACAAAGACATTTCCCCATCTTCCGTTTACCGTAGCCTTTTTGGAGGCAACTTTGGCATAACACATTGAAAAGGGGGATTTCCCATGCGCATGTACGATATCATCCACAAAAAGCGGGAAGGCGGGGAGCTGACCGGAGAGGAGATCCATTTCTTCATCGATGGCTTCACCAAAGGGGAGATTCCCGATTATCAAGCATCCGCCCTGATGATGGCCATTTTCTTTCGGGGCATGACTCGCCGGGAAACGGGGGATCTGACCTTGGAAATGGCGGGCTCCGGGGATCGGGTAGACCTTTCCTCCATTCCGGGGGTGAAGGTGGACAAACACTCCACCGGAGGGGTGGGAGACAAGACCTCTCTGATCCTGGGACCCATTGCCGCTGCCTGTGGGGTGAAAATCGCCAAAATGAGTGGCCGGGGATTGGGTCACACGGGGGGCACCGTGGACAAGCTGGAAAGCATTCCCGGTTTGCGCACAGCCATTCCCCGGGAAGAATTCTTTGAAATTGTGCGGAAAACCGGGTTGGCCATCATTGGTCAGTCAGGGAACTTGTGTCCGGCAGACAAAAAGCTCTATGCTCTGCGGGATGTGACGGCCACCGTGGAGAGCTTGCCTCTCATCGCTTCCAGCATCATGTCCAAGAAGATTGCCGCCGGCGCAGACGCCATTCTTCTGGATGTGAAAATGGGCTCCGGAGCTTTTATGAAGACTTTGGAAGATTCCCGGGCCCTGGCTCAGGAAATGGTCCGCATCGGAGAGCAGGTAGGGCGCAAAACCGTGGCTCTGATCACCAATATGGACATGCCTTTGGGCACCTGCATCGGCAATGCCCTGGAGGTTCAGGAAGCCTGCCAAGTCCTTTCCGGCGGGGGAGACCGGCGGCTGCGGCTGTTGTGCATGGAGCTGGCGGCCAATATGATTTACCTGGGAGGACGCGCCGCAGATATGGGACGGGCACGGTCCAAAGCGGTGGAAGCGGTGCGTTCCGGCCGGGCCTTGGAGAAATTCCGGGAAATGGTGGAGGCTCAGGGGGGAGACGGCTCCTATGTGATTCATCCGGAACAATTTGCCATTTCCCCGGTGTGTGTGGAGGTGACTGCCCCGGAAAGCGGTGCCATTACCCGCTTGAACGCGGAAGAATGCGGCTTGGCGGCAGTGGAACTGGGAGCCGGTCGGGAAACCAAGGACAGCCCCATTGATTTTGGGGCAGGGATCGTGCTGCTGAAAAACCAGGGAGACCGGGTAGAGGCAGGAGAGCCCATTGCCCGGCTGTATGCCCAAAGTGAGGAACGCTGCCGGCAAGGCCAGGAGCGGTTCCTTTCCGCTTTGGAAATTGGTCCTCATGCCCCGGACCCCGGCCCCATGATTCTGGAACGGGTGGAAGGAGAGCAATAAAAAAGAGAGACGGTAAAACGTCTCTCTTTTGCCCTGCTGATTGAAAATTTATTATCCCTTCGCGAACGCGAGGGTACCGGTACCCTCAGCGCGGGCGCAAGCCCGCCGCCGAACGCGCGAATTGGGTGCAGCGTCACGCTGCCGCGAAATGGGTGCGGCGTCACACTACCTTAGCCGTGCTCGGGGCCGGTGATGGGTTCGGGATACGTTTCGCCGAAGGTTTCCACGGTGACTTTTTCCATGATCTGATCCTCATAGGGACGGTCAGCCCGATCCCGGGGAGCGGACACGATGGCCTGGGCTGCGTCCATACCGGAGATCACCTTGCCGAAGGCGGCGTACTGGCCATCCAGGTAAGGGGCGTCGTCCACCATGATGAAGAACTGGGAGCCGGCGCTGTTGGGCCGCTGAGACCGGGCCATGGAGATGACGCCTGTGGTGTGTTTCAGGTCATTGCGGAATCCGTTCTGGTTGAACTCTCCCTTGATGCCGTAGCCGGGACCGCCCATGCCGGAGCCTTCCGGGTCGCCGCCCTGGATCATGAATCCGGGAATGACCCGATGGAAAATGGTTCCGTCATAGAAGCCTTTTTGGACCAGGTAGATAAAATTATTGACGGTATTGGGGGCCACATCGGGATAGAGTTCCACTTGGATGGTGCCCTGGGTTGTTTCGATGGTGACAATGGGATTTTTCATTTCATTTCCTCCTTCCCTACCTTTCTGAAGAAAGGTAGGCCAAAGACTTTTACTTCGCGCCCTCCCCGGTGGGCAGGGATTCTGCTAGGCCGCGAGGGGGGCCTTGGGTTTTCCCGCCTTTTTGCAAAGGGCGGCCAAAGACTTTTACTTCGCGCTCTCCCCGGTGGGCAGGGATTCCGCTAGGCCGCGAGGGGGTGCCCTTGGGTTTCCCCGCCTTTTTGCAAAGGGCGGCCAAAGACTTTTACTTCGCGCCCATCCCGGGCGGGCAGGGATTCCGCTAGCCCACGAGGGGATGCCCTTGGGTTTCCCCGCCTTTTTGCAAAGGGCGGCCAAAGACTTGTTCCCCATTATATCATAGATAAAAGCAGATGTCTTGGGGTTTATAGAAAATTTACAGAATGGGAAGGTGGATACGCCGTGAAACTGGTATCCTGGAACGTAAATGGACTGAGAGCCTGTATGGGAAAGGGATTCGGGGAATTTCTGGAGCAGGAGTCCCCGGATGTGATCTGTCTGCAGGAGACAAAGATGCAGCGGGAGCAGGCGGATTTCGTCTTTCCCGGGTATCACGAATACTGGAATTCCGCGGTGACTCGGAAAGGGTATTCGGGGACGGCGATTTTTACTAAAGAAAAGCCTCTGCAAGTGACCAACGGTATAGGGTTGGAGGAGTTTGACGGGGAAGGCCGGGTGATTGCTGCGGAATACCCGGAGTTTACCCTGGTGACGGTGTACACTCCCAACTCCCAGCGAGAGCTGGTGCGCATTGAGTACCGGATGGCTTTTGAGGACGCATTTCGGGAGTATCTGGAGCGATTGCGGGAAAAGGCGCCGGTGATTGTCTGTGGGGACATGAACGTGGCCCACCGGCCCATCGACTTGAAAAATCCCAAGTCCAATCAGGGCAACGCGGGGTATTCTTACCAGGAGCGGGGAAAATTCGCAGAGCTTTTGGCCACGGGCCTGGTGGACACTTTCCGGTATTTCTATCCGGAGCAGGAGGGGGCCTATTCCTGGTGGAGTTACATGGGAAATGCCCGCCGAAACAACACCGGATGGCGGATTGACTATTTTCTGGCGGACCAGCGGCTGCTTCCCAGAATTCAGGACAGCAGAATTCTGTCTCAGGTGGAGGGCAGCGACCATTGCCCGGTAGAACTGCTTTTAGCGGAAGGGAGCGAAGAGGGATGACCGATCAGGAGAAATTGTCTCAGTGGCTGGAAGAGGGAAAACAGACCATCTTTCTGGGAGGGGCCGGGGTATCCACAGCCAGCGGAATCCCGGATTTTCGCAGTGCCCACGGATTGTACCGGCAGAAAAAAGAGGGGCTCTCCTATGAGGAGATGTTGTCTCACGGGTATTTTGTCCATCACCGGCAGGAGTTTTACGACTTTATGCGCAACGTGATGCTCTACCCGGATGCCAAGCCCAACCCGGCCCACTATGCCCTGGCCAAGCTGGAGCGAGAGGGAAAGCTCCGGGCGGTGATCACCCAGAACATTGACGGGCTCCACCAGATGGCGGGAAGCAAGAACGTCATTGAGCTCCACGGCAACGAGAACCGGTACTATTGCCTGTCCTGCGGCAAAACCTATGACATGACCTGCGTGACCCAGACCCAAGGGATTCCCCATTGTTCCTGCGGAGGGATCATCCGGCCGGACGTGGTTCTTTACGAGGAAAGCCTCAACGAAAAGGATCTGCGAAAGGCCATTCGGTACGCAGAGGAGACGGATTTGATAGTGGTTGCGGGGACGTCCCTGGTGGTTTACCCGGTGGCGGGACTGGTGGAATATCTGACCCCGGGGGCAAAGTTGGTGATTCTCAACCGGGATCCCACCCCCTATGACAGCCGGGCGGACCTGGTGATCCGAGAGGACTTGGTGCAGGTGTTGGCCCATTGCGCTGGGATTCCCGTGGCGTAAGGGAGAAAGCCCTCCAACCGGCAGGATGGAAAAGTAAAATGGTTTATTGTGGAAGAAAATAGCCAAAGGGCTTCCCCGGCCGTTTCAAGGGGCCAGGGGGAGCCCTTGACATTTGGGGAGAAATAAGGTATCATCACTAGTAATTACTATAAGAATAAAGGATGTGATTTGCTTTAATGGACAGTTCCAGTAGCGACGATTGTACGCCCTGTCATAATTGGATCCGGAATATGATTTTAATTGCGTATCACATGCCTGTGCCCATTTTGCGGGAATAGGTGTGTTTTTTGTGTCTTTTTTTGCAATTAAAATAAAATATAAGGAGTTTAAATTTTATGTTAGCCCAAGAATTGCCCAGCGTGATCGCCATGGTGTTTTGCGTGATGATGTCCGCGTATTTTTCCGCCACGGAAACGGCATTTTCTTCTTTGAATTCCATCCGGCTGAAAGTATTGGCAGATAACGGCAACCGCAGAGCCAAGCTGGCGTTCCGCTTGTCGGAAGATTATGACAGATTGATTTCCACCATTTTGATCGGCAACAACATCGTAAATATCGCCGTGGCCTCGATCGGTACCCTGTTGTTTGTAAAGCTGTACGGGGATATCGGCGCCACCCTTTCCACGGTGGTTGTGACCATTGTGGTGCTGATTTTCGGCGAAATCACGCCCAAGAGCGTGGCCAAGGATTACCCGGAGAAATTCGCCATGTTCAGCGCTCCCTTTATCAACCTGCTGATCCATGTGTTGATTCCCGTAAACTTCCTGTTTTCCCAGTGGAAGAAGCTGGTTTCCAAGCTGTTGAACACCCAGGAGGACTCCAAAATGTCCCAGGAAGAGTTGATGCTTCTGTTGGAGGAAGCCCAGCGGGACGGCAGCATCGACAAGGACGAGGGGGATCTGCTGAAAAACGCGGTGGAATTCCGAGAGCTGGAGGCTCAGGATATTTTGACGCCCCGGGTAGACCTGCAGGCGGTGAGCATTGATGCCTCCAAGGAGGAGATTGCCCAGTGCTTTACCGAGTCCCATTTCTCTCGGCTTTTGGTGTTTGAAGACGACATCGACAAGGTGGTGGGTGTGATCCACCAGAAAGACTTTTACACCGGCAACGGAGTCACCACCAAAAGCATTCAGGAGATCATTACGCCTCCCATTTTCATCCATCCCACGGAGAAGGTCAACGATCTGCTCAAGCTGCTCCAGTCTCACAAATCCCACATTGCTGTGGTCATTGACGAATATGGCGGCACCCTGGGAATTGTGACCATGGAGGACATTTTGGAAGAGCTGGTAGGCGAGATCTGGGACGAGCACGACGAGCTGGAGGAGACTTTCCAGCAGCTGGATCCCAATACTTACCTGATTGACGGAGATATGACCTTCGACGATTTCTGCGCCTATTTCCACATTGAGGACGAAGCGGATAGCGTGTCCTTGGGCGGCTGGATCATGGAACGGATGGGGAAGGTGCCCGATAAAGGGGATTCCTTTGAGTACAGCGGCTTGTCCATTGAGGTGGAAGAGATCAGCAATAACCGGATCCAGAAGGTTCGGGTGACAAAACTGGACCAAGATCCAGAGGATCAGGAAAAGGACGAAAAGTAAATCCCATAGTGAAAAACCAGGCGCCCCGGGGCGGAAAACTCCGGGGCGCCTTTTTATATATAAAGAAAACCACTCGCTGGGCG